>Ga0207864_1002032_pt1 | contig 20238 bp, 19 predicted proteins | sample HigsolmetaAR202D_FD_184834 | JGI IMG/M metagenome (GOLD analysis project Ga0207864, IMG submission 184834) | Ionic liquid and high solid enriched microbial communities from the Joint BioEnergy Institute, USA - AR20-2-D (SPAdes) (version 2) ... | reverse complement strand
CGCCAGAGCGACGAGGCGGGTGTTGGAATCGGCGCTGAGGGCGTTGATGGCCGCGCCGCCACCGCGACCGCCGCAGCCGATGAGGCCGACCTTGAGCGTGTCATTCGCTGCCGCGTGAGCGCGGGGTGCGATGGCCGCGTAATTCGCCGCCGCCGCTGCCGCCGCCATCATCGCCGAGGAGCGGATGAACTGGCGTCGCGTCGTGCCTCCAGAAGCGTGCTTGTCTGCCTGAGTCATGAGATCAACTCCTGATGAAATAGAATCCGATGCGCCTCCCCGGCGTGGCGTCAATCCACCGTTTCGCGATCCGTTGGAACAGGCAGGCCCTCAAAACGGCGCGATTCGTAAACACGAACCTGCCCATTGTCCGCTGTGACGATGCGGACAGCAACTGCGTCGGTCGCCTCCGCCAGCTCCAACCCGCGCTGCACCCCCAGCACGCTGATCGCCGATGCCATCGCATCGGCCGTCATGCCATCCGGCGCGATGACCGTGACGCCGATGCGATGCGTCAGGCCCAGCCCGGTCGCCGGATCGATGATGTGCGAATAGCGCGTGCCGTTGATTTCAGTGTAGTTGAACGTATCGCCGCTGGTCGCCACCGCGCAGTTACTCACGGTGAGCCAGCCGTCAGATTCGCCCGATTCGGTCATGGGCTGCAGGGCGATGCGCCAGCCGGGCTGGCCCGGGGGCGGATCGCTCACCGCCACATCCCCCCCGCCATCCACCAGCGCATGGCGGATGCCCATCTTTTTCAGCAGCGCCAGAACCTCATCCACGGTGTATCCCTTGGCGATGCCTCCCAGGTCCAGCCGCATATCGCGGGCAAGCAGGCGGACGGTGCGGTCACGTTCGTTCAGTTCGAGTTTGCGGTAGCCGACCGCAGCCCGCGCTTCAGCCAGGCGTTCCTCGCTGGGCAGTTCGCCCAGCCGCCGCTGACGTCGCCACAGGCGAACATAAGGCCCGACGGTCACGTCAAAGGCGCCATCGGTCCGCTCAGCAAGCTGCTGGGCCGCACTGAACACGCGCCAAAGGTCGGGGCTGACCGCAATAGGTCCGGTGGGACCTGTCTGGCTGGCCTGTGAAAGCTGGCTCAGCTCGCTGTTGCGGTCGTAATCGCTCAAAATCGCGTTCAATTCGTCGATGCGAGCGAATGCAGCGGCGGCGGCGGCCTCGGCACGGGCGGCATCCGGCGCGTACAGCACGATCCGGAACGTCGTGCCCATCTTCGGCTGGCTGAACTCGTACCGCGTCAGCGGGCCGGAGCACCCGGCCAGAAGTGCCGCCAACAGGAACAGCCACGATTGCGGATGTGGGGGTAAAAGCACGCTCAGACTCCCGTAGGACCGAACAATAGGTCTTTCCTGCCACCCGCAGGTGTGTATACTGGACGACTCGAACCCCCTTCGGAGTGCGAACGAAAGGATACGTATGGATTGTGACCGTACGGGAACATGGGGTGAGTCACGTCGGGTCGCGCTGGCGGCGACGCTCGTCAGCGGGATCGCGGTCGCCACGATCGCCACCGTGGGCGCCTGCCACACGCCGACCGTCGAAGCGACCACGACGACGACCGCAACAGCCAACACGGCGAAAACAGCGGCAACGGCGGAGACGACCGCTCAGGCTCCCGAGTTCAAACCCTACACACAGGTCATCCCCGGTACAAACGTCTCGTTCGAGATGGTACCGATTCCGGGTGGCAAGTTCATGATGGGCAGTCCCGCGACCGAGAAAGGCCGCAAGGATGACGAAGGCCCACAGATCGAGGTCGAGATCGAACCTTTCTGGATGGGCAAGTACGAAGTCACGTGGGACGAGTACGACGAGTTCGCCAAAATGTACGGGTTGCTCAAGGAACTGAAGCAGAGCGATCTGCGGGAGATTCCGCCCGGCCGTGAAGCGGACGCAGTCAGCTACCCCACACCGCTTTTCCCCCAGGAGGCAGTGCCGATCATCATGCGCATGGGCCGTGAGGGGGGTTACCCGGCAGCTTCCATGACCCAACTGGCGGCGAAGATGTACACCAAGTGGCTGAGCAAGAAGACCGGCCACTTCTATCGCCTGCCGACCGAGGCGGAGTGGGAATATGCCTGCCGGGCCGGCTCCACCACTGCCTACCACTTCGGCGATGACCCGGACGACCTGGAAGAGTACGCATGGTACTTCGACAACAGCGAGCTGGATGATGGTCTGGGCGCGTACCGCAAAGTCGGCCAGAAGAAACCCAATGCCTGGGGTCTGTACGACATGCACGGCAACGTCGCCGAGTGGACGCTCGATCAGTACATCCCCGACCACTACAAGAAGTTTGAAGGCCGCACCGTTTCCTGGCGCGAAGTCATCGCCTGGCCCACGCAGGAACACCCGCGCGTGGTGCGTGGCGGCGGCTGGGACAGCGATGCTCCGGACCTGCGTGCTGCCCGTCGCATCGGTTCGCAGTTCCCGCAGTGGTCGCTGCGCGATCCGCAGTTGCCCAAGAGCCTGTGGTGGCACACCGAAACGTTCTGGGTGGGCTTCCGCGTGGTTCGGCCGCTGAATGAACCCAGCGAAGAGGAAAAGCTCAAGTACTGGGATCCGGACGTGGACCGGATTCTGGAAATCCTCGAACAGCAGCGTGATCGTCAGATTCGTGCCCTGGTGGAGCACACCGAGCGCGAGGCTGATCCGGCTGAGAAAAAGTAAGCCCCGCTGATCTGGTCCGTCTGTTTCTAACCCGGTTATCGGTTGGTTGACCGCAAATCATACACTTGGAAGGGCATTTCCCATGGACAAGACTGCAACGACGACTCGACGAGCATTTCTGGGAACATCGGCCGGCGCGGTGGCGGCGACGGCTCTGAGTCAGATGGCCATTTCCCCGGCGGTGCGGGCCGCGGGCAGTGATACGGTCACCATCGCGCTGATCGGCTGCGGCGGTCGCGGCAGCGGCGCTGCGTACAACGCGCTGCGCACCAGCGGCGGACCGGTTCAGCTCATCGCCATGGCAGATGCCTTCCGTGATCGCCTGGATCACAGCTATCAAGTGCTCACGCAGAACTTCCCGGACAAGGTGAACGTGCCGGAAGAGCGCAAGTTCGTGGGCTTCGATGCATATAAGCACGCGATCGACCTGGGGCCGGACATGGTCATCCTCGCCACCCCGCCGGGCTTCCGTCCGATCCACTTCGAGTACGCGATCAAGCAGGGCCGCCACGTGTTCATGGAGAAGCCGGTGGCGGTGGACGCTCCGGGCGTGCGACAGGTGCTGGCGGCCGCCGAGGAAGCCAAGAAGAAGGGCCTGAAGGTGGGCGTGGGCCTGCAGCGCCATCACGACCCGGCCTACATCGAAACGATCAACCGCATCCGTGACGGCGCAATCGGTGAGGTGAACTTCATGCGTGCCTACTGGAACGGTACCACGCCGTGGGTGCGCACCCGGGCCGAGCTGCTGAAGCAGAAGCCCGACCTCACCGAAATGGAATACCAGATGCGCAACTGGTACTTCTTCAACTGGCTGTGCGGCGACCACATCAACGAGCAGCACATCCACAACATCGACGTGTGCTGCTGGCTCAAGAACGACTACCCCATCTACGCTCAGGGTCAGGGCGGTCGTCAGGTCCGCACGGGCAAGGATTACGGCGAGATCTATGACCATCACTTCGTGGAATACACCTTCCGCGACGGCTCGGTCATGCTCAGCCAGTGCCGCCAGATGGACAACACCCTGCAGCACGTGGCCGAGTACGCCCACGGCAGCAAGGGCACGTCGCAACTTTCGGGAACGATCAACGTCAAGGGCGAGCGGCCCTGGCGCTACCGCGGTGAGCGCGTCGACCCGTATCAGGCCGAGCACGAGGCCCTGTTCCGCGCCATCCGCAACAATGAGGAGTTCAACGAGGCGTTCAACGGCGCCCTGAGCACGATGACCTCCATCATGGGTCGTATGGCCACCTACTCCGGCGCCCGCATCGAGTGGGACAAGGCGCTGGCGTCGGAACTGAGCCTGATGCCCGAGAAGTTCGATTTCAACGCCAACCCGCCGGTAATGCCCAACGAGGATGGCTACTACCCGATTCCCACACCGGGCGTGACGCGGGTACTCTGAAACCTGGCAGACGCGGTCAGGTGGGACAGTCCCCCGCCGCAGGACAAGGAGTGAATGATGCGTAAATTACGATGGACCCTCGGACTGGTGCTGGCAGCCGTGCTGCTCGCGCCGGTGACGCTGAACCAGATGCAGTCGTCAGCCCAGGCGCAGGACGCCGGCAAGGACGCCCTGCACGAAGCGATGTCGACGATCGACCGCAACCTGCGGCTGCTGCGTCGGTCGCTGCGCGACAAGAACAAGAACGCCGAATCGCTGGAACTGATCGCCAAGATGCAGGAAGCGGTGGTGGTGAGCAAGAGCGCCATCCCGCCCCGTGCAGCGAAGGTGGCTGAATCCGAACGGGCGGCGTTCCTGACCGGCTACCGCCGGGAGATGGCGGAGCTGCTGGCGTTGACGGCTCAACTGGAGCTGGCGGTGCTCGCGGGCGACAACGACAAGGCCCAGGAGCTGTACGAGAAGATCAAGGCCACGGAAGAACCGGGCCATCAGAAGTACGCCGAGGAAGGCACGAACTGACTCGCCACGTACGACATATTAAAATCGAAACAAAGCCCACCCATTCACCCGGGTGGGCTTTTTACAAGGGAAGGACTCCGCCGGATCGCGGATTCCGGAATGACCCGATACGCGCCGGCGGCGTCGATCGCGACTGTACGTGGCGACATGTTGCCGACGCGGGGAATGGACATGGCTGACGACATGGATCAGGTTCGTCAGGTCATCAGCGCCACGCCCGACGGCGTGGAGCTGCGCCTGAAGGTGGTGCCCAAGGCAAGCCGCACACGCATCGTGGGCGTGCTGGGCGATCGTCTGAAGATCACGGTGGCCGCCCCACCGGAGCAGGGCCAGGCCAACATCGCGGTATGCCAGCTTTTGTCGCAGACGCTGGGTGTGCCGCCGCGTCAGGTGCGCATCACCGCGGGGGCTGGTTCGAGCCAGAAAACGGTGCAGGTGGTCGGCCTCGACGCCGACACGGCTGTCGAGCGACTGCACAACACTGTGCAGGCGTAATCACCAACCTCCGTGCAATGAATCCGACCGGCCGCCGCCCGGTTACAACGGGTGGTCCCATGCGTTCTGAAACGCGCGGGTGTGTTCCGCCGGGATGCCGCCGTCAACCTCGATGCGCACCCGCTGGCCGATCCCGATGCCGCGGATCGTGCCCTCGGTGATGCCCCACAGTTGGCAGATGCGATGGGCATCGGTGATGAACGCCTCGTTCACGTGGCCGCGCACCAGCGTCACCCGACCCCCCTCGATGCGCAGCATGAAGCGTTCAGCGGGCCGGAGCAGGTTCCAGCCCAGCAACGCCACCACTGCCATGCACATGGCAACGCCGCCCCAGACACCGATCACGGTCAATTCCTCCGGCGAAACAGCAGCGGCACAGCGCCCGTCAGGAGCAGCAGTGTGGTCGGTTCAGGGATGACCGCGAGAATCTGGTCGCGGTAGATCGACAGGTCGGACCAGAACGTGAGATTGCCGTGCATGGTGGTCTGGGCGGGCTGATTCTCGAAGCCCAACACGGCGTGGGCGATGCCCGCCAGCACCCAGCCGTTCTGTCCATCAGGCAGGAACAGCGGGCTGCCCGAATCGTAGACCGCGGCGTTGCCAAAGCCGTTGGACATATCGAATCGGGTGGCGAAACCGTAGACGGTGGCGCCGGATATGTCGTGCACGTGGTTGAGTTCACTGATGCGCATCTCAGCCCACCGCTTTTCGCGCTGGTCGCTCCACTGGAAGCCGGTCACGATCGATCGCTGGCCTCCCGGATCGGTCGTGTGCCACTGCAGCCCATCGGGGGTGTTCACCACGTACCAGGTCAGCGCCTGCTGCTGCGCCTGAGTCAGGCCCGTGCCGATGAAGACGCCCACGTTGTTGATGGTGGGGCCGGACATCGCAATTTCCAGCAGATCCATCCCCTGCAGGGGGCTGTCTCCCGGCAGCGCGACCTTGAACAGGTAAAGGTCGGTCGGGCTGTTGTCGGGATTGAGCAGGTTGTGGCCCGTGCCGGGGATGATGTGATGCTCGACACCATCGACGACGAAGATGTTCTTGCCGTTGACGTGACTGGCGGTGAGCACCCAGCCGTCGCCAAGGTAGACACCGGTGCCGTTGGTGCCGACAGTGCCGACGCGGTTGAAGCCCGGGTCGTTGGCCGGTGCGGTGTTGTTGAGGGGAGCGGAGCCGTTGCCCGCCCCGCCGGAGATGATCGCGGCCCCGGCGGTATCCGCGAAGGCGAAACCGGTCGTCAGCGCGGCAAGGAGAGCCAGCCGCATCGGGTATCGGAATCGTCGAGTCAAGCAATCCCCCTCTCTGACGGGAGGCCGAAGGTCGTTACACGGTAGGTAAACCACAGGATCCCGGTATTGTCAAGGAAAAATCGGGCTGCGGCTGAAAATGCCCCCTGCGGCCCGAACACCGCCAAACCATCCCTATACATCGGCAAAACCGCAGGTTATGGCCCATAAATCCGTCGGGCATCGTCCGAAGCGGGCCGTACAATGGCGGGCATGGCGACGGGGTTCATTTACGATGCGCGGTTCCTCGACCACGACACCCGGCCGAGCCATCCCGAGCGGCCGGCCCGCCTGGAGGCGATCGTCCGCGAGCTGCACACCTCGGGTCTGTGGCCGCGACTGACGCATCTGACATTCAGCCCCGCGGATGATGCCGTGCTCGAACGGGTGCATGATCGGTCATACATCGAACGTGTCGCGGCAGCGTGTGCCCGGGGTGATCGCTTCATCGACACCCCCGACTCGGCGATCTGCCCCGAAAGCGATGCGATCGCGCGACTGGCGGCGGGCGGCGCGGTGGCGGCGGTGGATGCGGTGCTGACCGGTCAGGTCGCCAACGCCTTCTGCGCAGTGCGTCCGCCGGGGCATCACGCTGAGCGGAACCTGTCCATGGGGTTCTGCCTCTACAACAACATCGCCCTCGCCGCGGAGCATGCGATTCAGCAGCACGGTCTGTCGCGTGTGGCGATCGTCGACTTTGATGTGCACCACGGCAACGGCACGCAGCACAGTTTCGAAAGCCGGGCCGATGTGCTGGTCATCAACCTGCACGAACACCCCGACCACCAGTACCCGGGCACCGGCTATGCCCATGAAACAGGCCACGGCCCCGGCGCGGGATACACGCTCAACATCCCCCTGCTGCCCGGCGCTGACGATGCCGCCTATCGCCAGGCGTTTGAATCGCAGGTGCTGCCGAAAGTGCAGGCGTACAAGCCGCAACTGCTGCTCATCAGTGCCGGCTTCGATGCAGCCGAGGCGGACCCGCTGGGCCACATGAACGTGAGCACGCAGGGCTTCCGCTGGATGGCGCAACAGCTCGTCCAGGCGGCACGCGAATGTTGCGATGGACGCGTGGTGTCGCTGCTGGAAGGCGGGTATGACCTTGGTGCGCTGGCGGCGGGGGTGGCGGCGCATGTGGGGGTGCTGGTGGAGGCGGGGAATTCTTGACTGCACCCCGCCACTGCGTGGCGGGGCTTCGGGGGCGGAGCGGCGCTATACTACGGGTCTATGGCGGAACAAGAGTGGTACAGTGACGGGCTTTCCTTTTCGTGCACGCAGTGTGGCAACTGCTGCTCGGGGCCGCATGGATATGTCTGGTTCACCCCCGATGAGGCGTTCGCGATGGCGGACTATCTCAAGGTGGACCTGGACACCTTCCTGAACAAGTTCGCCCGTCTGGAGTTCAAGCGCTGGACGCTGGATGAGCGGTGGAACGCCGCGGTGCGCGGCTACGACTGCGTCTTTCTGCGTCGCGACGATCAGGGCAAGGCGATGTGCAGCATCTACCCGGTGCGGCCACATCAGTGCCGAACCTGGCCCTTCTGGCGGGAGAACCTGACCAGCCCGCGCACCTGGCAGCAGGCCAGCCAACGCTGCCCGGGCATGAACAAGGGCACGTTCTACCCCATCGAAAAGATTCGCATCATCCGCGACAGCAACCCGTGAACGACCCGGATACGACAGCCCTGTGGCAGGTCTGGCGCGAAGCGGCGATGCGCGAGAGGGTCGATGCTGCGCTGCGCGAGTTGTACGACCGGCTGGATGCGACAGTGCGGGCGCGCGGGCCGACGTGCTGGATGAGCGGCCGATGCTGCAACTTCGATGCGTACGGGCATCGGCTCTACGTCACGGGGCTGGAGATCGCCTGGCTGCTGAACCATCGTGGCGCATGGGATGAGGCAGGACAGACGATGCTCGATGCGGGCGGCTGCCCGTTTCAGATCAACAGGCTCTGCACCGTGCATGCGCTGCGACCACTGGGCTGCCGCGTCTTTTTCTGTCAGGAAGGCACAGAGGCGTGGCAGCAGGATGTTTATGAGCAGTTCCTGAACGAACTGCGGACGCTGCACGAAACGCACGACCTGCCCTACCGCTACATGGAATGGCGCGACGGGTTACGCTCGGCGGCTGCGACGCTCATCCGCACATCGCCATGACGACTCACACCATCGCGGTGATTTCGCCGGGGTGATGCACGATCGCCTTCGCCCCGTGCTGGCGCAGTTCCTCTTCCGTGCGGAAGCCCCAGGTGACGCCGACTGCGAAGAGGCCGGCCCCGTTGGCGGTTTTCATGTCGACGCTGGTGTCGCCCACATAGAGCCAGTGCTCCGGCGCGATGCCCGCTTCGTCGACGATCGCGCGGGCCGCGGCCGGGTCGGGCTTGAGCGGCACATCCGGTTTGGCGCCGTGTACGATCGCGAAGGGCCAGCGGCTGAACTTCTCACGCACGACCTGCTGCGTGAAGGGGTGCGGCTTGTTGCTCAGCACCGTCAGCGTGATGCCGCGTTCGACCAGCGCATCGAGCATCTCGGGGATGCCGGGGTAAGGTCGCGTCAGCGCGTGCCGGTGTTCGTGATAGTGCTGGCGGAAGAGGTTCAGCCCCTGCTCGATCGCGGCGGGGTCCTCGGTCTGCAGCGCCTCGCGCACGAGCCATTCCGCCCCCTGCCCCGCCAGATAGCGATAGCGCTGCGTTTCCACCGGCTCTCGGCCCAGCTCGCGCAGCATGTAGTTGCCCGCGGCTGCGATGTCATCCAGCGTGTCCGCCAGCGTCCCGTCCAGATCAAACATGATGGCACGAACCTGCATGCGCGAGAGTATAGCAGGCAAGCCCATTCATGCCGTTTTCATCCATTTGGTACACTCTGAGCTTCCATTCGGAGACCATTTTCATGGCTTATCAACTCCCCACGGCATCCAAACCGAAGAAGCTCGGCAAAAAGCAGGTGCTGCTGATCGCCAACGGTGACCTGCGGCTCAGCGCCAACCAGGTGTGCTGGCCCGCGCAGGAAAGCATGGAACGCGCGATCACGAAGGCGGTGAACGAACTGGGTTACCAGCTCGTGCGCGCTCACCCCTACAAGAAGGATGAGAAGCACGGCTTCATCGGGTCGCAGAAGGAAGGGATGCAGGTCTTCGCACAGATCGATCCGACCGCGCCGCTGATCGTGGCCGAATCGGTGTGGCAGTATTCGCACCACATCCTGCACGGGTTGATGAGCCATCGCGGGCCGATCCTCACGCTGGCGAACTGGTCGGGCACCTGGCCCGGACTGGTGGGGATGCTCAACCTCAACGGCTCGCTCACCAAGGCGGGCGTGAAGTATTCCACGCTCTGGAGCGAAAATTTCACCGACAACTACTTCCGCACGCGACTGGAAAAGTGGCTCAAGACCGGCTCGTGCTCGCATCGCACCAATCACGTCACCCCCTTCAATCAGGTGAAGGTGGGCGCAGCCGAGCGCCGACTCGCCGATGCCCTGGCGCAGCAACTGCAGCGCGAAAAGGCGATCATGGGCGTCTTCGATGAAGGCTGCATGGGAATGTTCAACGCGATCATCCCCGACCACCTGCTCAACCCGACGGGCGTGTTCAAGGAACGGCTGAGCCAGTCGGCCCTCTACTACGAAACGATGCAGGTCAGCGATGCCGAGGCGCAGGCGTGTTACAAGTGGATGCTCGATCGCGGCATGACCTTCCACACCGGCAAGGACGATGCGACGGAGCTGACCGAGCGGCAGATTCTGCTGCAATGCAAAATGTACATTGCTGCGGTGCGCATCGCCGACGACTTTGGCTGCCACACGATCGGCATCCAGTATCAGCAGGGACTGAAGGACCTGCTGCCCGCCAGTGATCTGGTGGAAGGTACGCTCAACAACGGCGAGCGTCCGCCGGTGAAAAGCCGCGACGGCAGACGTGTGTTGTATGCGGGCGAACCGCTGCCGCACTTCAATGAAGTGGATGAATGCGCCGGGCTGGACGGGCTGATGACCTATCGTGTTCACAAGGCGATGGGCCAGCCGGTGGAAAACACACTGCACGACCTGCGCTGGGGCGATGTGGATCGATCGGGCACGGTGGAGGATTACGTGTGGGTGTTTCTGATCTCCGGCAGCGCCCCGCCGGCGCATCACATCGGCGGATGGGCCGGATCGGATGGTCACCGTCAGCCGCCGATGTATTTCCCCTCCGGCGGATCGACGCTGCGCGGCATCGCCAGGCCTGGCGAGATCGTCTGGTCGCGCATCTACATCCAGAACGATCAGCTTTGCATGGATCTGGGCCGCGGCGGCGTGGTGGAACTGCCCCGCGAGGAAACCGAGCGGCGCTGGAAGGAAACGACCTACCAGTGGCCCATCATGCACGCGGTGACCTACGGCGTGACACGCGATCAGATGATGGCGCGGCACAAGGCCAACCACATCCAGTGCGTCTACGCCAACTCGGCCGCCGAGGCTGACAAGGCGCTGCTGGTCAAGGCGCAGATGGCGGCGAACCTTGGCATGAAGGTTTCGCTGTGCGGCACGAAGAAGAACGGCTCGCCCTGGGCGTGAGGCTCAGGGCGACGCCGCTGTCGCGACGGCAGCTTACCGCTGTTCCTTGATGTTGCGGGTCGTCCACAGCCGCTCGTAGCGCGACAGCAGATCGACGATGCGCGGCTGATTGGGGTTGATCTTGAGGCTCTGGCGCCAGCTTTCGATGGCGGCATTGCGCTGGGCGGGGTCCGAGCCGCGCGACTGCAGGTAGATCGTCATGAGGCAGACGCCGCGACCGTTGAGCGCCGCGACGTGCTCCGGATCGATCGCCAGCGCCGCGTCATAGTTGCTCAGCGCCTTCTCGTAGCGGTGCGTCTTGAAATAGGCGTAACCCAGTCGTTCGTACGCGAGTGTGCTGGGGGTGCGCTTCACCACCGATTCCAGCACGTTGGCTGCCAGATCGTAGTTGCCCAGCTTCAGGTGTGAATCGGCCAGCGCCAGCAGCACCTGCTCGGCGGGATCCTCCAGTTCGGTGACGCGACGGTAGGCCTGCACCGCGTGCTGGTCGTAGCCCAGCAGGCTGTAGGCGGCGCCGAGGTTGGCCCACGCGGCGGCTGAATCATCGCGCAACTGTGTCGCCCGCCGGGCATAGGGCAGGGCATCGCCGGGCTTGTTCAGCACCAGGTACGCACTGGCAAGGTTGAGGTTGGCGTCAAAGTCATTCGGGTTGATCGTGACCGCCCGCAGGTAGGACTGAATCGCCAGATCGAGCTTGCCCATCATCTGCCGGGCGACGCCCAGGTAGTAGTGAGCCTCGAAGCTGTTGGGTGAGGACTGCGTGGCACGTTCGAAGGCGTTGGAGGCCAGCTTGTAGTCCTCATACTTGAGGTAGATCTTGCCCATGCCGATGTGGGCTTCGGTGAGTCGCGGGTTGGTCTCCAGCGCCAGCCCGAACGCCGCCAGCGCCGAGTCATCCAGGCCCTGTTCCAGATACCGTTCCGCGTCGCGCATGTACTGGTCGGTCGGCGCCAGCGTTCGATTTGCACCGGCGTTGTTGTACAGCTCGATCCCGCAGCCGGTGAGCATTGCGCCGACCACCCCCACTGCCATCCATCGCGACCACGCCTGGAATTTCATAGATCGTCTCCGGTTGTTACGTCTTTTTTGACCCGCCCCTCATTCAGGGTTCCATCAGCACCTTGATCACGCCGGGCTGAGCTGCGGTTCGCAGCGCCTCGACGCCGTCGGCCAGTTTGGCGCGCCGACTGATCAGGCTCACGACGTCCACCTTCCCCTCCGCCAGTGCCGCCAGCGCCTCAGGGAACGGGCCGCAGCGGCTTCCGATCAACTGAATCTCGTGCACCACCAGCGGACTCAGGTCGACTGTAGCCTCCTTCGTAGGCGCGACCGTGGTCTTGAGCACGATCTTGCCTCGCGGCCGAACCATCTGCATCGCCGTGACCAGCCCCTCCGGCGACCCGGTGCAGTCGACGACGATGTCCTGATCCGCGCGGCGTCCGACCTCCGAAAGCAGCCGATGCTTGACCCCCCACTTCTCGCACAACGCCAGTTTTTCCGGATGCTTGCCCACGCATCGTACGGTCGCGTTCAGTTGGGTGAGCACCTGGGCACACAGCAGGCCGAGCCTGCCGTCGCCGAGCACCGTGATGTAAGGCCTGCCTTCGATCGTGAGTTGCCGCAGGATCTGAAACGCCGCCGCCAGGGGTTCGGTGAAGACCGCCTGATCGTCGTCGATTGTATCAGGCACCCTCAGCAGATTCTGCACCGGAAGCGTGAATGCGTCGGCGAAGCAGCCGTCCCGGCCGGCTATCCCCAGTACGGTGCGGGTCCGGCAATGTTCGCGCAGGCCCGAGCGGCACATGTCGCACCGGCTGCACACGCAGTTGATCGTGCCCACCACGCGGGCGCCGATCCAGTCCTTGTCCGCCTTGGTGCCCACGGCCTCGACCCGGCCGACGAATTCGTGGCCCAGCACCCCCGTGAACCCCATGTAGCCGCGACAGATTTCCAGATCGGTGGCGCAGATGCCCATCCGCAGGGGCCGGATCAGCGCCTCGCCGGGCGTCAGCTTCGGCTCGCTGTAATCCACCGCCAGCCGCACGCCCTGCCCGTCATACACCAGTGCTCGCATCAGACCGCTTCCCGTTTGCCAGATCGACACCCACCGCGCCCACCGCAGGACGCGGCCTGTCTATACCTTCGGCCCAACCGCCGCACAATCTTGCCTTGTGGGAAAAAGTGTCCCGGGCGCGTGCACGAGGCGAGGCTCACGCCGCCAGGTCGCGTTCGCAGTCCACATCGCCGCGGAACGCGCAGGCACGCTGGCACAGGTCGATGATGAGTTGCAGATGAGAGGTCGCCTGCGTCGGTTCATGCTGGGCGACGGCAAGGAAAGTGGCGATTGCCTCACTGATGGCGGGGTAGCCATACGACCCAGCCGAGCCGCGAATCTGACGCACGAGGACGATCTGCCCCGCCACGTCCTGCTCGTCGGCCAGATGCTGCAGGTGCATGGTCTGTTCTTCGAGTGTGTCCAGATACTGCAGGATCAGGCTGCGCATCTTGTATTGCGGCCAGAGCGTACTGGGGATGGAGATCGATCGCGTCATACGGGCGGGCTGCCCCGCGGGCAGGTGCGTGCGCAGCAGCGACTGAATCTGATCGGGACCGAATGGTTTGGTGAGCAGGCCCTGTGCCCAGTCGGCAGGACGATCCACATCGGCCCACTGGATGATGGGACCGGTATATCCCAGCTTCCGCACGGCCGCCGCCAGTTCCGCGCCCGGTCGGCCCAGTGATTGGCCCAGAATGACGATGTCGAACCGCTGCGACCGGACCTGATGAAGCAGTCGCTCGATGTTGGCGGCCTCCTGCACCGTCGCGCCCATCTCCGACAACTGAAACTTGAGCAGCGCCCGGTCCTCGAGGCTGTCATCGGCACAGAGGATGCTGCCGCGCACCGGCCCGACCGCCACGACCATCTCCGGCGCTTCACTCGTGCGGACGAAAAGCCGCAGGTCGATCGGGTGATGGAAACACAGGCCCACCTCGTGAATGCGTCCGGTAATGAAGCGGCAATGGACCACCTCGCCGGTACAGGCGACGGTGGAGCCGTCCCGCCGGCGCAGCGACACTTCGCAGTAAGTCTTGTTGTGCAGGTATCCGCCGTGAAAGAAGGCCATGCCCTGCGGGCTGAGATTGCGTGGGCGGATGAGGTAGTACTGCCAGTCGGATCCGCCGGGCTGTCGCACCCGCACGTTGATGCCGCACGGCACCAGGTAAGGCACGCGCTGGATGCGTCGATCCGGCCCGTTGGGCGTCACCGCCTGGGCGTCCAGCGCCGCGGCAAGCCGACGATGTTCCGCATCAGACATGCGAAGGTAGTCGATCGGCCTGACATCGTGAACGCGGTGTTTGACCACGGCAGATACGCCCTGAGGTTGTCCACGCTATCGGCGACTCCGCCTCAACCAGTTAAGCGAGCGATGCTTACCCGACCACAATTGCCACTGGACCTTAGCGATTTTGCGGTTCATGCTGATGACGGCCGACCGGTAACGTGTGCCCGGGTCCCGGCTGGCGGGTGGCCCCCCCAACGCGCCGGCGTTATCATCGTGGCCCCTGATTCCGCCGGTGAAGGCGGCAACAGCCTGCATGGACCAACGGGAAGTGCCCTCATGAAGATTCACGAATACCAGGCCCGCGAGATGCTGCAGAAGTACGGGGTGGCGGTTCCTCCCGCCATCGTGGTGGATAACGCCGATCAGGCTGCCCAGGCGTTCACGCAACTGCAGCAGCAGGGGGCGACGCTGGCGGTGGTCAAGGCGCAGGTCTTCGCCGGCGGCCGCGGCAAGGGCGGCGGTGTGAAGCTGGTGCGCTCGGCTGATGAGGCCCGCCAGGTCGCCCAGACCATCCTCAGCAAGCCGCTGGTCACCCCGCAGACCGGGCCCGAGGGCGTGCCTGTTCACAAGCTGCTGGTCGCTTCGGGCGTCGACATCGCCAAAGAGTTCTATCTCGGCATGGCGGTCGACCGCGGCAGCAACCGTCCGGTGCTGATCGCCTCGGCGGAGGGCGGCGTCGAGATCGAGCATGTCGCGGCCACCAAGCCTGAGGCCATCATCCGCGAGGGCATCGACCCGGCCCTGGGCCTGCTGCCCTATCAGGCACGCAAGGTCGCCTTCAAGCTCGGATTCACCGGCAAGCAGGTCGCCCAGGCGGTGAAGGTGATGACCGCGCTGGCGCGGCTGTTCCTCGAAACCGATGCCAGCCTGGCGGAGATCAACCCGCTGGTGGTCACGCCGGCCACCGCGGAACACCCGGATGGGCAGGTGCTGGCGATCGACGCCAAGATCAACTTCGATGACAACGCGCTGTTCCGTCATGCCGATATCGCGGCGATGGCGGATCCGACCGAACTGGACGCCTCCGAGCAGCATGCCCATAAGTTCGGCCTGTCCTACATCAAGCTGGATGGCAACATCGGCTGCCTCGTCAACGGTGCGGGCCTGGCGATGGCGACGATGGACCTGATCAAGCTGCACGGCGGCGAGCCGGCCAACTTCCTGGACGTGGGCGGCTCCGCTTCCGAGGAAGCCGTCACCGAAGCGTTCCGCATCATCCTGGGCGACAGCAACGTCAAGGGTGTGCTGGTGAACATCTTCGGCGGCATCGCCAAGTGCGACACGATCGCACGCGCGATCATCACCGCCGCCCGCGAAGTGGGCTTCAAGGTGCCGCTGGTCGTGCGGCTGGAAGGCACGAACGTGGAAGCGGCCCGCGAACTGCTGGAAAACGCCAAGAACGACATCCCCACGATGCAGGTGGGCACCGACCTGACCGACGCGGCCAGGAAGATCACTGCCGCCATCGCCGCGTGAACGCGTTTATTGAACCGCGAATGAACGCGAATAGACGCGAATCGTTTATTTAGAAGAAGAATAGAACGATTGGCTGATGTGATGATCGCGCATCAGCCAATCGTTCTTCTTTTCTGATACGACAACGACCGCGACTGCCACCGGAACGCTGGAACGTTTGCGTTCGGATCCTTATCCCCCTTCCTGTTCTTATTCGCGTCTATTCGCGGTTCGAATTCACACACACGCCAGTGCGAATGTCGCGCAGGCCCGGGCCAGTTCCTGCATCTGTCGTGGTGGCTCCGTGTCCTGCGGCAGCGGGTTACGACCGTTGAAGACGTGGTTGCCGCGTTCGATGATCTTCAGGGCCGCACGTGTGCCGGCCGCGGCGGCATAACGATACGCCGCCTCCACCGGCACGGTGGCATCCTGATCGCCGTGCACGATCAGCATGGGGCAGGGAATCGCCGCTGCCGCGCGCAGCGGATCGAACGCGTGCGGATCCGCCTCGATCTCATCCAGCCACGCCCTGCCCACGCGCAACATCTGCCTCGTCCGCGTCGAGGCTGATTCGATCCACCCCTGCTCGCGCAGTCGCCGACACGTCGCCTCATCGAACATGTTGGCCCGATCCGGCGCGGCTGCGGCGATCACCCCGGCGGGCGCCAGATCACGCCGCTCCGCGAACGTGCGCGCTGCTGTCAGCGTGACGGTGATGCCCCCGCGACTGTGGCCGAACCAGATCATGGGCAGATCACCGCCGGGAATCTCCCCGTCGCGCACCGCCTGTGCAACCACCTGCAAATCGAAAATCTGTTTGCCCCAGGTGTCCTGTTCAAACAGGTCCGGCCGCTCGAACGTTTCGTAGTTGTTCGTCACACCGCTGTGGCTGAAGTTGAAGCGGTGGGCGATGAACCCGTGCCGCGTCATCTGCTGTGCCAGCCACGGCACAAAGCCATAATCCTTGTACCCCTTGAACCCGTGGCAGAGGATGAACACACCGCGCGGCGTGCCTTCGGGCAGATGCGTGTTGCCCAAGATAGCCTGACCATTCGATCCCGTGAGCGTGAAGGGTTGACTGCTCATGTCCTTTTCCAATGCGGTCGCGAACCCGCGCCAGCTCGTGGTCGGGGGCGTGGAATCATACCCATAGATTCGATTCGCTGATTCGATGAACGCGATCAGACGCTGCGTTCGAGCGGACCGGCTGGCACGGGTTTGGCCGTCGCAGCCTGCATTCGCGCGATACGCCGGCGAATGCGCAGCAGGCTCAGCAACATGCCCCATCCGTCGCGCAGGGGCCGCATGCGACTGTCCGGGTCGTTGCGCCACAGCACGCCCACTTCCTTAATGCGGTAGCCACGCGCCCGTGCCAGGGCGAGGATTTCACAATCGAAGGCGGGCCCGCGCACCTGCTGCATCGGGAACACCTCCTCCGCCGCCGCGGCGGTGAACAGTTTGAACCCGCACTGCGTGTCGCGAATGTCGCCCAGCAGAATCAGGCTGCGGATCCGCCGGAAGATGCGCCCCAGCGTGCGACGCGAGAATCGCTGCGGCGGCTGCAACACCGATTCAGGCAGCCGGCGCGATCCGATCACCACATCAAAGCTCCTGTCGACCCAGGGCAGCAGCGCATCCAGTTGATCGATCGGCGTGGACATGTCTGCATCGCAGAAGATGCGCAACCGGCCGGTCGCCTCCATCATGCCGCGACGCACGCTGAACCCCTTGCCCTGGTTCGGCTCGTTGCGCAGCACACGCACGGTCAGCGGTGCAGCCGCGACGTCATGGGCAGCCTGCCCCGTGCCATCGGTGCTGCCGTCGTCAACGACCACCACCTCCACGTCCCAGCCTTTGTTGAGGGCGTAATCGCGGATCGACGTGATCGCCCTGCCGATCTTGTCCGCTTCGTTGTGGGCGGGAATCACCACGGAAAGCATCGGCGATGATGCACGAACACCATGCTGCGCGACTTGAGCGGTCACATCGAAAGCTCCGTCGACAGGCCCCGGGCAACTGTAGAATCCACCCACAAGCGCTGCAAACGCATTTATCGGCTCGGCCCTGCAGGCGCCTTTGAATGCGATGTCAGCGCTGCGCCACCGCAACCAGTACCGCTTCCAGCCGATCCACGTGCCGCTTCATGCTCAGCGAATCAGCCAGCCCCACCGTCGCACGGGCGCAATGCTGGCGGTTGTCACGGTCGGCCAGCGTGCGCATCGCAGCCGCCAGCTCATCCGCATCGCCCGGGTTCGCAATCACCACGCCGCGCGGCTCCATCCCCTGGCTTACCACGAAGTCCGCCGCCCCGTTGTAGCGCGTCGTGATGGCCGGCACCCCCATCATCAGCGATTCGATCACCACCTTGCTCGACGGGTCGTACCACGTGGGCAGCACCGTCACATCCGCCGCCGCGTACAGCTCCGCCATGCGGTTGCTCTGGCCCACGATCCGCACGCGGTCGCGCACGTTCAGCTCCACCGCCCGCGCCTGCACAGCATAGCTGGGCATCCCCACGAGCAGCGCGGTGCCCGGATGATGCTCATCCTTCAGCAGGCGCAGTGCCCGCAGCAACGTGTCCACCCCCTTGAGCCGGGGATTCTGCGCCACGAACAGGAATGTCGGCTCATTGTCGGCGATGCTGAACCCCGCGCGAATGATTCGGCGAGCCGCCACACGCGCTTCATCCGACAGATTCGGCATCGCCGCGGCGTTGGGAATCACCTCGATCTGATCGGCTGGCACATCATAGGCACGCAACTGCTCCGCGCCATACCGGCTCACCGCGACGAACCGCCTCACCATCGGGTCCGCCAGCGTCCGCCGCTCCAGCGCCAGCAGCAACTGATGCTTGGGCGACACGGCCAGCGTCGCGCGTTTGCGAAATCGTGCCGAGGCACTTCTCCGCATCGCCACGTTACGCGCCAGCGTTTCGCGGATCGTGCCGCTGCGTGGCTGCACGACCGTCGCCGGCACCGCCGTCGTCACCGAAAGCGAGGCGTCATACCCACCCTCGCGCAGCACCCGCCTCGCCCACAAGGCGAACCGAAACAGCCGCAGTGGCCCGGAGGCATGTTCCCGCGCCAGGCGCATGATGCGCGTGCCGGCCGGCCCCACCGTATCGGGCGAGGCACCTGTGATGAGTGTCACATCGTGCCCCCGGGCGGCCAGTTCTCCGATGATCTGCGCGGTTGATCGCTCCGCCCCGCCGCCGGCAGGGTGGAACCGCTCGATGACAATGCCCAGCTTCATCGGTTTCATGGCGTCGGCGGAAAGTCTAGCCCGCAAACCGCCGATCTGCCCGAGCGCCGGCTGTCCCGCCACCCGGCATGGATGGATTGAGGGCTGCCCCTGCTCATGCCGCCGCCCCGGCGCGCTGCAGCAGTTGCACCGCCTGCTCGTGAACCATCTCAGCCGTCACCCGCTTCATGCAGGCCAGTTCATCCGGCGAGCCGCGCAGCGGACACTGCTTCTTCTGGCACGGGCTGCAATAGACATCGACGCGGACCTGCCGTTCCAGTGGGAAGTCGATCTGCGTCCAGGCCGGGTCGGTCGGGCCGAAGATCGTCACCACCGGCACGCCCATCGCCGCAGCGATGTGGCGCGGCCCCGTGTCGTTGGTCACCATCAGCCGGGCACGACGCAACACCCCCTTGAGCAGTGTCAGGTCGATCCCCAGCGCCGGCAGGTCGATCATCGGCTCCTTGGCGTGGCTGAGCACCGCATCGATGATGCGCCGCTCATTGGGCGCGCCCGTCACCGCCGCCACAGCCTGATGCTCACGCACCAGCCGATCGGCGACGGCAGCGAACCGCTCGGGGAACCACATCTTCGCATCGCCATAGCTCGCACCGGGGTTGACCAGCACCAGCGGCCGACCGCTCGACACGTCGTACCCACCCCGCGCCAGCAGCGCATCAGCGCGGGCGTCATCCTCCGGCCGGGTGAAAAGCTGCATCGTCGGGTCCGGGTCGACCGCCCCGAGATAGCGTGCCAGCCCCAGGTAGTAGTCGCGTGTCGGCACGGGGATGTACCGGCCCACCTCCCGTCGGGGCAGCAGTCGATCGGTCAGCAGGAACCCCCGGCCGTCACGTTCATACCCCACCCGCCGGGGAATGCCCGCCATGCGTGCCAGCAGCGCGGTGCGAAAGCTGTTGGGGAGGATGACGGCGGTGTCGAAGCGTGCTGCCGCCAGCCGCCGGGCGACGCTGAACATGGTGTGCCGCGTGCCGACACCGCGTCCCTTGCGTTTGGGCGGGATGGTGGCGATGCGGTCGATCCACGGGCAGGCATCGAGGATGGGCTTGACCATCCGCCGCGCCAGCGCGGTGATGTGCGCTTCGGGGTAAAGCTGCCGCAGGGCGCGCAGCGTGGGCATGGCCATCACGGTGTCGCCCACCCACGTCGGGCAGATGACCAGCAGTCGTCGGGATGCACGATGCTGTGCTCGGTCGCGCATGGCGGGAGTATAGCAGGCCCAGCGGCGCGGG
>Ga0207864_1002024_pt1 | contig 20320 bp, 18 predicted proteins | sample HigsolmetaAR202D_FD_184834 | JGI IMG/M metagenome (GOLD analysis project Ga0207864, IMG submission 184834) | Ionic liquid and high solid enriched microbial communities from the Joint BioEnergy Institute, USA - AR20-2-D (SPAdes) (version 2) ... | reverse complement strand
CAGGCGCAACGGGGCGAGCAGCTGGACGCTGATGCGGGACGTGACGGACCCACAGAAATGGATCGAGAGCTACCACGTCCCGAACTGGATCGAGTATCTGCGCCATCACCAGCGCACCACCGAGGCTGACGCCGAGGTGATCCGCAGACTGCGCGCGCTGCACAGCCTGCCGGAGCCGCCCCGGGTCAGCCGTCTCGTCGTGCGACCGGTGAGCGCCCGCGGCGGGCTGTTAGCAAGGTGATTAGCGAGGCGTTTGCGAACGGCCTCACTGAAAATCGGCGTTAAAGGCCCCACGGAAAGCCACCCCCTTCGTATACCGGCCAGATGAAGCCGCGAACGGGAGGCTATGATTGCTGGCGGCAAGCAATCCTGGATCCCGGACGCGAGTTCCGCCTTTCCTCAGGCGATTGATGCAGCGCAAACCGGCGCATCCGCCGTCCATATACGCTCCGTGGAACGGAAGCAGGAGCAGGCGCTTTAGCTGGATGACATGAAGCTGCAGCACTATGTCTGTTCCAGTGTGGCGCGAGACTTGGACGGATGAACAAGAGGCAGTTCAACATCTGGTACTGGATCGCCGCTTTCATCGGCCTCATGATATTCCAGTACATTTTCATCACCGCCCAGCAGGTGGCGGAGATTCCCTACAGTACGTTCGAGAGCTATCTCGAAAGCGGACGCATCGCCGAGGTGCAGGTTTCCGACCGCTTCATCCAGGGCACGCTAAAGGAGCCGCTCGAAGGCGGGCAGTCGCGTTTCATCACGACGCGCATCGATCCAGACATCGCGCAGCTTCTGCGAGAGCACAACGTCGTGGTGACCGGCCAGATCGAAAGCACGTTCCTGCGCGACCTGCTGTCCTGGGTCGTTCCGGTGGCGCTTTTCGTCGGCCTGTGGATGGTCCTCATCCGCCGCATGGGCGGCGCGAGCGGCGGGCTTCTCCAGATCGGCAAGAGCAAGGCCAGGGTCTATGTCGAGACCGACATCAAGGTGACCTTCGACGACGTGGCCGGGGTGGACGAGGCAAAGGCGGAACTGCAGGAGATCGTCGATTTCCTGCGCAACCCGCAGGAATATGGCAGGCTCGGCGGGCGGATGCCCAAGGGCGTGCTGCTGGTCGGTCCGCCCGGCACCGGGAAGACGCTGCTTGCAAGGGCGGTAGCGGGCGAGGCGAAGGTGCCGTTCTTCTCCATCTCCGGCTCGGAATTCGTGGAGATGTTCGTCGGCGTGGGCGCGGCGCGGGTGCGCGACCTGTTCGAGCAGGCCCGGGCCAAGGCGCCGGCCATCATCTTCATCGATGAGCTGGACGCGCTCGGCCGCGCGCGCGGCGTCGGCCCCATGATGGGCGGACACGACGAAAAGGAGCAGACGCTGAACCAGCTTCTCGTGGAGCTCGACGGCTTCGACCCGACGATCGGCGTTGTGCTGCTGGCGGCCACCAACCGGCCGGAAATTCTCGATCCTGCACTGCTGCGGGCGGGTCGGTTCGACCGCCAGGTGTTGGTGGACCGGCCGGACAAGCAGGGCCGCGTCCAAATCCTGCGCGTCCATATGAAGAAGGCGAAGCTGGCCCCGGACGTGGACGCGGAGAAGGTGGCAGCACTCACACCCGGCTTCACGGGGGCCGATCTGGCCAACCTCGTTAACGAGGCGACCCTACTTGCCACGCGCCGCCGGGCGGATGCGGTGAGCATGGAAGACTTCAACAACGCCATCGAGCGCATCGTTGCCGGGCTTGAAAAGCGCAACCGTCTTCTCAATCCGAAGGAGCGCGAGGTGGTCGCCTATCACGAGATGGGGCACGCGCTGGTCGCCCTGTCGCTGCCGGGCGTCGATCCCGTACATAAGGTTTCCATCATTCCGCGCGGCGTAGGCGCGCTGGGTTACACGATCCAGCGGCCGACCGAAGACCGTTTCCTGATGACGCGGGAGGAGCTGGAAAACAAGATGGCGGTGCTGCTCGGCGGCCGGGCCGCCGAATGGATCGTGTTCGGCCACCTTTCGACCGGGGCGGCTGACGACCTGGCCAAGGTGACGGATATCGCCCGGGCCATGGTGACCCGCTACGGCATGTCCGAAAAGCTGGGCCATGTCGCGCTGGAAAAGGATCAGCGCTCCTTCCTCAGCCCGAACGCGGTCGGCAACTATCCGCAGGAGCACAATTACGGCGATGCGACCGCCGACGCGATCGACGCCGAGGTGCGCGCGATCATCGACAATGCATTCTCGCGAACGGTCTCGCTGCTTACCGAGCGGCGCGACCTGTTGGAAAAGACCGCGCAGCGCCTGCTTGAGAAGGAGACGCTGGACGAAGAGGATCTCACTACCCTCATCGGTGAGGAACCGCAACTTGCCGCGCCAAGCCGAACTCGGAAGAAAAGCGGTGCGCGCGAGGAGGTGAGCGAGGCAGCCGGGCGCGCCGCAGGCGAATGACCCCTGCCGACGACGCGGAGCGCGAATGGGTTTGCCCTGCAGAAAGCGAGCAAGCGGCCAATGACAGGAGAGCGCGACCATGACGATCCGCAATCTTGAACACGCAGCTCACCCGAACTCCCTCGCCGTCTTCGGCGCGTCGGGGAAGGAGGGTTCGGTCGGCCGGATCGTCCTGGACAATATCCTCGCCGCAGGCTTTGAAGGCGAAGTCTGGCCGGTCAACCCGAAATATCGCGATATCGAAGGCCGTCGCTGCTACGCGAATCCGCGCGAGCTGCCCGCCGCGCCGGATCTCGCCGTGATCGCCACGCCAGCGGCGACCGTTCCCGGCATCATCAGGGAGCTCGGCGAAAAAGGTACGCGCGCGGCCGTCGTCATCTCCGCCGGGCTGACACGTGAAAACGGGCTGCGCCAGGCTATGCTGGATGCAGCCAAACCGCATCTCTTCCGCATCATCGGGCCCAACACGATCGGGCTCATTGTCCCGCCGGCGAAGCTGAATGCGAGCTTCAGCCATCTCAATCCGCGGCGCGGCGGGCTCGCGCTCCTTTCCCAATCGGGCGCGATCACCGCCTCGCTGATCGACTGGGCGGAGGAAGAGGGGATCGGCTTTTCCCACATCGTGTCGCTGGGGGACATGGCCGATGTGGATGTCGGAGACTATCTCGACCTTTTGGCGGGAGATGCGAAGACCCGCGCGATCCTGCTTTATCTCGAAACGGTGACGGACCCGCGCAAATTCATGGCGGCGGCGCGGGCGGCAGCCCGCGTGAAGCCGGTGATCGCGGTCAAGGCGGGCCGGCATGCCGCAGGCGCAAAGGCGGCCTCCACCCACACCGGGGCGCTTTCGGGCTCCGACAAGGTAATGGAAGCCGCCCTGCGCCGCGCCGGCATCCTGCGTGTCACCGGGCTCGGAGAACTTTTCGGCGCCGCCGAGATCGTGGCGCGTTTCCCGCGGCTCGAACGCGCGCGCATCGCCATCGTGACGAATGGCGGCGGTGCGGGCGTGCTCGCCATCGACCGGCTGATGGACATCAAGGGTGAACTTGCCGAGCTCGCGCCGGAAACGCTCTCCCGGCTCGACGCGCGACTGCCCGCGAACTGGTCCCGCGCCAACCCGGTCGACATCATCGGCGACGCGCCGCCGGAGCGCTATGCTGCAGCGGTCGAAGCCGTGGCGGCGGACCCCGGAACGGATGTGCTTCTGGTCATGAACTGCCCTACTGGCGTTTCCTCGCCCGCGAATGCGGCACGCGCGGTCGCGGGTCTCACCCGCAACGGCATGATCGACGGCAAGCCGGTGCTAACCTGCTGGCTCGGCCAAGCCACGGCGCAAAAGGGTCGCCGCATCTTGCAGGAAGCGGGGCTTGCGAGCTTTTCCACGCCTGGCGACGCGGCCGCAGCCGTCTCCTATTTGAGCGGCTGGTCGCGCGCCCAGAAGGCGCTTCTGCGCGTTCCCTCGACCCGCAGCGAGGATGCCCGCGGCGACATCGATAGGGTGCGCGCGGTGTTCCGTAAGGCTGCTTCGGAAGGACGGAGAATGCTGACCGAGCCGGAGGCCAAGAGCGTGCTTGACGCCTATGGCATTCCCGTTCCCGAAACCATCGTCGCCCGCACGCCGGAGGAAGCCGAAAAGGCCGCGGCGAAGCTTCTGACCAATGCGAAGAAGGTCGCCGTCAAGCTTCTGTCCAGAACCATCACGCACAAATCCGATGTGGGCGGCGTGGTGCTGAACATTGCCGGAGCCAAGGAAGCGGCCGAGGCGGCACAGGCGATCTTCGACAGGCTGGCTGCGGCGGGAAAGGCCGACGCGGTGGACGGCTACGCCGTGCAGCCGATGATCGAGCGGAAGGATGCCCACGAGCTCATCCTGGGAGTCGGCCAGGACGAAATCTTCGGCCCGACGGTGCTTTTCGGCGCCGGCGGAACAGCGGTCGAAGTGCTCGACGATACGGCCATCGCCCTACCGCCCATCGACAGCGTGCTGGCGGGGGACCTGATCGACAGCACCCGCATCGGCCGGCTACTGGCCGGCTACCGCGACCGTCCGCCCGCCGACCGCGCGGCTATCGTCGGCGCGCTGAACGCACTCTCGCAGCTCGTGGTGGACTTTCCCGCCATTATCTCCATGGATATCAATCCGCTCCTGGCCGACAGAAACGGGGTGATCGCGCTCGATGCGCGGATTGAGATCGATCCGGCGACGGTGGAACAATCCGGCCCCAATCCGGCGCTCGCCATCCGGCCCTACCCGACCGAGTGGGAAACGCGCGCCACGCTGGGTGGCGAAGATTTCCTCATCCGGCCGGTAAAGCCTGCGGACGTGGCGCTGTACCCGGATTTTCTGGCCAAGGTCTCGCCGCAGGACATCCGCTTCCGCTTCCTCGCCCCGCGCAAGCACTTCCCGAACGAGATGCTCCTGCGCCTGACCCAGATCGACTACGAGCGGGAGATGGCGTTCCTTGCCCTTCGCGAGGACACAGGCGAGCTTTGCGGCATCGTGAGACTTTCCGCCGATCCCGACCGCCAGAAGGCGGAATACGGCGTTCTGGTGCGCACGGACCTGCAGGGGCGAGGGATCGGATGGGCTCTCCTCCACCATCTGATCGAATATGCGCGCGCGGACGGGCTGAAGCAGATGGAGGGCTATGTCTTTGCGGAAAATACGAAGATGCTTGCCATGGCGCGGCAGTTCGGGTTCGAGCTTACGCCACACCCCGAAGAGCCCGGCGTAGTGCTGGTGCAACTGATGCTGTAAGTGTAGGCGAGCCTGAACGCGCTGCGCTGGCGGAGCAAAGCGCGAACGGCATCCTCTCATTTTGTCGACAGAATTTTTCGGTCCTTGACCTTTCCTGGGCGATTTGTTCTACTCTCAAGCGCAGTTGTCGACATATCAGTCGAAATCGACAAACCGGCGTGCAAGAGGTCTTGCCGCCACCCTGTTCGACGGGAGGAAATCGCAATGAATTTCAGGAAGGCACTTCTGCCGCTTGCCGTGCTTGCCGCCATGGTGGCAGGCAGCGCCCAGGCTCAGGTCAATGTCATGCTGCCGGCCAATCCCGGCGGCGGCTGGGATTCAACCGGGCGCCAGGCATTCCAGGCAATGAACGATGCCGGCATCTATACCGGCGCCGTGAATTTCACCAACAAGGGCGGTGCCGGCGGCACCATCGGCCTTGCCGAATTTCAGGGCGCGTATACCGGCAAGCCTGACGCGCTCGCGGTGTTCGGCGCCATCACCGTCGGCTCGATTATCCTCAACAAGTCGCCCATCGATCTGGCCGACTTCCGCCCGGTTGCCCGCCTGACGGCGGAGTATCTGGTGATCGCGGTTGCCGACAGCTCGCCGCATCAGTCCCTTCAGGATCTAGTCGAGGCGATGAAGGCCGATCCGGGCGCAACGCCTATCGGCGGCGGTTCGGCGGGCGGCGTCGACCATATCGCGCTGGCCCTCCTCGCCCAAGCGGCCGACATTCCGGTGAGCGACCTCAACTACATCCCGCAGGCAAGCGGCGCGGAAACCGTGACCGGCATCGTCAACGGCACGCTGGCGGCCGGCATCTCCGGCATTTCGGAATTCCAGCAGTTCGCCGAACAGGGCCGCATCCGCATCCTCGGCATCACCTCCGCCGAGCGCAAGGAAGGGCTTGATGTCCCAACTTTCAAGGAAGCGGGCTACGACATCGAGATCGCCAACTGGCGCGGTATCCTCGGTTCGCCGGACATGCCGGAAGACAACTATCAAACCTGGGTCGACCGCTTCACGCAGCTGAACGAGAGCGAGGCCTGGGCGAAGGTGCTGGAAACGCAGGGCTGGGACCAGTTCTTCATAGCGGGCGAGGAGTTCGGCAGCTTCATCCAGGAGGAAAACGAGCGGATCGGCGCCATCCTGAAAGAGGCCGGCCTTGCCGAATGAACGCGGGCACGCCGCAGCGGTCGGGGACAGCGCGAAGGCGGCTGTCCCCCGCCCCTGGTGGCTGGGCGGCCTCGTCGTCGCGCTCGGCTGCCTCTGCCTTTATGGCGCATTCAGCCTGCCGCAGGTGGCACGCTATGCCGGTATAGGACCCGGGCTCTTCGTTACGCTGGTGGGAAGCGGCCTGGTCCTGCTCGGCCTTCTCCTTCTCATCCAGATCGCGCAGGGCGAAACCTTTACGCCCCAGGACACCGAGGACGCCTCGGGTTCCGAGAAAGCCAATCTGACAGCCCTGCTCACCGCGCTCGCGGCAGCCACCGTGCCGGTGCTCACCATGCGAGCGCTCGGCGTACCCCTTACGGCCCTGCTCTCCTTCACGCTCGTCGCCCGGGCCTTCGGCTCCCGCCGCACAATGATCGACATCGCAACAGGCGCGATCCTGGGGAGCCTTGCCTGGTTCCTCTTCACGCGGCTCGGCCTGCAGCTTGGTGGGTTCATGCCCTTCGCGGGGATCTAGATGGAAACCTTTTCGCTTCTCCTTCAGGGCTTCGGTATCGCCCTTCAGCCGATCAACCTGTTCTGGGCCTTTCTCGGCTCGTTGCTCGGTACGGCGATCGGCGTCCTGCCGGGCATCGGCCCGGCGCTCACCATCGCGCTTCTGCTGCCGGTCACGATCAGCATCGCGCCCACCTCCGCCTTCATCATGTTCGCGGGAGTGCTCTACGGCGCCATGTATGGCGGCTCCACCACCTCGATCCTGATCAACACGCCCGGCGAAGCCGGATCGATGATGACGGCGCTGGAGGGAAACAAGATGGCCCGCGCTGGGCGTGGTGCAGCAGCGCTTGCCACTGCCGCGATCGGCTCCTTCATCGCCGGCACGATCTCCACCGTGCTTCTGACCTTCAGCGCTCCGGCGATCGCGGAACTTGCCTTCTACTTCCGCCCCGCGGACTATTTCGCGCTGACGGTGCTCGCCTTCACTTCCGTCGCTGTGGTGATGGGCACGTCACGCGTGCGCGGCTTCATCTCCCTTTTCCTCGGGCTTGCCCTCGGACTTGTCGGCATCGACCAGATGACGGGCCAGGCGCGCCTTACCTTCGGCATCCCCGCTCTCTTCGACGGGATCGAGCTTACAGTGGTGCTGGTCTCACTCTTTGCCGTGGGCGAAATCCTCTATGTCGCCAGCCGCTACCGCAAGGACGGTTCCGAGATGACGCCCATCCGCGGCCAGGTCTGGATGTCGCGCGAGGACTGGAAACGTTCCTGGAAACCCTGGCTGAGGGGCACGGCGCTCGGCTTTCCCATCGGCGCACTGCCGGGCGGCGGCTCCGAAATTCCGACCATGCTTTCCTACACGCTGGAGCGGAAGCTCACCAAGCATCCGGAGGAGTTCGGCAAGGGCGCAATCGAGGGCGTGGCGGGCCCGGAAGCCGCCAACAATGCGGCTGCCGCCGGCATCCTCATCCCGCTCCTGACGCTTGGGCTGCCGACATCCGCCACCGCGGCCGTGCTGCTCGCGGCCTTCCAGAACTACGGACTGCAGCCGGGTCCCTTTCTTTTCACCTCGAACCCGGACCTCGTCTGGGGCCTGATCGCCTCGCTCTATGTGGGGAATACGGTGCTGCTGGTGCTCAACCTGCCGCTTGTCGGCATATGGGTGAGGCTTCTCTCCATTCCCGCGCCGCAGCTTTATGCCGGCATTCTCGTCTTCGCGACCATCGGCATCTGGGGCGTGGCCAATTCCGTGGTGGACCTGGTCGTCATGGTACTCGTCGGCATCGCGGGCTATGTCATGCGGGTCTATGACTTTCCCATCGCGCCCGTGCTGATCGGACTGATCTTAGGCCCCATGGCCGAGCAGCAGCTTCGCACCGCGCTCGCGGCGGGCCAGGGCAACCCGCTCGTGCTCGTCTCCACGCCGCTTTCGGTGGTCTTTCTGGTGATCGCGGCACTCTTCCTGCTCGCGCCGGTTCTCATCCGCCGTCTGCGGGCCAATGCTTGAACAACAAGAACAAAAGGCATCGTTCTGGTAAGATGAAAAAGTATCTGGTGAAGGTTCATCCGTCCGCCGCGCGGCTTCCGCGCGAAGAGCAGCTTGCCTGGCGCATTGCGGATTTCGCCGCCCATTGCGGCCCGCTCGACGCCGACGTGATCGACATGATCGCCTGCCGCATCGTCGACAACGCGGCAGTGGCGCTCGCGGCGATCAACCGCAAACCCGTCGCCGCCGCACGGGCCATGGCGCTCGCCCACCCGCGCAAGGGCGGCGCCACGCTCTTCGGCCTTCCGGCGCGGACCCGCGTCGATGCCGAATGGGCGGCCTGGGCCAATGCCACGGCGGTGCGCGAGCTCGACTTCCACGACACGTTCCTCGCGGCCGACTATTCGCATCCTGGCGATTCCATCTCGCCGCTGGTTGCCGTGGCTCAGCAAATGGGCCTCGACGGGGCCGCCCTTGCCCGCGGCATCGCGGTCGCCTACGAAATCCATGTCGCACTGGTGAAGGCGATCTCCCTCCACAAGTACAAGAAGGATCACGTGGCCCATCTGGCCCCGGCGACCACCGCCGGCATCGGCACCATGCTCGGGCTTCCCACCGAGATCATCTTTCAGGCGATCAACCAGGCGGTCCACCTCGCCTTCTCCACGCGCCAGTCACGCAAGGGTGAGATCAGCTCCTGGAAAGCCTATGTGCCCGGCTTTTCCGGCAAGCTCGCCATCGAATGCATCGATCGCGCCATGCGCGGCGAAGCTGCCCCCTCGCCCATCTACGAGGGGGAGGACTCGGTCATCGCATGGATGCTGGGCGGACCCGAGACGAGCTACGAGGTCGTTCTGCCCGAGCCGGGCGAAAGCCCGCGGGCCATCCTCGAGACCTATACGAAGGCGCATTCGGCCGAATATCAGGCGCAGGCGCTCATCGATCTTGCCATCGAGCTTTCCGGCCAGATCGGCGATCTTTCAGAGGTCAAGGACGTACTTCTCGAGACCAGCCATCACACCCACTACGTGATCGGCACCGGCGCCAACGATCCACAGAAGATGGACCCGGAGGCAAGCCGCGAGACGCTCGACCATTCGATCATGTATATCCTCGCCGTCGCGCTTGAGGACCGCAAATGGCACCATGTGGATTCCTACACGCGCGAACGCGCAAGGCGCCCCTCGACCGTGGAGCTCTGGCACAAGATCAGGACGGTGGAGGATCCGGCCTGGACAGCGCGTTATCACGATCCCAACCCTGCCAAGCGCGCCTTCGGCGGCCGGCTGATCGTCACCATGAAGGATGGCCGCGTCATTACGGGCGAACGCGCGGTGGCCGACGCGCACCCGAACGGCGCGCGGCCCTGGACCTGGCCGGACTATGTCGGCAAGTTCGACGGGCTCACCGGCGAGATCATAGACTCCGCCGAGCGTGACGCGTTCCTGTCCGCCGCAAGGGATGTGGCGAATCTTCCCGCCGGCTCGCTCGATGCGCTCGTGCCGGCCCTGCCGGAGGGTACCGTGACGCCTTCCCGGCCCACGGGCGAAGGCATCTTCGACCGCGGATTGGACGCTTGACGATGACACCCGCTGTTCCTCGTTTTCCAAGCACGCGAGCAGTCCCATGCTGAATCACGAGATCAACAAGGCGTTCCGGAAGCGGCTGGCGGAGGGCGGGCCGGTCCTTCTGCCGGGAGCCGCGAACGCCCTCTCCGCGCGCATCATCGCCGATCTCGGCTTCGAGGCGATCTATCTTTCGGGTGCAGGCCTCACCAACACTTTCCTGGGAATGCCCGATCTCGGCTTCATCAGCCTGCCGGAGATCGCCCAGCACACGGCGACCATTCGCGATGCGACGGACCTGCCCATCGTGGTCGATGCCGATACGGGCTTCGGCAACGCGCTCAATGTGCGCCATACCATCCGCACCCTAGAGCGCGCGGGCGCGAGTGCGGTGCAGATCGAGGATCAGGTGAGCCCGAAACGCTGCGGCCACTTTTCCGGAAAGGACGTGGTGGACCTTGCCGAGGCCCGCAGCCGCATCAGGGCCGCCGTCGATGCCCGGCAGGATGAAAACCTCCTCATTCTCGCCCGTACCGATGCGCGCTCGACCCTGGGCTTCGATGCGGCGATCGAGCGCGCGGAGGCCTTCATCGAGGACGGCGCGGACATAACATTCGTCGAGGCGCCCGAGAGCATAGAGGAAATCCGCGCCATTCCGGCCCGCCTCAAAGGCACGCCGCAGCTTGTCAATCTCGTGGTCGGCGGCCGCACGCCGATCATTGGTTTCGACGAGCTGGGAGACATGGGCTTTTCCCTCGTGCTTTACGCCAATGTCAGCCTGCAGGGCGCGGTTTATGGCATGCAGGCAGCATTGGAGAAGCTCAAGGCCGAGGGCAGGCTGGATGAATCCGGGCCGGTGGCGAGCTTCAAGGAGCGCCAGCGGCTTGTGAACAAGCCGTTCTTCGACGAGCTCGAAAAGCGCTATTCCACGGACGGAGCCTGATGGTAAACCACGCCGGGACGTTCGAAGCGGAGGAGGATTTCCGGTCGCTCTCCGACTCGCTGTTCGAGCAGTTGAGCGAGGCGATCGTCCGCGGCGAGTTCTCTCCCGGCGCCAAACTCAGCGAGCCGCGCCTTGCCGCGCGATACGGCGTCAGCCGCGGACCGCTGCGCGAAGCGATCCGCAGGCTTGAGGAGCGCAAGCTCGTCACGCGCACCCCGCGCCAGGGCGTGCGCGTGATCGTGCCCTCGCGCAAGCGCGCCGTCGAGCTCTTCCACATCCGCGAGGTGCTGGAGGGTCTTGCCGCCCGAGAAGCCGCACGCCACGCTACGCCGGACGAGATCGAGGCTCTGCAAGCCATGCTCAGGCAGCACGGGCAGGCGCTCGCCCGCCCCGATGCCATGGTTTACTGGCAGGCGAGGGCCAATTCGGATTTTCACTTCCTCATTGCCCGCATCGCCCGCAACGAGCAGCTTTTCGCACTGCTTTCGGGCGAATACTACACGCTGTTCCGGCTCTACCGCATGCAGCACCGGCTGGTGCCCGGCCGCGCCAGGCGCGCGCTCCTGGAACATGAGCGGATTGTCGATGCCATTGCCGATCATGATCGCGATCTTGCGGAGATGCTAATGCGCCGCCACATCGCCGCGGCCCGTAAGTCGCTCGAGGCGAGCATGGGTGAGGAAGGTGCGGATCAGGCAAGCACCGCCTGTTCCGATTCAGGTGCCGGAAACCTCTGACGCCCGGGGCATCCGGCCGCGATTACGGTCGACGAGCACGCCTGTTCCGATTCAGGTGCCGGAAACCTCTGACGCCAGTAGGGTGCACAGCCGCAGCGCGCGGCGCGACAGGGCTGAAATCGCCGGCGCCGCGCCATGTGGACGGGCATAAGGCAGATCGCCCCCAACAGACCTCTGGCGAATATCGGTTTCGCAATCGGTGCCTTCGCGCGCAAGCACCACTATACGCTCGTGCAGAATCTGGCCAGCCATGGCGTCGGCCGTTCGTGCATGAAGAGCCGAGCGAAGTCGCCACCTGGCCAGACCCTTCGGAACGCAGAAAAATGCACGAAGGGCTCGTCTTCACGGTAGAGCCGTTCCTTTCCTTGGGCGCAGAACGGGCCATCGACGGCGACGATCCCTCGACACTGTTCAGCGACCCTCATGCCCCGACCGTGCAGTATGAACATACGGTAGTGGTGACCCGAAACGGCCCGGCCGTCGTCACCCTGCCCAGCTGACAGGTCGCATTCGAAAACGGTCCCGTACGCTTATCGCTGGGCGCCCATCACATCGAGAACAGCGCCGGTAACCAGCGATGCCTTGTCCGAAAGCAGCCAGACGATGGCCTCGGCAACCTCTTCGGGACGGCCCGCGCGGCCCAGCGGGGTTTTCGATGCGAACTCCTTTACCCTGTCGGCCTGCCCGGCCTTTGCATGAATGGGCGTATCGATCATCCCCGGGCGGATCGCATTGATGCGGATGCCGTCACGGGCGACCTCAACGGCGAGACCCTTCGTCATGGTGTCGACGGCAGCTTTCGACCCGGCGTAGTGAACAAATCGGCCGGGCGACCCGGTGAGCGCCCCGATGGACGAGATGTTCACGATACTCCCGCCCTTGCCGCCGAACCGTGTGGACATGCGCTTGATGGCTTCACGGCAGGCAATGAGCACTCCGGCCGTATTGACGGCGAGAATGTCCATCGTCTCCTGAAAATCGTAATTGTGAGCGGAGCGATGTTGCGAGCTGTTGATGCCTGCATTGTTGACGAGACCAGTGAGAGGGCCAAAAGCCCTGTCCGTCTCTTCAAACAGGCGGAGGATGTCCGCCTCCTTGCCCATGTCGGCACCGACCGCGATCGCCTCCCCGCCAGCGGCTTTCACATCTGCCACCACCTGCTCGGCGAGATCCCGAGAACTCTTGTAGTTCACCACCACCTTTGCGCCGGAGGCGCCCAGCAATCGTGCTGTTGCCGCGCCGATGCCGCTGCTAGCGCCGGTTACGATAACGACTTCAGGCATGAAGGTGTCCCTGCAGATTGACCTGGCACATATGGAGATGCGCGGGGAAGAAGCCGTCAGTTTCCGCTACATCGTCCTCCCCGGCGGGTTCGGTTCAGCCGGCTGGAAAGTCGGCACCGCGGGAGACATCCTCCCATGCCTTGAGCTCGGCCATGCGTTCTTCAAGCTCGGCACGCGTGCGCTCGACAGCGTTGACGCCGAGCAGGAGATGCAGCGGCGGCTCCGCCTGCTGAACCGCCTTGATGATTGCCTCGGCCGCTCGCACCGGATCGCCCGGCTGCTTGCCGTGCTGCGCCGCGGTCGTGGCGCGGAACTTGCCGGCGGTATCCGCATATTCTTCCATCGGCCGCTTGGTCTCCCGGATGGACCGCCCGGCGAAGTCCGTGCGGAAGCCGGAAGGCTCCACGATCGTCACCTTGATGCCAAGCGGCTTCACCTCCTTGGCGAGCCCCTTGGACAGGCCATTGACCGCGAATTTCGTGGCGGAATAAAGCGACGAGCCGGGATTTGCGACGCGGCCTGCAACAGAGGAAATATTGACGATGTGGCCGCTGCGCTGCCGCCGCATGATGGGCAGCACGGCCCGTGTAACGTCGATCACTCCGAAGACATTGGTATCGAAAAGACGGCGAATTTCGTCTTCCTCAGCCTCTTCCAGCGCGGCGCGATAGCCATAGCCTGCATTGTTGACCAGCACGTCGATGGTACCGAACCGCTCGACCGCCGCGCTCACCGCCTCGCCGATCTGACCTTTGTCCCTCACGTCGAGAGGCGCGGAAATCGCGGTGTCAGAGTAATCCGCCACGATATCGGCGACGGAAGCGGGATTGCGTGCGGTGACCACTGCGTTCCAGCCGCGTGCCAGAACAGCCTTTGCAAGTTCACGGCCGAAGCCCGTAGAGCATCCTGTAATGAACCAGGTCGGCATGACGATGATCTTTCCTTCAAGTGGAGCGGAACACCTAGAATAACGTGCGCTTCATCATGAGGGGCATGTTGCGGCACATTTTCGAGAGGTGAAATTCAGGGCCAATGTTGACGGTTCTGGCCCGCAGCAGTTTCGTAGCCTGAAAATCGTTGCCATCGCTGTCGTGCCTCTCTCCGGCCGCGCGTAGTTCAAAACGCCAGGCGCATTAGGAGGGAGGCACATGGAAAACGGATTCAGGCATACCGCCATCGTCGGCGCCGGCTTGGTGGGCTGCGGCTGGGCGGTGACATTCGCATTGGCGGGCTCAACCGTCACCCTCTATGACGAGCGCGCGGAGGCGCGGCAGAATCTTCCCGAGCGCCTGCGCGGCATGCTGGATGATCTGGAGAAGGCCGGGCTTGCCAACCACACGGCGGAAGCGTTCAGCCGCATGCGCGTCTGCGAAACGCTGGCGCAAGCACTCGACGGCGCGGACTATGTACAGGAAAGCGTGTTCGAACGTGTGGAGGTGAAGGCTACCGTCTCGAAAGACATCGGGGCGCTTATCGGCCCGCAAACCATTGTTGGCAGCTCGAGTTCCGGCATCCCGGCATCGGCTTTCACGCAGGAGGTGCCGAAGCGCGAGCGGTTTCTGATCGCCCATCCCGTGAACCCACCGCATCTGGCGCCGGTCGTGGAGCTGGTGCCCGCGCCCTGGACCGCGCCCGATGTCGTGCCTACCGTGCGTCACGCGCTGGCGGCAATGGGCAAGGTGCCGGTAGAGGTGCGGCGCGAGATCGAGGGCTTTATCCTGAACAGGCTCCAGGGCGCCCTGCTGAACGAGGCATGGGCGCTCTACGAGGAGGGCTATGCCAGCATCGAGGACATCGACGCGACGGTGTCGCACGGACTCGGCCTGCGCTGGGCGTTCATGGGGCCGTTCGAGACCATCGATCTCAACGCTCCGGGCGGCGTGGCCGACTATGCCGAGCGGCTTGCACCGCTCTATCACAGCATCGCGCTTTCGCGCACAGAACCGCGCGGCTGGTCTGCCGATCTGATCCGCAGGGTGACGGAGGAAAGGCGGCAAAGTCTGCCGCTTGAAAAGATCCCGGAGCGTTCGGCCTGGCGCGACCGGCGGCTCGCCGCTCTGGTGGCCCATCTTCGCGCGCAGGATCGGGCGGACAGGAACTGACCGCTGAATCGGCGCGGAGAGACAGCACGCGTTCGTCCATTCGCGGGCGATCGCACAAAGCCCGGATTCCGAGTCCATCCTGCAATCAAGGAGGGTGCGCGACCTCCTGCGCGCGCCGCGCAATATCGCAAAACCTCAGTTTCGGTACTTGAAATAGTTTTATTGGGGCGATGAGGACCCGCAGCAACTGCCATAGTCTCGCTTCATTGAGAAGGCTAGGCCGGTCGGTCGCAAGCGAAATAAAACGCCCGTCGAACTGCCTTCTACTAGCCGGTCCGGTGCACACTTGCCGGCGGGAGGGCTCTGTATGCCGGATTGTCTGCTCCAGAAAGCGACAGGCACTGCACAGCCCGGGAAACAACTGGGAGGATATTTGATATGATTTCGCGACTCTTGAGGCACATCGTAGCCGCCGGCGCGGCAGTGGCGCTGTCGTTACCGCTAATAGCTCCGGCCGCCGCACAGGATTACCCGAACAAGCCTGTCCGCATCATCGTGCCCTTCGCCGCCGGCGGCGGGACGGACATCTTCGCCCGTATCTGGAGCGAGGGTATGGGCAAGGCGCTGGGGCAGCGCTTCATTGTCGAGAACCAGCCTGGCGCGGCGGGTGCCATCGGCACCAAGGCAGGCATCGCCGCCGAACCTGACGGCTATACGGTGGTGGCGGGCACGGCCTCGACCATCGCCATCAATCCGCACGTGATGGGTGCCGAGATCGGCTATCAGCCGCTAACCGACCTGAAACCGGTGGCACTTTTCGCCTATACGCCTTGGATCCTGGTCGCATCCGCGAAACTGGGGGTGAACAGCATCGAGGAGCTGATCGCCTATGGAAAGGAGCACCCGGGAGAGCTGACCTGGGGCGGGTGGACGTCCACCGGCGAAATCGCCCGCAAGCTGTTCAGCCTGCGGACAGGTATTGAAATCCAGCAGGTGCCCTATGACGGCGCGGTGGCTGCGATGAACGACCTCGTGGCGGGCCGGACGGCGCTCGCCACACTGGACTATACCTCCGCCCGGCCCTTCGTCGAATCTGGAGACGTGAAGGCCTTGGCGGTGACAGGCGCCAACAGGACCGATCTTTTGCCCGACCTGCCGTCCTTCGGGGACTCGGGCGTCAAGGATGTCGACGTCAATTCCTGGGCCGGCCTGTTCGCCCCTGCCGGCACGCCCGATGACATCGTGGCGAAGCTGAACGAGGAAACCAACAAGGTGTTCTCCGATCCGGAGGTGCGGGCCCGCCTCGCCGACCTCGGCGCCGACGTCTACACCTGGAGCCCGGAGGAATGGGAAAAGTTCGTCGCCGATCAGAGCGAGCTCTGGAAGAAGGCGATCGAGGAAGTCAGTTCCGTCAAGTGACGGTTTCGCCGGCCGCGCGCGCAACGCGGCCGGCTTTTTCATCCGGAAGGCAGAACGTGAAAACCTACCGTCAACCGATGCCGCGGCCGGCAAAGGACTGCGACCACGGTATCGTCTACAGAAATGACAATGAGTTTTCCGGCTGGCCGTTTTACTGCGGCCTGTGGCGGATCGCCAATGGTGACATTGTCGCCGGCTTCAAGCGCATCGCCAATACCTATGGCGAACCCGAAGCGGTCTCACACGAGAAACTCACCTTTCGCCGCGGCGACCTTTACCTGATCCGCTCATCCGACAACGGCCGCACGTGGCCTCAGGAAACACTTTCACACGTGCATCGGCTCGACATCACCGCCGAGGAGATACTGGCCCAAGGTCCCCGCTCCTATGAGCCCGAAGGGCCGCTCGATCTGACGAGCCCAGATACGCTAATCATGACGGGCGCGGTTCCCGCTTTCCTCAAGCCGGACAGCCAGGCCTGGCTTCGCGCCTCAACCGACGGGGGGCGGACGTGGCGGCGTCACATATTGCTGCCGAATTGCGGGCTGCCCAGCCTTTCAGGCAACGGATCCTCGATGGTACGTTCCGATGGCATGAACCTCATCGGCCTTGCGATGACCACCGACGGCGGCTGGGTGAACCGGCCACTGGTCTATGGGAGCCGCGATGGGGTCGAGTGGCGCTTCCTCTCCTTCATCACGCCCAAGGGCGATGAAGGCTCCGCTGTCAGCGACCGCGCCGGACCTTTCATTTTCGGAGCCATCCGCCAATTCTACCCGCGCCTGATCGAGCTTCATGACGGGACGATCCTTGCCTCAGTGCGCTTTCAGCGCGAGGCGCGCGACGTGATCTGGACGGACATCTACCGTTCCCGCGATGGCGGTCTGACATGGCATTTTCTTTCGCGCGTGACCGATTGGGGCGCGCCGGGCGACCTCGTCCAGATGCAGGACGGCAGGGTCGTCTGCGTCTACGGCTATCGCGTCAGGCCGTGGGGCATCCGCGCCCGCGTCAGCGAGGACGGCGGCGAAACATGGGGTGGTGAGCTCATCCTGCGCGACGACGGCGGAAGCTGGGACCTCGGCTATCCGCGCGTCATCGAAGTCGAGCCGGGGCGGCTGCTCTGTATCTATTACATGAACACCGCCGACGATCCCATCCAGATGAACGGCGGGGTGCGTCACATCGCCAGGACGTTTTTCACACCAGACTGAGGGGGGCGCCTTTGAATCGTAAAGAACAGGCCGTGGAATTTCTCATGCGCATCGATATCGTGGCAGGTATTCTGCTCAGCGCGCTTGCGGTACTCATCTGGTACGAGGCGGTCCCTCTTCCCGTAGGGGAACTCAGCTATTTCGGCTCCGGCTTCATGCCGAGGGTATGCGCCGCGGCGCTGCTGATCGGCGGGCTGAGCCTGCTTTTTCGCGGAGTAACGCAACCCTCTTCGGAAGCTGAGAAGCTTGTCCTCGCCGTGCGGGGGCCGTTCTTCGTCGGATTCGCCATTCTGATCTTCGCCTTGACGATCAAGGGCTATGCCGTCGGGCCTTTGACCATTCCGCAGCTGGGGCTGGTGGTGGCGGGGCCGCTTTCCATCTTCATTTCGGGCTTCGGCACCGTCGAGGCCCGCCCGGGCGAGCTGATCGTGCTGGCGCTCGGGCTTACAGGCCTCGGCATTCTCGTCTTCGTGGACCTTCTGAATGTGGCCCTTCCCGTGCTGCCTTCCTTCATCGAGCGCGGCATTCCACAGAGCTGGGGCATCGATTGGCCACCGCGCATCGCTGCAATTATCCTCCTCTCAGCTGCGGGCGGGCTGGCCTGGGCTTTCCGCGCTGCCGACAATTCGCATAGCGAGGACATGAAGGAGGCGGATCAATAATGGAACAGCTGTTCGACCACCTTGCCCTCGGCTTCTCGATCTCCTTCTCTTTCCAGAACCTGCTTCTCTGCCTCCTGGGGTGCCTGGTCGGCACGCTCATCGGGGTTCTGCCCGGCATCGGGCCGCTGGCGACGATCGCCATTCTGCTGCCGCTCACTTACAGCGTCGATCCGGTCGGAGCGCTGATCATGCTGGCGGGCATCTATTACGGCGCGCAATATGGCGGCTCCACGGCCGCCATCCTTGTCAACATGCCGGGTGAAGCGTCCTCCGTCGTCACGACGCTCGACGGCCATGCCATGGCCAAGGACGGGCGCGCGGGCAAGGCGCTGGGCATTGCTGCGATCGGCTCCTTCATTGCCGGCACCTTCGGCGTGCTGGTGGTTGCTGCCCTCGCCACGCCGCTTGCCGCCATCGCGCTCAGCTTCACCGCCGCCCACTTCTTCGCGCTGATGGTGCTGGGCCTCACGCTCGCCGTGGTACTTGCGGGCGGGTCTCTGCTCAAGGCTGGCTGCATGCTTGTCATCGGTGTGACAATGGCGCTGGTTGGAGCGGATCCGCTCACCGCCGAGCCGCGGCTCACCTTCGGCCTGCAGACCCTTTACGACCGCTTCGACCTCGGCATCGTAGCCATGGGCCTGTTCGGCATTGCCGAAATCCTGCGCAATCTCGAACTGCAGCACAAGCGCCCGGCAATAACGCCAGTGGTTGGAAAGCTGCTGCCCGATCGCAAAGATTTCCGCCAATCGGCCGGAGCGATCGGACGCGGCTCGGTCTTAGGCGCCATTCTCGGCATCCTGCCCGGCAATGGCGTTATCCTCTCGTCCTTCGCCTCCTATGCGCTTGAAAAGCGTATCGCGAAGGATCCCTCTCGCTTCGGGAAAGGAGCAATCGAGGGCGTGGCGGGGCCCGAGGCAGCCAACAACGCGGGAGCACAGACCGCCTTCGTGCCTCTGCTTACCATGGGTTTGCCCGCGACAGCGACCATGGCCTTGATGGCCGGCGCAATGACCCTGCACGGCGTGCTGCCCGGCCCGCAGATGATGGACCAGCACCCGGACACGTTCTGGGGCGTGGTTACCTCCATGTGGCTGGGCAACGCCATGCTGGTCATCATCAACCTGCCCTTGATCGGCATCTGGGTGCGGCTCCTGCGCGTGCCCTACCGGCTTTTGTTTCCCGCCATAGTCTTCGTGTGCTGCGTCGGCATCTTCTCGGTCGGACTACAGCCGGCGCATGTGATCCAGGTGGCGATATTCGGTCTGGCCGGCTATCTGCTCTCAAAGCTGAGACTGGAGGCGGCGCCACTGCTTCTTGGACTGGTGCTCGGCTCCCTGCTGGAAAACAACTTGAGGCGCGGGCTCGTTCTGGCGCGCGGCGACGTGATTGCCTTTCTGAGCGACCCGCTCACCCTCTCGCTGCTCGCGCTTTCCATCGTCATCATCGTGACCGCAATTCTGCCGGCTGTGGCACAGCGGCGGGTGGAAATTCCCGCGGTGGACGACTGATCGTGAAGCCTTTCACAAAGAGGCAGTGACAGGCTCTGACGCCCCCGCTCGATGGCGGGGGACGCGGAGCTTGCGCCGCCTGCGGTTCGCGCCGGCTGGCCACCCGCCCGGTCTACACGCGACGAGCTATGTGCCGCTTGAAGACTTCATCGACGAGGCCATGGCACTGCTTCTTTTAGGAGCCCATGCCGCGGGGGATCCTCGTCGGGCGTAGGCTTTCTGCGGTGGGCGGAGCAGGACGGCCGCCTCGATTGGGCAAAGAAGCAACGCTCATTAAGCATTATGCGCATGAATACACAGGCGGGCGGAAGGCTCCGGAAGCCATGGCTGCTCCGGGCCGGCTACACTTTGCCTCTTCCCCAATCCAACAAGAAGCAGCTACGCGGCAGATCCGCCCATGAACAAGCCGCAACAGGGGCCGCAATTACCAGCAACACCGTAATCAGGCAGCCGACAGGCGACGCGGAGCGCCGCGTCACCGCGTTGCGCGGCAACCCAGGCGGAGATATCCCACGGTTCGGGCGTCCTCCGCCCGGTGGGTTATACGGCAAACACCAGAACGCCAATACGACAAAGCCCGGCATGGGCCGGGCTTTCTAATTTGCTGATTTCCTGGC
>Ga0207864_1002022_pt1 | contig 20325 bp, 24 predicted proteins | sample HigsolmetaAR202D_FD_184834 | JGI IMG/M metagenome (GOLD analysis project Ga0207864, IMG submission 184834) | Ionic liquid and high solid enriched microbial communities from the Joint BioEnergy Institute, USA - AR20-2-D (SPAdes) (version 2) ... | reverse complement strand
TGACGGACCCGCCCTACGGCGTGAACTATGACCCCTCATGGCGGGCGCGCGCTGGCGTGAACCGGAACCAGAATAAGTTGGGGAAGGTCGAGAATGACGACCGCGCAGACTGGCGCGAGGCTTGGGAGCTATTCCCCGGCAGAATTGCATACGTCTGGCACGGCGGGCTGCACGCGGGCACTGTTTTCGAGAGCCTGACCGCGACGGGCTTTTCCGTCCGATCGCAGATCATATGGGTCAAGGACCGTTTTGCGCTGAGCCGTGGTGACTACCATTGGCAGCATGAACCTTGCTGGTACGGGGTGCGCGGGACCGGAAACTGGACGGGCGACCGCAGTCAGTCCACGGTCTGGAGTATTCCTGCGCGCGAGGACAGCGGCTTTGGCCACGGCACGCAAAAGCCGGTCGAATGCATGAAGCGGCCCATCGAGAACAACAGCGAGCCGGGCGATGCGGTCTATGAGCCGTTCAGCGGCTCCGGGACGACGATCATTGCTGCGGAAATGACGGGGCGTCGGTGTTTCGCAATCGAACTTAATCCGGCCTATGTCGACGTTGCTGTCCGGCGCTGGCAGGCGTTCACCGGGCAGGAGGCCGTCCTTCATGCGGACGGCCGATCCTTTGATGAAGTTGCTGCGGAAAGGCTGCGGGACGCAGCTTAGTCGAGCCTTCGATACTCGACCGGGATGCCCGCCGCAATGGCGGCGGCGATCCCGTACTCCATGCCGCGCGAAATGCCGAGGTCTGTATAGACCACGCTCGCTTCTGCAACGCGCAGCCATGACAGGCCGGCGTCGATGCCCCACTTCCTTTCGAGCGGGTCGTCGTCGTTCAGGATGCCGGGCTGCGTATAGAGCAGGTGCGAGGCGATTGGGGCTTCGCCCCGCGCAAGGCTATCGCGGACGCACCGGCGCGCATATTCGACGTTGCGCTCCACGTCGCCCGCGAACGGGCTCTCCAAGATGACGAGCCGCATCAAAGCGGCTCCCCGTAATAGCGGGTTACCCGCCCGCATTTCTCCTGCCGGAGCGTCAGGCCGCTGGCCTTGGCAATGGCAGGGACGGAAACCGCAGGCCAGCCGGTGGCGTCCAGAATATCGCGGGTGGTGCAGCCCTCCGGGCGCTGCAGGAGGTTCGCGGCGATCTCGCGCTTCGTCGGGCCGCTCCTGCCGGTCGGCCGCCGGCTGCGGGCTGCGCGGCCAGCCTCGAAGACCTCGCGGAAAAGGTCGCGCATGAAATCGGCGTCGCGCTCCTCCGCGCTGGCGCGCTCGAACTTCTGCATGGCCTCGTCGATTGCGGTTAGGTCGGTCTCGGCAGCAGTGGCGGGCGCTGCTTTGCGCTTGGCTGCGGGTTTCGCGACCGGCTCGCCGGCTGCCTTCGCCGCGTTGAGCTCGGTCTGAATGGCAGCGCTGGCGGCCTCAAAGTTCATGTTGAGGATTGCGGTCGGCGCTGTAATACCAGCTTCGTCGGCGACCTTCAGAAACCGCTTCGCGGCGGCGTCCCGGTTGGCTGCGCGCTTGTACCCGCCGCCGGTGATGATGGCGGTCAACTGCGAAATCTGAGCTGCGGAAAGCTGCTTGGTCATTTCTTTTCTCCATCCATCGATCCAATCGATGGGTGCATGCATGTGTGCTTTTGGGCAAAGATCAATCGCAAAGTGCTGCACACGGATGAAGTTCTTTCGCGGGGATCTGAATGGCCGAAGATAAAAAGGAAACACCGCCGCAAGCCGGCATGATCACCGTCGCGCAGGCGTCCAAGCTCTTGATGGTGACGCCGCAGTGGCTCCGGCAATTGGCGGCGAAAGGTTACATCCCGAAGGCGGTGAAAGGGCACTATCCACTCGTCGGTGCGGTGCAAGGCTACATCCGCTGGCTGAAGGACGAGGAACGGCGGACGTCGAAAGTGCAGGCCGAAAGCGGCCTCAAGGCCGCCCGGCAGAAGGAAATCGAGATGCGCATGGCGGAGCGGGCGCGCGAGCTGATCGCGACCGAGGACGCCATCGCTGCGCTCGACACGCTGGCGGGCAAGGTGCGCGCTGAGTTCATTGGCCTGCCGGCCCAGATCACACGAGACATCGCGTTGCGTCGCAAGATCGAGGAACATGTTCATGGCGCACTCGGACGTGTGGCCGAAGCGCTCCGAAAGACTGCCGCTGCTGTTGAGACGGGCGGCGATGCTCTTGGAGCCGCCGACGAGGCTGACGCCTGACGAATGGGCGCGACAGAACCGCGTCTATCCGCCGAGCGCCGGCGTCCCTGGCCCGCGCAACCCCGCTCTGACCCCGTATGTCATCGCGTTTGAGCGGGCGGTCGCAGACCGCACGCATAAGCGGGCGGTGCTCGTGTTGTGCGCGCAGGCGGGCAAGTCGGATGCCCTGCTCGACATCATCGGTCATCACTTCGACCAGCGACCGGCACCGATGATCTACGTCGGGCCGAACAAGCAGTTCATCACCGAACAGTGGGAGCCGCGGATCACCGAGCTTCTGGATCAGGCGCCCGCGCTTCGCCAGAAGGTGGCGCGCGGCAAGCGCATGACCAAGACGCGCAAGGTGATTGCCGGCGTGCCCCTTCGCCTCGCCCACGCCGGGTCATCGACGGCTTTGAAGTCCGATCCGATGGCCATCGCCCTCACCGACGAGGCCGATGAGCTGATGCGCAATGTGAAGGGGCAGGGCGACCCGATCACGCTGGTGGACCGCCGCGGCGAGACCTACGCCGATTTTGTCCATGCCATCGTGTCCACGCCGTCCGCCGGTCAGAAGGAGACCTACGTGGACGAGGAAAGCGGTCTGGAGTTCTGGTCTGAGCTGGAACCCGAAGACATCCAGTCGAAGATTTGGAGCCTCTGGCAGGAGGGCACCCGGTATCACTGGGCATGGCGGTGCCCTCACTGTGCCGAGTGGTTCATTCCGCGCTTCTCGTGCCTCGACATTGACCCCAAGCGCATGTCGCCCGCGCAGGCACGACAGCATGGCCGCCTGATCTGCCCGCGCAACGGGTGCGTGATCGAGGAGGAGCACAAGGAGGCGATGAACGCCGCGGGCGTCTACGTCGCCCCAGGCCAGACCATTGACGCCGATGGCGTTGTGCATGGCGACCCGCCCGAGAGCAACACGATCTCGTTCTGGGTGAGCGGTCTCGCAAGCCCGTTCGTGTCGTGGGCCGACCGAGCGGAGAGCTACGTTGCCGCCTGGCATTCCGGCGACCCGGAGGAGGTCCGGGCCGTGATGAACGCGGGCTTCGGCGAGTTATGGTCGCCGGCTGGCGGTGACGTGCCGGAGTGGGAGGAGGTGCGGAAGCTGGCGCTGCCGTACCACCAAGGCGACGTGCCGGATGGCGTCGTATTCCTGACGGCTGGCGTGGACGTGCAGAAGAACCGGCTCGTCTACGTCGTTCGCGGATGGGGCGCGCGGCAAGAGAGCTGGCTCATCAGCGCGGACGAGCTGTGGGGGCCAACCGAGGAGCACGACGTCTGGCTGGACCTTGAGGACGTGCTGGCGTCCGAGTTCGGCGGGTTGCGCATTGCGCGGGCGTTCATCGACGCCGGCTTCCGTCCGGGCCGCCTCGACGCAGTGCCGGAGCACCGGGTCTACGAGTTCGCGCGGCGCCATAGCCGGCAGGTCTTCGCCACCAAGGGCTTCGACAAGCGCCCGACCCCGCTGAGCGTCAACCGCATCGAGGTCACGCCGCGCGGCGGCAAGGCCAAGTATGGCCTCGACCTCGTTCGTCTCGACACGGACTTTTTCAAGTCGTGGGTGCACGAGCGTTTGCGGTGGCCGGAGGACCAGCCGGGCGGGTGGCACCTCTATGAGGGCATCACCGAGGACTACTGCCGGCAGATCGTGTCGGAGGCCCGCGTGAAGAAACCCCGCGCCGCCGGCTTCCAATGGGTGCGGACCTCGAAGCAGAACCACTACCTCGACTGCGAGGCCATGGCCTACGCCGCAGCCTACATGCTCGGCGTCCAGCGACTTCGGGACGACGCGCGTCGGCCGGTGGTGCGGCAGCGCCCCGTCCGGCAGGAGGATGAGGAGCAGGTGGGCGTGGGGAGGCCGCAGCGCAGGCGCAGGGAAGGCTGGCTTGATGGCGGCAGCGGTGGACGTGAGAGGTGGCTGTGATGGCCGTAATTGAAGACGAGATCGCGGCCCTGCGCCGCGCGATTGTGGCCGGCGTCAAGCGGGTGGTCACGCAAACAGGTGGTGTCCGCAAGGAGGTCGAATATCCGAGCTTTGAGGATATGAAGGCTCGGCTCGACTGGCTGGAGGCGCAGGCAGGAAAGAAGCAGCGGCGCGGCGTCCTCGCTGCCTTCTGAGGAGCGACACATGGTCAAGGCGACATGGCTCGACCGGGCGATTGGCTTCTTCGCTCCGGGCGCCGCGGCGCGACGTGCGCGCGAGCGGGCCGCGTTCGAGGTGCTGACACGCGGCTACGACGGCGCGCAGAAGGGGCGCAAGACGCTCTCGTGGCGGGCCGGTCCGACATCGGCCGACGCTGAAATTGCCCATGCCGGGCCGCTGCTGCGCGACCGGATGCGCGACCTGGTGCGGAACAATCCTCACGCCGCAAAGGCGGTGAGCGAGCTTGTTTCACACATCGTTGGCGACGGCATCGTGCCTCGGGCGAGAACCGGCAATGCGAAGCTCGATGAGCGCGTGAACCGGCTTTTCGAGCGCTGGGCCAAGGAATGCGACGCCGATGGGCATCTCGACTTCTTTGGCCTCCAGACGCTCGTGGTCCGCGAGATGATCGAGAGCGGCGACGGCTTGATCCGCCGGCGCCGTCGGCGCGCCGAGGACGGCCTGACGGTCCCCCTGCAATTGCAGGTGATCGAGACGGACCTGATCGATGGCTCGAAGAATGGCCCTACCAATGGCGGCGGGGTCATCATTCAGGGCGTCGAGCACGACGCCATCGGGAAGCGCACCGCCTACTGGATGTTTCCGACGCATCCCGGAAACGCGGTGTTCGATCCGAAGGGGGCGTTGGAAAGCCGGCCGGTTCCGGCGTCGGAAATTCTGCACCTCTACGAGAAGCAGCGGACGCAGGTTCGCGGCGTCCCGTGGGGTTCGCCGGTCATCATGTCATTGCAGAACCTCGGCTCCTACGAGGAGGCCGAGCTGGTGCGGAAGAGACTTGAGGCGTGCATGGTCGGCGTCCTGATACCGGGCGACGACGACGGCGAGCTCGGCATTCCGACCCAGCAAGACAACGGGCCGGGGCTGTACGATCAGGACGGCTTCGCGGTCGAGAAATTCGAGCCTGGCATGTTCGTGGTGGCGCACGGTGGCAAGGACATCAAGTTCAGCCAGCCGGCCATTACGAGCAATTACGACACCTATAAGCGGTCGATGCTTCACACCATCGCCGCAGGCTTTCGGGTGCCGTATGCGATCCTCAGCGGCGACCTATCGCAGGTCAACTACTCGTCCTCGAAGATCGGGCTGGAGGGCTTCCGCCGGCTCATCTCGGCGGTGCAGTGGCAGATGGTCATCCCGATGATCTGCGAGCCCGTGTGGCGGTGGTTCATCGAGGCGGCCTATCTGGCGGGCCACATCGACACCACGGACATTCCCGTGGAGTGGACGCCGCCGCGTTTCTACTCGGCCGACCCCGCTCGCGACGTGGCCGCGACCATCGCGGAGGTGCGTGCTGGCTTCAAGAGCCCGCAGGAGGCCATTTCGGAGCGCGGGTGGAACCCGGACGACGTGCTCCGGGAGATCGCCGAGTTCAACCAGAAACTGGACGCGCTCGGCATCGTCCTGGACAGCGACCCGCGGCGGATCACGCAGGCAGGGCAGTTCCAGTCCAAGCCCCTGGATCAAGAGGGACAAGAGGATGGGTGAGGCGATCAAAATGCCCGCCTTCGCGCGCGCTGCGGAGGTTCGGGCAGGCTCCTATGACGAGACCGAGAACACGGTCGAGGTCATTTGGACCACGGGCGCGCCGGTGCGCCGGCGCTCGTGGCGCGACGGCACCTATTACGACGAGGTGCTGGTCGTCGATAATGGTGCGGTGCGGCTCGACCGGCTCAACGCCGGGGCGCCGCTGCTCGACACGCACGATAGCTGGTCGCTGGATAGCGTCATCGGCGCCGTCGTGCCGGGCTCCGCGGAAATCAGGGGTGGAAAGGGCTACGCAAAGGTTCGCCTGAGCACGGCCCCTAAGGACGCGGATCGCGTCCAGAAAATCCGCGACGGCATCGTCCGCAACATCTCGGTCGGCTACCTGATCCACCGGGTGGAGAAAATCGAGCGGGGCGAGGGGCAGGTTGCGGAGTGGCGCGTGGTCGATTGGGAGCCGATGGAAATCTCGGCAGTCCCTGTGCCGGCCGATCCCGGTGCGCAGGTCCGCAGCGGCGGCAACCTGGACGACGCGCCTCATTCAATGTGCGTCATCGAGACCCGCTCGGTGGCGCAGACGGGCACCGCTGCGGCGACGCAGGAGATCGAGAACATGACGCACAACGAGACCGCTGCCGCTGGCGAGGAGCGCGGCATCACCAACGAGGAGACCATCACCGTGAAGCAGACCAACGAGCCCGCCGAGAAGGATGTGCGTTCCGCGCCGGTGGACACCGAGGCCGCTGAGCGCGCTGCTCGTGAGGCCGCTGAGCGTGCCGCGCGCGAGGCGGCGGACGCGGCCGTGCGTGCCGAGCGCGAGCGCATTTCGTCGATCCGCTCCATTGCCGAGAAGTTCGGCGTGCGCGACTTCGCCGATGAGCACATCGCCGCCGGTACGGACGTGGTGAAGTTCCGCGAGCTGCTGATTGACCACCTTGCCGAGCGCGAGGCGCAGCAGCCGCAGGTGCGCAGTGCCTATGGCGCGAATGTCCACGTCGGCGAGGTGAACCCGGAGCGCCGCGCGGCCGCCATCGAGAACGCGCTGCTCCATCGTGCTGATCCGGTCGCGAACCCGCTCACTGACGACGGCCGCGACTTTCGCGGCATGAGCCTCATCGAGCTGGCGCGCGATGCTCTTGAGGCCCGTGGCGTCCGCACTCGCGGCATGAGCAAGATGGAGCTCGCCGCCCGCGCCCTTGAGCTGCGCACCGGCGGCCTGATGAGCACGTCGGACTTCCCGATTGTGCTTGCCAATGTGGCGAACAAGACGCTGCGGCAGGCTTACGAGGCGGCGCCGCAGACCTTCCGGCCGCTTGTCCGCGAGACCACGGTCTCTGACTTCAAGCCGGTCACGCGCGCCCAGCTCGGCGAGGCGCCGTCGTTTGACCAGGTTGGCGAGCACGGGGAGTTCACGCGCGGCTCCATCGGTGAGGCTGGCGAGAGCTATCGCATCCTCACCTATGGCAAGATCGTCGGCATCACCCGGCAGGTGGTCGTCAACGACGACCTGGAGGCGTTCACCCGCCTTCCGCGCATGTTCGGCGTGCAGGCCGCGCAGCTCGAAAGCGACCTCGTGTGGAGCCAGATCCTCGGCAACCCCACGATGGGCGACGGTGTGACGCTGTTCCACAGCTCGCACAAGAACCTCGCCTCGACGGGCGCGGCCATTTCCGCCACCAGCGTCGGCGCTGCCCGCGCGGCCATGGCGAAGCAGACCGGCCTCGATGGCAAGACGGTGCTCAACATCAGCCCGTCCTACATCATTGTGCCGGTGGCTCTCCAGACGGCCGTCGAGCAGTTCCTCGGGCAGATCTACGCCACGAAGCCGGACGACGCGGTGCCGAACAGCATGAAGGCGCTGGTGCCGATTGCGGAGCCGCGCCTCGATAACGGTATCCCGCGCTCCAACGTCCAGGGCGACGCCAAGGCGTGGTATCTTGCGGCCTCGCCGGGCCTGATCGATGTCGTCGAGCTGGCCTATCTGGAGGGGCAGCGGGGCGTCTACACCGATACCCGCATGGGCTTTGACATCGACGGTGTCGAGGTCAAGGTGCGCCTCGACGTCGGCGCCAAGGTCATCGACTGGCGCGGCCTCTGGAAGAACCCCGGCGCCTGATCGTCTGGACCCGTCAATGAGCGGCCCCCCTTAAGGGGCCGCTTTTTTCTCATCAAGCATCGGAGCAATCACGATGAAGAATTATGTCTCCAGCGGCGAGGTGCTGACCATTCCGGCCCCTGCCACGGTGGCCTCCGGCGATGTGGTCATTGCCGGAGGTCTCGTTGGCATCGCTGCGCACGATGCGGCCTCCGGTGAGGCCGTCACGATCAAGCTCGGTGGCGTCTACGAGCTGCCCAAGGTGGCGGCCGAGGCGTGGACGCTCGGCGCTGCCATCTACTGGGATGCCGGCGACAAGGTGTGCACGACCGACGACGACAGCGGGGCCAATGTCCAGATCGGCCATGCGGTGGCCGCAGCGGCCAACCCGTCCAGCACGGGCCTTGTTCGTCTCGGCTGACGCATGAACCCTCTGTGGGACCAGCTCGACGCGCTGGCCGGCGAGGCCGTCACCGCATTCTTCGGGACGGCCTGCCAAATCCGGCCGATGCGGTCTGGGGAGTATACGGTCGGTCCCGATCCTGACCGTGCGGCCGTTGAGGTCCGGGGCGTGTTCAGCCTCGCCCCGGACACCGACGACGCTCGCGGGCAGCGGACGCAGGGCGCGTTTCCCGGCACCACAAGGACGGTGCTCGCTGAGGCAGCGGTTCAGATCGTCGCCGCTGAGGCGGCGAAGATCGGCTACCTGCCGAGAAGCGGGGACCATGTGCATCTCCCCGACGTGTCCGGTCATAGGTTGTATCAGGCGAATGTTGTCCACCACCTCGACGGTGGCGACTTGCTCATCGAACTGACGCGGGTGCTGCCATGAGCCTAACTGCCCTTGCCGTGCGCATCTGCGCAATACAGGCGCTCAGGGGCGCTACGCTGGCGGGCACCCGCGTCAAGGACAGCGCCCTGACGCCGCTTGACTTAACGGACCACGCCGACGCGGCGCCGGTCATCACCGTCGCCACGGACGAGGGGGCGCTGGACGCGCGCGGCCGTGACCTGCTCAACTCCGACCGCACGCTTGAGCTTATCGTTGAGCTGGCGTGCGCCGCGTCCGTCACGGTGCCGCTCGACGATGGCGAGGGCACGGAGCAGCATGTCGTCATCCCGCACACCGACGGCGGGTTGGAAGCGGTGCTGGACATCATGGGTCGGCAGGTGGACCGGGCCTTTCTGGCAGGCAACGAATGGTCCGACCTGCTGCGGACCTTCATTGATGGTTTCGAGCGCGTCACGCTGCGGCGTGGCGCCGGGTCTGAGAAGGGCGTCCGCTTCGCCGCCCACCAGATCGTCTATTCGTGCAAGGTGATGGCTGAGCCGCCATTTGCTCCGGTTGAGCCCGGCAGCGTGTGGGATCGTTTTCTCGTGGCCTTACGGGGACTGGGGGCCGACACCGCCGGCCTTGCTGACCTGATCCAAGCTGAGATCGAGGCGCCTGACCTTGTGAGCTGGCGGAAGGTCGAGACCGACCTCGGCCTGCGCGACCGCGGCGCGCTCAAGATCGGCATCGGCCCGGCCATCGAAAATCCGCCGCTCGACGAGGAGCCTGGCCCGCTTGAAACGGTCGTCATCCAATCGGAAGGGGCGAGCAGCGTCGTGGTGGACGAGGACATGCTCGACGCGGCTGTGCCGCCGGAGGAAGGCAATGCGTGAGCTTGTCGAAGCGGTCGCGCGCGTCGCCGAGCTGGAGCGGCGCGTCGCCGGCATGGTCCGGCACGGCACGGTGGAGCAGGTGGACCCGCAAAAGCAGCGGGTCCGGCTCCGTCTTGGAGGGACGGACGACAAGCCGTTCATTGGACCATGGGTGCCATATGCCCAGATCGCCGGCGCGCTCAAGGTGCACACGCCGCCGAGCGTAGGGCAGCAGATGACGCTCCTGTCACCGACCGGCGACCCGCGACAGGCGGTGGCTCTGCCAATGACGTGGAGCAACCAGAACGCGGCTCCGAGCGATAAAGGCGACGAGCACGTTCTGACGTTCGGCTCCTGCCGGATTGAGCTCCGGGGTAACGAGATCATCGTGAAGGTGCCGCGGCTGTTCGTCGAGTGCGACGGCTCGACGTTCGAGCTTACGGGAGGTGGCCTGAAGATGGTCGCGCCCGATTACCAATTCGACTGAGGGGCAACATGCCTGGCATTGCTTGCGTTGGCGTCGATTACGCGGGCGGCGTGCAGCTTGGGATGCAGGCCGCCAAGTTCCGGGTGCGCGGCGCGCCTGCCGTTGTGGTCGGGGATGCCGTGGCGCCGCACCCGCCGCTCCCGCCCCACACCACGAACCCGGTGATGGCGCAGGGCACACCAACGTTTCGCATCGGCGGCATTCCGACTTGCCGCGAGGGGCACGTTGCATCATGCGGGCACGCGACCACGGGGCGCTCGTTTTTCCGCATTCCCTGACCGGGTGGCTCAACCCATACAACGCGGCATTTGAGCTGACGCTGGGCACCGTGCGGCCGTGCCTCACCCCGCCGCTTCAATATGCGCCGGATCAGCGGGCGCGCCTAGCGCCCCGCACTCGCACGCGCGCGCTGGGGCGCGCCGAGGTTCCCGTCACATGGAGGACACCATGAGAAAGTTCATCGTCGCTGACAACGCCCCGCCGTGGGTGGCGGGCCGCCGGGTCAATCCGGGGGACGTGCTCACGCTGTCGGAACTTGACGCTTCCTATGAGGTGGCGCGCGGCCTCCTGCTGCCGGTCGATGAGGCCAGGGTGGAGAAGCGTGTGGTGGTCGAGCACGCGCCGGCTGCTCCCGTGTCGGCAGTGGAGCCGGCGGTCGAGGAGGAGCCGCAGGAGACCGAGGCCGAAGGCGACAATGCTCCAAAGGGACGCCGCAAGCGGAGGGGGTGACCTATGGCACGGCCGGTCGGCGCGGGCGTGGACCGCTGGACAGGGCGCCCGGTCTCCGGCTGGGCGCATGTGGTCCTGTGCCTTGAGGCCATCTTTGCCACGCCCTTCGGGTCACGGATCATCCGCCGGTGGGTGGGGTCGCTGATCCCGCGCATGCTCGGCGAGAACATCGACCCGCCTACGCTCCTGCGGTTCTTCACCGCGCTTTATGCGGCGCTCGTTTTTGAGCCACGCTTCGCTCTCGTGAAGATCAACCTTCTGTCCGGGCCGGACGAGCTGCGCTCGGGGCGGCTTAGGCTGGAGCTTGTCGGCTATTACCGGCCGCGGGCGCACCTCGGGGACTACACCGTTGAGGGCGGCCGCAAGGTGGTCCTCACCGCGAACGACGACGGCGTGAACGTTCGGGAGGCCGCGGAATGACCCTCAATATGAACCGCTTCATTGCGCCGATCATCAACCCGCAGGGGCTCCCTGTGCCGGACGCCATCGAGGAGCTGGATCAGGAGACCATCCTTGCCGAGCGCATGGCCGAGTTCCAGCGTCGAGCCGACGAGGCGGGCTTCCCGTATGACGTGGGCGGGCTGGAGTTCGACCCGATCAAGATCGACCAAGAGGCGCACGCCTACCGCGAGCTGATGATGCGGTCGCGCGTGAATAGCGCGGTGCGCGCCGTCCTGCCGGCCTATGCCACCGGCGCGGACCTTGACGCCATCGTGGCCCGCGCGAACGTGCGGCGGCTCGTCATCACGCCGGCGGACCCTGAGACGAACACGCCGGCCGTGATGGAGAGCGATCAGGCGCTCCTGATCCGGTATCTGACGAGCTTTGCGGCGCCAGCGGCGGGCTCGCCGGACGGCTACATCTACCACGCCCTGACTGTGTGGCCGCAGGCGCGAGACATCAACGTCGTCGGGCCGGCCGTGCACGGCATCCCCGGTCGCGTGGAGGTCTACCTGCTCGGCAGTGAGGGCGAGCCGGTCGGCGAGGAGACGGTCGCGCTCGTGCGCGACCAACTGTGGCGGGACAACGTCAAGCCGCTCACGGACGAGGTTGTCGTCGCCGCGGCGTCGATCATCCCCTACGAGGTGGAGCTGAGCGTTCTCGTGCCGCGCGGCCCGGCGCCGTCCGTGGTGGCGCAGGCGGCCAAAGAGGCGGTGCAGCGGGTGGCCGACGCTCGCTTCGCCATCGGCGCGCGGGTCTACGGCAACGCGCTAGAGGGCGCGGCCTACGTCGGCAACGTGCTCCGGGTGACGCGGCACAAACCCGAGACCGACATCGTGCCCACCCCATCGCAGGCGGCGCACTGCACAGCCATCACCATCCACGTTGAGGTCGAGCCGTGATCCCATACGAGGACCACCTGCTGCCGATGAGCGAGACGCCTCTGAACAAGGCGCTCTCTGCGGTCGGCGTGCGCTTGGAGGGCATCAACGCCCCCACGCGCGAGGTGTGGAACCCGTGGACCTGCCCGCCGCAGTTCCTTGAGGTGCTGGCCCACGCCTTCTCGGTGGACCTGTGGCTGGATAGCTGGCCGGAGGACCGCAAGCGGCGGGTCATCGCGAACGCGATCAGGCTCCACAGGATCAAGGGCACTGAGCGCGGCCTGCGGGATCACGTCGCCTACATGGACGGCGAGGTGCGGCAGATCCTTGTGCCGCCGCAGCGCATCTTTGCCTCCCGCACCCTCACCAAGGCGGAGATGGACGCCTGGCTGCTGACGATGCCGCAGATCAGGGTCTACCTCGCCAAGGAGGTCGGGTCGGCGAAGGGCCTCAGCTTCGTCTCGCACGACTTCTTCGGGCATGCCTTCGCGCGGTTCGATGCCGGCCGCGCCCTGTACGGGCGCGCCGCCCGGCTCTGGGATAGCGGCGAAGAGATCCCGGTGCGGACGGTGGACCTCCGCACGGAGCGGCGCCAGTCGGTTGCGCGGATCACGGAGCGGGTGTCGCTGCCGGGGCAGGCCGGCGCGGCCCTGTTCGTCGGGTGCTACTGGGGGCATGGCTATGTCGGCGTCAATACGGTTATGAAGCCGGCGCGGGTAGTGACGTACACCCTGGATCATTCCTACGAGTACGAGGTCTCGACGCTCGCGCTCAACACGGTCGATACCGGGCTTGAGCCTGTCGATGTCCGGTCCGAGCGCGTGTCGGCCAATGGCGAGGACCGCCGAGGTGCTTTCCCCGGCCGCTTCGTCGGGCATTGCTACTACCGGCCCGACCGCGGCGAGTGGCTGCTCTATGACCGGGTGATCCTGCATGACCCGGCGCGAGCAGCGCCGAAGGTGCGGGCGTGGTCGTTCTACAATCACTCGCACATCGGCATTCAGCCCTTCACCGCCAAGGTGGTCATCGACGCCAAGACAACGGCTCCGCGTGGCGCGCTGTTCGCCTCGCATGGCTTCATTGGTCGGCAGTTCGCCCGCGCCGAGGACAGCTCGAAGCGGGACGCCATCAATCTCGCGGCGCTGGTCTCCAAGGCAACCCGCGACCGCATACTGGTCACCAACAAGCTCACGCGGCATCGAACCTTCGCCGACGGCCTTCCGCTGGACGGCTCGGTGCGGTTCGGGGATCGCGTGCCATTCCGGCTTTGAAAATGAATGCGACAACTGACCCAGCAGAGCTGCGCAGGCTCAGGAACAAGCGCTATTACGAGAGGAACAAGGAAAAAGAGATAGCGCGCAAACTGGAGTGGAAGAAAAACAACCCTGAAAAGGTCAGCGCCAATTTCAAGAGATGGCGCACGAACAATCCAGAAAAGCACGCGGAGAATGTCCGGCGCTGGTGCGAAGCCAATCCAGAACGCGCCAAGGAGAACGCACGAAGGCGGCTCCTTCGCTTTCGCTTAAAGCAGTACGGCCTGACGGTCGAAGATTATGAGCGGATGGTCGCAGAGCAGGGCAATGCCTGTGCGATCTGCCGCTCATTCGAGATTGGTCGGAAAGGCCGGACTTGGCTTGTCGATCACGACCATCAAACCGGGAAGGTTCGCGGCCTTCTCTGTCATCCCTGCAACGCCGCAATCGGTTTCGCCCGCGACAACACAGATTTGCTCGGGCGTATGATTGAATATCTGGAGAGATAGCCGTGGAGAGCCGTGTACTCATTCACCCAAATCAACAAGTAACCGACACCGACCTGAATAACGTCGGCGAGTTCGCCCGTGCTTCGCTGGATCACGTCGTCAATGACGGTATCGAGCCCGGCCGCCGGTTCTGGGGATTTCCGGTGACGGCCACCGGCCCGCTGGAGGTCACGGTCGGCGCTGGCCGCTTCTACAATCAGGGCGCGGTGTTCTTCCGCAACGACGACGGCGGCGTGGTCCTCAACCTGGCCGACTATATCCCGGTGGTAACGAAGAAGATCGTCACCGTCGTCGTCTGGGGCAATCTCATCGAGACCGATGTCGAGCCCCGCACCTTCCTCGTCGATGCCGAGACCGGGCAGACCGAAGCGGAGGCTGTGGCGACGGAGAGCCGCCGCCATGCTGAGATCAACGTGGTCCCCGGCACGGAGAACGCGAACCCGCAGCCGCCGGCGCTCGACGCCAGCGTGCTCGCGGTGGCTCACGTCACGCTGACGCCCTCGGGCATCGAGAGCATTCAGATGGTCGAGAGCAACCGGCTGTCCTCGGTTGCCGGCAACACCACCGCGATCAAGGAATTGCAGGTCTGGCGCGATCAGGCGGGCACCCGTATTGACACGCTCGACACCGAGCTCGCCGGCCTGTCGGCGCGCCTCAAGGGCACCATCCGGCGCGCCGAGTTCTTCGAGCTTGGCGCCGATGTTGCCCGCATCAAAGACCAGCTCAACATGTCTGACGACCTGTCGAGCTATGGCGCCGACCACTTCCTCGACCTGAGCGAAACGGATTACGAGCACCCGGACTATCTCGCCAAGACCGAGGAGGGCATTCGCTTCGCCCACGCGCAGGAGCGCGTGGCGAACATCAACCTGCTCAACCCCTTGGAGGATCGCCTTTCGCTGACGGGGAATTTTGCCATCCCCGCCTACGACCCGGTGGCGCGCATCTCGATTGTCGGCCGCGACGGCGAGGTGCCGATCTCGCAATACCCCATCAATTCCGTGACGATGCAGCAGCTCACGCGGACGCGCACGCGCCTCCGCTACGGCAGCGTTATGACGGTCTGCACCAACAGCGACTGGTGGAAATCGGGCCGTTACGACCCGATCAAGGGGACGTTCGAGCGGGCCGGCGAGACCTTCCAGGTACTCGGGACCGACTACAGCCTGCCGGTCCATGGCGGTGGCCAGCACTTCGTCCGCATCCAGCAGGTATGGGAGGACACCTTCGAGGAGGCTTATTGGGAGGCTCAGGTTACGACCGACACCATCAATGGTGCTGTTATCGGCGAGACCTGGCTGAATGCCCAGGACGGGTGGGTGACACACATCGACCTGTTTTTCACGCAGGTCGCGAGTTCCGGTGACGTTCGTGTCGTCATCTGCGAGACGACCAACGGCGCGCCCGACCTTGGCCGCGTGCTCGCTCAGGTGACGGTTCCGCAGGCGAACCTCAAGACCTACCCACAGGCCACGAACATCCCCATCGGGCCAGTCTACGTCACCAAGGGGCGCCGCTACGCGACGGTGCTCATCACGCAGGGCGCACATGTCGTCGCCTACGTGCAGGGCAACAAATACGCGCAGGGGCAGATTTTCTACAGCGGCGACGGCGGCGCCTGGTTTATGGGCGATGCCACCCGCGATTTGTCCATGGTGGTCTACTATGCGCAGTTCCGGGCGACCCGCGCCGAGGTCCAGATCCAGCCCTTCCAACTGGAGAATGGCATCGGAGCGGTGGACATCATCGCCGAAAGCTTCATCCCGGATGGCTGCGAGCTTATCTGGCAGGTCCAGCAGAACGGCGTCTGGCGGTCGCTCAACTCGACCGACACGAACGCTCTCAATGGCCTCCCGGCGTTGCTCAATGCCCGGCTTGTCTTCGTCGGCACGACGGACCTCATGCCGTGCATCACCTTTGGCGCGGCATCAACGGTGACGACCTTCCGCTGCCGCACCGACTTCACGCACGTCTCCACGGTGCGGACCATGCCGGTCGGCGTCACCGTTGACGACGTGGAGGTTCGGCTGCGGCTGGAAGGCTGGGACCCGGCGCGCCACACCTGCGACTGCGAGCTGCTGACCGGCGCCGGCTTCGCGACGCCTCTCGCCGCTAGCAGCTACGAGGACCGCCCGACGGAAGACCCGAACGCTATCGAGCGTCGCTTCTTTTTTGAGCCCAGCCCTGCGATTGATGCCTACAAGATCAAGATCGAGGGCACCACGGACAATGCGCTCGTGACATTCCACGTCGCCGAGCGCATCGACCTCGCTCGGGCGAGCAGCTAACCGGAGGCCAGAATGAGCAAAGGCAAGACGAGCGGCGCCCCCAACACCGGGGGTGCCATCAATCCTGACGCGCGCTACAAGGTGCGGCTTCGCAAGCCGTACCGGCGCGGCTCCCGCACGCTGTCCCCGCTCTACGACCATGTGATGACGGGGCGGCTGCTGGCGGAAATTCCCGAGGAGATCATCGCAAATGTCGAGCCGGTTTGATCGGGCCTATCGGGTCTCTGGCACCACGGTCGTCAACGCGGACCTCTGGAACCGCATCATGCGGGACTTGGACACTCGCATTGTCGCGGTCGAGGAGAAAAAGGCCGACTTCGAGGAGGCTGAAAAGACCCTCCTTGAGCTCGCTCTGCGCCGCATCAACGAAACCCTGCTGCCCGCCGCCCAGCGCATCCAGGCGGTGTCGGAGCTTGGCTTCCTGATCGCGTCGTCGGATGATGAGCTGACGGTTGTTCCCGACCAGCAGGCGTCCCTTCGCATCAGCGAGGGGGCGCAGCGTGATCTGTTCACGCCGTCGCCGTTCGTTGCCTTGACCCGCCGATCAACCATTGAGGATTACGCCATCGCCCGCGTCGTGACCTACGACCGGGAGACGGGCATTCTCGTCTTTGACGTCGAGAGCGTCACCGGCAATCCTGGCCCGCACAACGACTGGGATGTTGTGGCGCTCGCCGGCGCTGTCATGGCGCAGATGGCGACGCTCGACGAGACCAAGGCGCTGCGGGCCGAGGTCGCGGACGACAAGGCTGCTGTCGCTCTCGACAAGGCTGCGGCGCAGTCGGCCCGCACCGAGGCGCAGAGCGCGCGCGACGCCGCTATCATCGCCAAGACGGGCGCCGAGAACGCGCTGGCGTCATTCATGACCGTCTATCGCGGCGCGCTGCCAAGCGCGCCGCCGGATGGCGAGCAGGGGCATTTCTATTTCGACACGACCTTGCAGATGGCCCGCGTCTATACGGCGTCGGGGTGGGCTGCCTTGTTCAACCTCTCCCTCGGCGGCATCCGGCAGGGCTTTTTCGAGGCGACCAACGGGCAGGACGAGTTCACCGTCGCAGGCGGCTTCACTTACCTCAATGTCTGGGTGAACGGCGTCCTCCTGACGCCGGGCGTGGACTATACGACCGCAAGCCCGGACGTGACGCTTGCCGCGCCGCTGTCGGCAGGCGATCAGGTCGCCTATACCGGCTACTACGCCACGGAGGCGACCGACTTCTATTCCAAGTTCGACGCTGACGCCCGGTTTTTGCGCTTCGATGGCGCGCAGGGGCTGAGCGGCGAGCAGCAGGACAACGCCCAGACGAATATCGGCGCTACGGCTACCGGCAAGGCTGTGCTCACAGCAGAAAGCCAGGCGGCCGCGCGCACAGCCATTGGGGCACAGCAGTCGCATGCAAACCTGACGGCGCTGTCCGGCGTATCGGCTGCCGCAGACCGTCTGCCGTATTTCAACGGCACGTCGTCCATGACTTACACAACGCTGTCGGCATTCGCCCGCACGCTTCTGGACGATGCGGATGCTGCTGCGGCGCGTGCCACGCTGGGCGCGCAGGCAAACCTGGGGTACACGCCAGCAAACAAGGCGGGCGATACTTTCACTGGGAATGTTGTTACGACCGGCTTGCTGGGAACTGGGGGGGTTGGCACTCACGGTCGAGTTCGCTTTTTTAGCAATACGGCAACGGAAGTAGGCTTCATTGGTGTCGGCGTCCTGACTGGGTTTGGCGACAGTATTGGCTTCGACATCAACAACGCCAGCGGCTCAATCACTTTCGGGACCAACAACATTCCCAGAATGACCATTGCGAACACCGGAAACGTCCACGTTGGCGGGACGTTTTCGGCTGGCAGCAAGTCGTTCCTGATAGACCATCCTCTTTCCCCGCTAGACCGCAACCTGCGCCACATCAGCGTGGAGGCCCCGGAATACCAGATCAGGTATCGCGGGGTCGCCACGCTGGAGGATGGTCAGGCCACGGTGGACATTGACGCCGCCTGCGGCATGACGCCGGGAACCTTCGCGGCCCTTGCGACAGACGCTTGGGTTTGCTCGCTCCAGCCGCAGAACAGCTTCGAGCGCGTAAAGTGCAGCGACGTGGTGGACGGCGCATTCACCATTACGTCTGAGGACGGCGGCTCCACCGCCCGCGTTGCGTGGGAAGTGGTCGCCCGCCGCAAAGACCCGTTCGTGATGCACTCGCCGGACAGCGACGAAGACGGCCGCCTGATCGTGGATTTCGAGAAGCCGGAGGCCCCCAATGCCGATGATTGAAAAAGAAGTGCCAGCCCCTGAGCTTATCGGAACCAAGGGATACCCGCTTCACTGGGAGGCGCTCGGTCTGCCAGTGCCCACCAAGAAGGTTGTTGTCGAGGTTGACGAGAACGGCAACGAGGTCGGAACCCCGACAGACGTCCCGACCGACCTGAAAGCCTATGCCGCACACAGGCGATGGCTGAAGGAGATTGGCGGCACGGTCTGGAACGGCTGGCCGGTTCATACCGACCGTGAGAGCCAGGCCAAGATCATCGCCGAGCGCCTGGCGATTGCCGAAGGAGAGCGCGATGATCCTGACGGCTGGAAGTTCGCTGATGGCGTTTTCAGGATGGTGAGCAACGCCGATTTCATCGACCTGTCTAATGCCGTCCGCGAGCACGTGAGGCGATGCTTCACCCTTGAAGGCATGGCCCTGGCAGGAATTGCCTCCGGCGACATCACGACGCCGGAGGATGTGGACGCGCTGTTCGCGTCAGAGTGACAGCGCCGCCTCCGGGCGGCTTTTCCAATTGGGTGACGCAATGAGGCTGTTAACTTCGGCGGCGCTGTGCGTCGCCCTGTGCGCGTGCGCGCCGTATCGCGACAGCTCCGGCGATCTTTGGCGCGTCGTGCAATATCAGGAGCCGCGACGATGACGGCGGCGCTCCTCCTGATCATTGTCTGCTCCGCGCTCAACCGCGTGCGAGGCGACGATCGCTGGATGCGCGAGGACTTCTCCCCTCACGCGCCGAAGCGCATCCCCGGCCGGGCTCTCTGGTACGTCTCGCCGATCGTCGGCGTCGCGGCCGGTCTCTACACCGGAAGCGCCGTCGCCGGCGTCATATGGGGCGTAGGGTACCTGCTCTGGGGAACGGCCGGATGGTCGCATCTCTACGGGCTCGGGCGGCACGTGCCCGACCGCCCGCCGTCGAGGCTTGAGGCGACGCTGCTGGAGCTGTCTGGGGGCAGTGTCCACCTTGCGCTCTGGCTGCGGATGCTGTTTTGCCTTCCGGCATTCGTCGGTGCCGGGTGGTGGGTGGGCGAGCCGCTGGCAATGCTGCTGGCGCTGCCCTTCGCCGGGGCTGCGGTGGCGGCCTACGAGGTCGCCTGGCGGGTGCATTCCGCCAACCCGATTTGGATTGCTGAGCTTGTCGTGGGCGCCCTGTGGGGTGTCGTGATCGTCTCCATAGGAGCCCCTCCATGATCCGCCTTGTCCTGCTGCTGGCGACCGTCCTTGCCCTTTCGGCGTGCTCGCATCGACCCCGCGACGGCATCGACGGTCTGGGGCTCTCGCGCGGTGTCGCTCACGTCCTCGACGGTGATTGACGTTTAGCTGCGCCCCTTAAGAAACAGAAGCGGCCCACGGGGCGCTGCCGTTGTCGATAATGGAGGTGTTCCGTGACTTCTCGCGCTGGTCAACTATCGTCCCTGCTCACAACCACGCCGCTCCACGGCTTCCGCAACAAGATCATCAACGGCAACTTCGATATCTGGCAGCGCGGCACGTCGCAGGCGGGGCTCGGTTACGGGTCCGCAGACAGATGGAAGGTCAACGGCCTGGACCCGTCCGGCGCTTTCCTCGTATCGCGACAGGAATTCGATCTTGGACAGACAGACGTGCCCGGCAATCCGCGCTACTACATTCGAATTGCTGGTAGCTCATTCTCCGCCACGGCTCTGAACCTGGCGCAAGCAATCGAGGGCGTTCAGACACTCGCCGGACAAAAGGCAACGCTGACTTTTTGGGCGCGGGCTTCGGCTCCTCGCCAGCTTTACCCGCGGCCCATTCAGGATTTCGGGTCCGGTGGCTCGCCCTCCTCGCCGGTGGATACGTTCGGTGATCCGGTAAACCTGACAACATCTTGGCAGAAGTTTTCGCAGGTGTTCGATCTGCCGTCGA
>Ga0207864_1002019_pt1 | contig 20373 bp, 32 predicted proteins | sample HigsolmetaAR202D_FD_184834 | JGI IMG/M metagenome (GOLD analysis project Ga0207864, IMG submission 184834) | Ionic liquid and high solid enriched microbial communities from the Joint BioEnergy Institute, USA - AR20-2-D (SPAdes) (version 2) ... | reverse complement strand
TAACCACGTAAGAGACGTCGGGATCCTTCGTCTTCGACAGCGGCGTCGGCACACAGATCGAGATCGCGTCGCACTCCCCGAGACGACTCAGGTCCAGCGTCGCCTCCAGCAGCCCCTCCCGGACCGCCGCAGCGACCTCCGACGACGGGACATCGCCTACGTGCGACGTGCCCGCGTTCACCCCAGAGACGACGCGCTCGGACACGTCGAAGCCCAGGACTCGATAGCCCGACCGAACCAGCTCGATGGCCAGCGGCAGTCCGACGTAGCCGAGGCCGACCACGCCGCACAGCGCCTCCCGCGATTCGATGCGGTGCTTCAGTTTCGTCGATGCCGTATCAAAGCCCATTTGGTCGCCTATTTCACCTGCTCGGTCGACGACTCGGGTGCGCCCGCGTCACTCGAAAATTGGCCCGAGGCGCCCCCCTTTTCCGCCGATCTCATACCCCGGCGCCCGCGTCGCGCGCCGAGCCCCAACGCCTCACGATCGCATCGACGAGTCCCTTCGCCGAGTGCTCCGTCGCCACGACCTCGACCGGAAGGCCCAGCCGTGACGCCGCCGCCTCGGTCACCGGACCGATCACCGCGACCTTCGCGCCGCCGATGTCCGTGCCCACCGCATCGACGAACGCCTCCACGGTCGAAGGGGACGTGAACGTCAAGACGTCGACGTCTCGTTGCTCCATGCGACGGCGCAACGCCGCCCCGCCTTCCCGGTCCGGGACCGTTCGATACGCCTCCACCCGCTCGACCGAGGCGCCCAGCTCCGCGAGATCCCGCTCGACGGTGTCCGCCGCTCCGGCCGCCAGCGGAAGCAGGACCCGCACGCCCTCGAGCGGTCGACCGCGCTCGGACGGACACACGTCCTGGAAAGGTCGCCCGCCCTCGGACGGAGCCTCGCTCCCCGGCCCCGTTCCGCCGCCGCGATGGGTACGAGCGATCGACTCCGCCACCGCGGCGCCCAGGAACCGGGGCGGCACCGCATCCGCCTCGACGCCGTGCGCCAGCAGCGCACGACGCGTAGCCGGGCCCACGCAGCCGAATCGCACGCTGGCCAGTGCCTCGACCCGCCCCCCTGCCTCCACGAAAGCCTCCCAGAACCGTTCGACGCCGTTCGCCGACGTGAAGACGATCCAGTCGTACGCGGCCATATTCGCCGCCGCGCGCCGCAACGCGCCCGGGTCCGCCGGATCCTCGATCCGAACCAACGGGCAGGCGATCACGATCGCGCCTAGCCGCTCCAGCTCCTCGACCAGCTCGCCGGACTGTTCACGGGCACGTGTCACGACGATGCGGAGCCCCCGCAGCGGACCGCGGCCGCCGGCCTCCACCTCACGCCTCCGTCGTCAGCCCTGCGATCCCGCTCGTCGCCCCCGGAGGCGCGCCGCCTTCCCGCGGCGGAAAGAGCGCCTTGAGCAACGGCGGCGCCATGAACGTCGTCGCGATCACCATCAGCGTGAGTGCGCTGAACTGCCCCACCGTCAGCACGCCCGACGTCAGCCCCAGCTGCGCGAAGATCAGCCCGACCTCGCCGCGCGGGATCATCCCGACGCCGATCACGCGCTTCCGCCCCTTGAACCAGAACGGTGCGTACCCCGCGACGAACTTCCCGACCACCGCGACCACCACCAGCGCGACACCGATCGTGGCGACCTCCATCTGAGCGAAGGTGCGAACGTCCACGGACGCCCCCACCACCACGAAGAAGATCGGAACGAAGAACTGCCCCAGACGTACGACGCCATCTTCGATCACCGCCGCCTGCGGCGTCGGCTGCAGGAGCAGCCCGGCCGTGAACGCGCCGATGATCAGCGCCGAGCCGGACGCATCCGCGACGTACGCGAGCAGGAAGGCAAAGACGAGCGCCATCGTCGCGACCGTCTCCGCGCGCCCCAGTCTCGCCAGCAGACCGAACAGCGGCGGCACGATCAGCCGGCCCAGCAGCAACGCGACGATGAGAAAACCGAACGCCAGCCCCGTCACCTTCGCGATGGTCCCGACCGTCACGGCTTCCCCGGCGACCAGCCCGCTCACGACACCCAGGATGATCAGCCCGACGATGTCGTCGATCACCGCCGCGCCCAGCACGATTTGGCTCTCGGGCTCTTGCAGCCGCCCGAGGTCCGACAGCACCCGCGCAGTGATCCCCACCGACGTGGCCGTGAGCGCAGCGCCGAAGACGATCGCCGGCAACTGGGCGATCCCCAGCCCCACCGCGACCGCGTACCCCAGCACGAACGGCACGACCACACCCACCAGGGCGACCATCGTCGAAGCGCCGCCCACCTTTAGCAGTTGCCGCAGGTCGGTCTCGAGGCCGATCTCGAACAACAGGATGATGACCCCGATCTCCGCCAGGAGATGGATCGACTCCACACCCGGGTCCACCAGCCCCAGCACGGAGCCGCCGACCAGCACCCCGGCGATGAGCTCGCCCAGAACGGCCGGCTGGCCGATCCGTTCGGCCAGCTCGCCCAGCAGCTTTGCCGACGCCAGGATGACGATCAGCAGGAACAGGAACTCCGAGACGGACATCGCAGAGCCACCTTCCGCAATCATCGCGGTGATCGCCATTCCCCCTCCTCAACGAGAACGCCCGGCACCCACGGTGCCGGGCGTTCTCTCGAAGTGGATATCGCCATGATCGGCGCTTCCTCGTATTCGGGCTCGATTCGATATCTGCGCCCTATGCCCTTCAGCCGCCCCTCGGTCTCAAGCCTTGCGGACCTTCCCGGCCGAAAGGCACCGCGTGCACACACGCACGTGCTTCGACTCTCCGGTCTCCGTCACGATGTGGACCCGCCGCAGATTCGGCAACCAACGCCGCCTCGTCCGATTGTTGGCGTGGCTGACGTTGTTGCCGTACATCGGCCCCTTCGCGCACACATAACACACGCGAGCCATTTCCCCTCGCTTTCTACTCCTCCGTTCTCACTCGGCGTCCCGTGCAGGCTCGCTCCGCGCGGGCCGTGCCCCGCCCGCCAGCCAACCCGCGACTTCGCTCAGGTCATCACTCCTGAGCGTCGTCCGCCAGAGCCTCCAATGTCGCCGCCTGGACGAACGCCGTCGCGAACTCCGCCTCCATCCGCTGCGCTTCGCCCGTGATGACGCCTTCGATCTCCCACGCCGCGAGAACCGAATCGCTCATCGCCACGACCCGGCCGACTACCGTCACCTTTTCGCCGCCCATCAGCGAGTTGGCGCTCGCCGCCAGGCTCGGAGCGAGGCGCACCAGGAGCGGCTGACCCCGCGTCGACGCCGTCCAGAACGCCTGCGTACCCAGCCGACTCGCCACCGTAATCCCCTCGAGGCGCACGGTCTTACCCAGGTGGCTGGACAGGTCCGCGACCACGTCGTCCACAGTCACGGTCGTGGCAGCCACGTCCGCCTCGGCCTCTTCCTCCTCGACCACCCGCGCCGTGCTCGGCTCGGCGGTTACCCCGAGCCAGTACATGAATCCCCCGATCACGACGAAGGTCGCGAGCATCCAGAGCCACGTGAACTGGCCGGACGACTTACGGTGCTGAGTCGGCTGTTGCGTCATGGGAAGACCCCTACTCCACGAGTTCGATGATCGCCATTTCGGCTGCGTCGCCGGAACGGTGACCCAGGTGCACCACCCGCGTGTACCCCCCCGGCCGATCCGCGTACCGCGGACCGATCTCTTCGAACAGCTTCTTCAAAACTTCGCGGTCCTGGATCTTTCGCGCAACCAGCCGCCGCGCGTGAAGGTCCCCGCGCTTCGCCTTCGTGATCAATGGCTCCGCGAACGACCGCAGCTCCTTCGCCTTCGCCGTCGTCGTCTCGATGCGCCCGTGCCGGAAGAGCGACGTCGCCAGATTCCTCAACATCGCCCGACGATGCTCGGCCGTGCGCGAAAAATGACGGCCCTTCTTACGGTGCCTCATGACGCCTGCTCCTCCTCCGTCACCTCGGCACCCTTCGCCCCACCCTGGCTACCTTCCTCCACCAGGTAGAGCTCGCCGTCCTCGCCCTCCTCGAGCTTCATGCCGAAGTGCAGGTTGTGCTCCTTCAAGAACTGCCGGATCTCCTCGAGCGACTTCACGCCGAAGTTCTCGATGTCCAGCATCTGCTCTTCCGTCCGCTGGACCAGGTCGCCCAGCGTCACGATGTTCTCCTTCTTCAGTGAGTTGACCGAACGGACCGAGAGCTCCGCCAGCTCCTCGATCGGCCGCCGGAACAACTCCAGCAGCGGCTGCGGCACCCGCACCGCGCCCGGCACCGGCGGCTGCGGCTCCGCCGACGCACCGAAGCGAAGCATGTACTCGAAATGCTTCCGCGCAAGCTCCGCCGCGTACGCCACCGCGTCCGTCGGGGTCACCGACCCGTTCGTCTCCACCAGCATCGTCAGCCGATCGAAGTCCGTCCGCTGCCCCACGCGCGTCTCCTCCACCGTGAAGTTCGCGCGCAGCACGGGGTTGTAGATCGAATCGATACGGACCAGATCGACCGGGCTCCCCTTCGGCAGCACGTGCTGCTCCGCCGGGACGAAGCCCCGCCCCTTGTTCACGTACAGGATCACGTTCACCTCCTGATCGTCCTGCAGCGTGAACAGATGATGATCCGGGTTCAGGATCGTCACCGGCCCCGTCTTCTCGATCGCTCGCGCCGTCACCGGGCCCGCCTTGGTCACCCGGAACTCCAGCGTCGCCTCCTCCACACCCTCATCCAGCGCGAGCACCAGCGTCTTCAGGTTCTGGATGATCTGGTGCACGTCTTCCACCACACCCGGAACCGTCTGGTGTTCGTGCACCACCCCATCCATCCGGAACGCCCACACCGCAGCGCCCCGCAACGACGAGAGCAGGATGCGGCGCATGCTATTCCCCAGCGTCTGGCCGAAGCCACGCTCGAGCGGCGCCAGCACGAACTGCGCGATCCGCCCATCCTCCGAGCGCGACTCGACCTCGATCCGCTGCGGCAGCACCAATCCGGTAAGATCTAGCTCCACGGTCTACCTCCCCGGCCATCCGCCGGTTCGTTGCGTGCGACCTTCTTTTCGCCTCGATCCGAGTCCGATTACTTCGAGTACAGCTCGACGATGAGCTGCTCCTGGACCGCGAGCGGGATCTCCGCGCGCGTGGGCCGCTCGAGCATGCGGCCGGTCCGCGTCCCTTCGTCCACCGCAAGCCAGCGCACCATCTCCGGCCGCGTCTTCGACTCCAGCGCGGCCTGCACCGGCAACAGGTCCCGCGAGCCCTCCCGCACACGGATCTCGTCGCCGGCCTCGACCACGTAGCTCGGAATGTCCACGACCCGGCCGTTCACCTCGATGTGCCCGTGCCGCACCAGCTGACGCGCCTGGTTCCGGCTCGCCGCAAAGCCCAGCCGGTACACCACGTTGTCCAGTCGGCTCTCCAGCGCGACCAGCAGGTTCTCGCCCGTCACGCCCGGCTGCTTCGCCGCACGCTCGAACAGGTTCTTGAAGTACCGCTCGCCTACGCCGTAGATCCGCTTGACCTTCTGCTTCTCGCGCAGCTGCTGCGCATAGTCCGAAGCCTTGCGCCGACGCGCCTGCGCCAGCCCGTGCTGGCCGGGCGCGTAGTTCCGCCTCTCGAGCGGGCACTTCTCCGTGTAGCAGCGCGTACCCTTCAGAAACAGCTTCTGGCCTTCACGACGGCACAGCTTGCAAACCGGTCCAGTGTAACGACCCATGGAAGTGTCTGCTTCTCCCGTTCTCTTGGTGATCCGACAGGCGTCTTCCCGCCCGAACGGTGTGGCGGTTTACACCCGTTCCAACCCTTTCGACCTCGACTCGCGGCGACCCAACCCCTCGTCGCACCACAAGCGGCCGCATCGGGGCGATGCCCGCCCCTCCGCAAAGCCGCTTCTCGGCAACAAATGCCAAACCGGCGCGCCGGCCGCGAACTCCGCACCCCGGCCGGCACACCGGCCTGCGCTCAGACCCGCCGCTTCTTCGGCGCCCGACACCCGTTGTGCGGGATCGGGGTCACGTCCCGGATCGAGCGGATCTGCAACCCCGCCGCAGCGAGCGCCTGGATCGCGGACTCCCGCCCGCTCCCCGGGCCCTGCACGCGCACGTGCACTCGCTTCATCCCGAGATTGACCGCCTCGCGTCCGGCCTGCTCCGCCGCAACCGTCGCCGCGAACGGCGTCGACTTCTTCGATCCCTTGAAGCCGGCACGCCCCGCGCTGCCCCACACCACGACGTTCCCCTGCATGTCCGTGATGCTCACCAGGGTGTTGTTGAACGTCGCGGTAATGTGCGCGATGCCTTCGGCGTCGACGTGCTTGCGCGCGCGCTTCGGACGCGCACCCTTCTTTGGAGTCGCCATTCGCTCCCCTGTGGCTTATCCCTGTTTCCCGGCCTCGGTCGCAACCCTGCGACGCACCACCTCGCGCGCCGCCTTACTTCTTCGGCGGCTTCTTCTTCCCCGCGATCGCTCGGCGCACGCCCTTGTGCGTCCGCGCGTTCGTGTGCGTGCGCTGACCCCGCACCGGGAGCCCGCGGCGATGCCGCTGCCCACGGTAACATCCGATGTCCATGAGACGCTTCACGTTCATGGACACCTCCGTCCTCAACGCACCCTCGACCTTGTACTGATTCTCGATCGTGCGCCGCAGACGGTTCACCTCGTCGTCCGTCAGCTCGTGCACCCGACGGTCCGGATTCACCCCCGTCTGCGCGAGGATCTTCTGCGAGGTCGGCAGACCAATGCCGTAAATGTACGTGAGTGCGTTCTCGATCCGCTTGTTGCGCGGCAGATCCACGCCAGCGATTCGCGCCATCTCTCTACCCCTGCCGCTGCTTGTGCCGCGGATTCTTCTTGCAGATGACCCGAACCACCCCGGCTCGCCTGATCACCTTGCAGTGCTCACAGATCGGTTTGACGCTGCTGCGAACCTTCATACCCGCCGCCTTGGTCGAGTTTATCGAACAGCTTTGAAATATACCAGTCCCATGAAGCCAGATCAAGTCCGGCGAAGCCAGAGCGCGTCCGGCCGCCACGCCGCGGCCGCTACGCCGCCGTCAGGATCAGCGGGCCGCCCTCGGCGACCGCCACCGTGTGCTCGAAGTGCGCGCTCCGCTTGCGGTCGAGCGTGACCACCGTCCAGCGATCGGCGAGCGTTCGGACCTCGGGCGTCCCCTCGTTGATCATCGGCTCGATCGCCAGCACGAGCCCCGGCACGAGCCGGAGCCCGCGCCCCGGGCGGCCCCAGTTCGGCACCTGCGGCTCTTCGTGCGGTGCCCTACCTACCCCGTGTCCCACCAGATCGCGGACCACGCCGAACCCCGCCGCCTCGGCCGTCGACTGGATCGCGTGCCCGATGTCGCCCATCCGGTTCCCCGGCACGGCCCGGGCGATCCCCTCGTGCAACGCCCTCTCCGTGACCTCGAGCAGGCGCCGGGCGCCGTCGTCGATCTCCCCGACGCCGAACGTGCGTGCGGAGTCGGCGTACCAGCCGTCGAGCTTCACGCCGACGTCCACGCTGACCAGGTCGCCCTCTTCGATCACCCGCCTCCCAGTCGGGATCCCGTGGACGACCTCCTCGTTGACCGAGATGCACGCGCTCGCGGGGAATCCATAAAGCCCCTTGAACGCGGGGAGTGCGCCTTCGTGGCTCCGAATGAAGTCCTCGACGAACTGGTCGATCGCCGCCGTCGTCGTCCCGGCTCGAATCTGCTCGGGCAGGACCTCGAAGAGCTTGCCGATGATCACGCCAGCACGGCGGATCGCTTCGATTTCCGAAGGCGTCTTCAGCGGGATCACGGTTCGGTCACCCGCGCGATGTCGCGCTGCACTTCGTCGACCGATCGGCTCCCGTCCACGTAGTGGACCGGCGTCTCGCTCGCCTCGTAATAGGCGATGAGCGGCTCCGTCTGCTCCCTGTACACCTCGAGGCGCCGCCGGACCGTCTCAGCCGCGTCGTCGGCGCGTTCGACCAGCGCCCCTCCGCATGCGTCGCACACGCCCGCCTGGCGCGGCGGCTCGAAGTACACGTTGTAGACCGCCCCGCAGTTCGGGCAGCTGCGCCGGCCGCTGAGCCGCTTCACCAGCTCGTCGTCCGGCACGTCGATGACAACGACCGCATCCAGCCGCTGACCGAGCTCCTCGAGGAGCCGGTCCAGCGCCTCCGCCTGCGGGATCGTCCGGGGGAAGCCGTCGAAGAGCACCCCCGTGGCCTCCGACCTCTCGGAGAGGACCTCCCGCACCAGGCCGAGGATCACTTCGTCGGGCACCAGCTCGCCCGCGTCCATGTACGCCTTGGCCTTCTGGCCGAGCGGCGTGCCCTTCCGCACTGCATCGCGGAGCAGGTCTCCGGTCGAAACCCGACGAAGTCCGCGCCTTTCGGCAAGGAGGGCTCCCTGGGTGCCTTTGCCGGCTCCGGGAGCCCCGAGAACGATCAGATTCATTGACTCCGAATCACTCGCGGCGCCGCGTGCCTCACATGTAGCGCTGCCGCCCGCGGAACCGCACCCGCCCCTTCTTCATGAAGCCTTCATAGTGCCGCAGCAGCATGTGCTGCTGCACCTGCTGCACCGTGTCCAGCGCCACGCCGACCACGATCAGCAGCGACGTACCGCCGAAGAAGAAGAGGTTCTGGACCCCGAACAGATCGAACAGCAGGAACGGCAGCAGCGCGATCACCGCCAGGTAGATCGCGCCCGGCAGCGTCACGCGGCTCAGTACGTAGTCGATGTACTCCGCCGTCTTCGCCCCCGGCTTCACACCCGGGATGAACCCGCCCTGCTTCTTCAGGTTCTCCGCCAGGTCCACGGGATTGAAGATGATCGCCGTGTAGAAGTAGGTGAAGAACAAGATCAGGACGGAGTAGCTGATGTAGTACCACCAGCTCCCGGGCTGCAGCGCATCCGCGATCCCCTGCAGGATCGACACGTTGCTGAACGTGGCGACCGTGCCCGGCACGATGATCAGCGACTGCGCGAAGATGATCGGCATGACGCCGGCCGAGTTGATCCGCAGCGGGATGAAGCTCTTCTGCCCCTCGCGGATCCGACCGCGGCCCATCACCTTCCGCGGGATCTGGACCGGGATCTTGCGCGCGGCCATCGTCATCGCCACCACGCCGGCCACGACCGCGACCATCACGATCAGGAGCAGCACGACCTGGAAGAACGAGATCACTTCCGTCGTGAGCGCCTCGATGGTCCGACCGATCGCGCCCGGGAACCCCTCGATGATCGAGAAGAAGATCAGCAGCGACGCGCCGTTCCCGATCCCGCGCTCCGTGATCTGCTCACCGAGCCACATCACGAAGATCGCGCCGGTCGTCAGCACGAGCGCGGTGGAGAGCAGGAAGGCGAACCCGGGATTCTGCACGGCACCCCAGGCCGGGTTCTGCAGGAAGACCGCGTACCCCCACGCCTGGACGAACGCGAGACCGACGGTCGCGTAACGCGTCCATTGCGTGAGCTTCTTACGCCCTTCCTCGTCCTTCTGGAGCTTCTCGATCGTCGGGATGACGGCCGCAAGAAGCTGGAACATGATGCTGGCCGAAATGTACGGCATGATCCCCAGCGAGAGCACCGTCGCCCGCGACAGCGCCCCCCCGACGAACATGTCGTACACGCCGAACAGCGTGCCCTGCAGCTGGCCGAACTGCTCCCGCAGCGCCCCGACATCCACGCCAGGCGCCGTGATGTGTGCGCCCACGCGGTAGATCAGCAGAGCCAGGAGCGTGAAGAGGATCTTCGACTTCAGCTCCGGGATGCGAAAGAGATTCGGAATCGGGTTCGCCATGGAATCAGCTCTCTAACAGCTCGACGCTTCCGCCGGCCGACTCGATCTTCGCCCGCGCGCCCGCGCTCACCGCGTGCGCCTGTACCGTGATCTTTCGGTCCAGCTCGCCCGTGCCGAGGATCTTGACCGGACGCCCCTTCCCCAGGTCGACCAGACCGTGCGAGGCCAGGACCTCCAGAGTGATCGTGTCCGCCTCGATCCGCTTCAGGTCCCGAAGGTTCACGATCTCGTACTCGCGCCGGAACGGGTTCTTGAAACCGCGCTTCGGCACGCGCCGCTGGAGCGGCATCTGCCCGCCCTCGAACCACGGCTTCGTGTTGCCGCCCGTGCGCGCCTTGTGACCCTTGTGGCCGCGTCCGCTGGTCTTGCCCAGCCCGGAGCCCGGGCCACGGCCCAGCCGCTTCCGGCTGCGGTGCGCTCCCTTCGGCCGCGGCAGGTTGCTCAGCTCCGCCATTTATTCCTTGCCTCCCTCCAGCTCCTCCACCTGCACCAGGTGGCGGACCTGGAAGATCATTCCCCGAATCGCGGGGCTGTCCTGGTGCACCACGCTACGCTGATGCCGCAGCCCCAGCGCCTTGAGCGTTCGCCTGTGTGCCTCGGGCCGCCCGATGCCGCTCCGGATCTGCGTGATCTTCAGCATCGCCGGCGCCTTGGCCTTCGTCTTCCTAGGCACGGCGTACCCCCAGCTCTTCGACGGTGATCCCTCGCTCGGCGGCGACCTGCTCCGCCGTCACCAGCTCCTCCAGACCCGCCATGGTCGCGCGGACCATGTTGATCGGGTTGTTCGAGCCGAGACTCTTCGTCAGAACGTCCGTGATCCCGGCCGCCTCGAGCACCGCACGGACCGGCCCGCCCGCGATGACGCCCGTACCCAGACGGGCAGGCTTGATCAGCACCCGCCCGGCGCCGTGGTGTCCCAGAACCTCGTGCGGCACCGTGCCATCGATCAGCGGAATCTCGATCATGTTCCGCCGCGCGTGCTCGAGCCCCTTGCGGATCGCCTCCGACACCTCGTTCGCCTTACCCAGCGCGATCCCGACGTGGCCGGCCCGGTCGCCCACCGCCACGAGCGCCGTGAAGGAGAAGCGCCGACCGCCCTTCACGACCTTCGCCACGCGATTGACGAAGATTACGTTCTCGACCAGCTCGGTCTCCGGGCGCCCACGCCGGCCGCCGCCTCGCTGCTCTTTCGCCATCCCAGACTCCTTAGAATTCCAGTCCGCCCTCGCGGGCGCCCTCGGCGAAGGCGGCCACGCGACCGTGATACAGGTAGCCACCCCGGTCGAATACGACCTTCACGATCCCCGCCGCGCGCGCCTTCTCCGCCAGCAGCTTCCCGGCCGCGCGGCTCAGATCCGTCTTCGTCGTCTCCGGATTCTCGCGCAGCTCCTTCAGCTCCGGCGCAAGCGTGGACACACCGAGGCGAACCGCCCCGGCGACGTCGTCCACGACATGCCCCTGGATATTCTTGAGCGAACGATGCACCACCAGCCGGGGCCGCTCTGGCGTCCCGAATACCCGCTTCCGGACCCGAAGGTGGCGACGCGCCAACCGCGCTTCGCGCGTCTTCGCCTTTGACCTCTTCGACATATCTCCAGCTCCCGGCCGTTACTTGGCGCCCGTCTTGCCGGCCTTGCGCCGGACGTGCTCACCCTGATAGCGGATACCCTTCCCCTTGTAGGGCTCCGGCGGACGCACCGAACGGATCTCCGCGGCGACCTGCCCGACCTGCTGCTTGTCGATCCCCTCGACCACGATCGTCGTCGGGCTCGGCGTCGAGATCGAGATACCCTTCGGCTCCGGGTACTCCACCTGATGCGAGTAGCCGACGTTCAGGATCAGCGAGTTCCCCTTCTTCTCCGCACGGTAGCCGACGCCCACGATCTCCAGCGACTTCCGGAACCCTTCCGTTACGCCGGTCACCATGTTCGCCAGCAGCGCCCGCGTCAGCCCGTGAAACGCACGGTGCGTCTTCGCATCCGACGACCGCCGTACGACGACCGAGCCGTCCTCCACCTGGATCGACACCTCGGGTCGGAACTCACGAACGAGCTCGCCCTTCGGCCCCTTCACCCGAACCCGGGTCCCGTCGACCTCGACTTCGACCCCCTTCGGGATCGCGATTGGCTTCCTTCCTACGCGCGACATCGCTCCCCCTCCCGGCTACCAGACCAACGCCAGGACTTCCCCGCCCACGTTCCGGGCACGGGCTTCCTTGTCGGACATCACGCCCTGCGACGTCGAAACGATCGCGATCCCGAGACCGTTGCGCACCCGCGGCAGGTCCTTCACCCCGGCGTAGCGACGCCGCCCCGGACGCGATACACGCTCCAGGTTACGGATCACCGACCGGTCCTGGTAATACTTCAGATACAGGCGCAGGACCCCGTGACGACCATCATCCAGGACCTTGTAATCGTGGATGAAATGGTTCTCCTTCAGAATCCGCGCGATTTCCGTCTTGAGCTTCGAGACCGGCATGTCGACGCGCCGCTGCCGCGCCTGAGCGGCATTGCGGATGCGCGCCAGCATGTCGGCGATCGGATCCGTCATCATGCTAGATCATCTCCTATAGTATCCGACCCGATGTCGGACTTGTAGGAAGTGTGCGGCACCCCGCCCCGAATGCCCCGCCCCTCCGGCGGACGATGGGCACCGGGCCGGCAGCTACCAGCTCGCCTTCCGAACCCCAGGGATCTCGCCCCGCAGCGACATCTCGCGGAAGCAGATGCGGCAGATCCCGAACTTCCTCAGAAACGCCCGGGGCCGCCCGCATCGCGTGCACCGATTGCGGTGACGCACCCGGAACTTCGGCTTCCGCCGCGACTTCTCGATCAGGGCCTTTCTCGCCATTGTTTCCTTTTCGCCTCTCGTCCGGCGCTCGACTTACGCCGCTCCCGCGATCACGACCGGCGTCTCCCCACGGAACGGGAGCCCCATCTCCCGCAGCAGCGCCATCGCCTCGTCGTCTCGGCGCGCGCTCGTCGCGATCACGATGTCCATCCCGTGGATCTTCTGCACCTTGTCGTACTCGATCTCCGGGAAGATCAGCTGCTCCTTGATCCCCAGCGTGTAGTTCCCGCGCCCGTCGAACGAACGCGTCGGCACGCCGCGGAAATCACGGATCCGCGGGATCGCGACGTTGATCAGCCGATCCAGGAACTCGTACATCCGCTCCCGGCGCAGCGTCACCTTCACGCCGACCGGCATCCCCTCGCGCAGCGAGAAGTTCGAGATCGACTTACGCGCGCGCGTCACGACCGGCCGCTGCCCCGTGATCAGCCCCAGCTCTTCCACGACCGAGTCCAGCAGCTTCGGGTTCCGCGGCGCCTCGCCGAGCCCGACGTTGATCACGATCTTTTCGATCCGAGGCACCTGGTAGGGGTTCGTGTACCCGAACTCCTCCATCAGCCGCGGCCGGACCCGTTCCTCGTAATGCTTCTGCAGTCTAGGCTTCATCGTCCCTCACCTCGGCCGCTCAGCCCTGCGGCTTCGGGATCGGATTACCCGTCTTGACGGAGATGCGCTCCTTCGTTCCGTCGGCTTCCACCCGCATGCGCACCCGCGTGGGCTCGCCCGTCGTCGGATCGATCAGCATCACGTTGGACGCCGAGATCGGCGCCTCGAACGTGATGATCCCGCCTTCCGGGTTCTGTGGCGTGGGACGCTGATGCCGCTTGCGCAGGTTCACGCCCTCGACGACCACCCGGTTCTCCTTCGGGAGCACGCGCAGCACCGTCCCCTCGGTCCCCGCGTAGTTCCCCCGGATCACCTTCACCCGGTCGCCCCGCCGGATGTGCATCTTCACCCGCTTCTTCTCGGTCGCCGCCTTGCGGCGCCGCCCGCCGATCATCCGCTGTGCCATGTCAAATCACCTCCGGGGCCAGCGAGACGATCTTCATGAACCGCTTCTCGCGCAGCTCGCGCCCCACCGGGCCGAAGATGCGCGTCGCCCGCGGCTCGCCCGCATCGTTTATGATAACCGCGGCGTTGTCGTCGAAACGGATGTACGACCCGTCCTTGCGCCGCATCTCCTTCGCCGTCCGGACCACGACCGCCTTGGCCACGTCCCCCTTCTTCAGCATCCCGTCCGGGAGCGCGTCCTTGATCGCGACGATGATGACGTCGCCCACCTGAGCGTAACGACGCCGCGACCCGCCCAGCACCCGAATGCACAGGGCCTTCTTCGCCCCCGAGTTGTCGGCGATCCGCACGATCGATTCTTGCTGGATCATTGCCGCCTCACTTCGCTCGCTCGATCACTTCGACGACGCGCCACCGCTTGGTCTTCGACAGCGGCCGCGTCTCCATGATCCGGACCACGTCACCCTGACGCGCAGTGTTCTCCTCGTCGTGCGCGTGGTACTTCTTCGTCCGAACCATCGGCTTCCCGTACAGGGGGTGCAACACCCTGCGCTCCACGGCCACGACCACGGTCTTGTCCATCTTGTCGCTGACCACGGTCCCGACCCGGACCTTTCGGCTGTTCCTCGTGTTCTCCGCCATCGCTCCTTACCGTCCTGCCTGCGCGAGTTCACGCTCGCGGAGCACCGTCTTGAGCCGCGCGAGATCCCGCCTCAGACCCTTGAAGAGCGCCGGGTTCTCGATGGGCTGTGTCGCGCTGCGGAACCGCAGCCGGAACAGCTCCTCCTGGATCTGGGAGATCCTCTCCCGGATCTCCTCGTCCGTCAGGTCCCGAATCTCCACCGCCTTCACTGCGCACCTCCCTCCGCCGCGGCCTCACGCGCCACGATCCGGCACTTGACCGGCAGCTTCGCCGCCGCCAGCTCCAGCGCCCGCCGCGCCACCGGCTCGGCCACGCCGTCGAGCTCGAACATCACGCGCCCGGGCTTGACCACGGCCACCCACATCTCGGGGTTGCCCTTCCCCTTCCCCATCCGCGTCTCGGCCGGCTTCTTGGTCACCGGCTTGTCGGGGAAGATTCGAATCCAGACCTTCCCGCCGCGCCTGATGTGACGCGTCATCGCGACACGGGCGGCCTCGATCTGCCGGTTCGTGATCCAGCCCGGCTCCGTCGTCTGAAGGCCGTACTCCCCGAAGGCCACCGTGTTGCCACGGGTCGCCTTCCCGCGCATACGGCCCTTCTGCTGCTTCCGGTACTTGATTCGCTTCGGCGCTAGCATCGCCCTCTATCCTTACCATCGCCGGCCACGACGGCCCGGCCTTTGCCTGCCCGTTGACCTTGCTTCAGGCGCCCGTGCTGTACGTCCGCCCGCGCCGATCCTCGACCACTTCGCCCTTGAAGATCCAGACCTTGACACCGATCGTGCCGTAGGTCGTCCTCGCCGTCGACTGCGCGTAGTCGATGTCCGCACGGAGCGTGTGGAGCGGAACCCGCCCCTCGTGATAACCCTCGGCGCGCGCGATCTCCGCACCCCCGAGCCGGCCGCTGCACTGGATCTTGATCCCCTCGGCCCCGGCCCGCATCGCCGCCTGCACCGCACGCTTCATCGCGCGACGGAACGAGATGCGCTGCACCAGCTGGTGCGCGATGCTGTCCGCCACGAGCTGCGCATCCAGCTCCGGGCGCTTGACCTCCTCGACGTTGATCGAGACCTCGCTCTTCGTGAGGAGCGCCAGCTCGTCGCGCAGCTTGTCCACCTCGGCGCCCTGCTTACCGATCACGACACCCGGGCGCGCCGTGTGGATCGTCACCACGATCTTCTGCGGCTTGCGGTCGATCTCGATCTCCGAGACGGACGCGTGCGCCAGCCGCTTGCTGAGGTACTTGCGGATCGTCTCGTCTTCCTTCAGCAGCTCGCCGAAGTTCCGCTCCGCGTACCAGCGCGACTTCCACGGCTTGATGATCCCGAGGCGGAAGCCCCGCGGATGCGTCTTCTGTCCCATATCTACTCCTTCCGGTCCACGACGACGACGACGTGGCTCGTCGGACGACGAATCGGCGCGGCACGACCCATCGCCGCGGCACGCCACCGCTTGAGCAGCGGACCGGCGTTTACGTACGCCTCCTTGACGTACAGGTCGTCCACATCCACGAACTCCCCGGCGTTCTCGGCCTTCGCCTTAGCATTCGCCACCGCGGAGCGCAACGTCTTGTCGACCGCCTCGGCCGCCCGCTTCTTCGTATACTGCAGGATCCCGTACGCCTCCCCGACGCTCTTGCCCCGGATGAGGTCGATCACCAGCCGCATCTTTCGCGGGCTCTGACGGATGTATCTGGATTCCGCCCGGGCTTCCATGGCTCGCTACCGTTCTTTCCCCTGAGGGGCCGTGCGCCCTCGGCGTCGCGTCCCCCCACGTTCTCAGTCGTCCTCTACTTCGCGCGCGAGCGCTTGTCGGCCAGCTTGCCGCCGTGGCCCCGGAAGAGCCGCGTCGGCGCGAACTCCCCCAGCTTGTGGCCGACCATGTTCTCCGTGATGTACACCGGGATGAACTTGTTCCCGTTGTGTACCGCCAGCGTGTGCCCCACGAAATCCGGCGAGATGGTCGACGCGCGCGCCCACGTCTTGATCACGCGCTTCTCCCCCGTCTCGTTCATCTTCCGGATCTTCTCGAGGAGCTTGGCGTCGATGTACGGTCCCTTCTTGATCGAACGCGCCATATCCGTCGCTCCGCCTTACGTCGTCGCCTTGCCGCGCCGGCGGCCGCGGACGATGTACTTGTTCGAGCTCTTCTTACGGTTCCGGGTCTTCACGCCCTCCGGCTTGCCCCACGGCGAGACCGGAGGACGCCCGCCCGACGTACGGCCCTCGCCGCCGCCCAGCGGGTGATCGATCGGGTTCATCGCAACGCCGCGGACCTTCGGGCGACGCCCGCGCCACCGATTGGCGCCCGCCTTCCCGACCTTCCGCAACTCGTGGTCGATGTTCCCCACCTGGCCGATCGTCGCCATGCAGTCCCGATGGACCATCCTCATCTCGGTCGACGGGAGCCGGAGCGTGACGTAATCGCCTTCCTTCGCCACCACCTGCGCGCCCGCACCGGCCGAGCGCACGATCTGGCCCCCCTTCCTCGGCTTCAGCTCGATGTTGTGCACCACGGTACCGAGCGGCACCTCGCCCAGAGGCAGCGCGTTCCCGATCCGCACGTCCGAACCCGGACCGCTCACCACCGTGTCGCCCTGCTTCAGACCCCGCGGATGCAGGATGTACCGCTTCTCGCCGTCCGCGTAGTGGATCAGCGCGATGTTGGCCGACCGGTTCGGGTCGTACTCGATCTCGGCCACGCGGCCGGGGATGCCGTACTTGTCACGCTTGAAGTCGATCCGCCGGTACAGGCGCTTCGCGCCGCCACCCCGCCGACGGCTCGTGACGTGGCCATGGTGATTGCGGCCGCCCGTCTTCTTCAGCGGCTCGACCAGCGAACGCTCCGGCTCGGTCCGCGTGATCTCTTCGAACGTGCTCACCGCCCGGAACCGCGTCGACGGCGTCACGGGCTTGAACTTCTTGATCGGCATCAGACCCCCTCGTACACGTCGATCTGCTCGCCCGGGGCGAGCTTCACGATCGCCTTCTTGAACGCCGGCCGACGACCGATGCTCCGACCCACACGGCGCGTTTTGCCGCGGTAGTTCGCGGTCCGCACGTCCTCGACGCGCACCCCGAAGAGCCGCTCGACCGCATGTCGGATCTCGATCTTGTTCGAATCACGCGCCACGATGAACGCGTAGCTCCGCCGGTCCTTGGAATCCGGCTCGCCCATCTCCGTCGTGCGCTCCGTCACGACCGGGCGGACGATCACTTCCCGAGGATCACGCATGCGCCACCTCCGCCGCCCGATCCAGCGCCGACGCCTCGATCACCAGCGTGTCCGCCCACAGCACGTCGTAGGCGGACTCCTGCCCGAACGGCCTCACCTGTACGCCCGGCAGGTTCCGAGACGACAGATAGACCAACGGCTTGTGCCCGTCCGTGAGCACCAGCACGTTGCCGCTCGCGCCCACGCTCTCCAGGAGCGAAACGATTCGCTTCGTCTTGGGCGCCTCCAGCTCGAGCGCGTCGACCAGGATCACCGCCCCATCCTGCGCCCGGGCGTTGTACGCCGAGCGACGGGCCAGCCAACGAACCTTCTTCGGCAGGTCCTCGTGGAAGTTCCGGTTCGGCCGCGGGCCGAAAACCGTACCACCGCCCCGCCAGTGCGGCGCGCGGATCGAGCCCTGCCGCGCGCGGCCCGTCCCCTTCTGCCGCCACGGCTTGCTGTTCCCGCCCGACACCGCGCTCCGCGTCTTCGTGCCGGCCGTCGCCTGGCGCTGGTTCGCCAGGTACGCCTTCACCGACTGCCAGAGCGTCGGCTCGTGCACGGTGCCGTCGAAGAGCACCTCAGGGAGCTCGCGCTCCCCCTTCCTCTCACCGTCGGTCGAAAAGACCGGTGCCTTGTACATGGCCTACTCTCTCAGACTCAGCGGCGTGCGCTACGCCTTGCGAATCTCAACCAGGCTGTTCCGGCTCCCCGGAACCGCGCCCCGCAGAAAGATCAGATTCCGCTCCGCGTCGATCCGGACGACCTGGAGGTTCCGCACCGTGTGGCGCGCGTCGCCCATGTGCCCCGGGAGCTTCTTCCCCTTGATCACCCGCGAAGGATTCGTCCCCGGACCCAGCGTCCCCGGGTTCCGTGCCATCGGGTGCCCGTGCGAGCCCGGACGGCCGCCGAAGCCGTGGCGCTTCATCACACCCTGGAAGCCCCGCCCCTTCGTCGTGCCCGTTACCTTCACGCGCGACCCGACCTCGAACTGCTCGACCGTGACCTGCTGGCCCACCTCGTACGTCTCGTCCGCACCGATGCGGAACTCGCGCAACGCACGCGGCACGCTCTGCAGGCCGGCCTTCGCCGCATGGCCCCGCTCCGCCCGCGTGGCGCGCTTCTCCTTCTTCTCGCCCCACCCGAGCTGAACGGCACGATAGCCATCCGTTTCTTCAGTCTTGACCTGCACCACCGGGCACGGGCCGGCCTCGATGACCGTCACCGGCACCACCGCGCCCGATTCGTCGAAGATCTGGGTCATCCCCAGCTTGCGTCCGATGATTCCCGCCATCGCCCGTACCCGCCTAATCCACCTTGATCTCGACGTCGACTCCGGCCGGAAGGTCCAGCTTCGTCAGGGCGTCGATGGTCTGCGGCCGCGACTCGTGGATGTCGATGACCCGCTTGTGCGTCTTCAACTCGAACTGCTCGCGGCTCTTCTTGTCGATGTGCGGTGAGCGCAGCACCGTCCAGCGCTGCACACGCGTCGGCAGCGGAATCGGCCCGCTGACCCGCGCACCCGTCTTCTCCGCCGTGCGGACGATGTCCGCCGCGGTCTGGTCGATCACCGCGTGATCGAACGCCTTCAGTCGGATCCGGATCTTCCCAGCCATTGCTCTTCGTCTCTCATCCGACGCCGCGCCGGGGACGACCTGCCGTCACCCCCGGCACGCCTCGGCGCGATTCACTCCAGTTGCACTTACTGCAGGATCTCGGTGACGACGCCGGCGCCGACCGTGCGGCCGCCCTCGCGGATCGCGAAGCGCAGCTCCTTCTCCATGGCGATCGGCGTGATCAGCTCGATCGTCATCTGCACGTTGTCGCCCGGCATGACCATCTCCACGCCCTCCGGCAGCGACACCGACCCCGTCACGTCCGTCGTCCGGAAGTAGAACTGCGGCCGATACCCGGGGAAGAACGGCGTGTGACGACCGCCCTCCTCCTTCGTCAGCACGTAGACCTCCGCCTTGAACTTCGTGTGCGGCGTGATCGAGCCCGGCTTCGCCAGCACCATCCCGCGCTCGATCTCGTCCTTGCCCACGCCCCGCAGCAGAAGCCCCACGTTGTCCCCCGCAAGACCCTCGTCGAGCATCTTGCGGAACATCTCCACACCCGTCACCACCGTCTTCGCCGAGGCGCCAAAGCCGACCATCTCCACCTCGTCGCCAACCTTCACCCGGCCACGTTCGATGCGCCCCGTCGCCACCGTCCCACGACCCGTGATCGAGAAGACGTCCTCGACCGGCATGAGGAACGGCTTGTCAATGTCACGCTCCGGCTCAGGGATGTAGCTGTCGACCGCATCCATGAGCTCCGTGATCTTCTTGCCCCACTCGCTGTTCGGATCCCCGCTCTCCAGCGCCTTCAGCGCGCTCCCCCGGATGATCGGCGTCTCATCGCCCGGGAAGTCATACTCCGAGAGCAGCTCGCGAACCTCCAGCTCGACCAGGTCGATCAGCTCCGGATCGTCGACCATGTCGCACTTGTTCAGGAACACCACGATGTACGGCACGTTCACCTGACGCGCCAGCAGAATGTGCTCGCGCGTCTGCGGCATCGGACCATCCGCCGCGCTCACCACCAGGATCGCCCCGTCCATCTGCGCCGCGCCCGTGATCATGTTCTTCACGTAGTCCGCATGCCCCGGGCAGTCCACGTGCGCATAGTGGCGCGTCTCCGTCTCGTACTCCACGTGCGACGTCGCAATCGTGATCCCGCGCTCCCGCTCCTCCGGCGCCTTGTCGATCTGGTCGTACGCCACGTTCTGCGCCAGACCCTTCGCCGCCTGGATCGCCGTGATCGCCGCCGTCAACGTCGTCTTCCCGTGGTCCACGTGCCCAATCGTCCCCACGTTCACGTGCGGCTTCGTCCGCTCAAACTTCGCCTTGGCCATGGTCTCCCCTCG
>Ga0207864_1002006_pt1 | contig 20511 bp, 22 predicted proteins | sample HigsolmetaAR202D_FD_184834 | JGI IMG/M metagenome (GOLD analysis project Ga0207864, IMG submission 184834) | Ionic liquid and high solid enriched microbial communities from the Joint BioEnergy Institute, USA - AR20-2-D (SPAdes) (version 2) ... | reverse complement strand
CTTGACCTCAAGCGTACTTGAGGTTGCACGGTGGAGGCCATGAGCACCACGACACTGTCACGACTCGTCTTCGACGGACCCATCGGCCTGGTGAGCGCGCGCGAGATGGCGCGGGGCAGCGCCGACCTGGAGCACGAGGCGGCGGCGTTGCTCGACCCCGCCGCAGACGACAAGGTCTTGACCATTGGCTGCGGGCCCGGCGTCGGCATCGACGCGCTGCTCGCGCGCGCCCGGGACGGCTGGGTCGCCGCCGTCGACCCGTCGTGGGCGATGATCCGGGCGGCCCGTCGCCGGCACCGCGACGCGATCGCGGCGGGGCGGGTCACGCTGGCGCGCACGGACGCCGCCAGGTTGCCGTGGCCCGACGCCATCTTCCAGCGTCATGCTGTGATCAGCGTGCGGCGGACGTGACGCACGCGCCGCCCGCACGCAGTCGGGGCTTGTTTACATAATGATCATTATGGGAGAGCGCGAGCGGGGCGGGGCAGCGGTCACACGAGCCAGCGGCCGTCGCGCATGAGCTCGCGGTCGGCGAGCTCGTCGACCTCGCGCCAGGCCTGGATGCGGCGCGGTCGCACGCGGAACCAGCGGTACGGCTGCGGCTCGGCGCGCGGGTCGAAGCCGGCGCGGGCGGCGAAGCGGTCGCCGGCGTCGCGCGGCAGGTCGTCCATCTCGGCGACCTCGACCGTGCCGTCGATCGTGACGACGTCGCGCGTGTGGCCGAGCGCCAACCGCACCGTCCGAGACGCGGCCAGGTTCCGCCCCGTGCGGCTGTGCGTCGGCGTGGCCAGCAGCACCGCCTCGCCGTCCCAGTCGAACGACAGCGGCACCAGGTGCGGCGTGCCGTCCGGCGAGGCGCTGGCGACCCACACGTCGACGTCGGTCGCCAGCCGCTGCTCGGTGTCGCGGCGCCGCTGCGCGGGCGTGCGAGGGCTCACTGACGCACCTCGGCAGGATCCTCGTGCGGCGGCCGTCAGGCGGCGCCGACGTACTCGGCGAGGTGCTGGCCCGTCAGCGTCGAGCGGGCCGCCACCAGCTCCGCCGGCGTGCCCTCGAACACGACGCGGCCGCCATCGTGGCCGGCGCCGGGACCGAGGTCGATGATCCAGTCGGCGTGGGCCATGACCGCCTGGTGGTGCTCGATGACGATGACCGACTTGCCCGAGTCGACCAAGCGGTCGAGCAGGGACAGCAGCTGGTCCACGTCGGCCAGGTGCAGGCCCGTGGTGGGCTCGTCGAGCACGTAGACGTCGCCCTTGTCGCCCATCTGCGCGGCGAGCTTCAGGCGCTGGCGCTCGCCGCCCGACAGGGTCGTGAGCGGCTGGCCCAGCGTGACGTAGCCGAGGCCGACGTCGACGAGCCGGTCGAGGATCTTGTGGGCGGCGGGGATGCGCGTCTCGCCGGAGGCGAAGAACGCCTCCGCCTCGGCGGCCGGCATCTCGAGGACCTCGCTGATGTTCCTGCCGCCGAAGGTCAGCTCCAGCACCTCCGCCTGGAAGCGCTTGCCCTCGCAGTCCTCGCACACCGACTCCACCGTCGCCATGATCCCGAGCTCGGTGAAGACGACCCCGGCGCCCTTGCAGGTCGGGCAGGCGCCCTCGGAGTTGGGGCTGAACAGCGCCGGCTTGACGCCGTTGGCCTTGGCGAAGGCCTTGCGGATGGGGTCGAGCAGCCCGGTGTAGGTGGCCGGGTTGCTGCGGCGCGAGCCCCGGATCGGGCTCTGGTCGATGACCACGACGCCGTCGCGGCCGGCGACCGAGCCCTCGATCAGCGAGCTCTTGCCGGACCCGGCGACACCCGTCACCACCGTCAGCACGCCGAGCGGGATGTCGACGTCGACGTTCTGCAGGTTGTGGGTGTTCGCCCCGCGCACCTCCAGCGCCCCGGTCGGGGTCCGCACCGTGTCCTTGAGCGCGGCGCGGTCGTCGAGGTGACGGCCGGTGAGCGTGTCGGCGGCGCGCAGCTGCTCGACGCTGCCCTGGAACACGATCTCGCCGCCGGCGGTGCCGGCGCCGGGCCCGAGGTCGATGACGTAGTCGGCGATGGCGATGACCTCGGGCTTGTGCTCCACGACCAGCACGGTGTTGCCCTTGTCGCGCAGGCGCAGCAGCAGGTCGTTCATCCGCTGGATGTCGTGGGGGTGCATCCCGATCGTCGGCTCGTCGAAGACGTAGGTGACGTCGGTCAGCGCTGAGCCGAGGTGGCGGATCATCTTCGTGCGCTGCGCCTCGCCGCCCGACAGCGTGCCCGAGGGCCGGTCGAGGGACAGGTAGCCGAGCCCGATCTCCACGAACGAGTCGAGCGTCTCCCCCAGCGTCTTCAGCAGCGGCGCCACCGACGGCTCGTCGAGGCTGCGGATCCACTCGGCGAGGTCGGTGATCTGCATCGCGCAGACGTCGGCGATGTTGTAGCCGTCGATCTTCGACGAGCGCGCCTCCGGGGTCAGCCGCGTGCCGTCGCACTCGGGGCAGGTGGTGAAGGTGACCGCGCGGTCCACGAAGGCGCGGATGTGCGGCTGCATGGCCTCGCGGTCCTTCGACAGCATCGACTTCTGGATCCTGGGGATCAGCCCCTCGTAGGTGAGGTTGACCCCCTCGACCTTGATCTTGGTCGGCTCGCTGTACAGCAGCGTGTGCAGCTGGGCTCTGCTGAACTGGCGGATGGGCTTGTCCATGGGCAGCCCGGCGCCGCGGAACAGCCGGCCGTACCAGCCGTCCATGCTGTAGCCGGGGACCTTCAGCGCCCCCTCCTCCAGCGACTTGCTGTCGTCGTAGAGCGCCGACAGGTCGAAGTCGCTCACCCGCCCCATGCCCTCGCACTTCGGGCACATCCCACCGAGGCGGGTGAAAGTCGCTTTCTCGGCCTTGGTCTTGTCCCCGCGCTGGATCGTGATCGCCCCGCTCGCCGTCACCGACGGGACGTTGAACGAGTACGCGTTGGGCGGCCCGATGTGGGGCTCGCCGAGGCGGCTGAAGAGGATCCGCAGCAGCGCGTTGGCGTCGGTGACGGTGCCGACGGTGGAGCGGGGGTTGGCGCCCAGCGGCTCCTGGTCGACGATGATCGCCGTCGTCAGCCCCTCGAGGACGTCGACGTCCGGGCGCGCCAGGTTCGGCATGAACCCCTGCACGAAGGCGCTGTAGGTCTCGTTGATCATCCGCTGCGACTCGGCGGCGATCGTGTCGAAGACCAGCGAGCTCTTGCCCGACCCCGACACGCCGGTGAACACCGTCAGCCGGCGCTTGGGGATCTCGACGCTGACGTCCTTGAGGTTGTTGACCCGCGCGCCCTGCACGCGGATGCGGTCGTGGCTGTCGGCGACGTGCGGCGCGGTGGGGTGCGTCGTCGTGGCCGTCGTCATCGGGTCTCCATCGGTCGCTGGGGCGTGAGTCTCAGCACGGGGTAGACGCGCTCGTGCTTGCGCTGGTACTTGGCGATCCGCGGCTGCGCGGCGGCGATGCGCTGCCAGGCGCGCTCCCGCTCGTCGCCCTCGAGGCGCTGCGCCCGCACCGGCACGGGGCCGGCGCCGTGCAGCTCGACGGCGACGCGGTCGGGATGCGCCTCGAGGTTGGCGTACCAGTCGGGGTCGCGGTCGCCGCCGCCGGAGGCGACCACCAGCCAGCCGCCCTCGTCGTCGCGGAACCAGGCCAGCGGTGTCTCGCGCGGCTGGCCGCTGCGGCGGCCGCGGGTGTGGAGGATCAGCAGGTCCATGCCCATGGCCCTGCCGCCCTTGCGGCGGATGCGGGTGATGGTCCGGGCGTTGGCGCGGTGCTGCAGCCAGCGGGACACCCGCCCGGGGCGGCCCGCCGCTGCGCGCGTGGTCTGCTGGGTCTGCGCCATCGCCGCTCAGTCCAGCTGCTGGATCCGGACCATGTTGCCGGCGGGGTCGCGCACGGCGCAGTCGCGGGCGCCCCACGGCTGGTCGGTCGGCTCCTGCACGATCTCGGCGTCGTGCGCCTGCAGCCGCTCGAAGAGCCCGTCGAGGTCCTTGGTCGCCAGCATGATGCTGGCGTAGGTGCCCTTGGCCATCATCTCGCGGATGACGCGGCGCTCCTCCTCGGTGATCCCCGGGTCGGCCCCCGGCGGGTGCAGGACGATGTTGACCTCGGGCTGGCCGGGCGGACCGACGGTGTTCCAGTGCTGACCGCCGTACTCGACCTGCTTGCGCACCTCGAAGCCGAGGGTGTCGCGGTAGAAGGCCAGGGACGCCTCGGGGTCGGCGTGCGGCAGGAAGGTCGTGTGGATGATGACGTCCATCGGGTGTGCTCCTGTGTCGCGACGGCGCCTGTCGCCGTCTCGACCGTCACACTAGGTGCGGGGCCCGTGCCGACGCTTCTCGATTCCTGATCGGTCTGGTGACCTTCTTCGCCTCGCACGGCGGGATGCCCTGCGCCTCGCGCTGGGCCGCCGCCACGCGCCGGTACACGCTCGGCGGCATCCCCACCAGCTCCGTGAAGCGCGTGCTGAAGGTGCCCAGGGACTGGCAGCCGACTGCGAAGCACACCTCGGTGACGCTGAGGTCGCCGCGGCGCAGCAGGGCCATGGCGCGCTCGATGCGCCGCGTCATGAGGTAGCTGTACGGCGACTCCCCGTAGGCGCGCCGGAACTCGCGGCTGAGGTGGCCGGCGGACATGTGGACGCCGCGCGCCAGCGCCTCGACGTCGAGGGGCTTGGCGTACTCCCTGTCGATCCGGTCGCGGACGCGGCGCAGCCGCTCGAGGTCGCGCAGGCGTTGCTCGGACGCGGGTGTGCTGGGCATGCACGCGATGGTACGCCCTGCACGGGACGGTCAGCTCTCAGCCTGGTCCAGCCCCAGGTCGACGGCGGTGCCGACGCCCTTGTCGACGGCGCGCTCCCACACCGCGCGGGCGAGCACGACGTCCTGCACCGCGACGCCGGACGAGTCGAACAACGTGATGCGCTGCGGGTCGTAGGCGGGCGCCGGCCCGTCGAGCAGGGCGCCGAGCGGCGGCCCGAGGTCGTCGCGGGTGATCGCGCCGGCGGCCAGCGCCACCGAGGTCTTGCCGTCGGCGACGGCCTCCTCGACGCCGTCGGGCACGACCCAGGTGCGCGCCAGCGCCGCCGGGGCGACCTCGGTGCGGATGCCCATGGCGTTGACGTGCTGGCCCGGCTCGAGGTGCTCGGGCAGCAGGACCGGCTCGGGCGCGTTGGTGGCGGTGATCACGACCTCGGCGCCGGTCAGCGCCGCCGCGACGCTGTCGACGGCGACGGCGTCGAGGCCGAGCTCGGCGGCGGCGCGGGCCGCGAAGGCCTCGCGGCGCGACGCCGAGCGCGAGAAGACCCGCAGCGACGCCAGTCGCGGCCGCACCGTCACGACGGCGCGCAGCGAGTCCCACGCCACCGCGCCGGTGCCGACCAGGCCGACGCGGGTGGCGTGCGGCGCCGCCAGCAGGTCGGTGGCCAGCCCCGCGCCGGCGCCGGTGCGCAGCCCGGTGAGGTAGACGCCGTCCATGACCGCCAGGGGGAAGCCGTCGCGGTCGTCGAACAGCAGGACCAGCGAGCCGAGGTTGGCGCCCGGCGGGTTGTCGGCGAAGCGCGCCAGCACCTTCACGCCCAGCGCCCCCGAGCGGGACTCGTGGCCGGCGAGCAGCTTGAGCCAGCGCCGCGGCGGCGCCGGCAGCCGCAGCCACGCGTTGGGCGACACCCTGACGCTGCCGCGCGCGGCGGCGATGAAGGCGTCGCGCTGGATCGCCAGCGCGTCGCTCATGCCGACCAGGTCGCGGACCTGCGGCAGGCTCAGGACCAGCGTGCGGCGGCCGGCGAACGGGTGGGTCACGCCGACTCCCCGATGCGGAACAGCCCCGGGTCGGTGGCCGAGAACACCTCGCAGCCGTCGGCGGTGATGACGACGTCCTCCTCGGAGCCGAAGGTGACGCCGTCCTCCCGCAGGTAGGCCTCGACCGACAGCACCATCCCCTCGGCCAGCACCTCGTCGGAGTCCATGCGCACGAAGGGCGGCTCGCTGGAGGTCAGCCCGATGCCGTGGCACAGGTGGAAGTACGGCGGGCCGACGTACTGCGCGAGGTGCTCGCGGGTGTAGCCGAGCTCCAGGGCGAAGCCGACCATGTCCTGCAGGATCTCCCGGAAGGTGCGGCCCGGCACGAGCGCCTCGTCGATGGAGCGCCGGATGATCTCGCGGATGGCGTCGTGGTGGCGGACCTTGGCCGGGCTCGGCTCCCCCACCACGCCCATGCGGTTGAACTCGCCCCAGTAGCCCTCCACGACGGCGCCGGAGTCGACGAACAGCAGGTCGCCGTCGCCGAGGCGGAACTGCTCCAGCGGGCCCAGCATCCGCGAGCGGTGCCCCAGCGCGCGCGACTTGGCCTCCGACACGATCAGGATCTGGCCGTACGGCGGCCGCACCGCCCCGGCTTCGACCAGCGCCATGCCGTAGGCGCGGGCCACGTCGACCTCGGAGTCGCCGGGGCGCAGCCGCGCCATCGCCAGGCGGTGGGCCTCCCCGTTGATGTGGTCGGCGGCGCGGATGTAGGCGAGCTCCGCGTCGCTCTTGCGCATCCGCAGCTGCCACAGCAGGTCCCCGGCGTCGACGAAGGTCGCGCCCGGCAGGCCCGCCACCAGCGCGGCGTAGGCCGCCGCGGGCATCGCCACGCGCTGGTCGGTGCCGAGCTCGGCGCCGATGCGGGCGCGCCCGAAGCCGCGGCGCTCGAGCTCGGCGGCCAGCGCGGCGCCGTCGAACGGCGGGTTGTAGGCCACGATCTCCTTGACCCACGACTGGTCGCGGGCGTTGTCCTCGTTGACGTTGTAGACGTACAGGAACGGCTCGCCCTCGCGGGGCAGCACCATGCAGTGCGGCCGCGAGTAGTTGAGCTGGTAGTCGCGCGGCTGGTGGCCCGAGAAGTAGTAGTAGTTCAGCCCGGCGCTGAAGTCGCCGGTGACGAGCAGCGCGTCGATGCCGCGCTCGTCCATGAGCGTGCGGGCGCGCTCGGCCCGGCCCCGCAGCTCCGCCTCGTCGAACACCCGCGGCGTGTCCATCCCTCGTCCCTTCCTCTCAGCAGCACAGGGTCGTGATCGCGTGGTGCAGGGCCTCGGCGGCGACGCGGCAGTCGTCGACGGCGACGACCTCGGCCGCGGTCACGTCGGCGCCGAAGGCGCGGCGTCCGGGGCCGAACATCACGGTCGGGATGCCCTTCGCGCAGGCGTAGCCGGCGTCGAACGTGTTGCGGCTCCAGAACGGCGCCGGGGCGCTGCCGCGCTGGGCGGCGACACCGTCGACGAGCGCCCGCACCACCGGTGCGTCGGCGGTGACGGCGGCGGGCAGCATCACGACGTCCTGGCGCACGTCCAAGGGCCAGTCCACGCTGGCTCCCAGGTGCGCGGCGAGGGCGGCGACCGCCGCCTCCGGCTCCTCCCCCGGCAGCAGCCGGCGGTCGACGACCAGGCGCGCCTGCGACGGGATCGTGTGCGGGGCGACGGGGCTGCAGACCAGCTGGTACGGCGTCGCGGTGGCGGGCCCGAGGTCCGGGTGCGGCGGCGGCAGCGGCGTCGCGCGCAGCGCCGCGACGACGTCGGCGGCGCCCTCGATGGGGTTGCGGCCCAGGTGCGGCTGGCTGGAGTGGCACGACTCGCCGGCGACGGTGACGACGACGTCGACGCGGCCGCGGTTGCCGAGCGACACGGCGAGGTCGGTGCCGAACGCGAGGACCCCCCACGCCGCTCGCACGCCGAGGTCGTCGAGCAGGCGCTGCGAGCCCCCGTGGCTGGAGCGTCCCTCGGTGTTGACCGTGACCCACAGCGGCCGCGCCAGCGGCGCGTCGAGCGCGGCGACCGCGGCCAGGGCGGCGGCCAGCGGCCCCTTGCTCTGCGACGCTCCCCTGCCGACCGCCGCGGGCCCGTCGACGCCGTGCGGCGCCCCGTCGACGATGCGGGCGGCGAGCGGGTCGGCCATGAGGTTGGCGTGCTGGGTGACGACGTAGGTCTGCAGCAGCAGTCCGTCGTCGCCGGGCGGCCCGAAGCGCACGGCGGCGTCGCCGAGCGGGTGGCGGCGCACCTCGGCGGGATCGAGGGCGGTCAGCGCGGGCAGCACCACCTCGTCGACGGCCGCGACGATGCGCGGGTCGCCGGGGGCGATCTCGGTGGCGCCCTCCGGCACGCCGGTGTCGAGGGCCAGCAGCTCCAGCAGCGACGCCTGCAGCGCGTCGACGTCGATCCGTGCCGCGGTGGTCATGACCCGGTGGTGACCCCCGCCAGCGCCGGCAGCAGGTGCTCGCCGGCCCGGTCCAGCTGGCCGGTCTGGTCGAAGGACGCGAACCGCAGGATCGGCTGGTCCAGGCCCGCGGCGCGGTACTCGAGCAGCCGCTCGAGCACCTCCTCGGCGGGGCCGTAGGCGCCCCAGCGGTCCATGGTCTCGTCGTCGACGTCCATCGAGTAGTAGGTGTCGAGGAAGCGCTTGGCCTCGGCGCGCGCCTCCGCGCGGTCCTCGTTGACGTTGATCATGAGGTGGACCGCCGACGTCAGCGCGTCCGGGTCGCGGCCGGCGGCGGCCGCCGCCTCCCGCACCTCCTGCCAGCGGCGGCCGAACTCCGCGGGCGTGAGGACGGTCGACAGCCAGCCGTCGGCCAGCCGCCCCACGCGCGCGATCGCCGCCGTGTAGCGCTCCGGCGACAGCTTGGCGGGGTCCGGGTTGCTGGCGATCCAGATCGGGCACGGCTGCTGGACCGGCTTGGGCAGCAGGTCGACCTCGGGGAACGACCAGAAGCGCCCGTCGTGGGCCGCGGGCCCCGACCACAGCGCCCGCAGCACGGCGATGCCCTCCTCCAGGCGTCCGACCCGCTCGCGGCCGCGCACCCCCATGGCCTGCAGCTCGGCGGCGACGTCGCCGCCGCTGCGGGCGGTCGACGCGCCCAGGCACACCGCCAGCTGGGTGCGGCCGCCGGACAGCACGTCGAGGCTGGCCCACTGGCAGCCGAACAGCACCGGGTGGCGCAGCGGGAACGTGGCCAGGCAGCACACGCCCAGCCGCACCCGGGTGGTGCGCGCGGCCAGCGCCGCCAGCGCCGTCACCGCCTCCAGGCGCGGCTTGGCGATGAGGCCGTCGCCGACCCACACCGAGTCGAACAGGCCGCTGGCCTCGGCGCGCTCGGCCAGCGCGTACATCTCGGGGATCGTCAGCGCGTCGAACAGCAGGCCGCGGTTCGGCAGGCTCAGGCCCAGGCCACCCGGCATGTGTCGCTCCTGTCGTCTGCGTCGTCGCCCATCAGCGCGTCGTCGTGGCTGCTCAGCGGCCGCCCGCGTAGCCGTCTTTGCGACGGTCCGACCCGCCGCGGAAGCCGTCGTCGACGCGGACGATCAGCTGCGCGCCACCGCACTCGAACAGCTCCAGCGTGGTCAGCTCGTGGCCGCGGGCCGCCAGCCCGGCGGCGAGGTCCGACGGGTAGCTCTCCTCCAGCGCCACCTGCGCCCCGCGGTAGACGCGGAAGCGCGGCGCGTCGACCGCCTCCTGCGGGCTGCGGCCCTCGTCGATCAGCCGGCGCAGCACCTGCAGCTGGCCCTGGGTCTGCATGTAGCCGCCGACCACGCCGAGGCAGCCGAGGAACTCGTCGTCGCGGCCCAGCATCGCCGGGATGATCGTGTGGAACGGCCGCTTGCCGGGCGCGGGAGCGTTGGGGTGGCCCTCCTCGAGCGTGAAGCCGGAGGCGCGGTTCTGCAGCACCAGCCCGGTGCCGGGGACGCCGATGCCGGAGCCGAAGCCGTCGAAGACGCTCTGGATGAACGAGCAGGCGCCGCCGTCGGCGTCGGCGACCGCGACGTACACGGTGTCGCTGGGCCGCCCCACGGCGGCGGGCAGCACCGCGTCGGGGCGGATGCGGCTGCGCTGCGCGTCGAGGTGCGCGTCGCTGAGCAGCCGCTCCACCGGCACGTCGACGACGTCGGGGTCGGCCAGGTGCCGGTTGGCGTCTGCGTAGGCGAGCTTCAGCGCCTCGATGGCGGCGTGGTCGGCGTCGACGGGGTCGCCGAACGGCTCGAAGCCGCCGTAGATGCCGAGCGCCTCGAGCACGACCATGCCCTGTCCCGGCGGCGGCAGCTGGTACACGTCGATGTCGCGGTAGCGCCGCGACAGCGGCGCGACCTCGCGCGGACCGCCCCAGCCGGCGAGGTCGTCGGCGGTGAGCACCCCGCCGGCGGCGGCGACCGCGGCGGCGATCCGCTCGGCCAGGTCGCCGGTGTAGAAGGGCGCGGCGCCCTCGTCGGCGAAGCGCTGCAGGGTCGTGGCCAGGTCCGGCACGGCGAAGCGCTCCCCCGCCCGGGGGCTGCGCCCGCCCGGCAGGTAGGCGGCGGACGCGGCGGGGTCGCGGGCGAGCTTGTCGACCACCGTGGCCCACTCGGCCGCCACCATGGGGGTGACGGTGAAGCCCTCGCGGGCGGCGGTGATGGCGGGGGCCAGCAGGCGGCCGCGGTCGAGCTTGCCGAAGCGCTCGAGCGCCTCCTCCCAGGCCGCCGGCGCACCCGGCACGGTGATGCTGAGGGCCCCGTCGACGGGCATGTGGCGGTGGCCGGCGGCGCGCAGCGCCTCGACGGTCAGGCCGGCGGGGGCGCCGCCGGCGCCGGCGAGGCCCACCGGGCAGTCCGCGCCGGGCGGCCACACGAGCAGGAACGCGTCGCCGCCCAGGCCGGTGGAGCGGGGGTCGACGACGCACAGCATCGCCGCCGCGGCGATGGCGGCGTCGACGGCGGTGCCGCCGTCGTCGAGCACGTCGAGCGCGGCCCGCACCGCGAGGGGGTGCCTGGTCGCCACCATCCCCCGCGGTGCGGGGCGGTCGCCGGGCGCGCTGCGGGGAGCCACGGGGGTCTGCACGCCCTCACCCACCGGCGATCGCGGCCACCATCTCCATGTCGACCATGTCGATGGGGGCCTCCTGCTCGTACTCGCCGATCTGGCGGAAGAACCCGTCCAGGCCGGCCCAGCGCTCCTCGGTGATGGGGGGCTCGTCACCGGTCGGGTACATCTCGACGTCGACGTAGTAGTCGTACGCCTCCTGCAGCGCCGCCTCGTCCACGTCCGGCAGCGTCTCGGTGGCCAGGGACAACCACGCCTCCTTGTCCTCGTAGAAGGTGTCGTAGCCGGCCTGGATGTGCTCCAGGAACGCCTGCACGGTGTCCCGCTCCTCCGCCAGGTAGTCCTCGGTGACGACCCAGGCCGTGGCGATCGCCGCGGCGCTGTCGCCCGACAGGTCCCCCCAGTCGCCGAGGACGTTGAAGTCGCCCTCCTGCTGCAGCGCGTAGACGTCGAGGAACTCCAGCGTCGTCGCGTGGATGCGCCCGGCGAGCATCGCCGCGGCGCGGTTGGGCGACTCCGGCAGCACGGTCCAGTCGATCTCGTCCTCGAGCTCGGGGACGTTCTCGCGGATCAGCTCGCGCTGCAGGATCTCGGTGAGCGAGCCCGGCGAGTGGTACGCGACGGTCTTGCCCTCGAGCTGGGACAGCTCGGTGATGTCACTCTGCGCGACCATCACGAACTCGGGGGTGTTCTGCGCCACGTACACGATCTTCAGCGGCACCCCGCCCTGGATGGCCTTGATCGCGGCGGTGAGGTCGATGTTGCCGATCTGGAACTCGTTCTGGCGCAGCCCCGCGACCACGGCGCTGTCCTCGGTGAGGATGACGATCTCGGCGCCCGCCTCGCGCAGGCCCAGCTGGTCGGCGATGTCGTTGGGGTCCAGGTCGGAGGCGTACGCGACGCGCAGGCCCTCCGTGGAGACGTCGTCCTCGGCGGCGTCGCCGCCGCCGTCGGTGGCCGCGGCGTCGGGTGCGTCGGGCTCCTGCCCGCCGCCGCAGGCGGACAGGACCAGCAGCAGCGCGAGGATCGCCGCGAGCCGAACGGGTGTGGTGGCCATTCGGGGGTTCCTCCTTCGGGAGGTCAGCTCGCCCGGCCCTGCTGCCAGGGCGTGACGAGACGTTCGGTCAGCTGCACCGCCGCTGCCATGCCGACTCCCAGCACAGCGAGGACGATCACGAGGACGAAGACCTTGTCGGTGCGGTAGTAGTTCGCGGCGTTCTGGATGGCCCCGCCGATGCCGGTCACCGCGAACAGCAGCTCGGCGATGACCATGCCCTTCACCGCGCGTGACACGCCCATGCGCAGGCCCGCGAAGATGAACGGCAGCGACGCCAGCGCCACCACCTTGGTGAACAGCTGCCAGCGGTTGGCGCCGAAGGCCCTGGCGGCGTCGATCAGCAGCGGGTCGACGTTGCGGACCCCGGTGTAGGTGCTGATGAGGATCTCGAAGACGCAGAACAGCAGGACCGTCAGCGTGCGCGCGGTGAAGCCGAGGCCGAACCAGATGATGATCACCGGCACCAGCGCGGCGGTCGGCACGACGTAGCCGGCGGAGACGAAGGGGTTGAGCGCGCGGCCGACGGGCCGGTACCAGCCCATGAGGAAGCCGAGGACGATGCCGAGCACGACGGCCAGACCGAAGCCGGCCAGCAGCGAGCTGAGGCTGTCGACGACCGAGCTGACCAGCTCGCCGGTCGACAGCATCTCGCCGAAGGCGGCGACCAGCGACGACGGCGGTGCCAGGAAGAACGTGCCGAGGCGCCGCCCGACGATCTCCCAGGCCACCAGCAGGACGGCGAGGAGCACGACCTGGGCGAGCCGCTCCCAGCTGACGAGCTGGCGGCGGATGGCGATCCGCCACGGGATGGCTTCGCGTTCGACGACGGTGGCGGTGGCGGTGGTCACGGCAGCGCTCCTACAGCAGGGACTCGAGGTGGACCCGCAGGGCCTGGGCGTCGGGGTCGGTGAGCATCTCGCTGCGGCTGCGGGGACGCGGCAGGGTGATGTCGACGGTCTCGGCGACGGTGCCGTGGGACATCACGACGATGCGGTCAGACAGCAGCAGCGCCTCCTCGATCGAGTGGGTGACGAACAGCACCGACTTGCGGGCCTGCTCCCAGATCCGCACCAGCTCGGTCTGCATCTGGTGGCGGGTGATCGCGTCGAGGGCGCCGAAGGGCTCGTCCATGAGCAGGACCCGCGGCTCCAGCGCCAGGGCGCGGGCGATGCCGACCCGCTGCTGCATGCCGCCCGACAGCTCGCCCGGGTAGTGGTCGTGGAAGGCGCTGAGCCCCACAAGGTCGAGGTAGCGCAGCGCCCGCTCGCGGCGCTCGGCGCGCGGCACCTTGGCGAACTCCAGCGCCAGCAGGACGTTGTCGAGCACGGTCTTCCACGGCATCAGCGCCGCCTGCTGGAAGACCGTGCCGCGGTCGGTGCCGGGGCCGGTGACGCGACGGCCCTCCACCTCGACGTAGCCAGCGGTCGGTCGCAGCAGCCCGGCGATGACCTTGAGCACGGTGGTCTTGCCGCAGCCGGACGGCCCGATCAGCGACACGAACTCGCGCGGGCGCACCTCCAGGTCGACCCGGCGCAGCGCGTGCGTGCGGACCACCTCGCGGCCGTGGACGCGCTCGTAGGTCTTGGCCAGCCCCACGATGCGGATGCCGCCGGTGGTGGCGCCGCCGACGTCGGCAGCGGGCGCGGCGGTGGGCGTGTCCCTGGTGGGCGTCGCGTCGGCCACAGGGTCCTCCGCGGTCGGCGTGGGCACGGCGATCACCTCGGGGTCCGGAGGTTGAACATGACGACCTTCTGGCGGGTCATGGCCTCGATGGCGTAGCGCGGGCCCTCCCGCCCCGACCCGCTGCGCTTGACGCCGCCGAAGGGCACGAACTCGGTGCGCCACTGGCTGGCGTCGTTGACGACGACGCCGCCGACCTCGAGGCGCTGCGCGACGGCGAAGGCGACGTCCAGCGAGCCGGTGAAGACGGCGGCGTGCAGCCCGTAGGGCGTGGCGTTGGCGGCGGCGATGGCCGCGTCGAGGTCGCGGTAGCGGGCCACCACCACGACCGGCCCGAAGACCTCCTCCCGCACGACGCGGGCGTCCTCGGGGACGTCGACGAGCACGACGGGCTGCAGCAGCGCGCCCCGCCGCTCGCCGCCGGTCAGCCGCCGCCCGCCGGCCGCGACGGCGGCGTCGACCCAGGCGGCGACCCGCTCGGCGTCCTGCTCGGTCAGCAGCGGGCCGACGTCGGTGGCGGGGTCGTGGGGGTCGCCGACCCGCAGCGCCTCGGTGGCGGCCACGAAGGCGTCGCAGAACGCGTCGGCGACGTCCTCGTGGACGTACACGCGCTGCACCGAGGTGCAGGCCTGCCCGGCGGCGCCGAAGCCCTTGTCGGCGCAGGCGCGGGCGGCGGCCTCGACGTCGGCGTCGTGGTGCACGAGGACGGGGCTGTTGCCGCCCAGCTCCAGCAGCGCGTCGCGCAGGCCGATCGTGCGGCGCAGGTGCTCGCCGACGGCGATCGACCCGGTCAGGGTGTAGAAGTCGATGCGCGCGTCACGCAGCAGCAGGTCGCCGACGCCGTCGCCCACGACCACGTTGAGGTGACCCGCCGGCAGGCCGGCGTCGCGCAGCGCCGCGGCCAGCAGCAGCGCGCTGACCGGGGTCGCGCGGGCGGGCTTGAGCACGACGGTGTTGCCGGCCGCCAGCGCCGGGCCGACCTTGTGGGTGACGAGGTTGAGCGGCGCGTTGCTCGGGGTCAGCGCGGCGACGACGCCGACCGGCTGGCGCAGGGTGATCGCGAAGCGCCCCTCCCCCGCCGGGCTGGCGTCCAGCGGCAGGGCCTCGCCGGCGATGCGCTTGGCCTCCTCCGCCGACCACTCGAGGGTCTCCACGGCGCGGCTGACCTCGACGGCGGCCAGCCGCGCGGGCTTGCCGGCCTCGGTGGTGACGACCTCGGCGAAGCGCGCGGCGTCGTCGGCGACGCGCGCCGCGGTCGCGCGCAGGATCGCGGCGCGGCGGTGCGCCGGCAGCGGGCTGGCGGCGGCCGCCCGCGCGGCGCTGATCGCGGCGTCGACCCGCGCGGCCGAGGCGGTGGCGACCTCGTAGGCGGGCGCGCGCGTGTACGCGTCGACGACCGTGATGCTGTCGCCGTCGTCGATCTGCTGGTCGCCGATCGGCAGCGGCAGGCGGGCGACGGCGGACGTGGAGGCGGTCATGTCGCGGACTCCGCGCTGGCCACGGCCGCGTCGATGAAGTCGTCGACGGCCACGAAGCGGCGCCGCAGCGCCACCAGCGGCTTGACCCGGTCGCGCGGCGTCGGGGCGGTGTCGACGACCACGCACCAGGGGCCGGGAGCCGACAGCGCCTCGGCCATGGCGGCGTCGAAGTCGTCGAGGGTGGCGACGCGGCGGGTCTGGGCGATCCCGCAGCCGTGCGCGACCGCGGCGAGGTCGGTGCTGCTGGCGGTCGCGGTCGGCTGGCCACCCGTCAGATCCCAGGCGGCGTTGTCGAACACGACCAGCACGAGGTTGGCCGGTGCCGTCGCGCCGATGGTGGCGAGGCTGCCCAGGTTCATCAGCAGACCGCCGTCGCCCTCCAGCGCGATGACCGTCGCCTCCGGCGCGGTCAGGGCCACGCCGAGGGCGACCGACGGGGCCAGGCCCATCGCCCCCCACATGTAGAAGTGCTGCGGACGGTCGCCGGCGTTGAACAGGTCGTAGGCGGGGTTGCCGAGCGCGGCGACCACGAGCTCGTCGCGCAGCCGGGCGCGCAGCCGCTGCAGCGCGGCGGCCCGGTCCACCGTCGCCGCCATCACGCGCTCTCCAGCGACAGGCGAGCCGACAGGAGCAGCACCACCGGCACCCGCGACACGAAGCACTGCTGCGCCGCGCCGGCGACGACGCCCGCGACCTGGCGCGGCTCGGTGATCTCGTGCCAGCAGATGCCGACGGCGTCGAGGACGCGGCGCAGCGCCGCCCCGAAGGGGATCTGGGTCGACACCGTCTCCCCCAGCCCGCCGCGCTCGGTGACGACCATGAGCAGCGGGATGCGCTGGGCCATGGCCAGCGACCCGATCGCGTTGAGCGAGTTGCCCATCCCGCTGGTCTGCAGCAGCAGGGCTGCCCGCCCGCCGCCGAGGAAGGCGCCGCAGGCGATGCCGACGCCCTCCTCCTCGCGGGTCAGCGGCACGAGCGTGAACTCCGGCCGCGCGGCGGCCAGCTCCAGCACGGGTGCCAGGACGCCGTCGGGGACGTACGGGAGGAGCCCGACGCCCGCGTCGGCGAGCGCGTCGAGGAGACGCTGGGGCCACACCTGCTCCGACATGAGCACCCGTCGTGATCGGGCCGCGGCGGCGGTGGGGTCGCCCCGCCACGGCGGTGGACTGCCGCATTACCTTTCCACCGCCCGGGCATGCTGTCAACGGTATACAGAATGCAAAACGCGCTCGAGGCGGGTCAGGCGACGCTGCCGGGCACCGTGGCGGCGGGTCAGGCGACGCTGCGCAGCAGCGTGACGGTCGCGACGACGGCCAGCAGGACCGCGGCGGGGAGCACGCAGCGCCGGGCGATGGCGGAGACCTCGCCGGGTCGGCCCAGCGCCGAGGCGCCGATCAGCACCACCACCGGCGACAGGGCGTTGCCGACGTTGCCGCCGGCGGTCTGCGCCGCGAGCAGCACCGTGGGGTCGAGCTGCAGCAGCCCCGCGACGTCGCGCTGGAACCCGGCGAACAGCGCGTTGGACGTCGTCGTCGAGCCCGTGAGGAACGAGCCGATGCCGCCGACCAGCGGCGCGATCGCGGGGTAGGCGCCGGCGGTGACGGTGGCGACCCCGCGCGCCAGCACCGACACCATGCCGCTGTCGGCCATGGTGGTCGCCACGCAGGCGAGCAGCAGCACCGGCAGCGACGCCGCCGGCAGCGACCGCGCCCACTTCCGCAGCACGCCCGTCCGCTCGCGCGGCCACAGCCCCGCCAGGCGGTAGGTCGCCGCGCCGAGGACGGCGGCGAGCGCGATGTAGGTGCCGGGGTGGCCGAACAGCGCCGCCGGGGTGTAGCCGGCCACGGCGGGGTTGTCCCAGCCGAGACCCGTGGACGTCGCCGCGAACGACGGTGCCACCACGAGGTGGTCGTGGACCCAGTCCCGGCTCGCGGGCAGCAGGAACACCGGCAGCGCGGTGACGAGCAGGTACCCGTACGGGGCCAGCACCTGCAGGGCGTCGCGGGGGCGCGGCGGTGCCGGGGCGGCCTCGCCGGACGGCAGCAGCGGCGCGGCGACCGCCGCCATCACGACCGGGTGGCGGCGCTGCGCCAGCGACAGGCCCAGCACCGCCGTCAGGCCCACCGCGCCGGCCGCGAGCGTGGCGACGGCGGGCACCACGACGGCGGTGCCCACCAGCGTCGCCGCCATCGGCAGGCCCACGACGGCGAGCATGCGGCCGCCGCGCCGCAGCGCCGGCAGACCGCCGTCGAGGAGGAGCACCAGCGCCCCGGCGACGACGGCGTTGAGCGCCAGCACCCCGGCGGCGGCGAGGGCGAAGCGGGACTGGCCGGCGACGTCGAGCCCCGCGGTCAGCGACGCCATGTAGAACGACGACCCCATGGACCCGAACGTGACCGCCCAGTGGTAGCCGACCAGCGGGTACAGGACCGCACGCTGCGGGCTCCAGCCGGCGGCCAGCAGCAGCGGCGCGGCCACCGCGATGGGCGTGCCGAAGCCGGCCACGCCCTGCACGAAGGCGGGCAGCACCCAGGCGAGCAGCAGCAGGGTCTCCTCGCGGCGCGGCAGCGCCGCGCCGAAGGCGCCGCCGATGCGGTCGAGCCCGCCCGCGCTGGCGACGCGGTACAGCAGCAGCGCGGGCCACACCACGCCGAGGATCCACGCCCCCAGCCACAGGCCCTTGCCGAGCGCCACGGCCAGCACCGCCGGATCCGCGCGGTAGGCGGTGGCGGCGACCACCCCGGTGACGGCGAGGACCAGCGCCGCGGCCCGCGAGGTCGACAGGCGGCCGCCGACGACCGTGGCGAACAGGACCACGACCGGGACCGCGGCGAGGGCCCAGCCGACCCCCGTCAGGGGCGGTCCGCTCACCCTGCTTCCGACTCGACCTCGTGCTTGGGCGCCGACCGGTACAGCGCCGCCGTGGCGGCGCAGTGCTGGGCCATGATCGCGCCGGCGCGGTCGGGGTCGTGGTCGGCGATGGCCTCCAGCAGCGCCTCGTGCTCGTCCCAGGACGCGCGGCCGCGGATCCGCGCGACCGGGGCGAAGTACCAGCGCAGACGCTTCTTGAGGAGGCCGAGCATCTCGTCGAGGACGCGGTTGTCGGCGATCCCGGTGACGCGGTCGTGGAAGTCCGAGTTGGCGGCCGCGGTGCCCGGCTCGTCGTCGGCCTCGACGGCGGCGATCCCCCGCTGCCACAGCTCCCGCAGCTCGCGCACGTCCTGCTCGGTGGCCTTCTCGGCCGCCAGCCGGGCCGACTCGACCTCCAGCACGTTGCGGATGCGGAAGAAGTCGTCGATCTCCTTGGCCGTCGGCCGGTGCACGTAGGCGCCGTGACGCGGCCGCAGGTCGACCCAGCCGGCGTGCGCCAGCAGGGTCAGCGCCTCCCTGACCGGGTTGCGGCTGACGTTGAGCTGCTCGGCGAGCTCGGCTTCCAGGAGACGCTCCCCCGGCCGCAGGGTCCCGTCGATGATGAGGGACTCCAACGTGTCGTAGACCTGGTCGCGCAGGACCGGTGCCTGCGCGAGCGGCCGGATGGGAGACTCTGCCACTGCCGCCCTCGATCGGCTCGTCGGCTCGGTCGCGACCGCCGCGGTCGCGTGCATCTTGTATACCGTATGCCGGTCCGAGTCAACCGTGGGCTGCGACGACCGGGCCCGCGGCCTCCGTCAGCGCGCCAGCGCGAGGTGCCAGTGGGGGTCCTGCAGCAGCTCGTGGAAGTCGAGCAGGTCGTCGAGCGTGAAGGGTGGCAGGCCGACGGCCTCGTCGTCCAGCCGCTCGGGGTGCTGCAGCGGCGGGTGCGCCGCGACGCCGCCGAGCTCCAGCATCCGCACGACGGTCTTGTTGGCCGGCCGCCGGATGTGGCGGTCGCAGCCGGGGCAGGTGAACCCGTAGCTGGCGGCGGCGGTGTCGCGGTCGACGACGAGGTCGATCGCGTCCGCCGCGATCTGCACCCGTCCGCAGGTGCGGCACTGCACCTCGATCCTCGCGTCCATCGTGACCTGGCCTCCGCGTGTCCGAGATCCTCGTCGCTGGGGATGAGCCGCCGGCTCCCGTCCGTGATACGACGCGGACGGATGCGCGGTTCGCAGGCGGGCTCGTCCAGGCGGTCAGGGGGTGCGCGCGGCCGGTGGCCGCTGCGCGGGTCCTAGAAGCGTCGCGGGAGCGCGACGGCTTCGTCGAGCGCGTCGAGGAACGCAGCGCGCGGGATGCTGCGCGCCCCGAGGCTGGCCAGGTGCGGGGTCGGCAGCTGCGCGTCGAAGAGCGTGAACCCGCGCTCGCGCAGGTGCGCCACGAGGTGCACCAGCGCGACCTTGGAGGCGTCGGTGACGCGGTGGAACATCGACTCGCCCATGAAGGCGCCGCCGAGCGCGACGCCGTAGACCCCGCCGACAGGCGACCGTCGTCGTCGACCACCTCGACGCTGTGGGCGAACCCGAGGTCGTGCAGGCGCACGTAGGCGTCGCGCAGCGCGGGCGTGATCCAGGTCCCCTCCCCCGGCCGGTGAGCGCACGCGTCGACGACCTCGGCGAAGGCCGTGTCGACGCGGGCGTGCAGGTGGCCGCGGCGCAGCGTGCGCCGCAGGGAGCGGGAGATGTGCAGCCCGGCGTCGAGGTCGAACACCGCCCGCGGGTCCGGTGACCACCACCACAGCGTGTCGCCGCTGGGCCACGGGAAGATGCCGTGGCGGTAGGCGTCGAGCAGCGTGTCGGGCTCCAGGTCGCCGCCCCACGCCAGCGGCGCGTCGGGCGGCGCCAGCCGGGGGTCGGGGAAGCGGCTGCGCACGGCGGCAGCGTAGCCCTCGGCTCAGGGGCTCAGCAGCGGCCCCCGACGTGCCGATACACCTCGGTGGAGGGGAGGACCATGGCCACACCATCGCCATCGCTGAGGGTGCACCTGGCGTGCGGGTGCGACGTCACCCTGGTCGGCGCCGAGGCCGCGGCCGTCATCGCCGACACCGTCGGCTTCGCGTCCGCGCGCTGCCCGGTGCACAGCCGCGACCCGCGCGACTACTGGACCGTCAGCCCCTGACGGCAGCCGGCAGCAGGCCCGGCCGCGCGGCGACTCGTCGCTAGCGCCGCGGGACGTCCATGCCCATCGCGTGGGCGCCGCCGTCGACGTGGATGATCTCGCCGGTCACGGCCGGCAGCCAGTCCGACAGCAGGGCGCACACGGCGCGGCCGACGGGGTCGGGGTCGCCGGTGTCCCAGCCCAGCGGCGCCCGCCGCGCCCAGGTGTCGCCGAGGTCGTCGAAGCCGGCGATCTGCTTGGCGGCCATGGTGCGCACCGGGCCGGCGGCGACGAGGTTGACGCGCGTGCCCTGCGGACCGAGGTCGCGGGCCAGGTAGCGGCAGGTCGCCTCCAGCCCGGCCTTGGCCACGCCCATCCAGTCGTACGACGGCCACGCGACGCTGGCGTCGAAGTCCAGGCCCACCAGCGCGCCGCCGCCGGCGCGGGCCAGCAGCGGCCCGAAGGCGCGCCCG
>Ga0207864_1001999_pt1 | contig 20572 bp, 14 predicted proteins | sample HigsolmetaAR202D_FD_184834 | JGI IMG/M metagenome (GOLD analysis project Ga0207864, IMG submission 184834) | Ionic liquid and high solid enriched microbial communities from the Joint BioEnergy Institute, USA - AR20-2-D (SPAdes) (version 2) ... | reverse complement strand
CATCCTCCACATCCGCACTATTATTCCAACAAGTATTATCGCACCCATCCCCAAAGGGTAGTAGTTATTAATCTACCTCCCATAGTGCTGTAAAAAACTGATGCTGGACAAATTAGGGATAAGGGTTTCTTCTATCAAGTCCCCAGATGAGCTTGGTTTGAATGGTATGCAAGAAATTGTTCTCACTTAAGCGAATCAGATTTACGGAGAACTTTTCTTTTCGTACGGCTAGAGAAACGTTTTTGGAAATAATTTCTTTACGAGAATCCAGCGCACAGATAATTTCGTCCCATCGGCTCTCGATTTCAAAAGAAATAATACTGTTATCGTTCACTACCAGCGAGCGCACATTGAGGTGGTGTGGGGCTACAGGTGTGATGACAAAGTTTTCAGAGTCTGGAAACACAATAGGTCCACCACAACTTAATGAGTAACCTGTAGAGCCCGTAGGCGTAGATACAATGATGCCGTCGGCCCAATATGTATTGAGCAGCTCACCATTGATGTAAGTGTGAATTTTCAGCATTGATGCAGTATCGCGTTTGTGAATGGCAAATTCGTTGAGACCAAAGGGGATATCGCCAAAAATGGGGACATCTGCATCTACATGTATGAGTGTTCTTTTTTCACTGATATAAGTGCGAAGCGCCAGCGCTTTTATAGCAAGGGCCAGATTATCGCGTCCTATGCTAGAGAGGAAGCCCAATCTGCCAAAGTTAATTCCCATTATCGAAATGGGTTTATCCTTAATCAGCGTGATGGTATCTAGTAAAGTACCGTCTCCTCCCAGTCCTATAATAAACTCCACATCACTGTCAAGGTCTTCCGATACGGTAAAAGTAGGTGTGCGGTCGCTCAGGTTCAAAGGCTCTTTTAGTTCTTCATACAGGGGTTTATAAAGCACATACTTGAGTTTGTAATGCCTCAGTTCTTCGAAGAATGTTTTAACATCCTCGTATGTAGAGGGGTCGATGCCTCTGCTGTATACCGCTACTTTCATTCCTTGATTAAAATAATGTCTTCTTATGTAAAAATAACCCGTTTTGTCCTAATTGGTTAAACGAAAACTCAAACTTAAAAGTAAAGTCGTTTACGGTCCATAGATCAAAGCCTACACCTCCACCCAGCAACAATCGATTGGGCAGTCTGTTATCACCCGGTTCGGGATGATACACATAACCGGCATTGCCGTAAACTTTTCCATATATCTTTAATGGAATCAAACGGTCGGTAAGCCATCTGAAGGCTGGAATACTAAAACTGAAATTAGTAAGCTGTTTGAAAAGCGTCACATTTACGAGTCCTCCGGCTACACCGTCCACCACATAAGGTTCATAGCCGCGCAGGTTCATATCGTTATAGCCCAGAATTGGTAAATTATAATAAGGTTGTTTGAAGGGAAACTTTACTGTACCTAATGCTGAAATATTGTAAAAGGTTCGATATCCCAGATGCCAGTAGCCTTGCGCCTTAGCCGTAATTTGCCAGAGGTTGTGTTTGGAATTTACTCCTTGCTTTGTAACAAATAACTCGCCTGCATGACCGCTGGTGGGGTAGGGTATATAATCCAAGTTTTGGTAGAGAAGCCGGTAGTAAAACTCCGGATACCAAACTTTCTTTGCTCCGTTTTTAAAATAATTGGGATTGGTGATAAGAACGGAATCTCCCACTCGCACCACATTGTAACCAAAGCCAAAAAAGTGTTTAGTGAAAAAAGCAGGACGATAGGTTGCCTCAACGGTACCTTTGAAAAAGTTGCGGATATAATCGGCGGTATCTTTTATAAATAGCTGTTTATCGTTAAGAGTAGTGGCATTGATTTCATGCGTTTTCCCAAGCGATAGATTAATGCTGGCACCCCATTTCATGTCTTTATCTACATAGGGTGTAGTATAGCTCAGTAATAGTTGTCGTGTATAACCGGTAATCAGAAAAAAGCGCAGTTTGTCGTTGTTTCCGGTAAGGTTATCATAGTTCAGTTTAATACCATAATCAAGTCTTTGAATACTGGCTGAGTTTTCAAAAAGCCATTCGTTCAAGTTGCGGTCGATAGGTTTTACATAAGGAATTGGATAGATATACCATTTTTCCTTTACAAAAATGCCTACATCGATATTGGCATCCTCAACATTTTTTATGAATACTTCCGCACGGTGGAAAAGCGTGGTATTCATGATTTGTATTTTGGACTGCGCAAAGATTTCGGGCAAGTGGTATAAGCGCACACTATCGCCTTCCTTAAAAGGTAGCTCGCGAAGTAATATGGCCGGACGTGTGCGTTTATTGCCCTCGATGATGATACTACGAACGTAAAGTTGCTTATCGCCAATGATATCTTTTAGACTGTCGAGACTAAAGCTGTTAGGTGCAATGGGAGAAGGATTGCTTTCAATATCTTCCTGGTGTTCAATGCGTGTAGTATCCTCCTGAGCAACAACTGTTGTACAGGTGCCGAAAATTATTAAGAGCCACAACAAATATTTTTTAATGTTAATAAAATGCATGCTACCTCACAGATCTTCAGTGATACTTACTGGTGGTGCATTAAACGTTGAGATAACTCATCAAGTTCTCATAGTTGCTCTTCAGCTCATTGGCATACAGCTCTTCACCAAAATAGTATTTTACTTGATAATCGTATCGCTGAAAGGTAGCGACAATATCCGATACTTCAAGCTTATTTACCTTAAGCGTAATGAACATTTTTCCTGTTTCCTTATCTCGGGTAGTGTTGAGTTGCGTAATCTGGGCATCGTTAGACTCTACAAGCCGTGTAATTTCTGAGAAGGAGTATTGTATGGAGTCAATTTCCAGAACAATAAGTGCGCCGGGCTCTTCCAGTTCCATAAATCCGGCAACTTCTGCTAGTAGTTTGGAAGATTCTACAACCCCTTTAAAATGATGGTCTACATCAGTAACCGGCAGGATGCTCAGGTGTGACGTTACTGCCAATGACACGGCTTTTAACAGATGGTCATTGACATTAATGGATATTTGGATGAGTTTGTGTGCGATATCCTTAATGATCTGGGTTTCATCGGCGTTCAGTAGGGTTTCCTCGCGTATCAATCCTACGAACTCCTCATTTTCCACCACCGGAAGTTCCTGTACATGGCATTGGTACATTTGTTCCAGAACATAATCTACCCTGTCAGACAACCGGATCTGAGGTAGTTGTTCGTAGGATAAATTATTTACTAACATAGTGCCTTTTTTATTATAAGACTAAAATCTTCAGGCTTCTGTTGCAATCGCGGAGTGTTTTTTTAGGAAATTAAATAATATCCGGTTGAATTCGTCGGGAACTTCCATCATGGGGGCGTGGCCACATTTGTCTATAAAATGCAGTTCGCTATTGGGCAACAACTTATGAAACTCCTCGGCTACAAAGGGAGGCGTTACATTGTCGTTTTTTCCCCATATCAATAGGGCCGGAATTTGAATATTTTGTAATTCCTTTTCAAGATTGTTGCGGATAGCACTTTTGGCTAGTGCAATAATCTTGATAACCTTGAGGCGATTGTTGGTGATGGAAAAAACCTCGTCTACCAACTCTTCGGTAGCCATAGCCGGGTCATAGAAAGTATACTCTGTTTTTTTGCGAATATATTCCCTATCGCCTCTTTTGGGGTAGCTATCCCCCATGGCACTTTCAAAGAGTCCTGAGCTACCTGTAAGGGTTACCGTTTTCACACGATTTTTGTTTTCGTATTTCAACAGGTATACTAGCCCTACGTGGCCGCCCAATGAGTTACCTAGTAGATGAATATTTTTATAGTCCCTCAGTTCGATAAACTTGTGCAGATACTTGGCTAAACCGCTTACGCTGGTATGCAAAATATCCATATCCAACAGCGGAAGCATTGGAACAACTACCTTATTATAACGCTTAAAGAAATGAATAAGCTCGGTAAAGTTGCTCAATGCACCAAAAAGACCATGCAACAACACGAGGGGTTGTCCTTCTCCTTCCTCAATAAAACTGAATTTGTCGTGTTGTTTTATTTCGTATTGCATCTATAGTATCATTATCGCTGCTAATATATTGATTTTAATAATTGCTACACCAATTACTAATTTTTTTTGTCCGAAGCAGCTAAAATAGACATTAGCGCCCAAACATGCGTTCTATCTGTTCTTTTTTAAACTCCAGATAAATGGGATTGCCATTAGGAGCAATATTGTATACAGAGCAGGCAAAAAGATTTTTTAGTAATTGTCTCATTTCCTGTTCGGTAAGTCGGGTACCGGTTTTTACAGCACGTTGTCGGGCCAGCGAGCGAATCAGTTTTTCTCTTTGGCTGAGTTTAAGCTCACTGTTGAAATGTTTGTATTGCTCGATGGTAAAATCGATAATCTGTTTTTCTTGGCCCGGCTCCAAGTCGGCAGGGGTACCTTGGATTACAAAACTATTTTTCCCAAACGGCTCTATAAGATAACCCAAAATTTTGAAATGTGGCAGCAATTCGTTGAGAATGACGGCATCGCTGGGCGTAATATCCAATGTGATAGGAAACATACTCCTTTGTACCGTAATGGGTTGCTGCTCCGAGGCTAGACTCATCTGTTCGTACAATACTCTTTCATGTGCTGCTTGCTGATTTACCAGCAAAAAGCTTTCCGTGGTGGGAAAAAGGATATACGACTGTAGTACTTGTGCCAATTCCGTATTTTCATCCACAGTAAAACCCGAACTAATTGGGGGGCTGATGAATGTGGGTGCGGAGTTTTCTTCTTGATGGTCGAAAAAAACAGGCTTTTTTTGAATAGGCTCGTAAAAATCTTTCCAGTGCTTTAGCTCCGAGGCGGAAGGTCTGTCGATAAAATGAGCCTGATTTTTTTGCGTAAACCCTTTATAAAGCGGCGAAGTTGTGACGATTTCTTTTTTGTCCTGTGTAAAAGGTTGTGATACCGAAGGTAGTTGCTGAATAGAGGCGTCTAGATCAAAATCAAGCGTAGGCGTGATACTGAACTGTGCTAGCGCATGTTTTACGGCTGCTTGCACAAAGGCGTATACAATTTTTTCGTCCTCAAATTTTATTTCCTGTTTGGTCGGATGCACGTTTACATCTACCTGACTAGGATCAATATCGATAAACAGCACATACATGGGAAAACTGTCTGCCGGAATCATTTCCTGATAGGCCGACATCACCGCATGATTCAAATAAGCACTTTTGATGAAGCGGTTGTTGACGAAGAAATATTGATCGCCCCGTGTCTTTTTAGCGGTTTCGGGTTTGCCCACAAAACCGTGAATATTCATATAGTCTGTTTCTTCGTTTACAGCCACCAGTTTGGCATTGTAGCTATTACCTAGCAGTTGTACGATACGCTGCTTCAGGCTGCCTTTTTCCAGATAAAACAGTTCTTGTCCGTTAGAAGTAAGTGTAAACCGAATTTCAGGAAAGGCCATGGCTACCCTTGTAAACTCCTCTACAATGTGCCGCATTTCGGCCGCATTGCTTTTTAGAAAGTTGCGTCGAGCCGGAATATTGAAGAACAGGTTTTTCATGGCAATATTGGTGCCTTTGGGTGTGGCTACCGGTTCCTGCCTTTGTACCACGCTGTTTTCAACTTCTAGTAAAGTACCGGCCTCGTCTTCTTCGCGACGCGTTTTAAGGGTAACTTGAGCTACGGCTGCAATAGAAGCCAATGCCTCGCCCCGAAATCCCATTGTTTTGATATGAAACAGATCGTCGATGTTCTTAATCTTGGAGGTAGCATGCCGTTCAAAACACATACGAGCATCGGTTTCGCTCATGCCGCAACCATTGTCAATAACCTGCAATAAGATTTTGCCGGCTTCGGATACAATCAGCTTTATTTCCGTAGCGCCTGCATCTACAGCATTCTCCAATAGCTCTTTTACTGCACTGGCAGGGCGTTGAATCACCTCGCCGGCAGCGATTTGATTGGCAATATTATCGGGTAATAAAACGATTTTGTCAGACAATGTCTTTACAATTTTGAACAGACGAAGGTACGAGGAAAATACAAAAGCGAAAACCTTCTGCAGCAAGTTTTAAATGAATTGTAAGAAAAAGTACAGAGAATACATTTAGCGATAAAAATATTACTCTATACAGAAAAGAAATCTAAAAAAATTTTCTTGCCTAACGATCCTTATAATTTTTTGACACATGTCGCTAGACGTGTTGAAATAGTAGAATGTACTCTGCATTTCCTCTCATTTTATAAATATTAGGCGTTACATTTGTAATGCACCTATAAAATAGTAATGATGAAAAAGTTTGGTTTGTTTTTGCTGGCTACAGCCTGTTCTTTTTTTTCCTATGCACAAAATGATGCCGCAGCTCATAAGTGGGTGGAAGAAACCTATAAGAAATTGACCAATGAAGAACGCATCGCCCAACTGATTATTATTAGGGCTTATTCCAATAAAGGGGTAGAGCCTAATGTAGTTAACAGTATTAAGAAATATAACGTAGGTTCAATTTGCTTTTTTCAGGGAGGTCCGGTAAGACAGGCAAAACTGACCAATTATTATCAGAGCATTGCCAAAACTCCTATTCTTATTACTATCGATGGTGAGTACGGTTTAGGTATGCGTCTAGACAGTGTTACACAATATCCTTATGCTATGACGCTAGGTGCCGTCGCTGATCCTTCGCTGGTATATCGTACAGGTAAAGCCATCGGTGCGCAGCACAAACGTCTAGGAGTGCATGTAGACTATGCTCCAGTAGTAGATATTAATAATAATCCCAATAATCCTGTTATCGGCTTTCGCTCATTTGGAGAAGATAAATATCGTGTTGCCAAAATGGGTGTGGCTTATATGAAGGGAATGCAGGATGCCGGCATTATGGCTTGTGCCAAGCATTTTCCCGGACATGGTGATGTAGATGTAGACTCACACTTGGATTTACCAGTGATTAATAAATCGCGTGCCGAACTAGACGATATGGAGCTGTATCCTTTCCGTGAAATGATTAAGGCTGGCGTACAAAGTGTAATGGTAGGGCATCTTTCTGTACCTTCTATTGAAAAAGGAAAAAACCGTGCTACCTCTATTTCGGCTAATGCTGTAAACGGTATTCTCAGAAACGAATTAGGCTTTACCGGGCTTACTTTTACCGATGCCCTAGAGATGAAAGGTGTGGCAAAATTCTTTCCTGGTGGCACCATTGCCGTGGAGGCGCTGATTGCCGGTAATGATATGCTATGCCTTCCCGAAAGTGTAGAAGGAACGATTAATGCAGTGAAAGAAGCTATCAAGCAGAAACGCCTTTCTTGGAAAGACATTGAAACTAAAGTAAAGAAAGTATTGAGGGCAAAATATAATTTAGGCTTGGCTCATCAGCAGCCCGTAGTGCTGGACAATTTGCTAGCAGACCTAAATGCAGAAACCAATGCTATCAGACAGGAAGTGGCCAAAAACGCTTTGACACTATTGAAACTTACCAATACTACTACCTTCAGAAATGAGTTTTTCTCTTGGCCTTTAAAGAAGGATCGTAAGATTGCTTATGTGGGATTCGGTACAAAGGAAAACAAAGCTCTGGGGGAGCGTTTGAAAAAAGATTTTAATGCTGATGTGTTTTATATCAAATACAACGAGCCTGCTAGTAAAGGAGGCATGGTGGTAAAAGCAATTGAGGAAGGGAAGTATGATGATGTGATCATCGGTTTTCATGATCTTACCTTGAGAAATACCAAGAACAACAATTATGGCATCACTCAGGAAGCACTGAAAAGCTGGTATGCATTGAATAAAACCAATGCTATTACTCTGGTGTTTGGTAACCCACTGGCCATAAATAGCCTCTGTGGAGCCCAATCTTTAGTAGTATGTTATGAAGATGATGATATCTTTCAAAATGTAGCGGCAGACTGGCTTCGCGGCGACTTTGTCGCTCAGGGGTCGTTGCCGATGAGTGTGTGTGCCTATAAAGCCGGCGATGGAAAAATTATTACAAATCCCGAAACGGCAATATTAGAGCCTATAGGCGACGAGCGTTTTGCTGAAGTTGATTCGCTGGCACAAGCTGGCATCAATAGAAGAGCTTTTCCCGGATGTGTAATACTTGCTGCCAAAGACGGCAAGATTGTTTATCACAAAGCTTTCGGAAACTATGAGTTCGAAAATGCTCCTGCTATGCAGCTCCACAGTATTTTTGATCTGGCTTCGGTTACTAAAATATCGGCAGTAACGGTATCCATCATGAAACTGGTGGAAGAGGGAAAGGTAGATTTAAAAAAAAAGCTGAAGGACTATCTACCGTTTACTCGAAAAACGAACAAAGCAGATCTGACTCTGGAAAACATATTGCTGCATCAGGCCGGTATGGTACCTTTCATTCCTTTTTATAAAGCCACCCTTGATGAGGATGGCAATCCTAGAACTGATCTTTATCGTTCTGCTCCGGAGCCCGGGTTTACCACACCTGTAGCTAGAAACCTTTACATACGCGACGACTGGAAGGATACCATCTGGGCGAGTATCTTGCAAAGTCCTGTTGTACCACAGGGTAGAAAGTACGAATATAGCGATAACGATTTTTGGTTTCTGGGAAAAATTGTGGAAACCGTATCCGGAAAGGCATTGGAAGAATACGTTCGGGATAATTTTTATATTCCGTTGCACATGACTACTACAGGGTATCGCCCTTTGGAACGTTTTCCTCTCGAACGAATTGTACCTACCGAAATAGAGTATGGTTTTCGCAATCAATTGATTCATGGCACAGTACATGATGAAGGCGCAGCTTTGGGAGGTGGTGTTGCTGGTCATGCAGGTTTGTTTTCCAGTGCATACGATCTTGGTAAACTGTATCAGATGTTATTGAACGGAGGAGAGCTGAACGGCCGTCGTTTTCTGAAATGGGAAACCATACAAAATTTTACGGCTTATCGTAGCAGCATCAGCCGCAGAGGCTATGGTTTTGACAAGCCCGAAAAAGATAATGACACTCGCCAACGTCCCTATCCAAGCCAGCTAGCCTCACCACAAACTTATGGACATACAGGGTTTACCGGCACTTGTGTATGGGTAGATCCTAAGTATAACATCCTTTATATTTTCCTTTCCAATAGAGTGTATCCTTCACGCAATAGCCAAGGCCTAGTTATCGATGGTAAAGATATTCGCGGCCAAATTCAGGATGCTATTTATCGGGCACTTGGTGTAACAGGAATATCCTAAGTTATTATAGGATGACAGATGAACAAGAGCCCTGCCATAAAGATACTTGCTGCTATTATTATTGTATGTATTATCGGCAGCTGTAGGCAGCATACTCGTCATGTGGAGCCTGCATTTTATTACTGGAAAAGCCAGTTTCAGCTATCTGGATTTGAAAGACTTCGTCTCGACAGCTTGCAGGTAAGTACACTTTACGTGAAGTTATTTGATGTGGTGTGGGATGAGCTTGCACAAAGGGCTTCGCCCGTTGCAAAGCTTGTAGTAAGGGATACCGGTTTTCTTAAAAATATCAATATTATTCCTACGGTATTTATCACCAATGAGGTTTTTTATAAGCTGGATAGTACTGCAATTCGAGTGCTGGCGCGTAATGTCACTTCGCTCATAAAAAAATATCAGCAACTGTACCGATTGACTACTTTTAAAGAAGTGCAAATGGACTGCGACTGGACTACTACCACTAGGCGCAAGTATTTTTATTTTTTAGAGGAAATAAAGCGGGAGTACTCAGAGCCGGAGCTATCTGCTACCATACGTCTACATCAGGTAAAATACACCGGCTCTGCGGGGATTCCTCCGGTACAGAAAGGTTTGTTGATGTGCTATAATATGGGTACACTACAGCAGAGCGATGCGGTGAATTCCATTATTAGTGTAAAGGAGTTTCAGCAATATGCAGGAGCTATAGATACATATCCTTTACCGTTAGATATTGGTCTTCCACTTTTCGATTGGTATGTGCTGTTTCGCGATAACAAATATGCCGGACTCTTTATGTCTATCAAACCTTCATTATTAAGCCGGTTTCGTCAAACAGATAAAAACCTTTTCGAAGTAATAGAAGATACGCTAGTGGATGGGCGACGATTGAAAGTCGGCGATAGGCTACGTTATGAAAACAGCAATATTGAAACCGTGCAGGCCGTTGCCTCCTTGCTAAATAAAAAATTGAAAGCTTCCCGATTACGTGTGGTACTGTATCATTGCGATTCAGTAACTTTAAGTAAATATCCATCGCATGAGCTGGAAAGTATTTACCGCAGTATGCAGCATTATTAGTGCTGCGTTGATATCTGTTCCTCAGAATATCATCGGATGCGGAGGCGGCATAGATCCCTATGATTATTATATCAGCTTTTTTAACCAATACGCTGCATCACAAATTCGCTATAGACCTTTCTTTTATACGAATGAACTGTTTTTGTTCGATTATAACGAGCCGGTAAATACGCAAGAAACGCTGGTAAAGGAATGGGTATCATTTACGGGTAATACAGTGCCTGAGAAAGATGTGAGAGCTTTCATCATGAAATTTCCTGCAAAAGACATTCATACCCTGTATTATCATATTGAAAGAAAAACGCCCCCGACGCTTCCTGATTCAATTAGTCGCAATGGTATGTCGCAATTTTTCCTCAAGAAAAAAGACTTGGAAGCGCTCGGATATATTTTGTATGCGAAAAAAGTAGAGCCTCATGTATTGCCTACAGATGAGTGGGAACCGGTAACGCGCGATAGTATTACTATGGACAAGCTTATCAAAAACGGATTGCAACTATATAAAGCGGCAAAAACAGATTTGTTCAGGTTGAAATATGGTTATCAGATTGTCCGACTCGCGCATTACAATAATCATTATCAGGATGCCATTAGATACTATGATGAACTGGTGGCGGGCAATCCCGAGAAGAGCATCCTGCAGCCCATGAGCCTTGCTTTAAAGGCGGGAGCTTTGTTCCGATTGAAACAGCATAAAGAGTCGGCTTATCTCTTTTCCAAAGCCTTTCACATGAGCCCGGTGAAAATAGTTTCTAATTATTACGGTTTTAACTGGGCTGTGGTCAAGGAGGCGGACAGAGCATCATATCTATCATTGTGCGGCAACGATAGGGAAAAAGCAGAGATGCTTTCGTTGTTTGCGCTGCAGACACCTGAACCAGATTTGAATACACTGAAATCCATTTATCGTCTTTGGCCATCGGCTGATATATTTTCTACGCTTGTAGTAAGAGAAATCAACAAATATGAAGAAGATTACCTAACGCCGCGCATGAGCAAGGAATACGAGGATCAGTTAAACGGCATTTATTATTATTACTACTACTATTACACCCCAGCCGAGCGCGATAGTCTTTTACATATCAGACAAGAACCTTTAAGAGATTTTGTGAACTTTCTGCAGCACATTGCAACAGAGAAAAAGGTGAAGGACCCGGCGCTCATGTATCTGGCTGCCGCGCATGGAGCGTATATGCTGAAGGATTTTGCTACTGCTAGATCACTATTAACCAAAGCAGGACAAATGTCTTTGTCTCCTCGCTTGAAAGACCAATGGATGCTTACCAATCTGCTGGTAACTATTAGTCAGCAGGAAGTCATAGATGCGGCTTTTGAGGCCAATATACTGCCCTCAATAAAATGGTTGTATGAAAAAGCTTCAGAAGGAACGCGAAGAACTTCCGAGGGGGTGTTGTTGCATGAAAGCAACTCCGAACCCGCACAATGGTATCGCTTTTACAGAAACTTGATGATGGATGTGCTGGCTAAAAGATATGAAGCACAGGGCGATCGTGTAAAAACTTTGTTGGCCATGGGCTCCTCTGAAAGTCTGGGTATTGCAGGGTATAAGAGTGCCATCAGCTATTTGCGTAATTCTTTTGATAGCCCGCAAGCTGAAAAGCTTTATGATTTTTTGAGCGGTAAACAGTTTACGCCATATGAAGCATTTCTGGTAGCTAACAATACTATAAAGCTTGCCGATGTTCAGGAGTTTGTAGGTACGGCTTATTTGCGCGAATATCATTACGATAAAGCCGTGAGCTGGCTGCAGCAGCTGCCTCAGCAAAGAATTATTGAGAAAAATCCGTTTATCGATTTATGGTTTGACAGGGAAGAGCGTCTGCCCGGAGATACGGTAACCACTACTCAACTCGCTTACGCCCTTGAAATGAAAAAGCTACATGAGCTTGCTAAAACTGATAAAGCCAATGCAGCACAACATCTGTACAAAATTGCATTAGGACTTTACAATGTAACTTACTACGGCTATGCCTGGAATCTGGTGGAATATTTTCGCAGTGGTTCAGATGGCTATTTCGTTCCCCCAAATGCTACTCCTTTTCAGCGGGAGTACTACACGGCTGCTACGGCCGAATCTTATTTTAAAAAAGCACTGGAGGCCAGTGCAGATCCCGAGTTTAAAGCCAAATGCTTGTTTATGATGGCGCGCTGCAGTCAGAAACAGGTGGCAAAACCGCGTTATGGAGATTACGCGGATTACGATACATATGAAAAGCTAACTGATCGATATTATTTTGATTTCATGAATAATAAATATTACAGCTTATTGAAATCCCAATACGGGCAAACCGCATTTTATAAGGAGGCGTTGACGCGCTGTTCCTATCTTAGAGATTTTGTGGGGAAATAAAAATTTTTCTATACTTTTGCCCTCCTCTTAAGCAAAAGTTCTTTTTTAGAATTTGCCGTTTTTCGGCATCGGTCCTATAGCTCAGCCGGTTAGAGCACCTGACTCATAATCAGGGGGTCCCTGGTTCGAGCCCAGGTGGGACCACGATGGAAAGCCCCAGCGTTTGTTGGGGCTTTTTTTATGGATGTAGGCTATTATGACTTATGATATTCTCTAAATCAGCAGTGAGGGTACATCGGTTTTACTCAGACGCCATGAGAGGCAAGACTTCAGCATCATAATAATACCTTTTATGCCCAATCATTTACGGCCAACATACAAGAAGGGAAGCTTTTCTTTTTCAATCGTATGAGATATCTTCAGTCAAATCTTAAAGATAGAGGAGCATATTAAGCGCATTAAACGCAGAAAGTATCTTCCGGGTTTGCAGCGATAATTATAATAACCATTCTAGGCAACTTCAAACGATGGGATAACTTTATCCTTGGCCTCACAAGCCAAACTTTCCTGTATAATTCACGCAGGAAAATTAAAAGGTTTATTATTAAGATAATCGCTCGCTAACGAAGTCTTTTTTCACACGTACATTTCTTTACATCGAGATGATGAAAATAGGAGAGGCTATATTCTTCAAGGGCTAATAATAATTTATTGAAAGCCTTGAGAAGGGCTGTATTATATTTGCTGCCAAAATATCCATTATGTATACGATTATAGATTATTCTATATATACAGCCAAGGCAGAGCTTCCTTATAATATAGCCGATGCTACGCATACGCTTACCGAACTTTCCTTTATCGTATTGCGCATACAGGTATCGAATGGAGTTATTGGTGAGTCGTATTTGCTGAGCTTTCAATACAGTCCGGAGGCCATTGTTGGGGCATTAAAAGATATTGGAAGTCTCGTTGTAGGTGAGCAAGTTCATGATACCATTAAAGTTTTGAAAAAAGCAGATGAGGCGAGTGAATACTTTGGCAAAGAAGGTATAAATCGCTGGGCACAAGGAGCATTTAATATTGCAATGTGGGATGCTTGGGGTAAAATACTGGGTCAGCCGATATGGAAATTGTGGGGTGTATCGGTAAATAAAGTGCCTGTATACGGAAGTGGAGGTTGGTTGTCTTATTCGATTGAGGAGCTGATAGCAGAGGTGAAGGCTTATAAAGATAGAGGTTTTAAAGCTGTAAAAATAAAAGTTGGTAAGCCAGACTGGAGAGAAGACCTAGAAAGGTTGCGACTGGTGAGGGAGGCTGTCGGAAATAATGTAGATATTATGATGGATGCCAATCAGGGTATGACGGTGTCCAATGCTTTATTGCTGGCAAGAGCTGCCCGCGATCTAAATATTCAGTGGTTTGAAGAACCCATAGACCATACAGACTTTCAGGGATATCAGTTTTTGCGAAACCAAGCAGGAATTTCTTTAGCTATGGGTGAGCGGGAATACTCGATGGTTCCGCTACGTGAGCTATTAATAAGAAATGCCATTGATATATGGCAACCCGACATCCTTCGTTTGGGAGGGGTAGAAGGTTGGAAAGCAAGTGCTGCACTGGCACAGAGTTACGGCATCCTTGTTTTGCCACATTATTATAAAGACTATGATGTTCCTCTTTTGTGTACTATACCTAATGGGGTAGGAGCCGAATCGTTTGATTGGATAGATCCGCTTATTGATCACCCTCTGGAAATTAGCAATGGTATGGCAAAGCCTCGTACAGAACCGGGATGGGGTTTTCAATTTAAAGATCAATTCTTGACCCAAATATTTAAGTATCGTGAATAAGCTTGAGCTACTTTTCTCATTAAAAGGAATTACCATTATTGTAACCGGTGCATCAAGTGGGCTGGGACTAGATCAGGCTATTACACTGGCCGAATGTGGTGCGAGGGTATATGCCCTTAGTCGTACTGGGAACATCAAAACAAGGCAGGAAAGAGAAATACCGGATAATCTGATATTTAAGAAACTCGATGTAACGGATAGAAGTGAAGTAAGCGCTGTTTTCAAAGAAATAGGCGACCAGCATGGTATTGATGTGCTGGTTAATAATGCAGGTATTACCAAAAGGACGAGAGCAGAACACGTCACTGCAGAAGATTGGGAAGCCATTCATCGGGTAAATACCGATGCTGTATTTTATTGTTGTCAGGCAGCTTATCCCTATTTGAAGAAATCCAAACATGTGGGGCGCATCATTAATATCTCCTCCATGGCTTCTTATCTGGGCTTTTCAGAAGTAGTTCCTTATAATTCAAGTAAATCGGCCGTATTAGGTATTACGCGTGGCCTAGCCGTTGAATGGAGTGCAGACAATATCTTGGTAAATTCTGTGTCGCCTGGCTGGTTTCCTTCTGAAATGAACCTGCAGGTAATGGATGCGGACAGAAAAGAAAAAATTTTATCACGGATGCCTTTGCATCGTTTTGGCAAGCCTATCGAATTGTCTGCAATGATTTGTTTTCTAGCTTCTCCATCCGCTACTTATATTACCGGTCAAGATTTCAGTGTAGATGGTGGGGCACTTGCTTTTGGATACTAAAGTAAATCATTATTAAGCAGCAATAGTATAGACTCTTTTATTAGCATTTCTACATCTTTTCTGTATAGTATCCCCCAATCTTCTCGAATGTTACTGGCTGCTCCGCAAATAACCCCATTATGCCGAAGTTTCTGTAGAATAATTCTTGATGAATGTGGGCTTGAGAACGACTTACAGACGTTTCTACTATCTGCCGTGACCACGGTATGGATGAGAGTAATATCTTTTATAATAGTCTATGTGTTTTTATTTATAATGTTGTAATAGCGCCGTCTTTTCACGCCTTCTTGGAGAACCATAGGAGAGTTGGAGTATGCCCCTTTGCTTTTTTAATTTATAGCTGAAAAATCTTTATGAATTTTTGATAGGAAAATGGAAGCTCGACTATCAATCAGAGCAAGAACCGGGTGATGCTGTGTAGTAATCAATCGAATAATAAAATGGATGCTTTACTGAATTAATTATGAGCAATTGTATTAAACATTCGAGACATCTTTTTTAATTCAGAAAAAGAAGAAAGATTTTAATAGTCAGCTCTCTGGCGTTCGTTTTGCTTATGAACTTCTATTTTTACTACAAATCTGAGTTGCATTTTAAGTTCTTTTTTGCGAGTATATAAAAAAGAAGATAAGGGAGGCTTTCATAAGATTAACGGGGTGCTTTTATGTAAATAAAAAATGCGTAGAAAAGTTCATCCATGAAAGTGAAGGAATATAAAATATTTACATGCAGCCCCCACTGTGCAAACGTTAGCACAGTAATTTGTCTTGTAAAAGTTTTTTTGCCCCTACGATTTCTGCTATCTTTCAATTTGATCTGGATTGCCTGAAGAATAGCCATCCAACCTCTGTATTGCTTTGTTAAATCGATAATTTTTGAGTCATGAAAATTCTGAAAATCGGGATACTGACGATTTTTTTAAATCTTTTCGTTGGCGCCCTCGCGCAGGATGTGAGTCTAAAACTGCAAAAATCTATAAAACTTACGGAAGCAGCTCGTTTACAACGATGGCAGCAACTGAAACAACCCGTGTGGGTTGGTTTTGGTACTACGGCTATTCGTTATCAACAAGACATTCCTCCGCTGGAAACGCTTCAAAACAGCTGGAGCGCAACGGCATGGAAGAATGAAAAAGTTCACACACAAATTGTAGTGGCTTCAAAAAAGAAACTGGAGCGCATGAGCATATCCACAGAAGATTTAGTGCATACTACCGGACATCGTATTCAAAGTGAAAATATCACAGTGGGATTTGTGCAATACGTGCTGACTGATGAATTCGGCAATGGATGCGGACGCCGTAAGTCAATGGATTTTGATTCTTCGTGGGTGGCAGATATTATCAATACCGAGCTTACACAGATTGCGGTAGCAAGTTATAATACACAACCTATATGGATATCGATAAAAATTCCGCACAATGCACGGAACGGGAAGTACAGCGGTTTCATTACCGTAAAAGCCGATAAAGATTATCGCTTACCGATTACTATAAACGTTATCAATCGAACATTGCCTTCGCCACAGGACTGGTCGTTCAGATTGGATTATTGGCAACATCCGGCAGCCATTGCGCGCGTGCATCAGGTGTCGCTTTGGAGTGATAAGCATTTTGAGTTGATGCGTAAATATTATACCATGCTCGCAGAGGCCGGCCAAAAGATTATTACGGCAAGCATTGTAGAGGAACCCTGGAATCATCAAACCTATGATGATTTTCCGAGTTTGATTCAATGGACTAAAAAAGCTGATGGTACGTGGAAGTACGATTACTCTCTGTTTGATAAATATGTTGCTTTTGTGATGAGCTGCGGTATCAACAAGCAGATTAATTGTTATAGCATGGTTCCATGGAAAATAGCTTTTAAGTATTATGACGAAGCTTTACAAAAAGATACTGTCTTCACTGGTAAAATCGGCACTCCCGAATACAACGAGTTCTGGCGCAACATGCTTACCGATTTTACTGCTCATTTAAAAGCAAAGGGATGGTTTAACATTACTACCATTGCCATGGATGAACGTCCGATGGAGTCCATGCAAGCAGTGATTAGATTATTAAAGTCCATCGACCCCGAATGGAAGGTTTCACTGGCCGGAGATTATCATGCCGAAATTGAAAAAGACATTTTCGATTACTGCATTGCTTCTAAATGGCAATATCCGGAGGAAATACTGAGAAGCCGTAAACAACAAGGTAAAGCGAGTACTTGGTATGTATGTTGTACTGAAAAGTACCCCAACATGTTTACTTTTTCACCGCCTGATGAAGCGGTATGGGCAGGTTGGTACACGGCGGCTACTCGTATGGATGGATTTCTGAGATGGGCTTTTAATAGCTGGACCAGAAGTCCACTTACCGATAGTCGGTTCATCACCTGGCCGGCGGGCGATACTTATCAGGTTTATCCCGGTCCACTTACTTCTATTCGTTTTGAAAAATTGATAGAAGGTATACAGGATTTTGAAAAAATCAATCAACTTCGAAAAATGTATCAGCAGCACGGCGAAACAACGAAATTAAACCAACTGGAAGCTGCTTTGCAAACTTTCAAAATAGAACGATTATCAAAAGAATCGGCCAGACAGATGATAGAGCATTACAAGCATTTGTTAAATGAATAAATTAATATCTGACAGATCCTATACCCTGAAAAATTAGAATGGTAACTATATACGTGTTGGGACAAACAGATTATGAAATAAGCCACTTAAAATAGTGGCTTTATTTTTACTACTTCTTTTCAGTCTTTTTTACTCCCTTTCCAGTCGTGCTAATCTTCACCATATCTTCAAATGAGCCTTCAAACTTTACTTTAGGCTCGTAAGTTTCTGCACGTTTTTTAGGAGCTTTCTTTTTTGCTGCTTTTGCCATAATTAAAATAACAATCTTTGTGTACCAATATCTTTAATATCAGGAAGTTCTTTTATCAACAACTCTCCATTAGAAAACTTATTCATATCTCTTACATCGGACGTGTATAGGCATTCTATGTTTTTGACAATACAAATAGAGGCAATCATACAGTCGTATTTTATTTTTTGTTTAGGGACGGAATGCTCTTCTCTGTATTTCTTCAACTCGTTATCTGTATAGGATCGGTGAAGTAGTTCTGCACACTTTGTTGCCGCAACAACATCGAAAGGGGATATTAAAAACCTTTTTCCAATGAGACCCATTACCTTGCTTCGTTCAGAAGGGGGTACTGGACTTAGTATTTCAGTAAGCATAGGGGCTGGCAAAAGTATTAAATACCCTTTACTGTCAATCCACTTGATGAAATTTTTTGATTTAGAAATATTAGCCTCTTGACCAGGGGAAGACTGCTCCTTAATGCCCCAGATAAAGATATTACTATCTATGCTAATTATTTTTTTCATTAAGCAATTAGTTAATATAGGTTTCTACGTCTTCTATTTCATCCCAATACTTACCAATCAGACCCCTAATGTCCTCAAAAGTTTCAAATATTGATTTATCTTCTATGTCAACAATATTAGTTATTTCAAATTTTTCAATATTAAACTTTTCTGCATTCCATTCAGCTTTACCAATCAGACCTATAAATTCATAAAGTCTTGGAGATAATTTTTTTGCCAGCTCCTCGTTAACATCAAAAATAATTTTGTCAATATCGTTAATTCTGAAATGAATTTTTGGGTCTTCGCCGCCTATTCTAATTATTTTACCATAAATAGTAGTTTCTCCGTAAAGCGATCCTGTTGAAATATATTGTATGTCAACATCAGGATTAAAATTGGAAATTTCTTCGTCATTAAGGCGAAATGATCCATTGCAAAGGTGCTTTTTAGAAAACTTTACTATCTCTTTCAATGGAGTGATTGCGCCTTTGCTTATTCCGCTATAATCTCCGGTGTTGAATGCCGTTGCAATAGTGATGTAGCTACTAATAATTATGCTCTTTTGCAGTAATGGCTTAAAGAGTAAATCTAAACTCTTGTTATCAATCTTATCGAAGCTAAATAAGACAGCGTCGGTATCTATACCTGGCTCGGTTTCCTTTAATTGCTGCAATATAGTCCTCTCAAAGTTTACTATCAAATTAGCAATCTCCGAAGGTTTTACGCTCTCCGGGTTGATACTATTGCCCTGAAATCGCAGTTCTATTATATTGTTTTCATTATCAGTCATCAAATTATACAAACTTAATTATAGATTACAAACATCAATGCACTTATTTTAATTTCGACCTACTGGCCGTCGAAATTACGAAAAATATTTTAAATATAATTAGGTGTTATTTGGGACAAATGCATTATCTTTGTGTAACAATTATCAAAAATGAGCCAGTTCAAAAACTTACAACAATTATTAGACTTCTTTAAGGATGAAGAAGCGTGTAAAGCCTACTACGAAAAAGCAAGGTGGGGCGAAACTGTTGTTTGCCCTCATTGTGAGCATGAGAAAGTGTATCGTACAACAAGGGGTTATAAGTGTGCAAATAAAGAGTGCTATAAAAAATTCTCTGTTACGGTGGGTACGATTTTTGAAAACAGCAAGGTTGGGTTAAGAACTTGGTTTGCTGCTATGTATTTAGTATCCACGTCTAAGAAAGGCGTATCTTCTTTACAACTGGCTGAACAATTGGGCATCACTCAAAAAACAGCATGGTTTGTTTTACATCGTATTCGCGAAATGCTAAAAGATAATGACGAAAGTAAATTAGAGGGTAATGTACAGGTAGATGAAACCTATGTAGGCGGTAAAAATAAAAACCGTCACGCCAGTAAAAAGGTTGAGGGTTCGCAAGGTCGCGCGGCTGTTGATAAAACGCCTGTGGTTGGTTTAATTCAGCAAGATGGCAAAGTAAGAACATTTGTTGTTAAAAGCACAGATGCCGAAACGTTGCATACTATCATGGGGCAAAACGTAAGCGAAGGCAGTACAGTTATTACAGACGCTTACAGGGCTTACAATGGCTTAGCTAATAGATATACCCACGTATCAGTAAAACATACGGATGGCAAAGGATATGTTGTTGTGGTTGGTGGTGTAGCTTATCACACACAGAACATTGAAAACTTTTGGTCAATCTTCAAGCGTGGAATTATTGGCATCTATCATTTTGTTTCTGCAAAGCATCTACAACGTTATTGCAGCGAGTTCAATTACCGTTACAACAACAGAAAAGATACAGGGGTTGAAAAGTTTGAAACTGCCCTAAGAAGGGTTTCAAGCGCGAGATTGAAATACGAAACTTTGATTGCGTAAAAAAAAGAGCGGCTGAAATGCCGCTTACTTTTTGACTAAATTTGTCCCAACTGATATATAGTTACCATAAATTAACGTGTGGTAAAGCGCAGAACCTCCTTCATCTATATTCATTTATTCACTTCTTTTAACTCGTTAATCTTAAGCTAACATTGGCGTTACAATTTGGTAATATGGCCGTAATAATGTGTTA
>Ga0207864_1001998_pt1 | contig 20582 bp, 19 predicted proteins | sample HigsolmetaAR202D_FD_184834 | JGI IMG/M metagenome (GOLD analysis project Ga0207864, IMG submission 184834) | Ionic liquid and high solid enriched microbial communities from the Joint BioEnergy Institute, USA - AR20-2-D (SPAdes) (version 2) ... | reverse complement strand
CGAAGGTGACGTGGCCCACGAGGTTCTCGATGTCGACGCCGCGGTAGCGGAGGGCGCCGCCCTCCTTGTCCGGTTCGGCGATCTCGGTCTCGAACGCCACGACTCCTTCGAGCCCGGGTTTGAAGTCCGACATACCGGCTTCCTCCGTCTCCTCGGTCCTCGGATTGGTAATCCATTGAACCGGTCCGGGATTTTTTACTGACATGCGAGGTGCCGTTAACGGCCCGCCCACTGTTGGCGGCTACCCCACAGATCGTGTGAGGATGCACCACTGTGGACTATTCTGACCCTGCTGAGCTGCGCGAATCATACGGAGATGCCCCTCTGGAGCTCCGTGACCTGGCACCACACCCGATGGACCAGTTTCACACCTGGTTCGTCCACGCCTGCGGGTCGGGCCTGCCCGAACCCAACGCGATGGTGCTGTCGACGGTCGAGCCCACCGGCGCACCGCGCGCCCGCACCGTCCTGCTGAAGGGGTACGACCGCACCGGCCTGCGGTTCTTCACCAACTACCGGTCACGCAAGGGGGTCGCGCTCGCCGCGGAGCCGCGCGCCTGCGTCGTCTTCCCCTGGCATCCGATCAGGCGCCAGGTCATCGTGAGCGGGCACGTGCAGCGGCTCACCGACGAGGAGAACGACGCGTACTTCGCCCGGCGTCCCCGCGGGTCGCAGTTGGGGGCGTGGGCCAGCGAGCGGCAGTCGTCGCCGGTCGCCGACCGGGCGGAGCTGGACCGGCTGTACGCGCGCTTCGCCGAGGTCTGGCCGGAGGGCACGGAGGTGCCCCGGCCCGCCTACTGGGGCGGATTCCGGCTGGTCCCGCAGGAGGTGGAGTTCTGGCAGGGGCGCAACGACCGGATGCACGACCGCTTCCGTTACCTGCTGGTGGGGGAGAGCCCGGAGGAGGGGAAGTGGCAGGTCGACCGGCTCTCGCCCTGACCTTCCGGTGCCGCAGGGCGAATTCACCGATTTGTTAAGTGGTCTAGGTCACGTTTTCTGAAAAGGTGGAGAGTGCCGCCACGCTATGATTGACACGGACGGTGGCCGTTTCCACGGTCAGATGCGCGTTTTCAGGCCCACGGCCGACAGGCAACCCTCACCCGAGCGGGCGATCGCGGAACAGGCGCGCACTGCCCCGTGTTGAGACAACTGCCGTTGGCCGCTCTCAACCGGGCTCAGAAGGGGAGAGGGAGCCTTGACCGCACACGGACTTATCGACACCACGGAGATGTACCTCCGCACGATCTTCGAGCTCGAGGAGGAGGGGATCGTGCCGCTGCGCGCCCGCATCGCGGAGCGCCTGCGGCAGAGCGGCCCCACCGTCAGCCAGACGGTCGCGCGCATGGAGCGCGACGGCCTGCTCCGGGTGGAGAACGACCGCCACCTGGTCATGACGGAGAAGGGACGCCGGCTGGCCACCCACGTCATGCGCAAGCACCGACTGGCGGAGCGGCTGCTGGTGGACATCATCGGGCTGCCCTGGGAGGACGTCCACGTCGAGGCGTGCCGCTGGGAGCACGTGATCTCCGAGGCCGTGGAGGAGCGGCTGGTCGGCCTGCTCAAGGCGCCGTGGACCTGCGCGCACGGCAACCCCATCCCCGGCCTGGACGAGCTGGGCGTGGAGGACTACTCGCCGGAGCCGTTCGCCGACAGTTCCATCGTGCCCATCCCGAAGGCGGTGGGACAGACCCCCACCAAGGTGACGATTCGCCGGATCAGCGAACAAGTTCAAAGTGATACCGATGTCATGCTCGCCCTCAAGCGCGCCGGGGTACAACCCGAGAAGGAAGTGACGCTCGTCGCGAGCGACGACGGTGTGCGAGTGATTGGTGGTAGCCACGAGGATGGCGAGTCGATCGAACTGTCCCGGCAGGTCGCCAGTCATATTTTCGTCACCCGGGTCTGATCGGAACACGGATCCCGCGTGCGGTCCACGAGATCACCGGTTGCTCTGCGCACCCATCCCCACAGTTGCTACCCTCGCCACATGGCGTGGACCGGAACGAACGAAGCCGCGTGTGCGTGTCCAGCGGAGGGCGATGCGGGTTTCCTCGGTCATCCTCAGTACGGTCCGTGACGGCGAGGTGGCTGTGTGATGAAGCGGTGGGGGGAAGCCTTCTACAACGGCGCACTGTCGGGGGCCGACGTTCTGGACCAAGTACAGATCGCCGTGGTGGTGACAGACCGCTTCAGCAACCTCCGCTATTGGAACGCCTACGCCAGTAAGCTTCTCGGACTCGACGACGGACGCGACTACCTCGGCCTCCCCCTCGTGGACGTCGGCATCCACGAGGCCGACCACGAGCAGTTGGCCCAGCTCGCCCGCCGGGTGCTCAAGGGCGACGTCTGGGAGGGCGCGTTCGCGGTGCTGCGGGGCGACTCCACCTGGGTGCACCTGCGGGCCAGCGCGGTCCCCCTCAAGCACGCCTCCGGCACGGTCGAGGGCGTGGCCATCCTCGCCAACGAGGCGCTGCGCAGCGGACGGGTCGAGGAGCAGTACGGCCTGCTGGACCGCATCGGGCGGCGGCTGTCCAGCTCCCTGGAGTTCGAGGCCACGGTGAAGGCCGTCGCCGAGATCCTGGTCCCCCAGTTCGCCGACCACTGCTTCATCGACCTGTACGACCACGACCGGAACCGGCTGCTGCGCCGGGTCTCGGTGCACGCCGAGGGGTGGACCCCGCCGCCGGGCAGTTGGCCCGACGTCGGCGAGGAGGTCCACTACCCCGAGCAGCACTTCGTCCGCAAGGCGCTGCGCCGCCTGGAGACGGTGGTGGTCAGCGACTACTCGCACCCCGGCGGGATCTTCCCCAACAGCCGCTCGGCGCGGGTCTCCGAACAGGTGGGGGTGACCTCGGTGATCGCGGCGCCGCTGCGCGCCCGCGGCGTGAACCTGGGGGTGCTCACCCTCGCCCTGTCCGGGCTCACCGCCCGGGACAAGACCGACTACGACAGCTTCGACCGCGACCTGGTGGGCGCGATCGCCTCCCGGGTCGCGGTGGCCATCGACAACGCCCGCCTGTTCGAGGATGAGCGCGACACCGCGCTGGCCTTCCAGAGCAGCCTGCTGCCCAGGGACTTCCCCGAGTTCGACGGCCTGTCCATCGCGCACGCCTACATTCCCGCCAAACCGCTGGACCCGCACGGCCAGGGCATCCAGAACCAGGTCGGCGGCGACTTCTACGACGTGATCCCGCTGTCGGCGGGCCGGGTCGGCATCGTCATCGGCGACGTCGAGGGGAGCGGCCCGCACGCGGCGGCGGTCATGAGCCAGCTTCGGGCGGCGCTGCGGGCGTTCGCGCAGGCCGACCGGGAGCCCGCCGAGATCCTGCGGGAGCTCGACGAGTGGGTGCGTCGGCTGGGCCGCCCCGACGGGGAGGGCGGCACCTGGGTGCCCAGCGTCAGTTGCCTCTACATGGCCTACGACGCCTGGTCGCGGGAGCTGTCCTACGCCAACGCGGGCCACCAGCCTCCGCTGCTCATCAGCGACGGCGAGGTCTCCGACCTACAGATGGCGATCCGCGACAAACTGCTGGGGGTCAAGCCCAAGGGCGTGCCGGGCGACTCGGTGTACCGGCAGGACGTCCTCACCCTCCCCCCGGGCGCGACCCTGCTGCTGTACACCGACGGCCTGGTGGCGCGTCGGCAGTTCGGCAGCAGCGTGGACGTGGCCGAAGGGCTGCGGCAGTTGCAGGCGAAGATCCGCGAGGTCGCCGACAAGGACGTCCAGCAGATCGTCGAGGTGGCCAAGCGGGCCGTGCCCGGCGAGACCACCGACGACACCGCGCTGCTGGTGGTGCGGTCCAACCCCGAGGAGCTGGCGCTGCGCCAGGAGTGGTTCCCCGCGGAGGCGCCCACCGTGGCGGAGGCCCGGCACCTGGCCGCCGACACCTTCAAGGAGTGGGGGATGGACCGGGACCAGGCCGAACTGGCCTGCCTGCTGGTCTCGGAGATCGTCACCAACGTGGTCATCCACGCCACCCCCCACCCGGTGACCCGCGAGTTCACCGACGAGGGCGTCAAGGACTCCGACAAGCAACTGCCGCTGGACGGCTTCGACGACTTCGACGAGGACTGGTCGGACCTGCTGGAGGAGGCCGAGCAGAACGAGGAGTCCCCGTCGGTGAGCCGCGAGTTCCTGCTGCGGCTGCGCCGCGGCGCGTCCTCGGTGTGGGTGGAGGTCTTCGACCACGACCTGCGCCTGCCGCGCATCCGCACCGCGGGAGCCGACGACGAGGGCGGGCGCGGCCTCTACCTGGTCGACCAGTTGGCCGAGCGCTGGGGCTCCCGGCCCACCCCGGACGGCAAGGCGGTGTGGTTCCAGATCCCCATGCACCCCTCCGACAACGGCTGATCCCCCCGCCGGCCGCGCCGTCCCGCCCCGTCGGCGGCGGTCACGACCCCTCCTGGAACGGCCGGGGCTTGGGCACGTCCCGCGGCTCCACGTAGGGCTCCACCGTGATCGGCTGTCCCGCCTTCAGCATCCGGCTCCGTTCGATCTCCGCGTTGTACTCGGCCCCCAGCAGGATCGCGATGTTGGAGATCCACAGCCAGACCAGGAAGACGATGACGGCGGCCAGGCTGCCGTAGGTGCGGTTGTAGTTGCTGAAGTTCGCCACGTAGAAGGCGAAGGCCGCCGACGCCGCCAGCCAGATGAGGACGGCCAGCAGCCCGCCGGGGCTCACCCAGCGGAAGGGCCGTCTGGCGTTGGGGGCGGCCCAGTACAGCACCGAGATCATGAAGCTGACCACGAGCACCAGCACCGGCCACTTGGCGACGTTCCAGACGGCGACGGCCGTCGGCCCCAGCCCGACCATTTCGCCGACCCACCGCGCGACCCCGCCGCTGAGGATCACGGCGAGCGTGCTGACGCTCACCAGCACCAGCATCAGCAGGGTGACGCCGACCCGGATGGGCAGGGTCTTCCAGAAGGGCCGCCCCTCGCGCACGTCGTAGACCACGTTGGAGGCCCGCATGAAGGCGGCGATGTAGGCGGAGGCCGACCACACCGCCAGCGCCAGGCTGACCAGGCCGAACAGTCCGGCCGCGGCCTGGTTGGCCTGGAGGTCGGACAGGATGCCGACGACCAGGTCCACGGTCTGGGCGGGGACCACCGCGCCCAGCGCGCCGCTGATGGCGTCGGTGGCCGACTGCCCGGCCAGGCCCAGCAGGGACACCAGCACCAGCAGCGCCGGGAAGACCGACAGCACCGCGTAGTAGGTCAGGCCCGCGGCCAGGTCGGTCAGGTTGTCCTCCCGGAACTCCACCAGCGTGCGCTTCAGCGACGCCCACCACGACGTCGCGGGAAGGCCGGCCGGAGATTCGGGCGTCGCGACACCGGAGCCCGTGGCCGGGGACTCTCTCGATGCGGAGGTGCGCTCGCTCATCCCACTTCCCCTGTCTTGACGTCTTGGGGGACGACTGCCCGGACAGGCGGGGACGAACCACGGGAGCGGAAGGTGGGGCGCGTCCCGGTCAGGTGGTGGTCTGGTAGGCCCACAGCAGCAGGACCAGCACGATGAAGAACACCGCGATCCCGCTGGTGGTCCAGGGGATGTGCACCCGCTTGCGGAGCCAGCGGACTCCGAGGACGACGAAGATGACCAGCAGTCCGAGGAGGATCGCGCCGTCGTACGCGCCGCTCATGAGGTGACCCTTCCGCCGAGTTCCGTGAGGGGGTGCGGCCGGGCCGCTCCGGGCGGGGACCTCGGTCCGCCTCCCGGTCCGTCGGGACTCGGGGCGGTGCGACCGGAGGTTCCGCCGGGGCGTCGTCGGCCACGGGGGTAGTCCATCACGGATTCCTACCCGCCGCGGCCCCGCGGGCAACTGGGGCGGGCGGGGCTTGCCTCTGCTCCGAAACCGAATATCGTTCGGTTTAGGAGGGCTCATCGCGGACGAAGGAGGAACCGTGGCCGAGGCATACATCGTCGGGGCCGTGCGCACCCCGGTGGGGACGCGGAAAGGCGCGCTGGCGGCGGTCCACCCCGCCGACCTGGGCGCCCACGTGCTCAAGGAGCTCGTCGCGCGCACCGGAGTCGACCCGGCCGCGGTGGAGGACGTGATCATGGGCTGCGTCACCCAGGTCGGCCCGCAGGCGATCGACCTGGCCCGCACCGCGTGGCTGTCGGCGGGCCTGCCGGAGAGCACCCCCGGCGTCACCATCGACCGGCAGTGCGGCTCCTCCCAGCAGGCCGTGCACTTCGCCGCCCAGGGCGTGCTGTCCGGGACCCAGGACCTCGTCGTCGCCGCGGGCGTGGAGAACATGGGCATGGTCCCCATGGGCGCCAACGTGCAGTTCGCCGTCGACAACGGGCTGCCCGTCTACGGCGAGGGCTGGGTCCAGCGGTACGGCACCCAGGAGATCTCCCAGTTCCGGGGCGCACAACTGATGTGCGAGAAGTGGGGCTACACCCGCGAGCAACTGGAGCGCTACGCGCTGGAGAGCCACCGCCGGGCCGCCGCGGCCATCGCGGAGGGCCGGTTCGACGCCGAGATCACGCCGCTCGCCGGGGTCAGCCAGGACGAGGGCGTGCGCCCCGACACCTCCCTGGAGCAGATGGCCGCGCTCAAACCGCTGCGGGAGGGCTGGGCGCTGACCGCCGCCGTGGCCAGCCAGATCTCGGTCGGCGCGAGCGCGCTGCTCATCGCCTCGGAGCGGGCGGTCGAGGAGCACGGCCTCACCCCGCTGGCGCGGATCGTGCAGCTCGCCCTGGCCGGGGACGACCCGGTGTACATGCTCACCGCGCCCATCCCCGCCACCCGCATCGCGCTGAAGAAGGCCGGGCTGAGCATCGACGACATCGACGTCACCGAGATCAACGAGGCGTTCGCCCCGGTCCCGATGGCCTGGATCGACGAGATCGGCGCCGATCCCGCGAAGGTGAACCCCAACGGCGGCGCCATCGCCCTGGGCCACCCGCTGGGCGCCACCGGCGCCGTGCTCATGACCAAGCTCGTCCACGAGCTGCACCGCACCGGCGGCCGCTACGGCCTGCAAACCATGTGCGAGGGCGGCGGACAGGCCAACGTCACCATCGTCGAGCGGGTCTGACCCGCGTGGTGGGGCGGCCCGCGCGGGCCGCCCCACCGCTCAGTCCGCGGCGTACACCACGCGCTCCAGGCCCAGCCACTCCGCCAACTGGGCGAACTCGACGGCCAGTTCGGAGGCGGTGTCGGGGGGAGCGTCCTCCTCCATCGTGGTGCGCCGCACCAGCAGCCGGCCCGTGGCGCGGTCGGCCTTCAGGTCCACCCGCGCCACCAGGCGGTCGCCCAGCAGGAACGGCAGCACGTAGTAGCCGTGCACCCGCTTGGCGGCGGGCACGTAGATCTCCAGGCGGTAGCGGAAGCCGAACAGCGCCTCGGTGCGCGCCCGCTCCCAGACCAGCGAGTCGAACGGGCTGAGCAGCGCCCGCCTGGCCACCCGGCGCGGGATGCGCGCGTCGCGGTGCAGGTAGGCGGGCCTGCGCCAGCCCTCGACCTGCACGGGCACCAGCTCGCCGGAGTCCACCAGGTCGCGGATCGCGGCACGGCACTGCTGCGCGCCGAGCCGGAAGTAGTCGCGCAGGCAGCGCTCGGTGGCCACGCCGTGCGCGCGGGCCGCGATGGCCACCAGCTCGCGCCGGGCGTCGTCCGGATCGGGGTCGGGCGCGTGGTACACCTCGGGGGGCAGCACCCGGCCGGTCAGGTCGTAGCGGCGCTCGAACTGCTGGTTGCGCCCGTCCGCGGTGATCTCGCCGCACCAGAACAGGTAGGCCAGCGCGGTCTTCACCGAGGACCAGTTCCACCCCCACCGCTTGACGGCGCGCGGCTCGTCGTGGCGCAGCGCGGCCTCCACCTGCCGTGCGGTGGCCGGTCCGGTCCGGGCGACCTCGTCGCGCACCGCCCGGACCAGTTCGGGCTGCTCCTCGCCGACCCGCCGCACCATGCCCCACGCCCCGCTCACGTCGGCCATCCGCCAGCGCAGCAGCCGGTGCGTGGCCGGGGGGACGAAGCTGGCCTCGTGCGCCCAGTACTCCACCAGCATGCGGTGGGGCGCGGTGGCGGCCTGGTCCAGCAGGGCGCGGTCGTAGGGGCCCAGGCGCGAGTACACCGGCAGGTAGTGGCTGCGGCACAGGACGTTCACGCTGTCGATCTGGAGGACGCCGACCCGGTCGACCACCCGGCGCAGGTACCGTGCGGTGACCGCGCCGGAGGGGCGGCGGTCGGCGAACCCCTGCGCGGCCAGCGCCACCCGCCGGGCCTGGGCGAGGGAGAGCGCGGAGTCGCGCCGGGGAGGGGGAAGCGTCGTTGGTTCGTACACATGTACAACTTAGCGGCCTGCGGGGCCGACCGGGGGTCAGGAACCGGCCCTCCCCCCGCACTCGGACCACAGGGTGAGGAAGGAGTCGTCGCACCGCGCGGAGGCGGGCGGGTGCACCTCGGTCTGCTGGGGGGACCAGCGGTCGGCGTCGAACTGTCCGGCGGCGTCGGTCCGCTCGGCGCTCCCGGCGTTGGCCACGGGGGTGGACACGGCGGGCGGCCGGGCCGGCCTCGGCAGCGCCGCGGCCTGCATGCTCACCGAGCGGGTGAGGGGCTGCGGGGGAGGAGGGGGCGCGGCGAGGGCCGGCACCGCGTTCCGCTTCGGGGTGAAGTAGGGGGTCACCGAGGACGGCGGCGCGGCGGCGGCCGTGTGCTGCGCGGCCTTGGGCTCCGGCTGCGGCGACAGCAGGGCTGCCATGCCGCCGAGGGAGCACACGACCAGGCAGGCGGCCAGCCAGCGCGGCGACAGCAGGAAGAACAGGAGCGGAAGGCAGCGCACGATCCACGACGGACGCGCGTGTCGCGGCCGACAGCTCCGCCGACGGGAACGGGCTTGACGCATGAGGGGATGTCTCCTCCCAGGAGAGACGGTGGCGAACCACCGGACGACAACAGTTGGAAACACTCCGCGATTGCAGCAGGACTGTCCGTGGTCGCCCGTGGGCGTTGCAAGCCGCCGTCCGGGAGAGGCGGGATCAGTCCTTCGCGGACCAGCCCGAGATCAGCAGTCGACCCGAGCCGCTGCACAGCGAGCAGCTCCGGGGGACCAGGATGTCGGCATTACCCTTAGTAACCGAAGAGAAGCCGTAGATCCGGACCCGGTAACCACTGCCGCGGCAATCTTGGCACACGATCATGATGTCCATAAGCCAAATCCAAAGGTTGATAGCGGGTTTCGACGGTTCGGTAGTGCGGATTACGCTTTTGTCCGGGGGCGGTCAGTGTGGGGTGTGGGCCGCTTTGGGAATACGTACGGTGATTGTCGTCCCCTCGTCGAGGCGGGTGTCGAGGGTCACCGTGCCGCCGTGGGCGTCGGCGATGGCCTGGACGATGGGCAGCCCCAGGCCGCTGCCGCCGCCCGGAGCCCGGGTCCCCCGGTAGAAGCGGTCGAAGACGCGGGCCGCGTCCTCGGCGGACATGCCGGGTCCCGCGTCGATCACCGACAGGACGACCTCCTCGCCGTCGGAGTGCAGCCGAACCGTCACCGGGGCGCTCGGCGGGGTGTGCTCGCGCACGTTGGCCAGCAGGTTGGCGAGGATCTGGCGGAACCGGGTCTCGTCGATCTTCCAGAACAGCCGGTCCGGCACCTCCAGGGTGAACTCCCGCTCCGGCTCCAGGGACGCGGCGTCCCCGGTCATGTCCCGCACCAGCTCCGCCAGGTCGCAGGTGGACAGCTCCAGCGATCCGGTGCGGTCCAGCCGGGCCAGCTCCAGCAGCTCGCCCACCAGCTTCGACATGCGGGTGGCCTCGCCCTCCACCCGCCGCATCGCCTCGGGCAGCTCCTCGTCGGGGATCGCCCCCTGCCGGTACAGCTCGGCGTAGCCGAGGATCGTGGTCAGCGGGGTGCGCAGCTCGTGCGAGGCGTCGGCGGCGAAGTTGCGCACCCGCTGCTCCGACTCCGCCTTGGCCCGGAAGGCGTGCTCCAGGCGGCCCAGCATCGTGTTGATCGCCATCCCGAGCCGCCCCACCTCGCTGTAGGGGTCGGCGTCGGGCATCCGGTCGGCGAGGTCGGAGCCGGTGCTGATCCGCCCGGCGGTGGTGGCCATCCGGTCCAGCGGGGCCAGCGCCCGCACGATCAGGCGCCCGCCGACCAGCAGCAGCGCCCCCAGCAGCAGGACCGCGGTGATCAACTGCACCGTGATCAACTGGCGCGGGTAGTCCTCCCGCTCGACGGTCGGCACGCCGCTGACCAGGATCGCGTTGGGCCGCATCCGCACGGTCACCAGGTGCGGGGGAACCCCCTCGTCGGGGGTGTCCAGCTCCACGATCTCGTGCGAGGAGGCGTAGGAGCGCAGCTCGGTCAGCGACAGCCGGGCGATCCGGCTCAGGACCACGTCCTCGCGGAAGGTGTCGCCGTAGATCTGGTTGACCTCGCCCGTCTCGCGGTCGAGCAGGATCACGAAGTACGGCGACGGGCTGGGCGCGTCCACCCCCACCGGCGGGGTGTCGTTGTCCAGGCGGACCATGGCCCGCTCCGTGGTGAGCAGCAGTTGCGCCTCCAGCCGCTCGGTGATGAAGGAGCGCAGGGTCAGCACGCTGACCAGCGCGCTGACGAGCAGCCCCGCCCCGGTCACCAGCAGCAGCCCGGCCAGCAGCCGGGACCGCAGGGTGCCGGGAGGGGCGAACGGCCCGCGGACGGTCATCTCTCGTCTTTGGCGCGCAGCGCGTAGCCCACCCCGCGCTGGGTGTGGATCAGGTTGGGGCCGAACGGCTCCAGCTTGCGGCGCAGGTAGCTGACGTAGGTCTCCACGATCTGGGACTGGCCCGCGTAGTCCCACCCCCAGACGTTCTCCAGCAGTTGCGCGCGGGTCAGCACCCGTCCGGCGTTGTGCATCATGTAGGCCAGCAGCCGGAACTCGGTGGGCGACAGGTCGATGGGCGCGCCGTTGCGGCGCACCGTCCAGGTCTTCTCGTCCAGTTCCAGGTCGGCGACCCGCAGCACCCCGTCGGAGTTCCCGGAGTTCGGGTCGCGCTTGACCCGGCGCAGCAGCGCGTGCACCCGGGCGATGAGGGCCTCCACGGAGAACGGCTTGGTGACGTAGTCGTCGCCGCCCAGGGACAGGCCGGTGACCGTGTCGGAGGGGGTGTCCCGGGCGGTGAGGTAGATCACCGGGACGTCGTCGTCCTCGTCGCGCAGTCGGCGGCACACGTCGAAGCCGCTGATGTCGGGCAGCAGCACGTCCAGCAGGATCAGGTCGGGCCGCTCCGAGCGCGCCAGGGCGAGGCCCTCACCGCCGGAGGCCGCGGTGATCACCTCGAAGCCGTGGAAACGCAGGGCGGCCTGAACCAGATCGCGGATGTTGGGCTCGTCGTCGATCACGAGCACACGCGACCGCGTCGTGGTCTCTGCTTCCGTCATCGGATCCACCTAGCGAAAGACGTCGGGGGCTCCTGTCATGGTATGCAGGCCGGTCCACAAGGGGGGCGAAGTGGGAAGTTCTGCCCTCGGGGCGCATACGGGACGGCGGGCGCACGCCGAGCCGCGCCGTCCCGCAGCACCGTCCCCGCGGAGCGGGGCAGCGGGGACCGCCGGTCGCCTCCAGGGCTCCGGCCCGGTATCCCAGGGAACCGGTTCTTCCTGGGATCCGGACGGGGAGAAGCTGGGAGAATCCTGAGAGCCCCAGCGGCGGCACCGACCGCCTCCTGCGGGGCACGCTGGGTCACGGGTACAGGCGCTAGCCTTGCGGTGTGCGATTGGCGACGTGGAATGTGAACAGCGTGCGGGCGCGCAGCGAGCGCATCGCCGCCTGGCTGAAGCGGAGCGACGTGGACGTCGTCGCCCTCCAGGAGACCAAGTGCCGCGACGACCAGTTCCCCACCGAGGTCTTCACCGGACTCGGCTACGAGGTCGTCCACCACGGCCTGTCGCAGTGGAACGGGGTGGCGATCGCCTCGCGGGTGGGCGTCTCCGACGTCCGCGTGGGCTTCCCCGGGCAGCCGGGCTGGGGCGACCCGGAGGAGGCCGAGGCCCGCGCGATCGGCGCGGTGTGCGGCGGGGTGCTGGTGTGGAGCCTCTACGTGCCCAACGGCCGCGAGGTCGACCACCCCCACTACGCCTACAAGTTGCAGTGGCTGGCGCGGCTGCGCGAGGCCGGGGCGGCGTGGCTGGCCGAGGACCCGCAGGCGCAGATCGCGCTGTGCGGCGATTTCAACATCGCCCCGCAGGACGACGACGTGTGGGACATGGCGGAGTTCGAGGGCCGCACCCACGTCACCAAGCCCGAACGGGACGCCTTCCAGGCGCTGGTCGACACCGGCTTCGCCGACGCGGTGCGCCCGCACGCGCCCGGCCCCGGCGTCTACACCTACTGGGACTACAAGGGGCTGTCCTTCCCCAAGCGCAAGGGCATGCGGATCGACTTCGTGCTGTCCTCGCCCGCGCTGTCGGCGCGGGTCAGCGGCGCGGTGATCGACCGCGAGGAGCGCAAGGGCAAGGGCGCCTCCGACCACGCACCCGTCATCGTGGACCTGCGGCCGGAGTGAACACCGCCCCGGTAACGTGAGGGGTGTGAACCGAGCAGCGGCACCGCGGATCGCGGTATTCGGCAGCGTCAACATGGACCTGGTCGCCTACGTGGACACGGTCCCCGCCAGCGGCGAGACCGTGCAGGGGCGCCAGTTCCGCCAGGTCCCCGGCGGCAAGGGAGCCAACCAGGCGGTCGCCGCGGCCCGCGCCGGGGCGCAGGTGTGCTTCCTCGGCGCGGTCGGCGACGACGCGTTCGGCGTGCAACTGCGCACCACGCTGGTCGACAACGGGATCGACGTGTCGGGGCTGCGCACGGTCGGCGGCCCCTCGGGGACCGCGCACATCGTCGTGGACGGCGACGGCAACAACTCCATCATCGTCGTCCCGGGCGCCAACGGCACGGTCACCGCGCTGCGGGAGGGCGACGTCCGGCTGCTGGACGGCGCGCGGGCGCTGCTGCTGCAACTGGAGACGCCCCTGTCCGGGGTGCTCGCGGCGGCGCGGGCGGGCCGCTCCCTGGGCGTGACCACCGTGCTGACGCCCGCCCCGGCCCGGCCGCTGCCCGCAGAACTGCTGGACTGCGTGGACGTGCTGCTGCCCAACCAGCACGAGGCGGCTGCGCTCACCGGCCACGACGACCCCGAGCAGGCCCTGGCCGCGCTGCTGGAGGCGGTGCCCGAGGTGGTCGTCACCCTCGGCGGCGACGGAGCGCTCTACGGGGCGCGGGGCCACGAGCCGATCCGGGTGCCCGCGTTGCGCGTGGAGCCGGTGGACACCACCGGGGCGGGCGACACCTTCTGCGGCGCGTTCGCGGTGGCCCGCGCCGAGGGGCAGGACCCCGAGTCGGCGCTGCGGTTCGCGGCGCGCGCGGCGGCCCTGTCGGTGCAGCGGCCCGGAGCGAGCACGTCGATGCCCACCCGCCCCGAGATCGACGCGTTCGCGGACGCCTCCTCGTGACGTGACGGCGCGCCCGGAGCCCTCGCCCGCACGGCGGCCCCGGGCGCGGCCCCGGCGGGCCGTCCGCCGGGTCAGGACAGCGAGACGGTCACGCCCCCGCTGAACATCGACTCGTGCAGCTCGATCGAGGCGGGCTCCACCCCCTCGGGGACGTCGAAGACCACCTTGGCCTCGACCTTGTTGCCGGGGTTGATGTCGGTGAGGAACGCGTCGGAGCCGTCCAGGGAGAGCTCGGCCGCGGTGTCGTTGGAGTACTCCCTGCCGTCGGCGTCGAAGAGCTTCTGGTTGGAGCCGTCGAACATCTGCGCCCGGTCGCCGATGTTCTCCACGGTGACGTGCACGACCACGTACTGGCCCTGCGCCTCCTCGCGCAGGAAGTCCTCGCCGATGCTGGTCAGGCCGGTCTCGACCTCGGTGACGGTGAAGGCGAACGCGCCGTCCTCGACCGTGTCGCCGACCCCGGGCGCGGACTCCTCGGACTCCTCGGCGGAGTCCTCCCCGGACTCCGCCGCGCCCTCGCCGCCTGCGCCGTCCGAGGAGGCGCTCTGCCCGGAACCGGAGGGGGAGTCGTCGACGCTGGCGACGAGCGCCACGCAGCCGAAGAACCCGAAGAGCATGAAGAGGCCCAGGGCGACCAGGGAGGCCCACAGGCAGCCGCGGCTCTTCCTCGGCTGCGGCTGGGGCTGGGGGAACTGGGGTGCGGGATAGCTCATGGCAGTACTCCGTTCGTTGAAAGGGGGGTGGAGCGCCGCCCGGAGGGGCCGGGCAGCGCGCGGACGGTTGGCTTGGCGCGCGCTGTGCGGGGAGCGCGTGTGAGGGCGGCTCAGGCGTGGCGGATGCCGACCACCTGCACGTCGACGTCGAACCGTCTGAGGGCCAGGGCGGTGCGGTAGAGCTCCACCCGGGCGAGCGGGTAGAGGGTGTCGAAGGTGACCTCGGAGTGCGCCGACAGGCGGATGCCGAAGACGACGGTCCTGGGCGGCATCTGGGGCGGCCTGCGGCCGGGGGCGAGCTCGGCGACGCGCTCGCGGAACCACTCACGCGCCTCCGGCTCGCTCCGGAGGCTCTCGACGGCGGCGCGGACCTGGATGAACAGGTGGCTCAGCTTCGACGCAGCCGACGCCTGTTTGATGTGGACGATTTCATCGTTGGGTCCGAGCAGGTCGCACAGTTCGATGCCCTTGCCGTCGTGGACCGGGGTGACAGCCGTCTTCGTGTTCAAACAGAGGAAGCGGCGGTCGTAGTCGGGGACGGTTTTCTCGTTGTAGTGCTCTTCGGAGACGGGTTTGCCCTCCTCGTTGAGGGGCCACGGAGGCAGCTTGACGGAGGAGCCCTTCTCCAGCAGTTCGCTGACGGTGCGGCGCACCTCGTCGAGGAGGCGCGCCCCGTACTCGTACCAGCGCCCGTTGCGGAGGGCGTACATCCTCGGCCCGTCGTGGACGGTCGCCTCGACCCAGGAGTGCAGGTTGCGGAAGTGCTCGGCGTCACATCGGCCGTCTTCGTCCTCGTAGAGGCGGATCTCGCCCCGGCTCAGCCGCTCCTCCAACTCCGCCTGCTCCGGCAGCTTCCGGATCCGCTCCACGAACAGGTCGAACAGGGCCTCCTGGTCGGTGACCAGAGTTTTCGGCCCGAAGCGTAGGGAGAAGGACCTTGCGTCCCCGAGCGACGGAAGCAGCTCGCTGGGCGGTGCGATCTCCAGGGACACGGCCTCCGGATCGTCCCTGGCGCTGTCCTGGAGCAGCCGCCACAGCCGGGCGCGGAGCTGCGGGGACTTCACCTCCTTCTGGTCCTCCAGAGCCGCGAGTTCGTCGTGGATGCTCCCCTCCTCGATGACCGCGGCGATGAAGCGGATGTCGTTGACCAGGTCGGCCGGTTCCACGCCCAGGGGGACGGTGATCCCCTCGCCGCAGGCGACGGACTTGGGCTTGGTGCCGTTGCGCGTCGCGGTCAGGTCCGAGACGCCGCACTTCGCCCTGATGCGGTTGACGAGTTCCCGCTCGTGGCGGAGGGCGTAGGTGCGCAGGGAGGAGCCCTTGATGATGCCGGTGCTCGCGTAGCGTCCCTCGGAGGCGAGGAAGCGGGTGTGAATCTCCTGCACTGCGTGAGGGTCGAGGGCACGCGTGGCGAAGCGGCGGCCGAAGTCGGGGTCGCGGCGGTCGTAGGGGATCAGCCAGTGCCCCATCCCGTAGCTGAAGGCGTAGACGGCCCCGTCCACCTCGATGAGGACGGCGACCGCCGGGGTCACGCGGGTCAGTTCCAGTTCGAGACCGGTCGACCGGCGCGCCTGCTGGAGCCAGGCGGGGGGACCCTTCCGGCTGACTCCCGAGACGACCACGGCGGGACAGTCGTCGATCCGGGTGGTCTGGAGTTCGAGGTTCTGCTGGGCGAGCTGGTCGGCGTCGAAGACGCCGCGCATGCCTTCTTCGGTGGGGTCGACGTTGGCGAGCCGGTACAGCGTGACCGTGCGGGTCGTCGGCTTCGGGGTCGAGGAGAGGTCCGTCGGGGAGGACATGGCACTCCTTGTGAACATCATCCCTGTGAACAGTCTTCGAGTGCTTGATTGTAGTCATCACGTGTCAAAGTACAAGTCGGTTTATGGTGTGTGCACAGTCAATGGATAAAGTAGGGGTTGTTCTCGTGACTCGTGTACGAACTGCGCGGTAGGGTTCCACCAGCAAGCCGCACGAACGCAGGAGCCGCGATGCCACAACTCCCCACGGGAACCACCGTGAACTCGGTCGGAATCGCCCGTCTGGCCGGAGTGGGGCGGGCCGCCGTCAGCAACTGGCGGCGGCGCTACCCGGACTTCCCCGCCCCCGTGGGAGGCACAGAGAGCAGTCCGCTCTTCGACCTCGCCGAGGTCAGGGAGTGGCTGCGCAAGACCAACAAGCTCCCCGCCGGGGAGAGCCCGGAATCCGCCACCGAGGCGGTGTGGAATCTGCTCGACCCGCTGCGGGAGCACATGGACGGGGCCGACGCCGTCGCGCTGCTGGGCGCCGCCCTCGTGCTGCGCCGCCAGGGCGTCGACCTCGCGCAGCTCTCCGACGGCGAGCTGCGCGACCGGCTGCTGTCCTGCCTCGACGTGGGCGCCGCCCCGCCCGAGGTGCCCGACCCCGCCGGGCTGCGGCGCATCCTCACCGAGGCGGTCGCACAGACGGGCGACGCGGCGGAAGAGTCCTTCGAACGCCTCCACCAGCGCTACCTGACCTCCGTGGCCCGCCACTTCTTCGCCGACACCCCGGAGATCGGCGCGCTGATCGCCAACCTCGCGGTCCCGCCCGGCGGCACCGTGTTCGACCCGTCCTGCGGCAGCGGCACCCTGCTGCACGCGGCGGCCAGCCAGGTGCCCGACATCGCGGTCCACGGCCAGGAGCTCCACCCCGCGCCCGCCCGCCTCGCCCGGGTCCGGCTGCTGCTGGCCGGGGCGCGCCCCGACATCCGCTGCGGAGACTCGCTGCGCGCCGACCGCTTCGACGGCCTCGCCGCCGACGCGGTGATCGCGCACCCCCCGTTCAACCAGGCCGACTGGGGGTTCGAGGAGCTCAGCCTCGACCCGCGGTGGCGGTACGGGACACCGGCCCGCAAGGAGCCCGAGCTCGCCTGGGTGCAGCACGCCCTGGCGCACACGCGGCCGGGCGGCACCGTGGCCGTGGTGCTGCCCCCCACCGTGGCCTCCCGCGGCAGCGGACGCCGGGTGCGCCGCGAACTGATCCGGCGCGGAGCACTGCGCGCCGTGATCGCCCTGCCCGCCGGGCTCGCCCCGCCGATGGGGGTGCCGCTGACGCTGTGGGTGCTGCACAACCCGGAGGACGGCACCGCCCCGGCCGACGGGGTGCTGCTGTTCGACGCCTCCGACAGCCGCGTCGAGGGCTCCGGCGGCGACCCCGCCCGGTCGTGGCCCGCCATGGCCGAGCGCATCGCCGCCGTCTACCGGGCGTTCGCCGAGGACCCCGGGGCGGTCGCGGAGGAGCCCGGCCGCTTCCGGGTGGTGCCGCTGGCCGACCTGCTCGACGAGGCGGTGGACGTCTCCCCGGGACGCCACGTGCAGCGGCCCGGAGCCGACGCGGGCCAGCTCGACGAGACCCGCGACGACCTGGTGCGGCTCTCCGAGGACCTGGTCACCTCGCTGCCCGGGCTGCGGCCCGCCGCCGGCACGCTGCACCTGGCGATGACCACCCTGGGGGAGCTGAGCCGGATCGGCGGCCTGGAGATCCTCTACCGCCGCTCCGGCGAGGAACCCGCCGACGGCGAGCCGTCCCTGCCCGCCCTCACCGGGGAGGACATCGAACGCGACACCGCCCCGTCGGGCCGGGTGCGCCTGGACGAGAACACGGTCCGGCTCCGGCCGGGCGACGTCGTCCTGCCCCGGGTCTCGCGAAGACCCGTGGCGCGCGTGGTCACCGACGAGCAGGCCGCCCTGCACGGCAGCGCCTACCTGCTGCGCCCAGACCCCAAGGTGGTGGACCCGTGGTTCCTCGCCGGGTTCCTCACCGGCGCGGGCGCCTGCGCGGCGGCCGTCTCCACGAGCCGCCCCGGCGTCACCCGCATCACCGAGCTGCGCCGGGTCGAGGTGCCCCGCCTGCCGCTGGAGGACCAGCACGCCTACGGCGAGGCGTTCCGCCGCCTGACCGAGTTCCGCCGCACCCTGCGCCGCACCACCGAGGTCGGCGACCGCCTGTGGCGGCTGCTCATCGAGGGCCTGGCCACGGGCACGCTGCGCCCCGGCGAGCCGGAGGAGGAGAAGAAGGACTGAGCACGCCCACGGCCGGACGGCGGCGGGCAGCCCACGGGCGGCGGGCACGCGCCCGGGCGGGAAAGCCGCACGTCCGAGCCGTGGACGTCCCGGCTGGCAGGGCCAGCGGTGGCGGCTGAACGCCGCCGACACGCACCCCGGCCGCGGTCACCGGCAGCCCGAGGTGACCGCGGCCGGGGTGCGCCGGGACGGCGGCCGTCTCGGTGACCTCGACGCAGTTGGTCGGCTTGGCTGTGGCCGGACTTGCGCCGGGTGCCTTCGGGACGTTTACCGGTTGCTCCTCACCGTTTCGACGACCGGGCGGCCAGAGCCATGCCCGCAGACGAGCACACCCCTGACGGCCGAACCGGTGAGAACCTACTGACCCCCCAGCCGAATCGGCCTCAGATCTGGGCAGGCGGAGGCTTTCCCGAGAGGGCAATGCTTCTGGGGCTGTCCAGCCCTGTCCACGGTTGCCGTCAGCAGCCGTGTTGACACGGGAGCAGCGACACCACGGGTTCGGGGCGCCCCTGCTTCATCCGTTCCAACATCTCCTACCGGAGATCGTCAAGACGACCGTCTCACCCTGCACGAGCAGCAGCCCTGATCCTGTCGCCCTTAATTACCAGAACCGTTTTCAGAACCGTCTGCCGAAGACACCGAGTCAATTGCAAGCCGCCAGGGAAACTTCCTCCCACTGGCTTCCCCTTCCCCGGGATCATGCAATCTCGACTCTCCAAAAACAACAGAGACCCCTTCTCTCCGAAGCAGGTCAATATTCTTCCTGAAAGGCGCGCGTTTTCCGTAAGCCGAGTTGACGAACGGTAAGACGACGATGGGGACCCCGAGTCCGATGGCTTCGTTCACCACGTCGAGGGCGTAGTTGTCGGCGATTCCGTTGGCGAGTTTGTTGATGGTGTTGAAGGTGGCCGGGGCGACGACGATGGCGTCGGCCTTCGGGGAGCGGGGTTGGCCGGGTTTGCGGTGGGTGTGGCGCACTGGGCGGCCGGTCTGCTGTTCCAGGGCTTTGACGTCGATGAAGCCGACCGCGGCCGGGGTGGCGATGACCTGGACGGTCCAGCCTTCCTCCTGGGCCATGCCGACCAGGATTCCGACATCGCGAGCGGGGCCGGCGGCGCACACCACGACGTAGAGGCTTCTGGTCTGTTCGGTCATGCGGCGATTCCGGCGCGTTCGACGAGTTCGGTCATGTTGGCGCGCAGGTGGCGGCGAGCCGGTCCAGCAGGGTGGGAAGTTGCTGGGCCACCGCGCTGTAGCGGCATGCCTGGTAGCCGGTCTTGGCTGCGCGTACGGCCCTGGTCAGTGCCTCGACGGTGATGTCGGGGGGTGTGGGCGGTGGTGGGGGCGGTGTAGCGGGTGAGGGCGGCGGCGATGCGGTCTGCGCTGTCCAGAGCTCCGGCAGTGGCGGCGATGCCTGTCCCGGCAAGGCTGATGAACTGGCGTCGTTTCACTCGGTCCTCCTTCTCCTCCACGCTAGGCGGGGAGAGCCGGGCCGTGGGGGCCGCGGCCGGCGCACCATCCCCGGTGGGGATGGCCAGGTTGAGGGGTGCCAGTCCGAACAGCATGCGTGCCTGGTCGGGCATGCCCAGGCCGTCGGCGATGCGCTCGACTACGTCGAAAGAGGTGACGCGCTTGCGGCCGTTGAGGATCTCGCTGATGCGGCCCTGAGCTATTCCGGTGGCCGCGGCAAGCCTGGTCTGGCTGGCACCGCTGTAACGCTGGGCGAACCTGAGCAAGCCGGAAATGTCGCGTTCTTGTAGAATTCGGCGCGTTTCTTCACGTTTCCACGCCCAAGCGGGAATGACGATCGGCTCTGGTGACCGTCCAGCCATCGCAGCCCTTCTCACTGTGGTGGGACCGCCATTATCCCCACCTGGGATAACTGCTGGGGATAGGTTTCAGATTCTGCCCGCGAAAACCTGGGAGCATGAACGGCGACACGAACACGACATGCACGGCCTGGCAGAGGGCGTGGCTGGCGGTGGGCGCGGCCATGTCGGGGGTTCGACCGGACGACCATGGCCGGGCTGCGGGTGGAGTCCCGACGTCAGGACTGCTGGGACTGGGGGACATGGGCCGGATCGTGGTCGCCTCGGTCAAGGAGACGGCCGCATGACGGCCTCGACCCGACAGGCGGGGTGTCTCAACGCGTTGCGGGTGCGGCTGGACTGGCTGGGACTGGGGACCTGTAAGGCCACTGCCCGCCCCACACCCCCATCCCGCCCGGCTCCCCGAGTACGCGCCCTGCCGGGGCGCGCGGTGGGGGTGGGCCGGTGACGCTCTCGCTCACGTCCTTTCCTGGTACGCCCGACAGCGTGGCCGCCGCCCGCCGGTTCGTCGCCGGGGTGCTGCGGGCCTGCCCGCAGGCCGCCGACGACCATGCTCCCATGG
>Ga0207864_1001982_pt1 | contig 20670 bp, 16 predicted proteins | sample HigsolmetaAR202D_FD_184834 | JGI IMG/M metagenome (GOLD analysis project Ga0207864, IMG submission 184834) | Ionic liquid and high solid enriched microbial communities from the Joint BioEnergy Institute, USA - AR20-2-D (SPAdes) (version 2) ... | reverse complement strand
AATGGCCATCGAACATTCGCCCCGCACGGTTTTGAGTGACTGACCTATGTTCCCGACGATTCCAGATGGTGTCGATCCAGCCTGGTATGTGATCTGCATGGGCCTGGCGGCACTGATCATCGGCTGGAGCAAGGCAGGCTTTGGCGGGGGCATCGGCATCGTCGCCGTGCCGGTCATGGCGATGGCATTCCCGAACAACCCGACGCTGCTGCTGGGCGTCATGCTCCCCCTGCTCATCGTCGGTGACGTGCTGAGCTGGCTGCATTACCTGCACGATCAGGAGTGGCGTCTGCTCAAGCCGCTGCTCATCGGGGCGATGGTTGGCATCGTCATCGGCGCGGTCGTGCTCTTTCTGCTTCAGCAGATGGACACGCGCATCTTTCAGCGTGGCCTGACGGGCGGCATCGGTGCGATCTGCCTCATCTTCGTGGGGATGCAGGTCTACGCACTGACGGGTCGCCCGGCCATCAAGCTGCCGCCGCGATCCACATCGAGCCTGGGTGTGGGCACCCTGTGCGGGTTCGTCTCCACACTGGCGCATTCCGGCGGCACCATCGCCACGATTTACCTGCTGCAGGAGCGGCTGGACAAGCGCAAGCTCGTGGGCACGTTGCTGTTGATGTTCCTGCTGGTGAACCTGGCGAAGGTGCCGCTGTACGTGCATCTGAACGTCATCACATCGACCTCGATGCTGCACGCCGTATGGTTCGCCCCACTGGTGCCGCTGGGCACGTTCAGTGGCGCGTGGATGAACCGCAGACTGCCGCACCGACCGTTCGTCATCATCATGTACACCGCCGCCACCCTCACCGCCGCGAAGATGTTATGGGAGGCGGTTGTGGGGTGAGGGACAATAGCAAGAGCACCCAGCCACTTGGTGGCTGGTCTTCGGTGCGCGAGGATGTGGGGAGATGTTACGAGCGCCGCCAGTCGATGCGGGGAGCGTCACCCCAGAGCATTTCCAGATCGTAGTGAGCACGCGTGTTCGGTTCGAACAGATGCACGATCACATCGACGAAATCGAGCACGATCCACGTGGTCGCATCGTCACGTTCACCGCCGAAACGCTCCAGGCCGCGTTCTTGTGCAAGCTCCTCAATGTCGTCCGCAACGGAGCGCATCTGCCGATCACTGGTGCCGCTGGCGATGAGGATGTAGTCGGAGATGTCCGACATCTGGCGCACATCGAGCAGGACAATATCCTCGCCATGTGAATCAGCAATCAACCGGGCCGCATCCGTGGCGAACGTGCGGACCGTCGCGTCGTTCACGTGGTGACGAAACGTGCTGCGTTGCTCGGATCGCTCGATGCCGGGCGTCTGTGACTCGTGTTCGGAAGATCGATTCATGCGGTAACAATAGTGCCGCCGGCACGTGTTGTCACGGCCGGCGGCGTGGTGAGTTCCTTACTCACATCCTGCTCAGTTCAGGCCCAGCAGTTCACCGATGATCGGGCTATAGCGCACGATCACACCGGCGAAGACCACCGAGACGATGCTGATGAGCTTGATGAGAATGTTCAGCGACGGGCCGGAGGTGTCCTTGAATGGATCGCCGACGGTATCGCCGACGACAGCCGCCTTGTGCGAATCGGACCCCTTGCCGCCGTACTGACCGGTTTCGATGTACTTCTTGGCGTTGTCCCACGCGCCACCGGCGTTGGCCATGAAGATCGCCACCGCGAAGCCGCACACCAGCGCTCCGGCCAACATCCCCATCACGCCTGCCACGCCCAGCACCAGTCCCACCGCGATGGGCACCAGTACCGCCATCACCGAAGGCACCACCATTTCACGCTGTGCCCCGGCCGTTGAGATCGCCACGCAGTTGGCATAGTCCGGGTAGCGGTGACCATCGACCGTCACCTCGTAAGGCCACTTCATCGGATCGGCGATGTCCGCATCGTTCATCCCCTGCTTGCGGAAGCCTTCCTTCATGATGCCGAACTGACGACGGCACTCACGCATCATCGCGTAAGCCGCCCGGCCGACCGCGTTCATCGTCATCGCACAGAAGACGAACACCAGCATGACGCCGACAAACAGTCCGCACAGCACGCGGGGGTTCATCAGTGTCACATCGTAATACTGCAGCAACTGCGGCAGCGTCGCGTTGGACGCCTCGACCACGAGGAACTCCTGATGCCGGCCGTTGACATCCACACCCGCACGGAACAGGTTCATTTCCGCGTCGAACTGCACCGGCACGGACGCACCACGGTTGTACTGCGCATCAATCGCATCGATCAGTGACGCCTGAAGCAGCAGTCCCGCATCGACCGTCTCGGTGCCCGGTCGCGAAATCTGGAACAGACCGTTGCCCAGATAAGCCATCGTCGGCTCGGTGAGCGAGGGCTGAACCTGTACCTGACGATCCGCTCGCACCTGCTGCGTGAGCGACTGCTGCACGGTGATCGCATAGGCTGCCAGCAGCGCCAGCGCCGTCAGTGCCGCTGAACCGATGGCAAAGCCCTTGCCCGTCGCAGCCGTGGTGTTGCCCAGCGAGTCGAGCATGTCGGTGCGCTCACGCACGAAAGGCGGTTGATGGGTCATTTCGGCATTGCCGCCCGCGTTGTCCGCGATCGGGCCGTAGGCGTCGGTCGCCAGCGTGATGGCGAGGGTCGAGAGCATACCCACGGCTGCCAGCCCCACGCCGAACACACCCATGAGGAACGACTGATTACCACCTGCCGAGATGAACGCTACAAGGATCGCCGCCACCACCGTCAGAAGCGGAATCCAGGTCGACACCATGCCCTCGGCGATGCCGGAGATGATGACTGTCGCCGGTCCGGTTTCCGCCTGCTGGCTGATGCGCTGAGTTGGCTTGTGCTCATAGCTGGTATAGACCTCCGTCCCCCAGGCAATGACCAGCCCCGCTGCCAGCCCCGAGATGATGGCAAGCCAAATGCCCATCCAGCTCACGCCCACCTGCGCCATATCGCCCAGCAGCCAGTAGAGCAGGCCGCCCGAGGCGAGCACGATGAGCACCGAGCTGAGCCAGACACCGCCATGCAGGCTCTTGAGCAACTGCGCCATGGTAGCGCCTTCACGGGTCTTGACAGTGAAGATGCCGGCGACCGCCAGCAGGATGCCGATACCCGCCAGCGCCGGGGCAACGACGACCAGTTGCAGCGCCTGGGCGAGGGTCATGTCCATGCGGAACGCCGCAGCCGCCGCCAGCGCCATCGCCGCGAGGATCGAACCGTAATACGACTCGTAGAGGTCCGCCCCCATGCCCGCGACGTCACCGACGTTGTCACCCACGTTGTCCGCGATCGTGGCCGGGTTGCGTGCATCGTCTTCAGGAATGCCCGCTTCGACCTTACCGACCAGGTCCGCCCCCACGTCAGCCGCCTTCGTGTAGATGCCACCACCCACACGGGCAAACAGCGCCTGCAGCGACGCACCCATCGCGAAGCTGAGCGTGATCGTCGTCACCGTGACGAGTTCGCTCATGCCGAACACCTGCGTGAGCAGGAAGAACCAGACGCTCACGTCCAACAGGGCAAAGCCAGTCACGCACAGGCCCATGACCGCCCCTGCACGAAACGCGACGCGCAGGCCGTCGTTGAGTGACTGCTTGGCGGCATTGGCTGTGCGGGCAGAGGCGTTGGTCGCCGTCTTCATGCCGAAGTAACCGCACAGACCCGAGAGGAACCCCGCAATCGGCACACCAATCGCCGACTGCCAGGGCTGCAGCTTCGGCCCCAGCGAAATCGCCAGCAGCACCAGCACGAGAATCGCGAAGACGACCGCCACCGTCTTGCGCTGCTTGGCCAGATAGGCATAGGCCCCTTCGCGCACAGCCTGGGCGATACGGATCATGTCCGGTTCGCCTTCGCTGGCGGTCATGATGCTCTTGTAGAAGAAGAAGGCCATGGCCAGCGCGACCACAGCCCCAAGCGGTGCCAACCAATATGCGGGGGGAAGCGTCAGGGCGGTGCCTGCTGGATCAGTCTGACCCCATGCCACGGACGTGCTCAGTGCCGCTGCAACGGCGGTGGCGATACAGACACCTGATCGGAATCGCATGATTTAGTCTCCAACCCAAGTGAAAAAAGCCGCGCGGGAGAACCCCGTCGGAAAGTGGCACAAGGGTAGAATCGCTTAAGGCTTATTGCAAGAGAGGTCACTGCGGCAGGGGTAACTTTTTTATTATCGTGACCTTCTGCCTGGCGCAAGTGATAACCGGCCCATCACAATCGACGGGCCGGTGTTCAGATCGAGGCGAATACCACCGAATGACTTTTACTTCGAGGTGTTGTTGGAGCGACCGCGGGCGGGGCGGGTCTGGGCGGTCTTCATCATTTCCAGCCGCTTGAGCGTCTTGCGAAGGGCACGCTGCTTGCGCTCGCTGGGCTTCTCGTAGTAAGCGCGGCGCTTGATGTCCTTGGTGAGACCTTCCTTCTCACACAACTTCTTGAATCGGCGCATCATCTGTTCGGCCGATTCACCTGCCCGGGCCTTGATCCGAATCGCCATGTAGTGCTCCGTTATGTTTGTTCCAATCGTCCGCTGGACGCAATCTTAGTCTGGTGCGAGCCACTTATTGTGCCACGCACCGAAAAAATCTGCAAGTGCCGGATTTAAGGGCACCACCGCCGGGAACGACCTCCGCGCAGCGCTACCTCGCCATGCCCCACCACCCCACCGCCGCCAGCGCGATCACGATGGCAGCCACAACCACCACCAACCGCCCGGTCGTCACGGGGACACCCGCGATGGTTGCCCAGATGCGCGGCCCATCCGTGCCATTGCTCCCCGTCGCCACCGCCCCAGGATCAGCCCCGCTCGAATCAGCCTCGTCCTCACGGCGCACCAGCACCATTTTGCCGCATTCCGGGCACGGGGCATGCCGGCCGATCATGTGCTCGGCCGCCTTCAGCCGCACCCCACACGACGAACATGTCAGACTGATGATCCCCAAAGCCTGCTGCTCCACTGACCCTGTATGCGGAATCCCACGCGATTCGACGGCAACACCCTACCGCAGCCGTCGCTCATCTGCGATCCCCGGTGACCCATGAAAGTCAGGCGGGCAAAAAGGTCTTGACGCGCGGCTCGTTCCGGGGTGTAATCATTTTACGGTGAGATATTGCTCTTATCGTTCGAAGGCGTGTTCCCCACAACCTTCGATCCGTCCCACCCGTAGTACCCCCAAGAGGCCCTGCCGGATTTTAAGTGCCCTCGAACCGTTCGAGTTATCCACAGACGGCCTCGCATATTGCGGCTTTTGAACCTCATTGGCGGCCCCTCCCGATCCAAGTCGGGACAGGCATGTTATATTGCCCAACCAAGGGCTGGATGACCGGATGGTGGACCACACAGGGAATCGCACGAACCACGAAAGCATTCGCAACCGTCTGACGGCAGGTTTTGTGTGATCGGTCCAGCGCCGGTATGTTCGATGCGGCTTCGGCCGCGACAAGTGAATCAGCGATCTTTGACCTCTGACTCCGTCCAAGGAGCGCGACATGCCCAGTAAGAACGACGCCTGGGGAATCGAAGTCGGCGCCAACGCCATTAAGGCGCTGCACCTGGTGCGTGACGGCGACGAGCTGGTGGTGGCCGATTACGAGGTGCTGCCCTTCAAAAAGATCCTCACCACTCCGGATCTGAACGTCGACGAGGCCGTCCAGGTCGGGCTCGACCAGCTCATGACCCGGTACGACATGAAAAAGAGCACGCTGGTCGTGTCGGTGCCCGGGCACATGGCCTTCGCCCGTTTCGCCAAGCTCCCACCGGTCGAACCCAAGAAGATCGCGGAGATCGTCCGGTTCGAAGCAGTCCAGCAAATTCCCTTCCCGCTGGACCAGGTCGAATGGGACTATCAGGTGTTCCAGCAGGAGGACTCGCCCGAGGTCGAGGTTGGCATCTTTGCCATCACGAAGGACCGCGTGGTCAAGTTCCTGTCCGACTACCAGCACGTGGGCATGCGAATCGACGCCCTGACGCTCTCGCCCCTGGGTGTCTACAACGGGCTGGCCTATGACCTGGACCTGCAGGAAGACTCGCCCGGCACCATTCTCGTCGACATCGGCACCAGCGCCACCGACGTCATCATCGTCGAGGGTGGCGGCATCTGGCTCCGCACACTGCCCATCGGCGGTAACAACTTCACCGAAGCGCTCGTCAAGGCGTTCAAACTCACCTTCCCCAAGGCTGAAAAACTCAAGCGCGAGGCCGGTACCAGCAAGTACGCCCGTCAGATCTTCCAGGCGATGCGGCCGGTCTTCGCCGACCTCGTGCAGGAAATCCAGCGTTCACTGGGCTACTACCAGAGCCTCAACCGCGATGCCGACCTCAAGCGGCTGATCGGCGTCGGCTCCACCTTCCGGCTGCCCGGCCTGACCAAGTTCCTCAAGCAGCAACTGCAGATCGACGTCAAGCGTCTGGACGGCTTCAAGCGCCTCAAAATCGATGGCAAGCGTGAAGCTGATTTCACCAGCAACGCCCTGAACATGGCGACGGTGTATGGCCTGGCGCTGCAGGGCCTGGAAATGGAACGCGTCAGCGCCAACATCCTGCCCAAGGCGATCATGCATGAGCGGATGTGGAAGGCCAAACAGCCCAAGTTCGCGCTGGCGGCGGGCATCGTGGTCGCGGCCGTCGTCGGTGCTCAGGCGGCGCTGATATCCCAGCGATCCGCCTTCGAGCAGGCCATGCAGGCCAACAACGGCCCGATTCAGGCGATCATCAACCCGGCGCAGCAGAAGGTCGCCCAGTGGAAGGAACTGGAAAGCGGTCAGGACCCGCGCAACCGCCTGGAGAACTTCCGCCGTATCCCCGATTACCGCGACGTCTGGCCGCGCATGCTGGAGGATCTGGCAGCCGCAGTTACAGCGCTCAACGCTCAACCGGCGCTCTTTGGCAGCGACTACGACGCCATCCAGCAGATTCCCCGGGCGCAACGGCGGCGGATGTATCTCGACGAATACCGCGTCGAATATCTGCCCGACGGCAAGACGCCACGCAGCGCCGGCGGTGCCGTAGCCGCACGTCCCCCGGGGGGAATGATGACCGATCCCTACTCGGACGGAGGTTCGGACAGCGAATCGGCTGACCCGATGCCGCGATACCGCGTCACACTCACGGGCACCACGCCCAACACCAACGCGTCAGCGTTCATCCGCGATTTCATAAACGCTTTGCAGACCGAGCACGCCAAACACAATCGTCCCTACCGCATCGTCGAGGTGCAGTTGGTGGACCTGAAGCCCGTGCCCCGTGCGACGACGCAGGATGCCCGCCCGGGTCAGACGCCCATCGTCCCGGGTGGTCGCCCGACAGGCGGCCGTCGCGGTGCACTGATCACTGAGCCGGGCATGTTGCCCGGTACGGCGAACCCAGGGTATGTGGGGCCTGCCGGTCGTGGACGAATGAACACAGGCATGGGTCTGGGCGCGTATGCCGACCTGCTGCCGCTCAATCCCCTGCAGGAAGAAGCGGAAAGAGCCACGACGAACGATAACTACTTCGAGGTCCGTTATGTGATCGAACTGCTGCCACCGGAGGAAGCGCGTCTGCGTGAGGATCCGGCCTGGCAGCCGCCGTCGCCCGAGCCGGCCGAAGACGATCAACTGGATGGCTCGGAGGACAACCTGGAACTGGACGAGCAGACGGACGAGCCGGGTGACGTCGCGGACGATCCGGATGCGGCCCCAGCTGACGATCAGCCCACCGATCCCAACCTTGTGCCCGAAGCCTCGCTCACGCCCCGCAGTGCGGAGGACTTGTCATGAAGAACGTCCTGAACTGGATCAAGGCCAACCCTATCAGTGTCGCATCGTTCGTGGCCATCCTCGCCGCGGTGGGCTACCTGTTCTTCGGGGTCAGTTCACAGGCTCAGGCCTTCCGTCAGGAAGTAGAGAGCCAGAACAAAATGACATCGCAGATCACGGGATTGATGCGCACCTCCGTGTCGATTCGCCCCCTGAAGCCGGGCGATCCCGCGATCACGCAGACGATCACAGTAAATGACCGAGCGATTGAATCGCTCAAGGCGTTCTACGAGCGCATCAAGTATGAAGCTGAGGCTGCGGAAGATTACCTCCTGCAGCGGAACATGCAGTTCCACGAGGAGCTGATCCCGGGGCTGCTGTCGGCTGAACAGTTTGACGGCTCGCTGCGTCCAGACTTCCGCCGGCTGTACCGCCAGGCGTTCCTGGACATGCTGCGGGCGCCAGCCGGTCCGGACGACGCGACACCGCGGTTGAACGCGGGAACGCCTCCTGATCCGACGGAGGTGCAGCAGCGCATGCAGGAACTGGCCGCCGAGTTCACCACGCCGGTCAACCCGCGTCTGGGGCTGGCGCAGGATGAGAACGAGGCCCGGCTGGCCGAACAACGGGCGGAGGAACTGGTGCAGGCACAACGCGAGCACCTGACCAACATACTGCAGAGTACCGCCCGCCGCATCCACATTTATGCCTCACTGCCCGATCCGGCACAGCCTGATGCCCTGCCACAGGACTTCCCGTTCCAGATCGGGGCGTGGAGCGACAGCAGCTACAAGCTGGAAAACATCACGATCGAGAACATGTGGGACGGACAGATGACCCTGTGGATTCAGCAGGACATCGTCCGGGCGATCGAGCTGGCTAACGGTGTGCGCCAGCCCAACACCAGCGTGCTGACCGCACCGATCAAGCGTCTGATCAGCATCCGCGTGCTGCCGGAGTTCATCGGCATCAGCAAGCCACGGCCGGACCTGTCCACCACCAACACGCCCACCCGTCCCGGTGGCGCTGGCCCGGGCATGGTTGACCCCTACCGTATGGGCCCGGGTGGCATGGGACCGGGTATGGGACTGATGGAGCCGGGCATGATGGGCGGCATGGGGATGTACGGTGGCCTGGACTCGGGTACGGACAGCGGCATGGACGAAACGCTGGACCCCAACCAGCCCATCAAACCCAATTTCATGGTGTCCAACTCCGGCCGACGCAGCAACCCGCTTTACGATGTCCGCGTCGCGGAAGTCCGCATGGTGGTCGACGCCAACCAGTTCCCGGTGATCTTTGACGCCGTGCACGCCGTCAACTTCATGACGGTGCTGGAAATGAACGTCAAGGATGTGGACGAGTATGAGGCCCTGCGGGAAGGCTTCGTTTACACGGGTGACGCCGTCGAAGTGACCATGCTGATCGAGTCGATCTGGCTGCGACAGTGGACGCAGCCGCTCATGCCCAGGTCGATCCGCGTCTGGCTGGGCATCGAGCAGGCCGAGGGTGCCGGCGACACGGGCGGCGACATGGGCGGCAGCGACTTCTGATTCAACCACGGTTCCACGGACAGGCAAACCGTACAAACCCAAGCGAGCATTCTGGCACGGAGTGCAGTCATGAAACTCAAGAACATCAACTTCTTCCAGAAGTATGTGGAACTGATGGTGATCGCACTGGCCGTGCTGATTGGGGTGTACGTGCTGTGGAGCTACGTGCTTTCCAGTCCGTATGCCGTGGAATACACCGGAGCCGGTACCTCCGCCCGCGTCTCACCGGCGGACCTGCCGCGGCGGCAGCTCGAACTGGCACGCCAGCTTGAAGCGGGTGTCAACTCCACACGCAACCCACTGGGCGAGCTGCCCACGGAAATCCCCTCCTACTTCGAGGAGTTCGTCGAACGCCTGACTCGCAGCCACATGCGGATGCAACTGGCGTTCGGCTCACACGGCCTGCCGGACGGCTACGTCCGGCTGGACGGCGGCGAGATGATGGCCTATTACGTGCCCACCCCGCCCGCCCCCCAGAACATTCGCACCACCGCCAACTACGGCGTGCTGGCCAGCCACGATGAACTGGTACAGTACTTCACCCAGTCGATGCGCGCCACCTCGGGAGACGGCCGCGCATCCCGGGAAGCGGCACGTATGGCTGATCGCCTGACGGCACTGATCGGCAACCCTAACCCGCGCGACTTCCAGTCAGTCACGGTCGGCGCGGAGTTCGATCTCCGCGCTCTGCAGGAACTCTACGACGGGCCGGCACGGGGCGGCCTGCAGAAACTGCCCGACAACTGGTGGTGGGGAAGCCTCATCGTCACCGACGTCATCCTCGAACGCGAAACGTGGGATGAGGTTTCCGGTGAATGGACCGATCGCACCCGCATCGACCCACTGCCCGGCCAGCCCGATCTGCGCACGCCCCGAGACGCGTACGACCAGAACACGCTCGCCCTCGTGATGTCGACGCTGCAGCAGTACCAGACCGAACTGTCCAACCCGCCCTTCCCTCCGCTGGCAGACTACAGCCGGCCGTGGCGTTCCCCCTTCAGCGAGAAGAAGGAACTGACAATGGAGGAACGCCAGGAGTTGGTCGATCTCCGCAAACGCATCACGGAGACGGAACGCCGCATCGAGCAACTGGTAACCCGCATCACGGAACGCGCACAGCGTCAACAGCTGACGGGCAATCGCCCTTCTGCGATTCGGCCCAACGCGCTTGAAGAACTCGGACCAATCGGCGGCGGCAATCGGCCTCGTACCACACCCAATCCACAGCAGCCCCAGCGGCAGCAGCGTGACCCCGATGCCGAGCAGCTTGCCCAGTTGCAGGAACAGCTCGCCCAGTTCCAGCAGCGGTATGCCGACCTGGCGGGTGATGAGGCGGCTATCCGACCTCAGCAGCAGATCCAGCGATTCAACCCAAACCTGTTCTTCGGTCCGGGTGGTTTCCCCGGTGGGTTCGGACCGGGTACTCCCGGATTCAACCCCGGCATGGCACCTGACATGATGATGTTCGAGCCTGGGTTCGCCGGCGCGTTCCCCGGTGCGAACACGCGTCGCCCCTTCGTCCCGGGTGGGGTGACCGGACAGGAAGAGGAGCAAGTCCTCGTCGAGGATGGCCGCCTGCGTGTCTGGGCGCACGACCTGACGGTCGAGCCGGGCAAGACCTACCGTTATCGCGTCATCGTCTCGGTGCTCAACCCGCTCTTCCAGCGGCGAAACCTCACCGAGGAGCAGCAGGAGCAGTACTTCAACCGGCTGTCGCTGGAGTCCGAACCCAGCGAGTGGACCGAGCCGGTGACCACCCGCCCCGTGCCGCAGTGGTTCGTCGAGAGCGTGAATCCCAACACGCAGCAGGCGACCATCGAGGTGTGGCGCATCTTCGACGGCATGCCCAGCTTCGCGCGGTTCACCGTCTCGCCGGGCGACCCAATCATCCGCGAGGTCACCATGACGGGTAACGACGGCGTCAACCGCACCGTTCAGGTGGATGTGCCCGTCGTAATCGTCGACACCTACACCGATGCCAACGAACTGGGCAGCGAAGTAAGCGCGTTGCTCTACCTGGACCTGCGGTCCAAGACGCTCAAGTCCCGCCGCCCGGATGTGGATCGCAACAGCCGCGAACGAGTGGAGCTGGAAAGCGAACGGATGCTACGGGGCGAGACGGGGATACCCGGCACGCGTCCCAATCCCAACGTCCGTCCGCCTGCAACCCGACCGCTTGGTGGCGCGATTCGGGAACGCTGAACCAATCAGCGACCATCCCCACAAGTACCTCGCACGACGGAGTCACCTCCGTCGTGCGTTTTTTTTGATGGCCGTGAGCCGATACGAATGCCGCTATCTCCTTCAGCGAACGACAGGCGGGACATCTGCCCCTCCATGCTCTCGGGTATTGCGGGTCACCGTGGTGATGGGTTCGCCGCATTCGGGGCATCGGTCGCTGGCGAGCATGTAGAGCAGGTATCCGCAGTGCTGACAGGTGGGTTCCTCGATGCGGATGGAGAACTTCAGGCCACATCCTTCACAGTGGCTGTCGCCAGTCGACACTTCCTGTTTATGCTGGCAGCCGGGACAGATGAGCGTAAGGCGGTCGAACCTGCGGCCGGAGCGCTCGGTCGGGGTGCGGAGATTGATGTGCCTGAGGATGAGCAGACCAAGGCTAGCGCAGGTGGTGACGATGGCTGCAGCGGTGGTGATACGACCGAACACCTCGGCCGGCGGCGGGCTGTATGTGAACAACGTCTCATACCACGCCAGGCCAGCCATGCTCAGCCCCGTACACGCGGAAGAGGCAAGGGCGACATAGCGCAGCCACACCTGCCCCGGCTTCAGCAAGATAAGGAACACAAGGTTCCAGTAACTGATCACCGTGGCCAAAATGATGAGGCTGATGAAGGTGAATTGGGCCGAATCACCGCGCAGGTTGCCCCAGGTGAACCTCATCGCCATCCCCAGGGAGATGACCGCCGCAACGACACCGCCCCACCGCCACCAGCGTCGGTCGTTTGTCCCCGCACCGATGAGCGCCAGGACAATCAGGCCCCCCAACCCCAGCAATGTCCATCCAGTCGCCAAATAGGCGTCGTAATGCGTCCCGGCAGCCGCGGATCCGAAGCTATTCACATACCCGGAGATGAAGAAAGCAATTGCCGCCAGCGCGGTAAAGCCCAGCCCGGCCAACCCGGCGATCCTGCCGTCATCGCGATAAACGAGTAGGAGACATGCCATCCCGGGAAAGGTGATCGCCGGCAGGACCATTGCGAGCATGCCGACGAATCTTTTCAATGTGAATGAAAGTATTGATGCGTCGCCCCAGATCAGTGCGACAACGAGGACCAACTCGATGCCAACCGCGACAAAGCCAAATATGCCCGCGACACGGGTCTCCTTGCGATCGAGCATGGACAGAATGCGCCAGCCCACCCCCAGTGCAATCGCCAGGCAGATGCAGGTACCCACGACGCGTCCCAGAACATCATAGTTGCTGGTGTTGCTGGTAAGGACCGCTAATACGCCCGCGACCGCGGCGACCGCGAGGCAGTAGAGGTTCCAGCGCAGCAAGACGGCACGGTTGGGCATGGGAATAATGTAATTGAGGAGAGGAGAGATTGCCTTTGGTGTGGCCCCGCCCTTCGCTGCGCTCAGAGCGGTGTTGTTAAGGACTCTCCCTTCGTACCTTCATGCCTTTGCCTTCGTCGCACATTTGGACATTCCCCTTCCACCTCGTATCTTCTGCGACATGGTCCGATCCCATCTGGCGTTGGAAGTGACTATTTGGACGGACGCCCAGCGTGCGGCAACGATCGGCCGCGTGTTCGAGCGCATGGGCGATGCCGTGAAACCGATCGGTGTCGGCGGAGATCGCACCGGGCCGGTCGATCAGCTCGCGCGGCAGCTTGAATGCGACCGCGAAGACGACTTTCGCAAGCTCATGGTTGATCGGCCATCGGCGTATGTGCTGGTGGCGTCGTGGCGCGGCCTGTCCCGTGAGGATGTCCAGCTCGCCCTGACGCAGGGCTCGACCATCCTGGCGCTGGAGCCGGCAGCGGCAACGCTTGACGTCCTGCCCCCCGCGCGGGTGAGGGCTGCTGCGGGTGTCATGCCCGGCGGAGTCGTGACCACGGCGGTGGCGGCACCGGCTGGCCGACTGGTCATGGCCCCCAGCTTCGCCGCCTCACCCGCATGGACGCAGGCGACCGACCCGATCGAAGTGATTGGCCAGCCCCAGGCCATCCGCATCGCCAGCAGCGGCCCCGAGCAGGACTGGTCGCTTTTCGCCCGACTCTTTGACGCCTGGCGGGCCGTGTTCCACTTCGCCGACATGCCCGAACTGATCGACGCTTCGCTCACCGGCCCGCTTACCGAGCCACCCGAGGACCTGCGCGGCCTCATGGGGCACCAACTCGCCCACGCGCGAATCGCCAACCAGTGCGCGGTAGTGTTGCAGGTCAGCGACCGGCTTTTCAGCCATCACCGCGCCATGCAGGTCATTGGCGATCGGGGTGTGCTCGAACTGAGCGACCGCGCCTACCGGCTGATCGACAAGGAAGGCCGGGTGGTGGACGAATCGGCCAGCAGCGCTGAGGCGGATGACGCAACCTTCGCCGGGCTGATCGCGTCGCAGTGGAAACGGCTGATCGATCGGGGGCCGAGCGATCCCACACCGATCGAGACCGAGGCGCAGATACTGGCTTGTTGCCTGGCGTGCCAGCTCAGCGCCCGCACAGGGGAGGCGGAAAGTCCACGGAAGCTGCTCCAGATTCATGGGGTGGGGTGAGGATTGAGTCTGGGGGAGCGGGAAGGCACGTGGGTTGCTGAAGCGACCACGCCGGGGTGGACCGGGGTTACGCCCGAGGCGGCACCGCTTGACACTTCCCGGGCGGACCCTACACTCCAGAGGCTTTTGTTGGGCCGACCGTGACAGGCGAGGAGCCTGGCGCGGACAGGAGCGATCGCGACCCCGACCGGCTTCGCGACGTCTCGAGCCTGGCACAAGCGCCGGACATCCATGTTTCCAGCCACGCGAGGGGCTTTTCCTTTCGATGCTGGCATCCCAGGGTGTCTTGACGAACCTGACAAACACGGCTTCGGCCGTCGATTGGCCCGTGGTGTAACGGTAGCACATCAGGTTTTGGTCCTGAGTGTCCTGGTTCGAATCCAGGCGGGCCAGCTACCTCCCAGAACCCTGGTGAGACTTACGAAGATGAGCGACTACAGCACGCCCCAGGCCATCATTCTCGCCGCAGGCAAAGGCACGCGCATGGGTGGCGACCTGCCCAAGGTTGTCTACGAAGTCGCGGGCGAGCCGATGGTGCGGCATGTGGTGCGCGCCTGTCGGGAAGCAGGTGTGTCGCGTTCGATCATCGTGGTGGGTTACAAGGCGGATCTGGTTCGCTCCGTGCTGGCCGATGAACCGGACGTCGTCTTCGTCGAGCAGACCGAGCAACTGGGTACGGGCCACGCGACGCAGATGGCCGCCCCGCTCTTTGAGAATCAGCCGGCGACCGATGTGTTCGTGCTGGCGGGTGATGGCCCGCTGATCCAGGGCAGGACGCTGGCGCGGGTGCTGGAGATGCACCGTCGTAGCCGGGCCGCCGCCACTCTGGCAACGGCTGTGCTGGATGACCCAACGGGCTACGGTCGCATCATTCGCAACGCGGACGGCTCGTTTGCGGGAATCGTCGAACAGAAAGACGCCACGCCCGAACAGCTCGCCATTCGCGAGGTGAACCCGAGCTACTACTGCTTTCGCAGTGATGCCCTGTTCGCGTCGTTGGCACATGTGCGCAACGACAACGCGCAGGGGGAATACTACCTGACCGATGTGCCGGGGTTGCTGAAACGACAGGGGCACGTCGTGACGGTGGTCGAAGCGGTGCCGCCGCAGGATGTGCTGAGCATCAACACGCCGCAGCAGCTCGCTGAAGTGGATGCGATTTTGCGTACACGGCTGAGAGCTGTACGGCGCTGACGGGCGGCGTGCATCGGGCGACGCCACGCGCCAGTTTGTTCATGAATTGCCCCAAGGAACGACCAGGGAACGACCATGAGTCGATCGGATCGTGACAAGATCAAGATTTTCAGCGGACGTGCCAGTCGCGATCTGACCCAGGCGATCTGTCGCTATCTGGAGCTGCCTGTCGGCCAGGGTCACACCGACATGTTTCCCGATGGCGAAATCATCGTGAAACTGGAGGAGGACGTTCGCGGCCGCGACTGCTTCGTGGTGCAGAGCACCTACCATCCGGTGAACGCCCACCTGATGGAGCTGCTGATCTACATCGACTGTCTGCGGCGTGCCAGCGCCAGCCGCATCACAGCGGTGATTCCCTACTTCGGCTACGCGCGACAGGACCGCAAGGATGAGGGCCGCACACCCATCACGGCGAAGCTGGTGGCGAACCTGATCACCGCGGCGGGGGCCAATCGCGTGCTGGCAATGGACCTGCACGCTGCCCAGATCCAGGGCTTTTTCGACATACCAATGGATCATCTGAACGCCTCGCCGGTGTTGCTGGAATACCTGCAGAAGACGCGCCACGAGTTTGAGCCGCTGTGCATGGTCAGCCCGGACGTGGGCAATGTGAAGGTGGCCAGCCAATACGCCAATTGGCTCAACTGCGACTTCGCGATCATCGACAAGCGCCGCAAAAGCGGCAGCGAGGTGGTGTCCAAGAACATCATCGGCGAAGTGCAGGGCAAGACCGTGCTGATGGTCGATGACATGATCTCGACCGCGGGCACGATGTGCGAGGCGGCCAAGCTGGTGATGGAGCACGGCGCCCGTGATGTGGTGGCAGCGTGTACGCATCCTGTGCTGGTGGGGCTGGCGATGGAACGGCTGGCCGAATCGCCCATCAGCCGTATCATCGTGACCGACACCATCCCCTGCGGCCAGCGCTGCGAGCCGATCGCCTCCAAGCTCGTGGAACTGTCGGTCGCGCCGCTATTGGGCGAAGCAATCCACCGCATTCACCATAACCTGTCGATTTCAAGCCTGTTCCGTAAGGACGGCGCGGGCAAACGTTAACCGTCGCCCGGGCGCAAGCTGAAACAACGCGCCGGGCCTGAAGCTTGAACACAAACGCTGCAAGCAGGAGTTTTTAGATGTCTACGCAGAACATTCCCAGCATTTCGGTTGAACCACGTGATCGCACTGGCACGCGCTACGCTCGTCGCCTGCGTCAGGCCGGTCGCCTGCCCGCGGTGATCTACGGCCACAATCAGGAGCCGACCCATGTTTCGGTCGACCGCAAGCAACTGATCGAACTGTTGCACCATAACGCGCACCTGATCGAGGTGACCGTGAACGGTGACGTGCAGTCCTGCCTCATCAAGGATGTGCAGTGGGACCACCTCGGTGCGAACATCGTGCACGTGGACCTGGAACGCGTTGACCTTTCCGAAACGGTAACGGTAACAGTGGACCTGGTGCTCGTGGGCGATGCCAAGGGCCTCAAGACCGCCGGCGCGCTGCTGGAGCACCCGGTGAGCGAGATCGAAATCCGCTGCACCGCAGCAAATATCCCCGAAAACATCAAGGTGGATGTGAGCGACCTGGACGTCAACCAGAAGATCACGGTGGCGGACCTGAAGCTGCCCGAGGGTGTGACGACAACGGAAGACCCGGACACGGTGATCGCGCTGGTCGCGGTGCAGTCGGAAGAGCCGGAAGCCGAGGCTGTGGTCGAAGGCGCCGAGCCGGAGGTCATCCGCGCCAAGAAGGAAGAAGAATCTGCCGATTAAGTCCCCCTCTGACGTTGACCCGGACAAGATCAAGGCCCACGGATGGGAATCCGTGGGTTTTCTTTTTCGTACGATGGGTGTGTGATGAAGTTGATCGTCGGATTAGGCAACCCGGGGCCCGAGTACGCCCGCACGCGCCATAACGCCGGTTTTATGGTCATCGATCGGCTGGCGGCACGGCATGGGCTGACGAGCGATCGGTCGCGGTTTCACGGACTCGTACTCGATGGCGTCATTTGTGGCGAGCGGTGCATCCTGCTCAAGCCCATGACGTACATGAACCGCAGCGGGCTGTCGGTGCGCGAGGCGCGGGCTTTCTACAAGATTGACCTTGCCGATGTACTGATCGTGGTGGATGACATCGCCCTGCCGCTGGGGACGATTCGCCTGCGGCCAAGCGGTGGCGCGGGCGGACACAACGGCCTGGCGGATATCGAGAAAAATCTGGGTACAAAGAACTACGTCCGGCTACGAATCGGGATCGACCCGCCCGGTCGTATCCCACAGGTGGACTACGTGCTGGGCCGGTTCACGGAAGAGCAACTGGAGAAGCTGGAGCCCGCGATCGAGCGTGCCTGCGATGCGATCGAGTCGTGGCTGACGGTGGGGTTGGAGAAGACGATGAGTTTGTTTAATGCGGGGTGAACGGCTCTATTCACCGCGGGCAGGCCCCCGCCCTTCGTTGCGCTCAGGGCGAGCGTTGAGTTCGATCAGAGCATTTCAGACGGCGGCGCGGCTTTCGTGCTCGACGATGTGCTGATACAGCTCATCGGCGGTGGATGCCTTCTTGATCGCTGCGCGGAAGTTCGAATCGGTGAGCAACCGGCTGATCTGCGCCAGCGCCTGGATGTGCGGGCCGGTCTGGTCCTCAGGACTGGTCAGGAGGATGATCACGTCGACAGGCCGGCCGTCGATCGCATCGAAGTCGATGGGGGTTCGGGGCTTGCCGATCGCCAGTGCGAGGCTTCGCACCCCTTTGCACTTGCCGTGGGGGATGGCAATGCCGTGCCCGATGCCGGTGGTGCGGGTGACCTCACGCTGCCAGACCGCCTTGCGCAGGGCATCGCGATCGTCCAGCCCGACCGCGTCAGCAAGCAGGTCCACCAGTTCGAAGATCGCCTGCTGCTTGCTGGTCGCTTCCAGCGGCACCTTCACGCACTCGGGTTGCAGGATATCGGTCAGGCGCATCGCGGGGGTCGGTCCGGTCAAAAAAGCCCACGCTGGGCTGGGGTCGTCGTCAGGATATCGAGAAGCCGAAGGATACTCCCGCGCACGCGGCCGAGCAAGGCGGCACGACCTGCCCATGGGCACTGTGGAAGGATGCTGGCCACGCCCATACCCCGGCTGCAAAATGATTTGCGCTCATTCCGCGCGAGGGCGACGATGAAACTGCACGGCACCACTTTCCGCCCGATCAGATCGCCGACTTTTGCCGCTACCACCGCATTTGTCGGTTGGCGCTGTTCGGCTCGATCCTGCGCGAGGACTTTGGCCCCGACGGCGACATCGACGTGCTGGTCGAGTTCGAGCCGGGGGCACGTGTGGGCTTGTTCGTCTGGCGGCTATGGAGCAGGAACTGACCGCCATGCTCGGTCGGCGGGTTGATCTGAATACGCGGATTCTTCAGCGAGCCACTCCGCACACAGGTATTGAACCAGGCGGAGGTCTATTATGTCACCGCATAATCCGGTCAACGCCACGAGCGGATGCGTGTCGACGTCGACCGGGATTACCAACTCCAGTATGCGATCCTCCACGCCATCGGCCTACTGGGTGAGGCCGCCAATCGTGTTTCGCGTGATGTTCAGCAACGCTACGCTCATACTCCCTGACCACAGATCATCAGCACGCGCAACCGACTGATTCACGGGTACGACACCGTCGCTCTGGATCTGCTCTGGGAAACGATCCAGCATGAACCGCCCGTGCTCATCGAACAACTCCAAGCAATCGTCGAGAAAGCGGATACACCTGAACCAAGATAACCGCAACTGGCCCGGGGGCGGCATATCCGATACGCTCATCGGCATGAGTGCCGGGCCTGTGGATGTGGGGCAAATGGAAGCGCTGCTCAAGCAGCATTTTGGGCACGATGCGTTTCGGCCCATGCAGCGGCAGATCGTCCAGGACGTCGTGGCCGGGCGCGATGTGTTCGTGCTCATGCCCACCGGAGGCGGCAAGTCGCTGTGCTATCAGTTGCCCAGTCTGATGGTGGACGGTGTGACGGTCGTCGTCTCGCCGCTGATCGCGCTGATGCAGGATCAGGTCAAGGCTCTGGAGGCGTGCGGCGTACGTGCCACATTCCTCAATTCCAGCGTCGACCCGAGCGAAAACGCCCGGCGGCAGGCAGCGGCTGTGCGTGGCGAGTATGACCTGATCTACATGGCACCCGAACGGCTGGCCAGTGGCGCGGGGCTGGCGTTCGTGCGCAAGCTGCGACTGGCCCGGCTCGCGATCGACGAGGCCCACTGTATCAGCGAATGGGGCCACGACTTTCGACCGGAGTATCGGCAGATCGGCCAGTTGCGGCAGATGTTCGCCCATGTGCCGGTGATCGCGCTGACCGCCACCGCTACCCCGCGCGTCCAGCAGGACATCATCGAGCAACTGCACCTGCGTGACCCGGCGGTGTATCGCGGGCAATTCGAACGCAGGAATCTGCATTACGAGGTGCGTCCCAAGAGCCGCACGTTTGAACAGATTCTCACGTACCTGCGCAAACACCCGCACGATGAGGGGATCATCTACTGTCAGAGCCGCGCCGGGGTGGATCGGCTGGCCGCCCGTCTGGTGGAGCATGGCATAGCCGCCCTGCCCTATCACGCCGGACTGGACAACGCAGTACGAACCCACAACCAGCATGATTTCGTCTATGGCAGCACTCGGGTGATGGTTGCGACGATCGCGTTCGGCATGGGCATCGACAAGCCGGACGTGCGTTTCGTCATCCACGCCGACCTGCCGCGGAATCTGGAAGGGTATTACCAGGAGACCGGCCGGGCCGGCCGCGACGGGCTGGACAGCGACTGCATCCTCTTCTACTCGCCAGGCGACCGCGCGCGGGTCGAATACTTCATCGAACAGAAAACCGATGAACGCGAACGCCAGCTCGGCTACGAACAACTCGATCAGGTGTGCGCCTACGCCACGACCACCCTGTGTCGCTGCATTCCCCTGCTGAAGCACTTTGGCGAGGAGCACCCGGGCAATTGCGGCCACTGCGACAACTGCCGAAATCCCGCAGAACTGCACGATGCGACACAGGATGCCCGCAAATTGCTCAGCGCGATCGCCCGCACGGGCCAGCGATACGGGCTGGGCTACATCATTGACGTGCTGCGCGGCTCACAGGCGGAGCGCGTACTGCAGAACCGCCATCACGAGTTGTCGGTGCACGGCATCGGCCGCGACCGCAACCGAACATACTGGCAGCACGTGGCGCAGAAACTGCTGGACAGCGGTCAGCTTCGCATGACGACGGATGAGTACCGCGTGGTGCAGTTCACACCGGAGAGCCTGCCGGTGTTGCGAGGCGAGGTGGAAATCCGGATCGCCGCCCCACCCACGCCGCTGCGTCAGCGGGACCGCCACGACCGCATCGCCCCCAGCGACGGCCCGTTCGATCCAATGCTCTTCGAACGGTTGCGCAGGCTGCGACAGCAGATTGCCCGCGAGGAAGGCGTACCGCCC
>Ga0207864_1001975_pt1 | contig 20760 bp, 20 predicted proteins | sample HigsolmetaAR202D_FD_184834 | JGI IMG/M metagenome (GOLD analysis project Ga0207864, IMG submission 184834) | Ionic liquid and high solid enriched microbial communities from the Joint BioEnergy Institute, USA - AR20-2-D (SPAdes) (version 2) ... | reverse complement strand
GGCCGTCCGGGGGCCGCGTGGCGGGCCCGCGCCGCGCGCGAACATGCGGGCCAAAACGAGAGGGCGTCGAGCGGACCAACGGTCCGCTCGACGCCCTCACCCTTCTACCCTCCGGCTCGCCGCTCAGAACACGTCGAGCATCTCGACCCACTGCTGTGTCGACCCGGCGATGGGCACGAAGAGCCGGTCGAACGGCTCCTGGTCCCACGACAGCGAGTGGAACATGACCCCGTCGAGCGTCGCGACCGGCCGGACCAAGTCGTTCGGGAGGCGGTGCACGATCCCGACCGCCTGCCAGTAGCGCTCACCGACCCGCACGGGGCCCTGGGGCACGCCCGGGATCGGCTGCGCCGGCCCGTGGACCTGCGCGACCAGGGGACTCGGCATGCGGTACATCGCTTCCTCGAGCGGCATCAGCTGATACTTCGCGGGCTCGCATGCGCCCAGCACGGCGGCCGCGGCCGCGACCGGGGCGATGGTACGGATGAATTTCATCGAGTTCTCCTCTCGGTTGACGCTCCAGCCGGTCCGGGGCATTCTTTCCACGGCATTGCCTTTGCCGCGCAGCGGCGCGGCCCGAACGCAAGATGGAGACTGCCAATGCGAATCGCGATGGATCCGGTTCCGGTCGTCCTGGGAATGTACGCCTACGTCGGCGAACTCCTCGCGCGCGCGATGGGCCGTCACGAAGGCGCCGACGCCGAGTCGCTCGGCCGTCGGTTCGGCCGCCAGCGCGCGGAGGCCGCGGACCGCGAGGTCAACCGCCTGGTCCACGCGCTCCACGCGGACGTCAAGGTCGCCGACAAGCTCCTCAAGAAGACCGGCGATGTCTGGAAGATATCGCAAGAGACCGATCTCGTCGACCTCGTGGTCCAGGCCCGCGGCGACGAGCAGGATCCGCAGTCCTACGTCCTCCTGAAGCCCGACCAGATCCGGGCGCTCCTCCGTGCGATCCGTGACGCCGCGAAGGGCACGGGCGAGGACGAGGAGACGGTCGCGCAGCTCGAGCGCGCCGCCGACGCCCTCGAGGCCCGTCCCGGCCAGTACCTCGCCTTCGGCTTCGATCCGTGGGGGTCATGACACCGGCCGGCGGCGCAACTGCTTGTCGCGCCGCCCGGCGTCGTCTACCTTGAACGCCCCGGATCCGACCTTCGCACGCACGCCATCCATCCGATGACCCGAACGCCACTGGCGGCGGTTCTCTTGCTCCTCCTCGCGGGCCGGGCGGCCGCGCAGGACGTGTCGCGCCTGGACCCCGCGCTGCGCCTGTCTCGCTGGTCGGGGGCGGTTCGTGCCGACTCCGCGGCCCCCGCGCACGGCGCGCCCCGTGTCGGCGGTCGTGGCGCGCTCGCCCTCGGCGCGACCGCGCGCATCGGCGGCGAGCCCTACGTCCGCGTACTGGTCCGGCTCGCGCCCGGCGGCGAGGACGTGCTCCGCCGGGCCGGCGCGCGGATCGGCGTGCGTGCGGGCGACGTCGTGACCGCGCGCATCCCGCTCGCCACGCTTCCCTCGCTGGCCGCCCAGCCGTCGATCCGATTCCTCGAGGCGGCGACGTGGCTCGCGCCGGACGTGCGGATGCCCGCGGCGCCGATGTCGCCGCCCGCGCCGGCCGCCGACGCAGCCCCGGTCGAAACCGCGGCGCCGGCCCCGGCCACGTCTCCGGTGTTTCTCGCGCCGGCCGCCGACGCGCCCCCGAACGACACCGCCGTCGTCGGGATCGGCGTCGATGGGCTCCGGCGCCGCGACGGCGACCGCTTCTTCGGCCTCACCGGCCGCGGCGTCGTGATCGGGATCGTGGACACCGGACTCGATCTCGCGCACGAGGATTTCCGCGACGCGAACGGCCGCACGCGGGTGCTCTACGCCTGGGACCAGGGGATCGCCGACGGACGGCCGCCGGGCGTCGTCGGGAACGACGTCCTGGACTACGGCCACGAATGCGCCGCCGCCGAGATCGACGCCGGGCAGTGTCCGATCACCGACCGCGTCGGCCACGGTACGCACGTGGCCGGGATCGCCGCGGGCGACGGCTCCGCGACCGGTAGCGGCCTTCCTGCCTACCGATACGTCGGCACGGCGCCCGACGCGGACCTGATCGTCGTTCGCGCCGGCGACGGCGGCTTCACCGGCGACCAGCTCCTGGAAGCCGTCGCCTACATCTTCGCGAGGGCCGAGGCGCTCGGGCGCCCCGCCGTCGTGAACCTCTCCGTCAGCACCCAGGCCGGCCCGCACGACGGGAGCACGCTCCTCGAGCGCGGGCTCGACGCCCTCGCCGGGCCGGGTCGCCTCATCGTGGCCGCCGCCGGCAACCAGGGCGTGAACGAGAACGAGACGCCGGAGTTCGTCCGCGCGCCGTCGCATGCGATGGGCACGCTCGCCGCCGGCGAGACGCGGGAGCACTCGCTGGTCGTGCCGCCGTACTCGCCGCGCGCCGGCGCCGTGAACGATGGCGCGGTCCTCGAGCTCTGGTACGAGGGCGAGGACTCCCTCTGGGTGACCGTCGTATCGCCCCGCGGCGACAGTCTCGTCGCGGCCACGGGCGACAGCGCACTCGTCCAGACGCCCGGCGGCACGATCGGGATCCTGAACGCCGTCGACGGCCCGCAGGCGACGAACGGCGACCACGTCGCCTTGATCGCCATCGCCGACGAAGACCCCGCGGCGCCGCCGGATCCGGGGAACTGGACGATCCGCGTGCGGAAAGTCGGCGGCGTCGGCCCGGGGACGTACCACCTGTGGCTGGTCGGCGGCACGTTCGACAACCCGGTCGACCTCGCGAAGCTAGAGGGCGGCACCACGAACACGCACCTGGTCGGCTCGCCGGCAACGGCCAACCGCGTGATCGCGGTGGCCGGATACGTGACCCGGCACGAATGGCGGACCGTCGGCGGCGGGAGCCAGAGCTTCCCGTTCCGCGAGCCGACCGGCGACATCGCCTCGTTCAGCAGCCCCGGCCCCCGGCGCGACGGCGTGCTCAAGCCGGAGATCGCCGCACCGGCCAAGGTCGTCGTCTCGGCGCGCGCGGCCGAGGGGTCTACGTTTGCCGGACTCTCGTGGCTGGTCGAGGAGGATGGCGTCCACGCCGCGCTGATCGGGACGAGCATGGCCGCGCCCTTCGTGGCCGGCGTCGCCGCGCTCCTGCTCCAGATCGATCCCAAGCTCACGCCGGAGAAGGCGCGGGACCTCCTGACCGCATCGGCCCGCCGCGATGCGTTCACCGCCGCTCCTCGGACCGGCGAACCGCGGGGCACCGTGCCGAACGCACAGTGGGGGTACGGCAAACTGGAGGCGGCAGCGGCCGTGCGCCTCCTGCGGCCGGACGGTTCGCTCCCGGGCGGCCAGGTCGTCAACCTCTCCGAGAACCCGGTCCGCAGCGGACGGCTCGTCATCAACTACGTCCAACGGCCTCGCTCGATCGCGGTCTACTCGATCACGGGCGAGCGCGTGCGCACTTTCGCGGACCGCGAGATCGGCGACCGGCTCACCATCTGGCCGCTGGATACGGACGGCGGCCGCCCCGTCGCCAACGGCGCGTTCATCCTGGCCGTCGACGTCGCGGGGGAGACGGTGCTCCAGAAGGTGTTCGTGCTTCGCCCATGACCGCGCGCGCCCCGTACCACGCCCGCACCGCGGCCGTCTTCGTGGCCGCCCTCGCCGGGTTCGCGCCCGCGGCGGCCGCGCAGGACCCGGGCGCCACGGCCGCCGCGGTGCTGCGCGTCGCGCCGGCGCCGCGGCCTCTCGCCCTCGGCGGCGCCTACGCACCCATGGCCGACGCGCTCAGCGTTTTCTACAACCCGGCCCGCCTCTCGGCCGCCGATCCCGCTGCGGCGTTCGCCTACCGCACGCTCCCGGTCGAGGCCGGCGTCGGCGCGGCCGCGGTCGCGGCCCGCCTCGGGCCGGGCACGCTCGGATTCGGCGCGCAGTTCCTGAATTACGGGGAGATCGACGTCATGGAGCCGGATCCGTCGACCGGCGACGAGATCGGTATGCCGACGGGCGAGCGCGTCGGCGGCGGCGAGCTGGCCGTCACCGCGGCCTACGGCGTGAGGGTGGCGGGAAGGATCGAGCTCGGCGCCGCCGCGAAGCTGCTTCGGCTCCAGCTCGCCGAGTCGTCGGCCACCGGAACCGCATTCGACGTGGGGGCGGGGTTGGAAGTGTGGGACGGCCGCGTGGCGCTGGGCGCCGCGCTCCAGAACCTCGGCTCCGATATCGGGCCCGGCCGCGCCTCGCCCCTGCCGCGCGCGATCCGCGCGGGCGCGGCGCTCCGTATCGATTCGCCGGCAGGCCTTCGGACCGTGCTCGTCGCCGAGGCGGTGGAGCGGAACGGCGCCGTCTCGCCCCTCGGCGGGCTCGAGCTCGGGCGGGTCCGTCCCGGCGCCGCGCTCATGGGCCGGATCGGATACGACGGCACCGCCGGCGACGACGCGCGCGCCCCCGTCGTCCTCGGCGCTGGCCTCCTCCTCGGCGGCCTCGCCGTCGACTACGCGTACCGAGCCATGGGCGCCCTGGGCGCCGCCCACGTGTTCGGGGTCACGCTTCGCTTCCGCTGAGACACCCTCGCGTTCGCCTCACGCGTCACCCGGCGCGCCGTGGCCTCCTCTTCCGCCAGGGCCACGTCCCCCCGAGGAACGACGCCGCGCCCGGCGCGCCCGATCCTCACCCCGCGATCGCCTTCACGATCTCTCGACCGAGCGCCTCGACCTGCCAGCGGCGCATCCCCGGGACCTCTGCCAACGCCTCGATCGACGGCGGCCGGAGCCGCGCGAGCTCCTCGAGCTGGGCCCGCGGCATGAGGAAACCGCGGTCGATCCCGAGCGACGTCGCCGCCTCGTCCCGTACCGCCCGCAGCCGCTCCAACGTCGCGTCGAACACGGGGTCCGGCGGCGGCCTTCCCGGGCCGCGCGGGCGCGTCGGGAGCGCCTCTTCCGGCAGCGCACGTGCGCGCTCGATCGCGGCGAGGACTTCCCGGCCATGCCGCCCGGCCAGGGATCGCGGAATCCCGGGCACCTCGGCAAGGGCGCGCTCCGTTCCCGGCGCCCGCCGCGCGATCTCGATCATCGCCTCGTTCGTCAGCACCCTGAACGGTGCGACGTCCCGCGACCGCGCGACCTCCTCGCGCCAGGCGTACAGCTCCCGCAGGATCGCGAGCTGCCGAGGCTGAAGGTCGCGGGTCCCCTTGAGCTTCAGGTATGCGTCCGGGTCGGCCGTCGGCGCCGCCCACCGGACCTCTTCCAGCAGCCGGAACTCCTCCTGCGCCCACGCCAGCCGGCCGCGACGCTCCAGCTCCGCCCGTAGCAGGTCGCGTAGTGGCAGGAGGTGCCTCGTGTCCTCCGCCGCGTACTCCAGCATCTCGGCCGGGAGCGGCCGCTGGGCCCAATCCGCCCGCTGGAACGCCTTCTCGAGCCGGATCCCCAGGTACTTCTCGACGAGGCTCGCGAGCCCGATCGCGGGCTCCCCGAGGAACTGCGCCGCGATCTTCGTGTCGAAGAGGCCACGCACGTGGATGCCGAAGTCCCGGGCGAGGAGCCGGAGGTCGTAGTCCGCATCGTGGATCACGATCTCGACGCCGGGCGCGGCGAACACCGGACGCAGCGCGTCCAGCCGCCGCACCGCCAGCGTGTCGATCACGTACGTCGCCGACGGCGTCGAGATCTGAACGAGGCACACGCGGTCGAAATAGCGGTGGTAACCCGCCGCCTCCGTGTCCACGGCCAGGGCGTCCTCCGCCTCGACCCGTCGTGCCGCGCCTTCCAGACCCCGCTCCGTCGTGATGTATTCCATTATCCCCCGTACGTGAACGCAATTCCGCCGGCGTTTGCGCCCGCCACCCCCGTGCCGTAAGATGCCGGCCGCACGGCGGGCGATCGGCTCAAGGTATCGGATTCGGTCCCGTCCGGCCACGGCGACGCCCGGGCCGTGGGTCGCGACGGCCGTCGTCCGTCGGGCCGATGCGTCCGGTCCGGGGGCTGGATTCCCGGCCCGGCACGCGATATCCTCGATGCATCTCGAGAAAACGATCATGCGCCGGTCGGCCCGGCCGGCGCCTGTGCAAGAGGATGAGCTTGCGTACCAAAGTCGTGGCTACCGTTGGGCCGGCGACCGCGTCGCCGGACATGATCTTCGCCCTCGCCCGCGCCGGCGTCGACGTCTTCCGCCTCAATCTCGCCCACGGAACCGCCGAGAGCCACGGCCAGGTCGTCCGTTGGGTCCGGGAAGCCGGCGACGAGCTTGGCAAGCCGATCGCGATCCTCGCGGACCTGGCCGGCCCCAAGATCCGTATCGGGCGACTCCCCGAACCCGTCCAGCTCACCGAGGGCTCCGGCGTCATCCTCGCACCCGAGGACCACGCCGCGCCCGGCGAGCTCCCCACCACGTTCGAGGCCCTCGCCCGCGACGTCTCGCCCGGCGACCGCATCCTCCTCGACGACGGACTCCTCGAGCTCCGCGTCGAGGACGTGTCAGCGCCACGCGTCTACTGTCGCGTCATTCGCGGCGGGCTGCTGCGGTCGGGCAAGGGGATGAACCTCCCCGGGATCCAGGTCAGCGCACCGGCGCTCACCGACAAGGACCTCCACGACCTCGAATTCGCGCTCGACGCCGAGGTCGAGTATATCGGCCTCTCCTTCGTCCAGCGCGCCGAGGACATCCTCGATCTCCGCAGCCGGATCCCCGACGGGCCGCTCATCATCGCCAAGATCGAGAAGGACACCGCCCTCGAGAACATCGAGCGCATCCTCCTGGCGAGCGATGCGGTCATGGTCGCCCGCGGCGACCTCGGCGTCGAGCTCCCGTTCGAGCAGGTGCCGATGGCGCAGAAGAAGATCATCCAGCTCGCCAATCTGTACGGCAGGCCGGTGATCACCGCCACGCAGATGCTCGAGTCGATGATCGAGGCGCCGCGGCCCACGCGCGCCGAGGCGAGCGACGTCGCCAACGCCGTCTTCGACGGAACCGATGCCGTCATGCTCTCGGGCGAGACCGCCGTCGGCAAGTACCCGGTCCTCGCCGTCGAGGCGATGGTCCGCATAGCCGGCGAGATCGAGCGCAGCCGCGCCTTCGAGGATGGGCCGAAGTACGACATCCCGATTTTCGGCCACCTCCGCGCCGGCGCGACGCCGACCGAGCACGCCATCGCCGCGGCCACGGTCGAGGCCGTCCGGCTCCTCGGCGCGCCCGCCGTCGTGACGCTGACGCGGAGCGGCTTCACCACGCGCCTCGTCTCGAGCTATCGTCCGCCCGTCCCGATCATCGGCGTGAGCGACCAGATCCGGACCTACCGGCACCTCGCCCTGTGCTGGGGCGTGGTCCCCGTGCTCTGCCACGGCCAGGTCGCCTACGAGCCAATGCTCGACTGCGCCCGGGAGTTCCTCGTGTCCCAGGGCCTCGCGAGCCCGGGGCAAAGGGTCGTCGTGACCGCCGGATTCCCATTCCACGTGCGCGGCACCACCAACATGCTCCGGGTGGAAGAGCTGTGAAGCTTCGGTTTCTCGGCACGGGCACTTCGTTCGGGATCCCGGTCATCGGGTGCGACTGCGCCACCTGCACCTCGACGGACCCCAGGGACCGGCGCACTCGCCACGCCGCGCTCCTTGAGAGCGACGACGGCGCCCGGCGGCTCCTCATCGACACGCCGCCCGAGCTGCGGCTCCAGCTCCTGCGCGAGAAGGTCGCTTCCATCGACGCGGTGTGGTACACCCACGCCCACGCCGACCACGTCCACGGGATCGACGACCTGCGCGCGTTCTCCATTTTCTCGGGGCGCGACGTCGTGGTCTGGGCCGATCCCGAATGCGCCGACCTGCTCCGTACCCGATTTCCTTATATCTTCGACCCGGCGCTCCGCGTCGACGACGGCACCTCGCGCCCCGACATCACTTTGCGCACATACCACGCGTTCGAGGCCGTCGACGTCGCCGGGTTCCGGATGCTCCCGCTCCCGGTGCCGCACGGGAGCACGACCGTTTACGGATTCCGCGTCGGAGACCTGGGCTACATCACGGACGCCAAGCGTATCCCCGACGACACGATGCGCGCGCTCCAGGGCGTCCGTGTCCTTGTCCTCAACGCGCTCCGCTTCGGCAGGCCGCACCCCACGCACCTCACCGTCGAGGAGGCGGTGGACGTGGCCAGGTCGCTCGGCGCGGAGCGGACGTACCTGATTCACCTCACGCACCAGGTCCGGCACGCCGACCTGCTCGACCGCCTGCCGGCCGGGATCGAGCCGGCGTACGACGGCCTCGCCGTCGAGATCTGACGCGCAGGGCACGGGCGTTGCGTCGGGCCTCCGGACCCGCGCAAACCCGCCCTGTCCCAAGAGTCACGTATGCCGACCACGACGATGCGACCGATCGTATTCGACTACAACAACATGCTCGACGCACACCTGGGCGGCCGCGGCCTCGCTCCGGCGCGCCTGGACGCCCTCGCCGAGCGGTTCCGCACCATCCACGGCGACGTCTCCAGGGAGAGGCAGGAGGGTCGTCTCGGCTTCTTCGCGCTCCCCGACGATCACGACGTCGTCGAGCGGATCCGCGCGTACGCCGCGGAGGTCGAAGGCCGGTTCGACGACATCGTCATCCTCGGGATCGGCGGATCGGCCCTCGGGACCGTCGCGCTCCGGGAAGCTCTTCTCCCGCCTCGCTGGAACGAGCTGGACGCCTCCGCCCGCGGCGGCCGGCCGCGGCTCCACGTGCTCGACAACGTCGACCCGTCGACGATTGCGCCGCTCCTCGACCGCCTCGACCTCTCCCGGACCCTCTTCGATGTCGTGAGCAAGTCGGGGACGACCGCCGAGACGATGGCCCAGTTCCTCATCGTCCGCGACCGCCTCGTCCGCGTGCTGGGCGAGGAGTATCGCCACAACCTGGTCTTCACCACCGACCCCGAGCGAGGCGTCCTCCGCCAGATCGCGGACAGCGAAGGGATCGCCTCGTTCCCGATCCCCCCTGCCGTCGGCGGCCGGTTCAGCGTCCTCTCCGCGGTGGGCCTCCTCCCCGCCGCGCTCGTCGGGATCGACGTCGAGGGGCTGCTCGACGGCGCCCGCGCCACGATCGGGCGGTGCGACACCGCCCGGCTGGCCGACAACCCCGCCGGCCTCTTCGCCGCGCTCCAGTACCTCGCCGATACGGAGGCCGGGGCGCCGATCCACGTCATGATGGCCTACAGCGACCGCCTCTACGCCGTCGCCGACTGGTTCCGTCAGCTCTGGGCCGAGAGTCTGGGCAAGCGTCGCGACCGCTCGGGCGCCGACGTGTTCCGCGGCCCCACGCCCGTCAAGGCGCTCGGCGCCACCGACCAGCACTCCCAGGTCCAGCTCTACATGGAAGGGCCGTTCGACAAGACGATCACCTTCCTCGCCGTCGAACGACACGACGTCGACCTCGAGATCCCCGGCGGGTACCCGGACATCGAGGCGCTCGCCTACCTCGAGGGGCACACGCTCGGCCAGCTCCTCGACGCCGAGCGGATGGCCACCGCCCAGGCCCTCGCCAGCGAAGGCCGCATGAACATGACGCTGCTCCTGCCGGCCGTGGACGCCCACGCCGTCGGACAGCTCTTCATGCTGCTCCAGATCGCTACGGTCTACGCGGGCGCGTTCTACCACGTCGACCCTTTGGACCAGCCCGGCGTCGAGCTCGGCAAGCGTCTCACCTATGCGCGCATGGGGCGCCCGGGCTTCGAGTCGCCGGCCGAACCGCGTATCGAGGACCGCTGGGTGATCGCCTGATCCGCGGCTGCGCAGGCCCAGGGGAACAAATCCTGCGTCGCATTCGCCGTGCCGGTACCGGGGCCGGCGTGCAGGTCGCACCACCAGCTACTCGCGTCGGGTGAAACCTGGGACTCTTGCCGTAACACCGCTTCAGATTCGGGCGAACGGGTTCGACCTACTGAGTCGCCTCGCCGACGATCTCGCCCATGAGATCAAGAATCCGATCCATGCGGCGGTGATCAACGTCGAACTGATCCGTCGCCGCGTCGCCTCGGAACAGGGCGATGCGGCGCTCGAACGCGTCCACGCCCTCGAGTCCCAGGTCGGCCGGGCCCACGAGCTCGTCGACTGGCTCCTGCGCCTGCTGCGGCCGGCGCGAGAGCCGAAGCGCTTGCTCTCGCTCGACCACGTCACCGCCGAGATCTTGCCGCTGATCGAAGCGGTCTGCCGACTCTCGAGGGTCGACGTCCAGTTCGAGCCGCTCGGCAACGGCGCCCTCGTCGAGGCCTCGGCCGCCGCCGTCCGGCACGCGTTGCTCAACCTCGTCACCAACGCGATCGACGCCATGCTCCCGGACGGCGGCCGTGTTCGTATCTCCGGCTCCTGTACGGCCGATGAGGTCCGGATCTGCGTCGCCGATTCCGGCCCGGGCGTTCCCGCGCACGCAATCTCGCGGCTCGGAACCCCCGGCTTCTCCTCCCGCCCGGACCGCGCCGGGCTCGGCCTGGCCGTCGCCAACGCGCTCATGGAGGAGTCCGGCGGCCGCGTCTTCCTCGAGTCCGCCCGCGGACCGGACGGCGGCGCCTCTTTTGTCATCTCGCTGCCACGGGTGTCCGGCGCTTGACCCGCCGTTGCGCCCGCGAATACTTTCACGACGACCGCCCTGCGGGGCCGAGGATCATACAACGCTATGAGTCAGCCCAAGCTCCTCATCGCCGACGACGAACGTCACGTCGCCGAAGGGCTCCAGATGATCCTCTCGGACGACGGCTACGCGGCGGAGATGGCCACCGACGGCGAAGAGGCATGGCAGAAGGTCCAGTCGGGCGAATTCGGGCTCGTCCTGGCCGACCTCAAGATGCCCGGCATGGACGGCCTCGAGCTCTTCGCCCGCATGCGCGAGCAGGGGATCGACAGCGAGGTCATCATCATCACCGGCGCCGGCACCGTCGCTTCCGCAGTCGAGGCGATGCGTCGCGGCGCCTACGATTATCTGACCAAGCCGCTCGATCTGGAGCGACTCAAGGCTCTCATCCCGAAGGCGCTGGACAAGTACCTGGTCAAGACCGCGAACCGGCAACTCCAGCTCCGGCTCGAGCGCCTGACCCGGTTCGGCGAGATGATCGGCGAGTCCGAGGAGATGCGACAGATCTACGGGCTCATCGAGACGATCGCGCCGTCCAACGTCACCGTCCTCATCACGGGGGAGAGCGGCACGGGCAAGGAGCTGGTCGCCAGGGCGATCCATGAGCGTTCCGAACGCAAGAAGGGACCGTTCATCGCCGTCAACTGCGGCGCCTTCCCGCGGGAGATCCTCGAGAACGAGCTGTTCGGGCACGAGAAGGGCGCCTTCACCGGCGCGATCAACGAGAAGCCGGGGTGCTTCGAGCTGGCCGACGGCGGTACGCTCTTCCTCGACGAGGTCGCCGAGATGGAGCCCGACATCCAGGTCAAGTTCCTGCGGGCCCTCGAGCAACGGTCGTTCCGGCGACTCGGGGGGAAGAAGGAGATCTCCGTCGACATCCGCGTGATCGCCGCCACGAACCAGGACGTCCGGGAGGCGCTCGAGAAGGGGAAGCTGCGCGAGGATGTGTACCACCGCCTCGCCGTCATGCCCATCGCGCTCCCGCCGCTTCGCGAGCGAGGCGGCGACGTCCGACTCCTAGCCGAAGAGTTCCTGCGGCGCTTCGCAAAGGAGCACAACCGGCCGGTCACCGGCTTCTCGGAGGGCGCGCTCGAATTCATCGAGACGTATCGCTGGCCCGGCAACGTGCGGGAGCTGAAGAACGCGGTCGAGCGCGCCGTCATCCTCGCGAAGGGCGAGCTGATCGAAGCCGGCGACCTCCAGCCGCGCAACATGGCGCTCGACGAGCGCGAGGTCCGCATCTCGATCGGCACCACCCTCGAAGAGGCCCAGCGTGCCCTGACGCTCAAGACCTTCGCCTTCACGGGCGGCGACCACGCCAAGACCGCGCGGATCTTGGGCGTCACCGAGGCCGAGCTGCGGGAGCGGCTCAAGGCCATCGTCGACGAACCCGTGGCCGCCGAGTAGGATCGAAATCAACCATGAGGCGCCGACGCCGGCTGACGCGGCGCCTCCCAAGGAGGTTCCATGGCCGAGCGTGAAGATTTGCCTTATGTCGTGATCGAACGCCGCTCCGGCGGCTTTGGCTCGTTCCTCTGGGGCGCCCTCATCGGTGCGGGCGTCGCGCTCCTCCTCGCGCCTCGATCGGGGAAGGAGATGCGGCGGGATCTCAAGCGCGGCGCCGAACGTTGGCGCAAGACCGCCGAATCCGCGCTGCGCGACGTGCAGGAGTCCGTCGCATCCACCGTCGAGGAGCTCCGCGAGCAAGTCGCCGATCGGGTCGCCTCGGCCCGTCAGGCCGTCGAGGCCGGCAGGGAGGCGGCGCGTCGCACCCGCGCCGAGCTCGAGCGCCGGGTCGAGAGCGCCCGCGAGCAGTGGGGCCGCGGTCAAACGACCGGCGACAGCGAGGGCGAGCTCGCCGAAGGCGACTTCGTCGGGTGATCGACGGCGCCACTCGTTCGGCTGCGTCCTTCCCGGCGCGGCTGCGCTCGGCCTGGGACGCCTTCTTCGATTTCGCCCGAGCCGTCGTCATCAAGGCCGACGCGGACAACATCGCGTTCCTCTCCGGGGCGATCGCGTTCAACCTCCTCGTCGCGTTCGCCCCGCTCATCCTCGCCGCCATCGGTATCGCCGGCACGATCCTGCGCCTGCAGGAGGCAGATCCGGCGGAAACTCTCCTCCGCTACATCTTCGAGGGGTTGCCCCCCGTCAGCGACGAGTTCCAGGCCATGGTCGGCGGGATCCTCCGTGAGCTGATCGATCAGAGCACGGGACTGCTCAGCATCGGCACCGTATTCCTCGTCTGGCTCTCCACTCGCCTGATCGGCACGCTCCGCACCGCGCTCCGGGAGGTCTTCGACATCCAGCAGGGGCGCAACATCATTCTCGGCAAGCTCTTCGACATGAAGATGGTCATCGCTGCGGGGACGCTCCTCGCCCTGAACGTCGGTATCACCGTGTCCGTCGAACTGGTTGCACGCTTCGGATTGGACGCCCTCGGGATCGCGACCGGCGTTCCACGTCCCTTCCAGATCTTCTACGGGCGCGTCGTCGCTTTCCTCTCGATCTGGGTGATGTTCCTGCTCATGTACCGGTACCTGCCGCCGCGGAAGATCCACTGGAGGACCGCCGTCGTCGCCGCCACCTTCGCCGCCCTACTCTTCGAGCTGCTCAAGCTGGCGTTCGGCTGGTACGTCACCAACGTCGCCGACTACCGGTCGACGTACGGCAACCTCGCGACCCTGGTCGTCCTGATCCTGTGGATCTATTACTCGGCCACGGTCTTCATCCTCGGCGGCGAGGTTGGACAGGTATTTGCAATGCGTCGCATCCGACGTCACCAGAAGGAGCGATTGCGCTGAGCCGTTCGCAGTATGATTCGAATCGCCATCTCCGTTCTCGCCGTACTCGCCCTCGCCGCCCGACCCGCTTCCGCCCAGCTCCCGACCGATGCCTTGGCCATCGACGCCTTCGAGGACGCCGGCCAGGAGCTCTTCCTCGAGCCGCCGCTCCAGGTGGATGGCCTCTACGTCGTCATCCGTCTCGCGGTGAACCGACTGTACGTCATGGACGGGCGCCGCGTCGTCTGGTCCGCGCCGGTCGGGACCGGGACCGGGTTCCGGCTCGAGGACGGCGGTCGGGAGTGGCAGTTCGACACGCCGCGCGGCGTCTTCCGCGTCCAGCGCAAGGAGAAGGACCCGGTCTGGATCAAGCCGGACTGGGCCTACATCAAGGAGGGGAAACCGGTCCCGCCGCTCAACTCGCCGCTCCGTCGCGAAAAGGGCATGCTCGGCACCACGGCCATCTACATCGGCTACGAGCTCGCCCTCCACGGCACCAGCGAGCCCGAACTCGTCCTCCAGCCCGACCCGGAGCAGCGGCGCATCTCCCACGGCTGCATTCGCCTGACGAACGAAGACGCGCGCACCCTCTATCACCTCGTCGATGTCGGCACACCGATCCTGATCTACTGATGCGTCGGCCGGCCCTGCACGGGTGAGCCGCGTGCCCTGCCTTCCTTTCACCCCCGGGAGCGGCTAGATTCGTCGTCTATGGCGAAACCGGCGGATGAGGGACGAAAAGTCATCGCGCGCAACAAAAAGGCGCTGCACGAGTACGATATCCTCGACTCGTGGGAGGCCGGCATCGTCCTCACCGGGCCGGAGGTCAAGTCCGTGCGTGCCGGGCGCGTCAACATGGCCGGCGCGTTCGCACGGATCGACAATGGCGAGGTATGGGTCTACGGCATGCACATCAGCCCGTACGACCCCGCCAGCTACTGGAACGTCGATCCGCTCCGGCCGCGCAAGCTGCTGCTGCACGCCCGCGAGATCCGACGCCTGATCGGCGCCGTCCAGGAGAAGGGGCTCACGCTCGTGCCCCTCGATATCTATTTCCGCCGCGGATACGCGAAAGTGACCCTCGCGCTCGCCCGCGGCCGGAAGCTCCACGACAAGCGGGAGGCCATCAAGCGCCGCACCGCGGAGCGGGAGATCGAGCGGGACGCCAGGGGTTTGAGATGATTCGCCTCCTCATCGCAATCGCGCTGATCGCAACCCCGAACCTGCTCTCGGCGCAGGTGCAGCCGCTTCGCATCGAGGGGGCGGGCGAGGTCGTCGAGATCCCGCTCGCCCGGCACCGCGGCTACCCGGCGTACCCGGTCACGGCATTGCGCCGCCTGGGCGCCGATCTGCGCACCACGCCGGAAGGAGCACGGATCGCCCTCTTCGGCGACACACTCGTTTTCGAGACGCAGTCGCCGTTCTTCCTCGCGGCGAGGCGGCCGCAGCAGCTCGTGGCGCCGGTGTATGCCGAGGGCGGGATCCTGTACCTGCCGCACCAGTTCTTTGCGGAGTGGCTACCGGCTCGCTACGGCGACCGGCTCCGCTTCGAGGGCGGCGTGCTCCGGGTCGTGAACGGTCAGGTCGTCGCGGCGGATACGAGCACGCCTCGTCCGGCGACGCCGGCTCCTTCACGGACCGCCCGACCCGCGCCCGACAAGCGTGTCGTCATCATCGATCCGGGACACGGGGGGAAGGACCCCGGCAAGCCCGGCCCGAACGGACTCCGGGAGAAGGACGTCGCGCTCCAGGTCGCCAAGCGCCTGGCGCAGGAGCTCCAATCGCGCGAGGGATACGAGGTCCACCTGACCAGGACCACCGACACGCTGATCGCGCTCGCCGACCGCCCGCGCATGGCGAACGAGTGGAAGGCCGGCCGCCCCGCCGCGCTCTTCGTCTCGATCCACGCCAACTCCGTCTCCAACCGATCGGTCCGGGGGTTCGAGACGTTCTTCCTCTCCGCCGCGCGGACCGAGGACGAACAACGCGTCGCCGAAATGGAGAACGCGGCCATCGAGTTCGAGGACGCGCATGTCCCGGGCGCAGGCCAGGACCTCGATTGGATCCTGAACACCCTGCGCAACGATTTCTATCTGCGCGCGTCCAACGACCTGGCCGAGGTGATCCAGCGGAAGATCGGGGAGATCCACCCCGGTCCGAACCGGGGCGTCAAGCAAGCGGGGTTCCGGGTCCTCATCGGCGCGTTCATGCCCGCGGTCTTGGTCGAGATGGCCTTCATCTCCAACCGGCAGGAGGCGGAGCTCCTCGGGAGCGCCCAGTTCCAGACGCGCATCAGCCGCGCGCTGGCGGACGCGATCGAAGAATTCTTCCGCACCCACGAACACCTGTGGGTGTCGGACGAGACGACCTGATGCCCGGGGTGTCGACGTGAGGTTGGCACAGGAGCTCTTCGGGGCTGAGTTCCAGAACCCGGTCCTGCTCGCCGGCGGCACCTGTGGCTACGGGCAGGAAGTCTCCGAGGTCCTCGACCTCGACGCGCTGGGAGGGATCGTGACGAAGGCCGTCACTCCCGAGCCGCGCGCCGGCAACCCCGCGCCTCGCGTCGCCGAGTACGACGCCGGCATGCTCAACTCGGTCGGCCTGGCCAACGTGGGGCTGGAGCGCTTCCGGGCCGAGAAGCTGCCGTGGCTCGCCCGCAACCTCACGCGCGCCCGGGTGCTCGTGAACGTGGCCGGTGCCACGGTCGAAGATTACGTCCGCGTCATCGAAGCGCTCGACGGCGAGACGGGTTTCCTGGGTTTCGAGCTGAACGTATCCTGCCCGAACGTCAAGAAGGGCGGGGCCGTCTTCTCCGCGAGCGAAGAGCTGCTCGCCGACGTCGTACGCCACGCCCGTGCGGCGACGCGGCGGCCGCTGATCGTCAAGCTCGCCCCCAACGTCCCCGACATCGGACGCATGGCGGAGGTTGCGATCGGCGCCGGTGCCGACGGGTTGACGCTCATCAACACGTTCCCGGGACTCCTCGTCGATCTCGAGTCCCGGCGTCCGGTCCTCGGCGCCGGCACGGGCGGGGTGAGCGGACCCGGAATCCTGCCCATGGGCGTTCACGCCGTCTGGCAGGCGCGCCGCCGCGTGGATGCCCCGATCATCGGCGTAGGGGGCATACGTACGGCCCACGACGCGCTGCAGTACATCCTCGCCGGCGCGTCCCTCGTCGAGATCGGCACCGCCAGCTTCTCGGATCCCCGCGCCGCCGAGCGGGTACTTTCTGGTCTGCGCCGCTATGGCGCCCGGCACGGCGTCGCCGACATCCGGGAGCTCGTCGGCGCGGCGCTGCATGCTTGAAACGGTCGATTCCTGCGATCATGGCTACGACCATCGTTGCACTGGACCTCCCCACGGCCGACGCCGCCCTCGCCCTCGTCGATCGGCTCGGCGACGCCGTGGATTGGTACAAGGTGGGCGCGCCGCTCTACACCCGGTCCGGGCCCGCCGTCGTCGATGCGCTCCATTCTCGAGGAAAGAAGGTCTTCCTCGATCTGAAGTATCACGACATCCCGAATACCGTGGCTCAGGCCGTCGAAGCCGCCGCCGAGCTGGGCGTCGCGATGCTGACGCTGCATACTGCGGGTGGGTCGGCGATGCTGCGCGCCGCGCGCAACGCCGTCGGCCCCGATGGGCCGCGCCTCCTCGGCGTCACCCTGCTCACGTCGTTCACCGCCGGGGACATCGAGCAGGTGTGGGACAAGGAGTTGCGTTCGATGCGCGAGGAAGTCGCGCGCCTGGCGGCCATCGCCGCCGAGAACGAATTGGACGGCGTCGTCGCCTCCGCCCTCGAGGCCGAGGCGCTCAAGCGGCGCCACGGCGCACATTTCCTCGTCGTCACACCCGGGATCCGGCCTGCGGGCGCCGTGGCCGGGGATCAGGTCCGGACCGCGACGCCGGCCGAAGCCGTGCGTGCAGGCTCCGACTTCCTCGTCGTGGGAAGGCCCGTGCTCCGGTCGCCCGACCCCGTCGCCACCATTACGGAGATCAACGAAGAGATCCGTCGCGCTTCGGAGGTGAGCGCGTGACCGCTCGCGCGTTGCTCGTCGCGACCGCCTTCCTCCTCGTCGGCGCCGCCAGCGCCCACGCCCAGGACGTCGAGTTCCAACGCGTCCTCGAGTCCGCCAGCCAGTCGTGGGCGCGAGGCGACGCCGAGGCCATCGCGGCGCTCGCCACCCGCGGGGGGCTCTTCATCAACGTCGCCGGACGCTCCTTCGGACCCCTCGGCAGCCGGCACGCCGCCGCGCTCCTCCGCGACCTCTTCGAATCGATCGGGATCGCTCGGCTCGAGCGACGGTCCATCCAGTTCATAGGCGGACCGCAGCCCCGGGGGTACGGCGAGTTCATCTGGCGCACCGAGGGCGGCCAGCCGACGACCGTGTTCCTCGGCCTCGTCCAGGAGAAGGACGGTTGGCGCCTCACCGAGATCCGCGTCTCGATCCCGGGATGGTGACCGCCCAGCTCGAATGGCCGACCCCCGATACCGCGGCGCGCACGCCCGTTCGCGTCGACTGGGGCGCCCTCCTCGATTGGCAGGGCCTGCTGCCGCGCCTCGTCCAGAGCGCGATCGTCTTCGTCCTCGCGTTCCTCGCCTATCGCCTGGTCAAGCTCCTCACGCGGCGCCTCGAACGCGAGATCTCCGAAGAGGACCCCCTCGTCAAGCGGGCAAGGGAACAGCGCGCGCGCACCATTGCGAGCCTGCTCAACAACATCGCGCTCGTCCTCATCGTGGCCGGCGCGGGGTTGACCGTGCTCAGCACGGTCTTCAACATCGACATCGCGCCGCTCCTCGCCGGCCTCGGCGTCTTCGGCCTCGCCGTATCCTTCGGCGCGCAGTCCCTCGTCAAGGACATCATCAGCGGGACCTTCATCCTGATCGAGGGACAGTTCGGGATCGGAGACGTCATCCGCGTCGGCGAGATCGCCGGGATGGTCGAGCGGGTCACCCTGCGGACCACCACGCTCCGTGACATCGAGGGCGTCGTCCACATCCTGCCCAACGGCGAGATCACCCGGGTAAGCAACCTGACGAAGGCGTGGTCCCGGGCCGTTCTCGACGTCCCCGTCGCGCTTCGCGAGGATGTGGATCGCGTTATAGACGTCCTGCGCCGAATCGTCGCCGAGTTCTACGCGGATCCCCAGTGGCGCCCGCTCATGCTCGAGGACCCGGATGTGCTCGGCATCCAGCGATTCACCACGCATTCCGCCGACATTCGCGTGATCGCCAAGACGCTCCCGCTCAAGCAATGGGACGTCGCCCGCGAGCTGCGGCGCCGCATCCTCAACCGCTTCGCGGAGGAAGGGATCGCGATCCCGTTCCCGCACGTGACCGTCTATTGGGGCGCGGGTCAGATGCCGTTCGCGGACACAATCGGGCGCGGGTCCGACCCGGCCCCCGACCGCGAACACCCAGATCGTCGCGCCTAGCACTCGATCGAGAGGAAGATTCCGGTATGGCACTGCGATTTTACAACACGCTCACCCGTTCGCTCGACGAGTTCGAACCGATCGAGCCCGGCACCGTCCGCATGTACGGCTGCGGACCGACCGTGTACCAGCTCCCGCACATCGGGAACTACCGGACCTTCCTCTTCAACGATCTGCTGCACCGTTACCTGGAGTGGAAGGGGTACCGCGTCAAGTTCGTCATGAACCTGACCGACGTCGACGACAAGACGATCGACGGCGCCTTCCGCCAGGGCGTCTCGCTCGAATCCTTCACCGAGCCGGTCATCCGCGGCTTCTTCGAGGACCTCGATGCCCTGGGCGTCCGGCGCGCCGACGTCTACCCCCGCGCCACCCGCCACGTCGACGCCATGGTCGAGATCATCCGCCGTCTCATCGACCGCGGGCACGCCTACGTCGCCCCGGATGGCTCGGTCTACTACGACATCTCTTCCTTCCCGGAGTACGGCAAGCTCTCGCGCGTCGACCTCTCGGCCGTGCGCCGCGGCGAGCGCGTCGCCGCCGACGAGTACGAGAAGGGCGACATCCGCGATTTCGCCCTGTGGAAGGCCGCCAAGGACATCGACCGCCAGGTCGGGGCCGCGTGGGACACGCCCTGGGGGCTCGGACGCCCCGGTTGGCACATCGAGTGCTCGGCCATGAGCATGGCCGAGCTGGGCGAGTCCTTCGACATCCACACCGGCGGCGAGGACCTCGTCTTCCCGCACCACGAGGACGAAATAGCCCAGTCCGAGGGGGCCACCGGCAAGCCGTTCGCCCGGTTCTGGCTCCACGTCAAGCACCTCCTCGTCAATGGCGAGAAGATGTCCAAGTCCAAGGGGAACGTCTTCACGCTCAGGGACCTCGTCGGTCAGGGCCACACCGCCGCCGCCGTGCGGTATCTGCTCCTGTCCGCGCACTACCGCCACGAGCTCAACTTCACCTTCGACGGCCTCGAGCACGCGCAGGCGGCCATCCGCCGCATCCTCGACTTCGATGACCGGCTCGGGCGCACGCCCACGTCGGAAGACGCGCCGGAGTCCGGCCTCCAGGACATCTCGGCCGGCGCGCTGCGCGCGTTCGAGGACGCTCTCGACGACGACCTCGACATGCCCGGCGCGCTCGCCGTCGTCTTCAATTTCATCCGGGAGTCCAACGCGGCCCTCGACCGCGCCCCGACGGCGCTCCCCGCGGACCTCCAGGCTGCCCGCCGCGCCCTCGGCCGGTTCGACGACGTCCTCGGCGTCCTCCCCCTCGCGCGCGCCGCAGCCACCGTCGACCAGGACTTCGCGGCCTGGGTCGAGGCCCGGCTGGAGGAGAGGCAGGCCGCTCGCGCTCGGCGCGACTTCGCCACCGCCGACGCGATCCGCGACGAGCTCGTCCGCGCCGGCGTCGTCATCGAGGACACCCCCCAGGGTCCGCGTTGGAAGCGCGCGCCTTGACATGGGCTCCGCACTTTCCTATAATACCAGTCTGTCTTGGCGCTGACGTAGCTCAACCGGTAGAGCACCTGCCTTGTAAGCAGGGGGTTAAGGGTTCGAGTCCCTTCGTCAGCTCCTCGCATGGGCGGGAGTAGCTCAGTTGGCTAGAGCATCAGCCTTCCAAGCTGAGGGTCGCGGGTTCGAGTCCCGTCTCCCGCTCTGCAAAACAGGACTCAGAGGCCAGGATTCAGCGTTCGGGGCCGGGTTCCGCCGAACGCTGGATCCTGAATGCTGATTCCTGTATTTCCGCTCGCGTAGCTCAGTGGTAGAGCGCTTCCTTGGTAAGGAAGAGGTCACGGGTTCAATCCCCGTCGCGAGCTCCTGGTGGGACCAGCTTTCGAAATCTTCGAGGGGAGACCATGGCCAAGGCGAAGTTTGAGCGGACGAAGCCGCACGTGAACGTGGGGACGATTGGGCACGTGGACCACGGGAAGACGACGTTGACGGCGGCGATCACGGCGATCCAGGCGGCGA
>Ga0207864_1001974_pt1 | contig 20762 bp, 17 predicted proteins | sample HigsolmetaAR202D_FD_184834 | JGI IMG/M metagenome (GOLD analysis project Ga0207864, IMG submission 184834) | Ionic liquid and high solid enriched microbial communities from the Joint BioEnergy Institute, USA - AR20-2-D (SPAdes) (version 2) ... | reverse complement strand
GAAGTGCGGCCGCCCCCGCGCGCGGTACGCGCGCCGCCCGCCCACGCCCCCACCTACGCCTTCACATCCCCCCGCGCAAAGATGCTCGCCACGAAGTTCAGCACGTCCGTCGCGCACACCTCGCAGTACCCGTGCTCCCGGATCAGCCGCGTCCGCACGACGTCGATCTTCTCCTGCGCCTCCTTGTCGAGCACGCTGCTCACCAGGCTCGTCAGCTTGATCGAGTCCTTCTGGTCCTCGAAGAGCTTCAGCTCCAGCGCCTTCTGTAGCCGCGCGTTCGTGTCGTAGCGGAACTTCTTCCCGTCGACGGCGAGCGCGCCGATGTAGTTCATGATCTCCCGGCGGAAGTCGTCCTTCCGGCTCTCGGGGATGTCGATCTTCTCCTCGATCGACCGCATCAGGCGCTCGTCCGGCTCCTCGTATTCGCCGGTGTACTTGTTCCGGACCTTCTCGCGCTGCGTGTACGCCTTCACGTTGTCGATGTAGTTGGCGCACAGGCGCTGGAGCGCTTCCTCGTCGCCGCTGATCGCGCGCTGGACCTCATTCTTCACGATGTCCTCGTACTCCTCGCGCACGACGGCCAGCAGCTCGCGGTAGCGCTCCTTCTGCTCGGGGTCGTTCAACAGCGAGTGGTGGCGCAGCCCGCTCTCCAGCTCCTTCAGCACCATGAACGGGTTGACGCACGTTTCCTCGATGTCGGCGACGAGGCAGTTCGAGATCTTGTCCTGGATGTAGCGGGGGCTGATCCCCTCCATCCCCTCGCGCTCGGCCTCCTTCCGCAGCTCCTTCACGTTGTCCTCCGTGAAGCCCGGGAGCGTCTTGCCGTTGTAGAGCTTGAGCTTCTGGAGCCGCGTGAGGTTCACCTTCTTCGGCTCCTCGAGCCGCGTCAGCACCGCCCACATCGCCGCCATCTCGATCGTGTGCGGCGCGATGTGCTTCCCCCTCACCTTGCGGTTGTTGAAGTCGCGCTCGTAGACCTTGATCTCCTCGTCCAGCTTGGTGATGTAGGGGATGTCGATCTTCACCGTCCGGTCCCGCAGCGCCTCCATGAACTCGTTGTTCTGCAGGCGACGGTACTCCGGCTCGTTCGTGTGCGCGATGATGACCTCGTCGATGTCCGTCTGCGCGAACTTCTTCGGCTTGATCTTGTGCTCCTGGCTCGCGCCCAGCAGGTCGTAGAGGAAGGCGACGTCCAGCTTCAGCACCTCGATGAATTCGATCAGACCCCGGTTCGCGACGTTGAACTCGCCGTCGAAGTTGAAGGCCCGCGGGTCCGAGTCCGAGCCGTAGATCGCGATCTTGCGGTAGTTGATGTCGCCGGTCAGCTCGGTCGAGTCCTGGTTCTTCTCGTCCTTCGGCTGGAACGTGCCGATCCCGACCCGGTCGCGCTCGCTGATCAGGAGACGGCGCACGCGGACGTGCTCGATGACCTTCGTCCAGTCGCCGTCGTACTTCAGCATGAGCTGGTTGTAGACGTGGCGGCAGGCGGGGCAGAGGTCGCCCTCGACGCGCAGCCGTCGGTCGTCGGGCAGCTTGGCGTTCAGCTCCTCGACGAAGAGCGCGCGGTGCTCCTCCGGGATCAGGTGCAGCGGCTCCTCGTGCATCGGGCACGGCATCGCCGCATCCTGCGCCGCCTCGCCCATCTCCGCCGGGATCCCCACCGAGTGCAGCCCGTCGCCCACCCAGGAGAAGGTGTAGAGCGCGCCCTCCGGCGTGCGCGAGTAGTGCTCGAGCCCCTTCTTCAGCAGCCGCGCGATCGTCGACTTCGACGAGCCGACCGGGCCGTGCAGCAGGATCACGCGCCGCTCCGGGCCGTACCCCAGCGCCGCGGCCTTCAGCACCTGCACGAACTTCATGAGCGGGACGTCCAGCCCGTAGACCGCGTCCTTCCCGCCGCCGATCGGGTCGTCGAAGAAGTTGTAGTGCGTGATCTCCTTCTTGTACTCCGTGTACTTCCGCGTGCCGAAGGAGATGATCATGTCGTAGAGCCGCTGGAACGCGTTGCGCGCGACCAGCGGGTTCTCGCGGACCAGCTCCAGGTACTCCGCGAACGTCCCCTCCCACACGAGATCCTGATACGACGCCGGATCCTGACGCTGCCGGATGTGCTCGATGATGTCGAGGACCGGGGTGCCCATGCGTACTGCTCCTTCCAAGGACTGCTACGGTGAGGCGTGATGCAGGCGGGTACACGGCGAAGGGGACGGTGTTCCGTCCCCTAAGCCTTTAATTCATGCGATGTTGGGACTGATCGTGGAACCGGTCCGCGATCTGGCGGAGCAGTCGGTCGATCGGGTCGCCGCGCATCGGGAAGAGGTGCCGGTCGGCGATGCGGTTCAGCGCGATGCGCAGGACCGGGAAATTGTCGGCGAAGGTCTGGTAGAGGCGGTCGAGCCCCCAGCTCTCGGCGTCGGCGGTGTGGGCCGCGAGGCGGTAGCCGGTCGCGCCCATCGCCTCGTAGTAGCGGATCCCCGGCGCGCCGCGCCGCTCGACGCGGGCGGCGATGTAGTCGGGGAAGACGCCGCTCAGCCAGAGCGCGAAGTTGCCGAGGTGGGCGCGGAGCAGGAACGCCTCCCGGCCGGTCGCGCTCTCGATCGCCTCGACGATGTCGGCGAGGTAGTCGTAATCCCGGCCATCCACGTCGTCCGTCGGTCGGCGGGCCCGGTCGCCGCGGCCGAACTCGAGGAGCAGCGCCGCGAGGTAGTCGGCGACCACGGGGTTGTTGATCCCGTCCTCGAGGAGCGCGTGACGGACGAGGATGTAGAAGACGAGCGGCGCGGGCGCGGCGCTGATGCCGCCGGAGGCGAGGACGGCGTTGAGGGTGCGAGGGTCGTCGAGGATGGCGTCGATCCCTTCTTCCCGGAGGCGTTCCTCTTCGCGTCTTCGGGCGCCCTCGTCGCCGCCCGAGGTGAGTCCGAGGAGGAACCCGGCCTCTTCCCTGCCGAACGACGCCCGGACGTTGGGAAGGATCATAAAGCCTCCTGCGACCTGAGGTTACTGCCGTTGCGAAGCGAAGTTACGCCCTTGCTCGGCCACGGGCGCGCGTCTACCTTTCGCCTGGTGCAACGCCTTCACCCCGCTTCCATTTATTGCATCCGTCATGCCCGCCGCGTCAAGCTCGATACGCGGCCGCAAGGGCTTGGAGGGAATAGATGTTACGACGCCAGGGGCTCGAACGTCGCCTCTTCGGCTGGATGCTCGTCCTGGCGCTGACGCCGGCGCTCGTCCTGGTCCTCACGGGCGTGTGGCTGTGGGCGGGCTCGCGGGACTGGGTCGGCACGCTGGGCCCGTGGGACCGCGTCGCCGAATCGGGGCGGGCCGTGTTCGACGCCGCGGCGGCCGTGGCGGAGACCGATTCGGTGCTCGCGGCGGCGCTCGAGCGGCACCGGGAGGAGCTGTCGGCGTCGCTGCGGCTGGCGCGGCGCTGGGCGTTCCTGGAGCGGCGCGTCGCGGCGATGGTGCCGGGGCTCGCGCTCGGCCTCGCGCTCGTGGTCGGCGGATTGGCGCTAGTCGTCAGTCGTCGGGTCGCGCGGGGGCTCGCGCGCCCGATCGGCGAGCTGGTCGACTGGGCCGGCCGGCTCGGCCGCGAGGAGCCGCTCCCGGCGCCGAGCCCGCGGGAGTCGCGCGAGGTCGTCGAGGTGCGGGCGCTGCGCGCGGCGTTTCGTCGCGCGGCGGGCGAGCTGGCCGACGCGCGGCGCCGCGCGCTCGAGGCCGAGCGCGTCCGCGTCTGGGGCGAGATGGCCCGGCGCGTCGCGCATGAGATGAAGAACCCGCTCACGCCGCTCCGTCTCGCCGCGCACCGGCTCGCGCGTTCCCAGGGACAGGCGTCCGATTGGGAGGAGCCGGTCGCCGTGATCATCGAGGAGACGGAGCGTCTGGAGGAGCTGGCGCAGCAGTTCGCGGCGCTCGGCCGGCCGCCGGCCGGCCCGACGAGCCCGATCGACGTCCGCGAGCTGGTCGCCGGGCTGCTGGCGACGGACGTGCCGCCCGGCGTCGTCGCGACGCTCGACGCCGACGACGAGCTGCCGCTCGTGGACGGCCACTACGACGCGCTGCTGCGCGCGTTCCGCAACCTGATCCGGAACGCTGTCGAGGCGATGTCCGGTTCGGACCGGCCGCGTCGCATCGACGTCGCCGTCCGCGCCGCGGACGGGCAGCTCGTCGTCTCGATCGGCGATGCCGGCCCGGGGCTCCCGGAGGGCGCCGGCGACCGGATCTTCGAACCGGACTTCACGACCAAATCCAGAGGAACGGGCCTCGGCCTCGCGCTGGTGCGACAGGCCGTCGCCGCGCATGGCGGCGAGGTCGTCGCGCGGAGCCGGCCGGAGGGCGGCGCGGAGTTCATGGTCAGGCTCCCGACCGGCGCCGCGGCGGGCGCTGCCGCCCGGGCGAGATAGCTGTCCGGGCGCGACGACGTGCCGGCCGCAATCGCGGTCGGGGCGCCATAGCGATCCGGGCCGCGCGAACCGCCCGGGCGTGAAAGCTGCGAATGTCCGGGGCGCCGTTCCTGACATGCACAACGGAAGAGGGATCATGAAGAAAGCGCTCGCATGGACGATGGCGATCGTCGTCGCCGGGTGCGCCGTCCGCCTCGGCGGACCCAAGCCGGTCGAGTACCGGACGATGGCGCTCAACGTGGGCGGCGACGCGGGCCCGGCCGAGGTCGCGCGGTGGATCCGCAGCGCGGACGCGAACCTGGTGCTGCTCGCGGCCTCGGCCGACAGCGCGTGGTTCCACGAGGTCGCGAGGCAGGCCGACCTGACGCTGAGCGGGCCGGGCCCGGCCGGGTCGGTCTCGTTCGCGTTCCTGGCCAGCAAGCCGATCGGCGACACGACGGTCGTGCTGCCGCTCCCCGACGGCGGCGGCGTCAGCCTGCACGACGCGCTCTACCGGGTCGACAGGGAGCGCCTCCTGGACCTCCTCGCCGTCGAGATCCCGTCGGCCGCGCAGTCGCGCGAGGCGGTCAAGGCGCTGCTGAATTACGTGGCGACGGACGTCATGACCGAGGCGGCGGTCGTCCTCGCGATCGACGTCCCGGACGCGGCCACGGGCGACAGCGTCTCGGCGCTCCTGTCGCCGATCTTTCGCGACGCGCGCACGTGCCTGCGGCCGGGCGTGCAGGCGCCGGCCGACGAGGGCGGCCGGTCGATGCGTCTCTTCTTCGGCCCCGAGGCGAAGCTCCGGTGCGAGGAAGCGCGTCCGCTCGGCGGGCGCGGGCCGCTCCTGGCGCGGCTGATCTTCAGCCACTACTGAGGCGGTGACGTGGCGGCGATCCTGGTTGTCGACGACGAGTCCAACATCCGTCGCATGGTCTCGCGGGTGCTCGAGGCCGAGGGGCACCGCACCCGCGAGGCGGGCGACGGCCGCGCCGCCATAGCCGCCGTCGAGGAGGAGGAGCCCGAGGTCGTGCTCCTCGACCTCGCGATGCCCGAGCTGGACGGGCTCGGCGCGCTGCGTACGCTGCGCGAGCGCTGGCCCGAGCTGCCGGTCGTGATGATGAGCGGCCGCGCCACGCTGGGCGACGCCGTCCGGGCGACCAAGCTTGGCGCGTTCCACTTCATCGAGAAGCCGCTCAACCCCGAGTCGCTGCTCCTCACGGTCCGCAGCGCGCTGGAACTGAGGCGTGCGCGGGAGCTGTCGCGCGCGCTCGTCGCCGAGCTGGGCGGCGAGCAGCCGATGATCGGCTCGAGCCCGGCGATGCGCGCGATCCGCGAGCTGATCGCCCAGGTCGCGCCGACCGACGCGCGGGTGCTGATCACGGGCGAGAGCGGGACGGGGAAGGAGCTGGTCGCCGCCGCGCTGCACGTGCAGTCGCGGCGCGCCGACGGGCCGTTCGTCCGCGTCAACAGCGCGGCGATCCCGCGGGAGCTGGTCGAGTCGGAGATGTTCGGCCACGAGAAGGGCGCGTTCACGGGCGCGACCGAGCGGCGGCGCGGCCGATTCGAGCTGGCCGACGGCGGCACGCTCTTCCTCGACGAGGTCGCCGAGCTGAGCGCGGAGGCGCAGGCCAAGCTGCTCCGCGCGCTGGAATCGGGCGAGGTCGAGCGGGTGGGCGGGCAGGAGCCGATCCGGGTCGACGTCCGCGTGATCGCCGCGACGAACCGCAACCTGCGCGACGAGATCGCGGCCGGCCGGTTCCGCGAGGACGTCTACTATCGGCTGAACGTGATCCCGATCCACCTGCCGCCGCTGCGCGAGCGGGCGGAGGACATCCCGGAGCTGGCGGCCCACTTCCTCGCGCGGTTGCAGGCCCGGCACGGTCTCGTTCCGCCGGTCCTCCGCGCCGACGCGATCGAGCGGCTGGTCCGCTATCGCTGGCCCGGGAACGTGCGGGAGCTCGCGAACGTCTGCGAACGGCTCGCGATACTGCACCCCGGCGGCGAAGTCGGCGCCCGCGAGGTCGCGGCGATGCTGCCGGACGGCGGCGCCGCGGGCACTCCGGCCGACGCGGCGGGGGGTACGGCCGCCGGTGCCGCGGCCAGTGCGACAATGAGGACGATGCCGGGCCCGGGAGGCGACGGCTCGCTCTCCGAGAGGCTCGATGCGTACGAACGCGCGCTGATCCTGGCCGCGCTCGAGGAGGCCGACGGCAACGTCGCCGACGCGGCGCGGCGGCTCGGGACCGACCGGGCCAACCTGTACCGTCGGATGAGGCGTCTGGAGATCGAACGATGAGAGCCAACCCGAAGCGACCGATCGCGGTCGCCCTCGCGGCGGTCGTGATCACGGCGACGGTGGCGGCCGCGCAGGAGGCGCGCCGCGTCGCGGTCACGCCCGAACGGGCGGCCGAGCTGCTCGATCTGATCAACCGGCCGGAGACGGTCCGCATGGCCGGCGCCTCGCGCATCGCGGTCGGCACCGAGATCGTCGGCGACGTCGCCGTGATCGGCGGGCCGCTCCACCTCGCCGGGCGGGTGCGCGGCAGCGTCTTCGTGCTGAACGGCGACGCGTTCCTCGAGCCCGGCGCGGCGGTCGACGGCGACCTCATCGTCGTGGGCGGGTCCGTGACGGGCGTCGATTCCGCGACCGTGGCCGGGCGGGTCGAGGTCTACAGGGAGCCGCTCCGCTACCGCCTGGAGAACGGCCGCCTCGTCCCCCCGCTGGCCGAGGAGGAGCCCGGGCTCAGCGCCGGGCACGAGTTCCGATACGGCCGCACCGACCTGACGCTCGCGTCGCATCGGGGCTACAACCGCGTCGAAGGGCTGCCGATCCGCCTGGGGCCGAGGTTCGAGACCTGGAGCGCGAACCCGACCCGCGTCGAGGCCTATCTGATCTACCGCACGGAGTCCGGCTTCGACGTCGACGCGGCGGATTTCGGCTACCTGTTCCGCGCCGAGCAGTTCCTCGGCGGCAGGCGCGCGCTCCGCGTCGGCGCCACGCTGCACTCCGAGATCGTGCCGATCGAGTCGTGGGGGCTGACCGACAGCGAGAACGCGCTCTCCACGTTCCTGCTCCGCCGCGACCATCGCGACCACTACGAGCGGGTCGGGTGGAGCGCGTACGTGCGCGCCGCGCCGCACGGCGGCCGCTTCGACGTCCAGCTCGGCTACCGCGACGAGCGGCACACGTCCGTCGGCGTCGGCGCACCGTGGACGCCCTTCGGCGACGCGGCCTGGCGGCCGCAGCCCCGCGTCGCCGAGGGGCGGCTGCGCAGCCTCGTCGCGCGCATCGGCTACGACACCCGCAACGAGGGCGCCGACCCGACGACCGGCTGGTGGATCCGTGCCGAGCTCGAGCGCGGGCTGGGCGGTTCGCTCGAAGTGCCCCGCGTCATCGAGGATAACGACCTCTTCGTCGCACCGCCGGGGCCTCTCGTCACCTTCGTGCCTGCCGAGACCGAATTCGCCGCGGGGTTCCTCGACCTCCGGCGCTACGCGCGGCTCAGCCCGTCGTCGATCCTCGCGCTGCGGGTCGTCACGGGCACGTCGCTCAACGACCGGCCGCTCCCACCGCAGCGCCAGCACGCGCTCGGCGGCGAGGGTTCGCTGCCGGCGTACCGCCCGTTCCAGTTCGACTGCGGCGCCCGCGAGACCGCCCCGCGCGTCGACGGCATGCTCGCCTACTACGGCTGCGACCGGCTCATCCTGCTCCAGCTCGAGTACCGGACGGGGTTCCCGATCGGGCACGGCTGGGGCCGCAAGCTCGGCGCCGACATCGACCTCGGCGAGACGCCCGGCTGGGTCGTCTTCTTCGACGCCGGCCGCGCGTGGACCGACCGCGCCGCGCTGGACGGCCGCACCGACGGCCTCGACGACTTCGCCGCCGACGTCGGCGTCGGCCTGCGCCTCGGCCGCCTCGGCCTCTACTGGGCCCTCCCGCTCTCGGGGAGGGAGGACAACGTGAACTTCTTCGTCCGCCTGGGCACCCGGATTTGAGAGCAGTAATCCTCGTCCTGGCCCTGACCTTCGGCGGCGTTTCTGCCACGCTCCACGCGGCTCGCCAGGCGGCGCTCGGCATCGCGCCCGACCCGGCCGCGGGGTACGCGCCCGTGCTCCGTTTCGGCGCGATCCTCGCCGATCCCGCGCTCGAGGAGGCCGTCCGCTCCGGCCTGCCGCTCCGGCTCAGGTCCCGCATCGAACTCTGGCGCGACGGCTTCATCGACCACCTCGAGTCGAGCGACGCGACGACGTGGGTCCTCCTCTACGACCCGCTCGAAGGCCGCTTCTCGGTCAGGTCGCAATCCAGCGCGTCCGTTGCGCGCGACTACCCGACCTTCGACGCCGCACGCGCCGCGATCGAGGGGCCGCACCGCGGCTCGATCCGCCCCGCGCGCAACGGGCGCTACTACTACACGGCCGTCGTCGAGCTGGAGACGCTGTCGCTCTCCGACCTGGAGGAGCTCGAGCGCTGGCTCAAGGGCGAGCTGCAGCCCGCCGTGAGCGGCGAGCGCTCCGTCCCGGGCGCGGTCGGCCGCGGGATCAAACGCCTCTTCATCCGGGTCCTCGGTCTCCCCGCCCGCCGGTACGAAGCCCGCAGCGAGTGGTTCGAGTTCAGGCGGGTCACCGGGTAGCGCGGGCGCGCCACTGGTTCACATCTTGCATTGGACGACGCGCGTCCCGACGGCAATCCGGAGGCGATGTGGACTCGATTCGCGATGCGGGCGGCGTCATCCAGAAGCAGGACGATGCCGTCGCGACTCTGCAGAGCACCGAAGATGGCGATGTGCGGCCGGCCGCCGATCCCGCGGCGATCGAGCGCGAACTTCGCGGCCGGCTCTACCAGGAACTCGATCTCCTGGCCTTCGCGTTCGAGATGGAGGCGGCCGAGGCGATCGAGCGCGGAGCCGACGAAGAGGCGGCGCGGACGCAGCAGACGCGTTTGGGCATCAGGCTCGCGCAACGGCTCGTCGGTGCGGTCCCCGCGCCGGAAGTCGACCGGCGCCTGGAGCGCTGGCGGGCGGCCTACCTGAAGAAGTTTCCGCTCTAGGCGAGCACGCGGCCGCGCGGCGGCGCGGCCCTGGTCCGGGAGGCCGGGCCCGAGTATCCTGTGGCGTCGCCGGCCGGACACGTGACATCGGGTGTTGCAGCATCGCTCTGCCGTGGACCCGGATCCGTATGACCGATAAGTTCCGTTTGACTCCGCAACCGAACGGTGCGGCCGAGATCCGCTGGCGTGCCTGGGGCGCCGCGGCGTTCGAGGAAGCGGCGGGCACGGACCGGCCCGTGCTCCTCAACCTGACCGCCGTCTGGTGCCAGTGGTGCCGCCGCATGGACGAGACGGTCTACTCGGACCCCGAGTTGGTCGAGTTGATCAACTCCGAGCTGATCCCCGTGCGTGTGGACGCGGATCGTTATCCGCACGTGCAGGACCGTTACATCGCGGGCGGCTGGCCGACGAATGCGTTCCTTACGCCCGGCGGCGAGGTGCTTTGGGCGGGGACGTACATCCCGCTGGAGCAGTTCCGTGCCGTGACGAAGGGGGTGCTCGCTGCCTGGCGCGATCGGAGGCCGGAGCTGCAGGCGGAGATCGAGCGGCGCCGGAAGGCGATGGAAGCGGCGCGCTCGCGTCGCCCGTCCATCGGACTCGTGCGCCGTGTGGCCGCCGACGATGTGCTCACCGTCATGCAGGAAGGGTTCGACGCGAGGAACGGAGGGTTCGGCGGCGCGCCGAAGTTCCCGTACCCCGACGCGATCGAGCTGCTCCTCGTCCAGGCCGAGCGTCTGTCGAACCCCGATTGGCAGGAGATGGCGTTCCGCACGCTGGACGGCATGCTCGCCGGCGAGCTGTGGGACGAGCCCGAGGGCGGGTTCTTCCGTTACGCGCTCGAAGCGGATTGGACCGCGCCGCGACGCGAGAAGCTCCTCGACGTGAACGCGGGGCTGCTCAGGGCGTACGCGCTGGGCGCGCACCTGACCGGCCGCGAGGACTGGCGGCGCGTCGTCGAGCGGACCGTCGCGTGGGGCGAGGCGGTGCTGCGCCAGCCGTCCGGGCTCTGGGGCGGCAGCCAGGCCGCGGACGACGAGTACTTCACGTTGGACGCCGGTGCTCGCGCGAGTCGCCCGGCGCCGTACGTCGATCCGGCGGTCTACACGAACGCGAACGCGCACTGGATCCGAGCGCTCGCCGAGGCCGGCGGACGCCTTGGCCGCGACGATTGGGTCGAACGGGCTTCCGCCGCATTCGACACGCTCCTCGCGGCCGCGGCGGCGCCGGACGGGCTCCTCTACCACTGCATCGAGCCCGATGGAGAGCGCTCAGTGCCGGGCCTCCTGGCCGATACGCTCGAGGCCGCGCGGGCCGGGCTCGCGGTATTCCAGGCGACGGGCCGGACGGACGTCCTCACCCGCGTCCGCGAGCTTGCCGGCGCTCTCGAGGAGCGGCTCTGGGCGCCTGATGGCGGATTCTACGACCACGTCCCGACGGCGGACGACGTCGGCGCGCTCCGGTACCGGGACCGGCCGTTCGAAGCGAACGCCGCGGCCGCGCGCTTCTTCAACGACCTCTCGCTCTCGACCGGCGAGCGGAGCGACCGTGCCATCGCCGAGCGGACGCTCGCGTTGATCTCGCCCCTGGCAGGGCGCTATGGCGTGGCCGCTGCGGAATTCGCGCTCGCGGTCGAGGAGTTCTTCGAGCCGCCGCTCCGGCTCGTGATCGTCGGGCCGGCCGATGCCGCCGCGCCGCTGCGGCGCGCTGCGCTCACTCTGGTCGAGCCCGACCGGCGCGTCTGGAGCCTGGAGCAGAGCGGCCGCCTCGGCGCGCTCAACTTCCAGGCGCGCGAGACGCCGGCGGCGTTCGCCTGCGGCCCGCGCGCCTGCTCGCCGCCGGTGACCGAGCCCGAACGGCTGGCCGAGGCCGTCGCCGCCGTGAGTTGACGACGAGGCCGTCGCCGCCGGGAACTGACCACGAAAGCGCGGCCGCCGCGAACCGACGACGGAACCGCGGCCGCCGCGAACCGACGATATCGACCCACGATGCTGGATTTCGAAGGGCGCGCGTTGCGCACCGAATTGATCGGACTCTTCACCCGCCCGATCGACGAGCCGCTCACGGACGACGAGTTCACCGGGCTGGCGCGTCGCGTGTTCGCGTACCAGTTCGCGCGGAACGAGCCGTACGCGGCCTACTGCCTGCGGCGCGGCGTGCGGCCGGAGACGATCGAGCACTGGACCCAGATCCCGGCCGTGCCGACCGCCGCGTTCAAGGAGCTGCCGCTGGTGAGCGGAAAGCTCGCCGACGCCGAGGCCGTGTTCCGCACCAGCGGCACGACGCGCGGCGCGGAGCGCCGCGGCGAGCACCACATCCTCGACCTGTCGCTCTACCACGGGTCGCTGCTCCCCAGCTTCGCGGCGTACCTGCTCCCCGACGGCGCGGAGCTGCCGATGCTCTCGCTCGTCCCGTCGGTCCGGGAGATGGTCGACTCCTCGCTCGCGCACATGATCGACGTCGTCATGGACCGGCTGGGCGCGGATGGCAGCCGCAGCTTCGCGACGGTCGCGACCGGGATCGACTACGACGCCCTCGACGCCGCGCTCGAGCGCTACGCGTCGGAGGGCACGCCCATCATGCTGCTCGGAACCAGCTTCGCCTTCGTCCACTGGACCGACCACCTGCGCGAGCGGGGGATGCGGCACGCGCTCCCGCCGGGCTCGCGGCTCATGGACACCGGCGGATTCAAGGGGCGGAGCAGGGAGGTGCCCGAGCCGGAGCTACGCGCCACGTACCACGAGCTCCTCGGCATCCCGGAGGACCACGTCGTGAACGAGTACGGGATGACCGAGATGTGCTCGCAGTTCTACGACTCGGTCCTGCGGGAGAAGGTGGTGCGGGGCGCGGCGGGGCCGCGGCGGAAGATCCCGCCGCCGTGGGTGCGCACGATCCCGGTCGACCCGGAGACGCTCGAGCCCGTCGCACCGGGCGAGGTCGGGGTGTTGAGGCACCACGATCTGGCGAACCTCGGCTCCGTCGCCGCGATCCAGACCGAGGACCTGGGTCGCCTCGAAGGCGACGGCTTCGTCGTCCTCGGCCGGGCGAGCGGCGCGCCGCCGCGCGGCTGCTCGATCGCGATGGACCTCCTCGTCGAGGCCGCGCGGGCGCGAGGACGATGATCGACGCGTTCCACCTGCCGGGGCTGGCCGAGGCCGACGTCGCCTCCTGGGACGTCCGGGAGTACGGCGACGGCGCGGTCCGCCTGCGCTTTCCGGTGATGGAGCCGGCGACGCTCGGCGGCGTGCTCGACACCCTCGCCCGGGCGCGTGCCGAGCACCTCGCCGATCGGCCGGTCGCGGAGATCGTGGCCGTAGTCGACGCCGTCGCCCGCCGGTTCCTGGACCCCGCCGACCCCGTCCGCCGGCTGGCCGAAGACGCGCTCCCCGCCGTGACCGGCTACTCCCCGCCGATGGCGCGCCTGATCCTGGACCGCATGGCCGCCGACTGGAGCGCGGACGCGCTCGAGCGGCTACTGCACGAGGAGCTGGGGGATCCGGCGGTGCTCGATGGGTTCCGGGAGGGGCGTCGCGCGCTGGGCCCCGAACTCGCCTTCCACATCTTCGCCGGCAACGTCCCGGGCGTCGCGGTCACGTCGCTCGTGCGGGCGCTGCTGGTCAAGGCCGCGTCGCTAGGGAAGACCGGCTCCGGCGACCCGCTGCTCCCCGTCCTCTTCGCCCGTGCGCTGGCCGAAGTCGACCCCGGCCTCGGCGCGTGCGTCGCCGTCACCTACTGGCCCGGCGGGAGCGCGGGGATCGAGGGAGTCGTGTTCGAGCGGGCGGACACGGTCGTCGTGTACGGCGGCGAGGCGGTCGTGGAGAGCGTGCGGGCGCGGGCGCACCCCGGCGCGCGGCTGGTCGAGCACGGCCCGAAGCTCTCGTTCGCCATCGTCGCCCGGGAGGCGCTGGAGGCGACGCAGCGCGATGCGACCGCGGCCGACACGGCCCGCGCCGTCGCCACGTTCGACCAGCAGGGGTGTGTCTCGCCGCACGTCGTCTACGTCGAGGACGGCGGTGCGACGACGCCGCGCGACTTCGCCGCCGCCCTGGCCGGCGCGCTCGCAGCGCTCGAGGCCGAGCTGCCGCGCGGGCGGATCACACCGGCCGAGGCGGCCGCCATCCACCAGCTCCGCGGCGCGGCCGAGTTCGCGGGGCTCGCCGGGCGCGGCGTCGAGCTGTTCGCGAGCGACGGGACCGAGTACACAGTCGTCTACGACCCCGACCCGACGTTCGAGGCCTCGTGCCTGAACCGGGTGGTCCGCGTTAAGCCGATCGGTTCGCTGGACGATGTCGCCGGGCTCGTCCGGCCGTACGCGCGCTACCTCCAGACGGTCGGGATCGCCGCGCCGGCCGGTCGCCGCCGCGTCGTCGCCGAACGACTCGCCCGCGCCGGCGCGACGCGCATGACGGATCTCGAGCGCATGCCCTGGCCCCCGCCGACGTGGCACCACGACGGCCGCGGGCCGCTCCTCGAGTTGATTCGCTGGGTGGATCTGGAAGGGTGAGTCGACCGACGCGGGCCGAACGCTCTCCCGGAATCGCGTCGCGATCGCCGGCCCGGCTGGTCGGCCCGCCCGGCACGCACCGCGTCCCGGTGCGCCCCGGCCGCGTCGCCTGCTACTCCGACTGCGTCTCCGCCTGCTCCTCGCGCTCGGCCCGCCACATTACGAGCTGGCGCGTCCCCGTGCTGCTCTCCTCGACGCGGACCGTCAGCGTGTCCCCGTCCGAGATGCCGAGGTCGTCGCGGATTTCCTGCGGTATCGTGATCCGGCCACCCACACCCACGTTGACATCCCCGTAGTAGAGCGTCCGGAACATGGCCATTTGCCGCCTCCAGCAAGGATTCGCGCCGAGCCGGTCACGTTGTTGTAACCGATGAATTTCCATCAAGTTACATCGCCGGACCTGGCGCAGCAAGTCGAACGGCACGGGCGCGGCGAGCAGGCCGGCGCGGCCCCGCGGCGGTCGGGCCGACCCGTGAGGGGCCGTCAGGCCGGCTCCGAGCGACGGAACGCGTCCAGCACCTCGTCCTCTTCCATCGTCAGCCACCGTACGTCCGCGTCGTCGGCCGGGATGTCGAGGCGCGTCACGCGCTTCAGTTCGCTCGGCTGATCGACGCAGACGAAGATCACCTCGGCGTGGGACTCGCCGCCGCGCAGCGTCCCGGACCGCACGCTCCCGACCCACGTCCGGCCGCGCTCGTCCTCGATCTCGCGCTGCGTCATGGCCGGCGTCGCGTCCTTCGGCCTGCGCTCCCACTCGGTCATGCCCGACCTCCTGTCCGTTCGCCCTCCGCGGGGTTCGGCCCCTCCGACCGACGAGGGTGCAACCGGTGTACCGCGCGCGAGTCCGCGGCGTGCATGGCCGGCTGCCGCCGCCGGCCGGGCGGCGCTGACGGCGGTCCGGCACGACGATCCGCCGCGACACCCTACACCGGGTACAGCCCTTGCACCGATCGGGGGCGTTCGACCGGCGGCCTTCGAGCCGCCGTTTCGGCGTAAATGGAGGTCGAAGACATGCGAATATTTCGCGATCTCCTCCGGGCCGTGCTGTGGTCGCTGCGGCCGTCGGCCCGGGGGCGTCGTTGGGGAGCATACCTGCTGACGACGGTCGTCGCCGTCTCGATCGCCTGGTCGGCCCGCCGGCACGAGGCGGCCGCGGGCGTCATCCGGGACGCCGGCACCCCGGCCACCGCGATCATCGAACGGCTGATCGACCGCGCCGAGCACGTCGGCCAGCTCTGGCGGGAGGTCGAAGAGTACTACGAGCAGGAGATCGCGCCGATCGAGCGCGTCCTCGTACGCTATCGCGCGGATCCGGAGCTGGCTCGCCGGATCGCCATTGCCCTGGTCACGGAGGCGCGCGCCGTGCAGCTCGAGCCGCGCCTGCTCCTCGCCGTCCTGCTCGTCGAGAACCCCTGGCTCGATCCGACGATACGCAGCCCCGTCGGTGCCGTCGGGCTCATGCAGGTCATGCCCCACCACGAAGGAAAATGGCCTCCGTGTCCGTCCGACCTGGAGGACGTGGAGGCCAACATTTGCTACGGCGCCCGGATCTTCGCCCACGCGTTCCGCGCGACCGGCGGCGACGTCGAACGCGCGCTCCTACGCTACAACGGCTGCGTCCGCGGCACCAACACGCCCGACTGCCACACCTACCCCTATCACGTCTACGCGCGGGCCGGCCGGGCCAGCATCCTCGCCTGGCTGCGCCCCCACACGCAGGGCGACGCCCGGTAGGGAAGGGCATCGCCCGGTGGGGCGGAGAGCCCCGAGGCAGGACGCGGCGCAGCATGCCAGGGCGCCGCGCCGCAGAGTGGGGCGCCGCGCCGCACCGATTGGCGCGGCGACGCCCCGAAGCCGAATCACGCGCCGACCGGCTCCGGGGCGCGCGGCGCCAGTCCCGCCGCCTGGCGCGCCCGGATCTCCTCGCGGACCAGCTCGAGGACGTGGGCCCGGTCGATCCGCTCCGCGTCCCAGTACCGCGTGAACGCATTCCCGCGGCGCCCCTTCCGGTCGCAGTCCACCGAGCCCGCGTACCCGCGACGGTAGCTCAGCACGCACCCGTCCCAGGTGCCGCGCTTCACCGCGTTCCGTTCCAGGTCGAGCGCGAGCTGGACCAGCCCGTCGTACGCGAACTCCCGGAGCTCCGCACGCAGCTCCGCGTCCGCGTCGGCAGCTCGGGGGCTCGAGAGGAAGGAGAACAGCCACATACCAGCCTCCTCGTGGGGATCGATGGGTGATTGGGGGTTCGCCGGGGTGTTGCAAGAAGCGTGCGTGTCGGGGCTCGGGGCTCAGGGCTCGGGGCTCGGGGGGTGGGGCGACCGGGACCGCATATTGGGGGGATTTGTGCGGCGCGACGGGGGGCGGCGGGTGGGCAATGCAAAGGCCCGCTCCGACACACTGTCCGAAGCGGGCCCGGGGTTCGGCGTTGCTCCCGACCTTCGCCCCGGTCGGGACTGGGGCGGCAGGGCTCGAACCTGCAACCTGCCGGTTAACAGCCGGCCGCTCTGCCCGTTGAGCTACACCCCAATACACGGCCGCGGCAGGACACGTCGTGATGTGCCCGCGAACGTGGCCGTGAATGCTAAATGTAATTCACATCGAAAGATAAATCAATCGGCAGCGGCCGGGCGGGTGCCGCCGGATGTAGAGCCCTCTCGCCGGAGCTCGAGGTCCGCGGGGAGGAGCGACCGGTGCAGCGAGAGCGCGGCGCGCACGCCCTCCGCGGCGGCGGCGATCGCCAGGTGCGGGTGGCCGGCGATATCGCCCGCGGCGTACACGCCTGGAACGGTGGTCTCCTGCCCTTCGTCGACCACGATGCGCCCGCCCGGACCGATCTCGCACCCGAGGCGGCGGGCAAGGTCCGAGGCGGGCGGCGAACCGATGTGCACGAAGAGGCGATGCAGCGCGAGGCACTCGCCGTCGGCCAGATAGATGGCCCGGACGCGACCGTCGACCTGGTCGATCCTGGTGATCGGGGCGTCGTGCGTGGCGACACCGTGGCGGAGGAGCGTCTCCCGGTCCTCTCGTGAGAGGAGGCTGTCGTGCCCGTGCCGGAGCAGGACGACGCGGGAGGCCCAGGTCAGCAGGAAGAGCGCGAGCTCCGCGGCGGTGCGGCTCCAGCCGATGACCCCGACCGGCTCGCCCCGGGCCGACGGACCGTCGCAGTCGGGGCAGTGGTGGACGGTCACTCCGTACGCCTCCTCGATCCCCGGGATCTCGGGAATGATGTCGCTGCGACCGAAGGCGAGGACGATGCGCCGGGCGTGTACGACGTCGCCGCCCTCCACGACGACGCGGAAGGCGTCCCTGGAGCCATCGACGGCCGCGACGCGTCCTTCGCGGAGCTGCGCGCCCGCGCCCGCGGCCTGCACCCGGATCCGGCGGCGGAGCTCCTGGGGCGTCGGGTCATCGATCCCCGGATAGCCGTGGACTGCCGCCGACATGCGGTTGCGCCCGCCTCCGGCGTCGTAGACACGCACCCGGCGCCTGTAGCGCGCCAGCCAGTACGCGGCGGACAGCCCGGCGATCCCGCCGCCGACGACGACGGCATCGAACTGCTCGCGAGGCATCGCACCGGTCGGGGACATGTCGCCCGTGAAGCGCAAGAGCCGAGCCGAGGCACGAGCTCCCGCCGCGAAGTCGCCCCGCGCCCGCCGCGCAGTGGCCGCCCCCACGCGCGTCAGCGCGCCGCCGTGACCAGACCGCGACTCTGCTTGCGCACCAGCTCCGCGTAGTACCCGCCCTGCGCGACCAGCTCCGCATGCGTCCCGCTCTCGATGATGCGACCGTCCTTGAGGACCACGATCCGGTCGGCGCCGACGATGGTCGAGAGCCGGTGGGCGATGACGAGCGTCGTGCGCCCCTCGACCAGGCGCGCGAGCGCCTCCTGGACCAGCGCTTCGGATTCCGCGTCCAGAGCCGACGTCGCCTCGTCCAGGATCAGGATCGGCGGGTCCTTGAGGAGCGCCCTCGCGATCGCGACGCGCTGCCTCTCGCCGCCGGAGAGGACGCCGCCCCGCTCGCCGACCACCGTGTCGTACCCCTGCTGGAGCCGCATGATGAAGTCGTGCGCGTTCGCCGCCCGCGCCGCCGCCTCGATCTCCCGCTGCGACGCGCCCGGCCGACCGTAGGCGATGTTGTTGCGCACCGTGTCGTTGAAGAGGAGCGCGTCCTGGAGCACCACGCCGATCTGGCGACGCAGCGAACGCTGCTTCACCGACCGCAGGTCCATCCCGTCCACGCGGATCGAGCCCGACGTCGGGTCGTAGAGCCGCTGCAGCAGCGCCATCATCGTGCTCTTCCCCGCGCCGCTCGGACCGACAAGCGCGACCATCTCGCCCGGACGGATGTGCAGGTCGATCGACTCCAGCACCGGCTTCCCCTCCTGATAGGCGAAGCTGACGCCGTCGAACTCGATCTCGCCCCGTAGCTTCCGCACGACCTTGGCGTTCGGCGCATCGCCAAGCGTGTCCTGCGCGTCCAGGATCGAGAAGATCACGTCCAGCGAAACCGCCGCCTTGCGCAGCGTCTGGTACACGTTCGTCAGCCCCTCGACCGGACCGAACAGCCCGCCGACGTAGCCCAGGAACGCGACCAGCGTCCCCACCGTCACCTCGCCCCTGACCACGAGCCAGCCGCCGAGGGCGAGCGCAGCGATCCGCGCGAAGAGCGAGACCAGGTTCCGCGCCGCGCCGACCCCCGTGTCCCGCCCGACCCCGCGCACGACCACGCGGTTCGTCTCCTCCACGCCCGTCAGGAAGCGCCGCTTCTCCTCCTCCTCCATCGTGAAGCTCTTGACCGTCACGATCCCCGTCAGCACCTCGTTGAAGCGTGCGTAGATCTTCGACCAACGGTCGAGCAGCACACGCTCCCGCTGCGTCTGCTCGCGCGCGGCCCACGCGCCGATCAAGGCCGGCAGCGGCGCGAACGCCAGCACCACCAGCGACAGCCGCCAGTCCAGCCGCACCATGATCACCAGCGAGATCGCCAGGTAGACCAGCGCCGGGAGCACGTTGAACGCGATCTCCGACATCGCGCCGACGAAACCCGCGATCCCGCGGTCCAGCTTCGTCATGATCCCGCCGACGCTCTCCTTGCGGTGGTACGTGAGCGGCAACGTGTGCAGCCGGCCGACCGTCGCCGACAGCAGCTCGTATTGCACCCCGAGCCGCACCTTCCACGTGAGCCAGTTCGAGAACCCGCTCACCGCTTCACGACCCAGCCCGAGCGCCAGCAGCGCGCCCACGCCCACCACGATCGCCGAGCCCGCGTCTCCCACGCCCAGCCGGTCGAACAGGTACTTCATCACCAGCGGTTCGACCGCGTTCAGCCCGGCGATCACGAGCGTCAGCGTGAGGATCACCAGGATCGATCCGCGATAGGACCGCACGAACGCCAGCGCGCGGCGAGTCTGCCCCCACCACGGCCGCCGCGTCGTCTCCTTCATCCAGCTCTCGCCCCCTTCAGTGAAAAGCCCGCGATGGGGTCGCGGGCGTCGTAAATTCAATCCGGACAAATATATACGATGCGTACGACATCATCAATTCGGGGTGCGGAGCGGAGACCCCGGGCGCTCCGGGGCTGCTAGCGGGCGCGGGGAGCTTATTGCTCGGCCAGTCGGGCGGGCGCGGCGAAGTGGTGCACACGCACGCCGCGGATTCCGGGGTTGCCCTGCACCGTGGGACGTGCGGCGCGGTGGGCGCGGCGCCCCCCGGCGTCGTCGCTTCCTTGCGTGTCCGGTCCGCCGCCGCCTACCTTCCCGATCGCACCCACCGCGGCGGCGCGGCCTCATTCCCGGGCGAGTCAGCCGGTCTCCTCCAGCGCGTACCCTATGGCACCCATCGCCGGAACGACGGTCATCGGAACCGACCCCGTGGGCGGGGCAGCTCCCCGCGATCGGGAGGTGTGACGTGCGCGGGCGGGTTCGGCCGGAGCCCGGAGCCGAGGCCCGAGGCGACGCCGGATCTCTCGGCGCCCTCGCCCTCGTCACGCTCGTCTTCCTATTCTTCCTGCAGGCGCAGCGGGCGTACCTCGCGTCGCTCTTCGCGCTCGTCTACGACGCCGTCTTCCCCTCGCTCCGCGCGCTCGGCCTCGCCGCCGCCGCGCTCCCCCTCGCCGCGCTCCTGGCGCCGCTCGCGCCGCTGGCGCACCGGATCGGCCACGCGCGCACGATCCTCGTGGCGACGTCGCTCTCCGCCGCCGCGCGCGTTGTCATGGTCCCCGCCGACCTCGCCCCGCGCCTCGTCGGCTCGAGCATAGTCGTGGCCGGCGCAGGGCTGTTCCTCGCCCACGCGGTCGGCGCCCTCGACCGCCGCGCGGTGAGCGCCGGCGCCGCGCTCGCCATCACGCTCGACGGCCTCCTGCGACTCGCCGGGTGGAGCTACGACCCGTCGCTGCGCGCCGGGTGGCTCGGTGTGCAGATCGCGCTGTCGGCGGCTGCGATCGTGCTGGCGGCGGTCATGGCGCGTGAGGGCGACCTCGTGCGCGCTGGAGCGTCGGCGCGGGACCGCATACCGGATAGCGGCCGGGCGTCGGACGTCTCCCGGGCATGCGGCGCCGCCCGGGCCCCGGACGCCGCTCGGGCGCGCGGTGCCGCCGCGCCCGCCCCCGACCTCGAACGCCGCGCCGGCGGCCTGCGCCTGCGCGGCGCGCTCATGCTCGGCGCGATCCTCTTGTTCGAGGGGAGCGTCCTCGGCTCGGCCCCCGTCGGCGCGCAGTGGACGGGCGTGCCGTACGCGCTCCTCGCGCCGCTCCTCGTTGTGGCCGGCGGCGCGGCGACGGCGCTGCTCCTCGCCGCGCGCGAGCCCGCCGGACGACACGCGCCCGCGGCGGCGGG
>Ga0207864_1001973_pt1 | contig 20775 bp, 19 predicted proteins | sample HigsolmetaAR202D_FD_184834 | JGI IMG/M metagenome (GOLD analysis project Ga0207864, IMG submission 184834) | Ionic liquid and high solid enriched microbial communities from the Joint BioEnergy Institute, USA - AR20-2-D (SPAdes) (version 2) ... | reverse complement strand
ACCGGGTACCCGTGGGCGCGCAGCCGCTGGACGCCAGCGTAGGCGGCGCACGGGGCGGGCACGACGACCTCGGCGGGCGGGTGCTGCTGGTGGAGCACGTCGTCGGCGAGGGCCAGCGACTCGGTGTCGTCGAGCGGGCTGGCCAGCACCGCGACGGCGCGCCCGGCCAGCGGCTGCGTCCGGGTGCCGCCGCCGGGGAGCAGCCGCACCCGGTCCAGGAGCTCCGACAGGACCACGGGGGTGGCCCGGGTCAGGAAGAGGGAGCGCAGCACCGAGCGCAGTTCGCCCGGGGTGAGGGGGCCCTCGCCGACGGTCCGGGCCGGCCCGGTGCCGTCGGCGGTGGTGCGCACGGCCGCGGGGGGCAGCCCGGGTCTGGGCTGCCCGGAGGTGAGCAGGACCCGGGCACCGCAGGCCAGCGCCCGGTCGGCCAGGGACGGGGTGTCCACGACCGCGACCGCGGCGGCGCGCAGCACCTCGGGCAGTTCCTCCCAGCAGGTGTCGGCGTCGAGGATCTCGTCCTCGCCCGCGGCCGGGAGGCGTCCGGTCCCCGAGACGCGCACCGGGGTGCTCAGGCGGTCCGGTTCGGCCGCGACCGGGTTGTACCGGTGCAGGGGGACGCCGAGGTCGCCGTCGTGGACGTGGTCGAAGCCGAGCTCGGCCAGGGCCGGGGCCGCGGGGACGTCGCGGACGAGGACCGAGGCCACCCCGCGCGCTCCGGCCGCCTCCAGGACCCAGCGCAGCGCCCGGGTGCGGTCCACCGCGGCCGGGTCGCCGGCGTGCGCCCACGGGTTTCCCGGCCGGGTGGCCGAGGTGGTCACCAGCACCAGGTCGACGTCGGCGGAGTCGAAGACGACCTGGACGTCGTGCGGGCGCAGCGGGATGATCCGGGCGTACGGCGCCAGGGCGGCGCGGGCCTCGGCGGAGAGCACCCCGGCGACGACGATCCGCTCGTCGCCGAAGGCGGGCTGTCCCGCGAGCAGCCGGGCCTCCTGCCGTTCGGCCTCGTAGGAGCGGACCGGTTCGGGGATGCGGGCGCGGTCGCGCTGGGCGGAGCCGGTACCGCGGGTGCTTCCCCGCCACAGCCGGTACAGCTCCCGGGGCAGCCGCACCAGGCCCCGGGCGGGGCGGCGGGCGGCTCCGGCCAGTGCCCGCCCCACTTGCAGCGAGGTCGAGCCCTCCAGGGCCGCCAGGCGCGCCCGGGCCTCCTGGAGCTGCGCCTCGCGTTCGGCCAACGCCTTGCGGAGCTGTTCGGTCTGGCTCTGCTCACGCCGCTTCATAGTCCGTCCTCCCGGCACGTTCGCAGCCACCGGCGGTGGTGCGGGCGCCGACCCACTTCCCTGCCGTCCACGGTGGCGAACCTGGATGAACAGGTGATGAACCCGACTTCACGGCCGACGGTCGATCCGGCGGTCCGCGCCCTCGGCCCCGGGGCCCGGACAGCGGGCAGGGCCATCGTAGTGCCCGGCGCCCCGCCCCGGGCGGTCGGGCATTCCCATCCACACCGCTGAGTCAATACGCGAATGCGGTCGGTGACGCACTGATCTTGAAAAATAGTCAACCTTGTTGATGACGCGGCTGTATTTTCTTTGTCTCGCTACTATTCGCCGCTCTGTGCGAAATCTGTTTCCCAGTGCCTCCGGCTCCCTGTTTCCGCCGTATGGGCGATATCATCATGCGCGCGCCGAGAGCAGCCCGCAGCCGCATACCCAGATATCAGGCCCTCATGTCAGCCCCACGCAAGAATGTCCTGTTCAGGCCAAGTGCGATATCGGAAGGCAACGCGGTACCGAGCTCGGGCGTCCAGCTACCGGAAAAACACATCCCGTGAGCATGCTTTTCCATATGAGGGAGATCAACTGTGGGCGTCTCGACCTACACCTCTGACCTAGTGGTCGTCGGCCTGGGGTACGTGGGCCTGCCGCTGGCGCACGAGGCTTCCCGGTCCGGCCTGAAAGTCACCGGGCTCGACGTGAACCAGCGCGTGGTCGACGGGCTGAACGCCGGAAGGTCGCACATCGACGATCTGTCCGAGGTGGACATCGCGGACATGCGGGCAGCCGGGTTCACCGCGACCTCGGATCCGAGCGTTCTCGGGAGTACCCAGACCATCGTGGTCTGCGTCCCCACCCCCCTGTCCGAGGAGGGCTCCCCGGATCTCAGCGCGGTCACCTCCGCGGCCGAGTCGATCGCGGCGCACCTGTCCCCGGGGACCCTGGTCATCCTGGAGTCGACCACTTTCCCCGGCACCACCGACGAGGTGCTCCGCCCCATCCTGGAGCGCTCCGGCCTGACCGCGGGACGGGACTTCCACCTGGCCTTCTCGCCCGAGAGGATCGACCCCGGCAACCCGGTCTTCGGGGTGGCCAACACCCCGAAGGTGGTGGGCGGCTACACCGAGCTCTGCGGTGAGCTGGCCGCGGCCTTCTACGGCAAGTTCGTGCGCACCGTGGTGCGGGCGCGCGGCACCCGGGAGGCGGAGATGGCCAAGCTCCTGGAGAACACCTACCGCCACATCAACATCGCCCTGGTGAACGAGATGGCGGTCTTCTGCCGGGAGCTGGGGGTGGACCTGTGGGACTCGATCGCCTGCGCCGCCACCAAGCCCTTCGGCTTCCAGGCGTTCTACCCGGGGCCGGGGGTGGGCGGGCACTGCATCCCCATCGACCCCAACTACCTGTCCTACAAGGTCAAGACGCTGGGCTACCCGTTCCGCTTCGTGGAGCTGGCCCAGGAGATCAACGCGCGGATGCCGGACTACGTGCTGCGGCGCGCCCAGGACATGCTCAACGACGCAGGGCTGGCGCTGTCGCGGTCCACCGTTCTGCTGCTGGGGGTCACCTACAAGGCGGACATCGCCGACCAGCGCGAGTCCCCGGCGCGCCCGGTGGCCGCCAAGCTCGCGGAGAAGGGGGCGACGCTGCTCTTCCACGACCCGCACGTCTCCGAGTGGGAGGTGGGCGGCCGGCCGGTGAAGCGCGTGGACGACCTGGAGCGGGCGATGGCCGAGGCCGACCTGACCATCCTGCTCACCGACCACCGCGAGTACACGGCCGAGCTGCTGCTGGAGCGGTGCCGACGGCTGCTGGACACCCGGGGAGTGCTGCCCCGTACCACCCCGGGCACGGAGGGCCGGATCACCTCTCCGGTCACCCGCGAGGGCGTCGAGGTGCTGTGACCGTCGTCGGCTGTGGGACGGCCCGACCGTCCCACCGCCCAGCGTGAGGCAGTACACACGGCACCGGCGAAATACTTTCCGAGGAAGACAAGTTGGCTCTCTTTGCCCGGCAGTACCGCCGGGCGGACGTGTCGACGAAACTTCCAGGAGAGACCTTGTCCCAGATCTCCGAACCGCTGGAGCTTGCCAAGGACGCCCAGGACCTGCTATTCCGTGAGGCGCGGACCGCGAACACCTTCTCCGACGAGCCCGTCACCGAGGAGCAGGTGCGCGCCGTCCACGACCTGGTCAAGTACGGTCCCACCGCGATGAACTCCCAGCCGCTGCGCATCGTCCTGCTGCGGTCGCCGCAGAGCCGGGAGCGCCTCGTCCGGCACATGTCCGAGGGCAACCAGGCCAAGACCCGCACCGCACCGCTCACGGCGATCCTGGCCTACGACAGCGAGTTCTACGAGAAGGCGGACCGGTTCTTCCCGGACCGCGCCCAGAGCGTCCGGGACATGTTCTCCGGCAACGCCGAGGCGCGCGCGAACTTCGCGAAGCTCAACGCCACACTACAGATCGGCTACTTCCTGGTCGGCGTGCGCGCCGCCGGTCTGGCCGCGGGGCCGATGACCGGCTTCGACGCCGCCGCGGTCGACGCCGAGTTCTTCCCCGAGGGCCGGTACCGCTCCCTCGTGGTGATGAACATCGGCCGCCCGGGCGCGGACCACCCGCAGTTCCCGCGGCTGCCCCGGCTGGAGTACGAGGACATGGTCACCGAGCTCTAGGCCGCACCGACCCGCAGGCCCGTCCCGCTCGGCAGGGCGGGCCGCGTCCGTGTCCGGGGCCGCACCGCGGCTCAGATGATCGGCGGTCGTCCGTCCAGGGTCATCCGCCAGGCGGTGGACCACCGGATCGGCCTGCGCTGCCCGGGGTCGGTGCGCCACCCCTCGCGGAATCCCGCGAACCAGGGGCGCAGCGCCGTCGCGGAGCGCTCGCGCAGCACCGTCAGCGTCACCCACACGGCCAGGTAGAGCACGGCCAGCGGCCACGGCAGGTTGCGCCGGGCCAGCCAGACCCGGTTGCGCGCGTTGAGCCGGTAGAAGTCGGCGTGCCGGGTCGGGGAGGTCGCCGGGTGGTACATGACCGCCTCGGCGTCGTACTCGATGTGGAAGCCCGCGTCCAGGATGCGCCAGGCCAGGTCGGTCTCCTCGTGGGCGTAGAAGAACCTGTCCGGCAGTCCGCCGCCCCGCTCGAACGCGGTGCGCCGGATCGCCGACGCCCCGCCCAGGAAGGTGGTCACCCGGCTGGAGCGGCCCGGGTCGCCCACCCGCAGCCGGGGCACGTGCCGCCGCTGGTCGGGGCCGCCGTCGGGATCGGCGATCCGGAAGGACAGCGCCCCGAGGGAGGGGTCCGCGGCGAACCGGTCGTGGACGTGCCGTCCCAGGTCGCGGGACCGGTACCAGCCGTCGTCGTCGAGGAACAGGATGACGTCGCCGCTGCTGGCCCTCACCCCGGCGTTGCGGCCCGCCGGGATGCCGACGTTCTCGGGCAGCCGCACCGTGACCACCCGCTCGTCCAGCTCCGGCAGGTCCGCCCCGTTGCCGACGACGACGACCTCGATGTCGACGCCCTCCTGGTCGAACACGCTGGCGATGGCCCGGCGCAGCTCCGCCGGGCGGTTGCCCATCGTCAGCAGCACGCAGGAGAGCTTCAACTGCTGCGTACCTCCGCTCTCCGGCCCGGACTCCTGCTCCTGCGCGGCCTGCTCGACCCCGTCGTAGGGGTGCTTGTCCTGGGGGGACACGGCGGCCTCGCGGGACGCCGCGCTCTGCTGCGCCGTGTGCGGGGAAGGGACCGGACTGTTCATCGACAACCGTTCATCGAGGTGTGGGACAGGCCAACGGAATCCAACGATCGCATGAACCCGCTAACGACCGTATCAATTCCGGGGAGGTGTGCAGCGCGGTCCGCGGTTCACCGCAGCCGGTTGGACGCCAGGATGCTCACCAGGTGCAGCACCGTCTGCAACGCCGCCACCGCGACGCACGCGACCGTGAGCACCTGGGTGGCGAGCAGGTCGCCGCGGACCGCGTCCACCACCGCCGCCACCACGACCAGCAGCGACAGCTCCACCGCCTGGATGATGCGGTGGAAGCGCAGCGCGGAGGCGACCGTGCGGGCCAGGTTCAGCCCGGCGGAGCGGGGCCGCAGGGCCTCGTCCGACACCCGCTCGCCCAGGCCGGCCTTGGCCCGGGCCACCACCACGTTGTCGGTCTCGGCCTTGATCAGCGCCGCGCCCAGGGCCGCGGCCATGCCGGCGACCACCCAGGTCCCGGCGGCGAACTCGCCCTGGGCCCGCACCCCCAGCCCGATCAGCAGCGCGACCTCGGACAGGTAGTGGCCGATGCGGTCCAGGTAGACGCCGGTCACGCTGGTCCGCCCGGTGAACCGGGCCACCTCGCCGTCGGAGCAGTCCAGCAGCAGGTAGACCTGGACGAGGAGGGCGGACAGCAGGGCCGACCACAGCCCGCCGAAGGCCAGCACCACCCCGGCCAGCACGCCGCAGACCATCATCAGGTAGGTGATCGGGTTCGGCGGCACGCCCAGGCGGACGAAGAACGTGCTCACGTAGGGCGAGATGTCCCGCATGTAGAGGCGGCCCGCCCAGTGCTCCTCGTTGACCCGTTCCTTGATTCCTTCGGGCTGGCCACCGGCCCGAACCTCAGCGACCGAAGGCTTGGACATAGTCGCGAACGCTCCGCCTGATCTCGTCGTCGGAAAGGTTGAGGTGCTCCAGGATCGTATAGCGGCCCGGCCGGGTGGACGGCGCGAAGGCCACGGCGCGCACGAACTGCTCCTCGTCCAGCCCCACGTCGGAGGGGAGGGTCGGCAGTCCGTGGCGCAGCAGGCAGGCGTGGACGTCCCGGAGCCGCTGCTCGCCCTCGCCCAGGTGCCGGGAGCGCAGGAAGAAGGCGTACAGCGTGCCCAGACCGGCCAGCTCCCCGTGGTTGCTGGTGCCCGGGTAGAGCTGGTCCACGGCGTGCAGGATCTCGTGGTCGGCGCCGCTGGCGGGGCGGCTGGAACCGGCCACCGACATCGCCATCCCCGACAGCACCAGCGCCTCGGCCAGCGCGGTCAGGAAGTCCTGGGACTCGATCGAGTCGGTGCGGTGCAGCACCGCCTCGGCCGCGACCCGGGCGAAGGTGACGGCCATGCCGTCCACCGGCTCGCCCGTCTCGGCCCCCGCCAGCTCCCAGTCGGCGATCGCGGACAGGTTGCTCAGCACGTCACCGACCCCCGAGCGGACCAGCCGCTCCGGGGCGGCACGCACGTAGTCCACGTCCACCACCACCGCGATCGGCAGGTTCACCCCGTAGGAGCCCTTGCCGCTCTCGTGCTCCAGCGAGCTGACCGGGGAGGCGATGCCGTCGTGGGAGAGGTTGGTGGCGACCGCGATCATGGGGATGCCCGCCATGGTGGCGGCGAACTTGGTGACGTCGATGGTCTTGCCCCCGCCGATCCCCGCGACCGCCTCGTAGGCCCCCGCCCGCAGCTTCTTGCCGAGCTCGTTGGCGGTGTCCACGGTGGCGTTCTCGACCCGGAACACCTCGCAGTTGGGCAGGTCGAGGTCGGCGGCGATCTGGGCGCCCTGGCCGGGGCCGACCGCCACCGCGATCCGCCCCTCGTGGGCGATGCGCCGGTCGGCGAGCAGCAGCCCGAGGCCCGAGATCGCCCCGCGCCGCACGTCGATGGAGAGTGGCGAGGCGAGCATCCGGGCTAGTAGCGGCATGCGATCTCCCGAGCGCGGGCCAGGTCGTCGTGGTTGTCCACCTCGACCCACTCGACCTCGCCGATCGGCGCCACGGCGATCCTGCCGCCCCGGTCGACCAGCTCCTGGTAACCGTCCTCGTAGTACAACTGGGGGTCGCGCTCCCAGGTGGCCTTCAGCGCGTCGGCCAGCCGCCCGGCGACGCCGCCCTCGATGAGGGTGACCCCGATGTACTCGCCCGCGGCCGTCGCGGGGTCCATCAGCTTGGTGATCCGCTTCAGGTGCCCCGTCTCGTCCAGGGTCACCTTCATCTCCTCGTCGGCGAGTGTTTTCACGTTGTCCACCGCGAGGAGGATCTCCGGTCCCCTGTGGGCGAGCAGCGTCTTCTCCACACCGACCGGGTGCACGGTGTCGCCGTTGGCCAGGAGCACGCCCTCGGCGAAGTAGTCGCGCGCGGTCCACAGCGAGTAGGCGTTGTTCCACTCCTCGGCCTTGTCGTTGAAGACCGTGGTGATCTTCACCCCGTGGCGGCGCTCCAGGGTCTCCTTGCGCTCCTCGACCGCCTCGGAGCGGTAGCCCACGACGACCACCACGTCGGTGAGCCCCACCTCGGCGAAGTTGCGCAGCGTGATGTCCATGACCGTGGTGTCGCCGTCCACCGGCACCAGGGCCTTGGGCAGGGTGTCGGTGTAGGGGCGCAGTCGGCGACCCGCGCCCGCGGCGAGAACCATACCGAGCATGTCGGCGTCTCCCTCCTCAACTGTCGGAGGCTGCGACGCCTCCTCGTGTGTCACCCGGGTCGTCCCCCGCTGCGGTCACCGGCGCCGCGAGCCAGCTCGTGGCGGTCTCCCACGCGAACAGGACAGCCAGGTACCCCAGGAGCAGGCCGTAGGCGAAGGGAAGCCATCCCATCGCTCCTCCGGCCGCGACCAGGAGCATCCGGCCGTCCCAGCCCAGCATGGCCCAGCGGGCCCATTCGGGCGGGAGGACGCCGTGGCGCGCTCGGAGCACGGTGGAGCCGTGGTGCAGGACGACCAGCGCGACAAGCGCGAACACCAGGGGACCCGGTACTCCTGCACCGTAGCCGAGCGCGAACAGGTACAGGTATTCGGCTCCGTGCAACAGCGGCGGCACGACCCAGTCGAACCGTCCGTCGTGCGGATGGGCGGAGGCGACCCCTGACAGCAGGAGCGCCGCCGCCGGTGCGAACAGGGTAACCCCGGTCAGATCACCGAAACCGGCGACCAGCAAGACACCCATCACCAGAATTCCGGCGAAGGCGGGCAGCACGGGCGGAAGCGCCCCCTGGACGAGCGTGCCGATGCCCGTGCTCAGGTGACCGTCGTCACGGAGAAAACGCAGGTCAACGGGGTGGGACTGCGGAGTGGGGTGCATGGGGCCCTCACGGAGTGTGTCGGCGGGGGGTCATTGCCGCACCGGCCACCGCGACGGCGAAGCCAGCGACCAGTGCCGGGAAGGCCGCTGAAACGTCCCAAATCGTTACCGTAGCGGCGATCACCAGGAAGCGCTCGGAGGGGCCGAAGGCCACCAGATCCCAGAGGAGTCCGCTGCCCTTCCGCAGCCGCGCCGGGCCGCGCTCCGGCTCGGCGGTCCCGGAACGGTCGCCGTCGGGGAGCCGCCGTCCGCCGTCCCGGCGCGGCGGGGCGGTCCGGATGCGGACCAGGCCGCCGGGCTCGGTGTCCTCCCGGGCCGGAGGGCCGCCCAGCAGTTCGGCGGTGAACTCCGGGTCGGAGTCGTCGCGGTCGGTGCGGCTGGGGTCGATCGCCTCGATCGGGGAGAGTCTCTCCTCCTCGGCGTCGCGCAGGACCGGTGCGTACCGGGCGGCGCGGGCCGCCACCACCGACTCGCGCACCGCGTAGGCGACGAGCGCGCCCGCAGCCCACGCCCAGGCGTCGGCGCGGCCGTCCAGGTCGGCTCCGACCGCCAGGGCGGCGTAGAGCACGAACTCGCGCAGGTGGACCAGGAAGGAGACGCTCCAGGCGGTGAGCGTGTCGCGGCCCCGCTCGCCGAGCCGGTCGCCGACCGCGTCGCAGTAGAGCACCAGCGCCAGCGCGAGGACTCCGGCCAGCCTGCCCAGGAGGGTGGGGGCGGTGAACCACACGGCGGCCACGACGGTGAGGACGCCCCCGGCCCGGGCCATGGCCGCCGCGGTGGTGCCCCGGCGCTCGGCCCAGCGCACGACGGGGTCGGCCAGCGGTCGCAGTCCGCGGGCGGTGAGTACTCCGGTCTCCGTCACTCGCCGCGCCCTTCCCACACGTGTCTGTGGTGTAACCGTTACCCATGCGGGGACCGCTTGGCAAGCGGCCACACGGATCGGCGGTGTCAGGCGGCCTTGCCGTCGTCCTTCTTCTTGCGCTCGGCGATCTCGGCCTTGGTGTCGGCGTTGTAGGCGTCCAGCGCGCCCTTGATGTCGGTGTCGAGCACCAGCTCGCCGTTGCGGATGTACAGGCCGCGGTCGCAGAAGCGTTTCAGGTCGCCCTCGTTGTGCGAGACCAGAACCATGGTGCGCTGGTTCTGAAGCATCCGCTCGATGGCGTCGTAGCACTTGTTGCGGAAGGACTTGTCGCCCACCGCGAGCACCTCGTCCACGAGCATGATGGGGTGCTCCAACTGGGAGATCAGCGCGAAGCCGAGCCGCACCTTCATACCGCTGGAGTAGTGCCGCACGGGGGTGTCGATGAACCGCGGCTTGATCTCGGCGAAGTCGATGATCTCGTCGAACCGTTCCTGGATCGTCTCCGGGCTCATGCCGTGCAGGGAGCCCACGAGGTGCACGTTCTCCCGGCCGGTGAGCTGGTCGTTGAAGCCCGCGCGCAGCTCCAGCAGCGGGGCGACCTTGCCGCGGACGGTGACGGTGCCCTCGTCGGGGATGAGCACCCCGGCGATCAGCTTGAGCAGGGTCGACTTGCCGGTGCCGTTCTTGCCGACGATGCCGACGCACTCGCCCTTGGTCACCGTGAAGGAGACGTTGCGCAGCGCCCAGAAGTCGGCGGCACCGCGGTTGGGGTCGCGCTTGGTCCCGTGGATGAACATCTCCCGCAGGCTGCGCTTGCGTCGGCGGTTCGTCGCGAACTTGATGCCGAGCCCCTTGGCCTCGATGACCGGCTCCGCCATTACAACTCCTTAAGAACGGCGCTCTCGAGTCGTCGGAACGTGACATACCCGATCAGCAGCACAAGGATGGAGCCCCCGACCGTGGCCCACAGTACGGACGCGGGAGGCGCTTCGGAGGCATACCACACCGCATGGTGCATCTGGAAGATACCGGCCAGCGGGTTGTGTGCGTAAAGCGCCTTGAACCAGTCGGGAAGCGCCTCGACCTCCATGACGCGGAACATCGGGTAGATAACGGGCGTGCCGTAGAACAGCACCCGGTTCAGAATACGGACGATCCGCTCCACATCGCGCAACAGCACGTTGATGGAGGACAGCAGCAGCGTCACCCCGAGCGACAGCACGAGCTGCACCGCGACGGCCGGGATGATCCAGAAGAAGTTCCAGCCGGTCTGACCGCCCAGGGCGAACACGAACACCAGCAGGACCGGCCAGGTGAGCAGGTACTCCACGAACTTGGTCTGCACGATGGCGAGCGGGAAGATCTCCCGGGGCACCTTCATCGTGGTGATCAGCTTGGAGTGGGTGATGAGAGCCTTGGGGGCGTCGTTGAGCGCGGCGCTGAACCACATCCACGGCAGCAGGCCCGAGAGCAGGAACAGGGCATAGCCGCCGGGCGCGTCGGGACCGCCGGGCGCCTGGCGCGCCCCGCCGGTGGCCGCGAACACCACGCCGAAGACGAAGTAGTAGACGCAGGCCATCGCCAGCGGCTCCAACATCGACCAGGCGTAGCCGAGGATCGAGTTCTGGTATTTGACCTTGAGATCGCGGCGGACCAGGTGTCCGACGATTTTCCGGTTCTGCCAGACGGCCAGCGTCCTCGACGCCACCGCCACCTCCTCGGGGTGCAGTCGTTCGGGTACGATCGCGCGACGCGTATCGCCGTGGGATCAGGGGTGTGCCTGCGGCGCCCGGGGCGACCAACGGGGGCGACGGGGCGCCACAGCGGCGTGTCCGGGCCACCGCCGCAGAACGTCTCACGCGCGGCGGCGGAAGGCTCGGGGGTTCGGCGGCGCCGCTCGGAACCGGCCGGGACACGTCCGCCACGCCTCCGGGAGAACACCGGGCCGGACCCAATACTTGCACGATCGGCAGCCCCGGTGATTCCAGGCGCACTAAGGTTACCGGCCAGACAGGCAGAGATGTCCCGTTCCGGGCGAATCATTCCTTCATTGTTGAGTTGCGGTCGGGAACTCCCCGTGACCGTGGGCTAGCCTCTCCCCTTGACCCACGACACGTCCACCACACGGGGAGAGAGGCCATGCCGAACGACCAGCCCGAACGCGGCCGACCGCACGTGACGGCAGCCGTCCTCGCCGGCGGAGTGGGCTCGCGTGTGGGAGGCCCGCTCCCCAAGCAGCTACTGTCGCTGGCCGGACGGACCATCCTGGAGCGCTCGATCGCGGCGTTCTGCACCGCCCCGGAGGTGGACGAGGTCGTCGTGGTCATGGTCGCCGACCACGTCGCCGCCGCCGAGAAGATCGTCGCCGAGGGCGGGTACGCCAAGGTGTCCCGGGTCGTCCCCGGCGGCGCGAGCCGCTCCGAGAGCTCCCTCGCGGCGCTGCGCGCGGTCGCCCACCGCGCCGACGACGACCTGGTGCTGCTGCACGACACCGCGCGCCCCCTGGTGAGCGGGCGCACCATCGCCGCCTGCGTGGCCGCGCTCGCCGAGGCCGGAGCGGTCGGCGTGGCCGTGCCCTCCAGTGACACGGTGGTGCAGGTCGCCGCCGACGCGCGGGGCCGCGAGGTGATCGCCTCGGTTCCCGACCGTGCCGGACTGCGCCGGATGCAGACCCCGCAGGGCTTCCGGCTCGGGGTGGTCCGCCGCGCCTACGCGCGCGCCTGCGCCGACCCCGCCTTCACCGCCACCGACGACTGCGGCGTGGTGCTGCGCTACCTGCCGGAGGAGCCGGTCCGCATCGTCCCCGGCGAGGAGTCCAACATCAAGGTGACCCACCCCGGCGACCTCGCGGTGGCCGAGGTCCTGCTGCGCGGCACGGCGGAGCGGTGATGTTCGCCCCAACCGAGGTGATCGGGCACCGGGGGTACGGCCGCGGCACGGTCGACGGCCTGGTGGAGAACACCCCCGAGTCGGTCGCCGCCGCCGCGGAGGCCGGGGCCTCCTGGGTGGAGGTCGACGTCCGGCGCAGCGCCGACGACGTGCTGCTCGCCTACCACAACGCCGCCCTGCCCGACGGCCGCCTGGTCGTGGACCTGCCCGCCGCGGAGTCCCGGGCCGCCGGAGTGGCCACCCTGGACGAGGTGCTCGACGCCGTCCCCGCGGACGTCGGCCTGGACGTGGACGTCAAGACCGTGCTGGAGGACGCGGTGGACCCGCCCGGGCGGCGCACCGTGGCGCTGCTCGCCCCCTACCTGCGGCGGCAGGCCCGGCTGCGGAGGGTCTTCGTGTGCTCCTTCGACCCGTCGGTGGTGCTGGCGGTGCGCGAGCAGGCGCCCGGGGTGGCCACCGCGTGGATGCCGTTCGTCCGCAACCCGGTGGACCACGCGGTGGCGGGCGCGGCGGGCCTGGGCTGCGCACTGGTCGCGGTCGACGTCCGCTCCTTCGGGCTGGCCGGAGAGCCGGAACGCCCCGGCCGCCGCTCCCCGGAGGAGACCGTGGCGGCGGCGCACCAGGCGGGCCTGGGGGTGGTGGCGTGGTGCCCCGACCCCGAGGACTCGGTCCGCCTCGCCGCGGCCGGGACGGACGCCGTCGTCGTCGACGACGTGCCGGGCACCGTGCGGGCGCTCGCCGAGGCGGCCCAGCCCTGGTCCGCGGACTGAGCGGGGCCGCGCCTCCGCTGCTCCCCTCAGCCTGCCTGGGCGCCCTCGCGCTGCGCCCGGGCGGTGCGGGAGTCGGAGCCCAGACTCGGCGGGCTGGTGATGAAGCCCGCGCCCCACGCCATGTGCATGGTGGCCAGCGCCACGGGGATGGCGAGGCGGGAGGCCAGGGGCAGCCCGGAGCCGAGCGGGATCGAGGCGGCCAGGATCGCGGCCAGGTAGCCGCCCGGGACCAGCCAGGCGGGCCAGAAGAAGAACCCGCCGACCAGCCCCAGCACGATCGCGGTCAGCGCGACCGGGGGCGCCAGGTAGCGCAGGTTGAGGGTGCCCCGGTGCTGCCGGGCCACCACCCGGCGCCACCGGCCGTAGTGGAAGTACTGCTTGGCCAGCGCCCGGACGTTGGGCCGGGGCCGGTAGGAGACCCGCATGCGCGGCTGGAACCACACGGTGCCGCCGGTCATGCGGATGCGGTAGTTCATCTCCCAGTCCTGGGCGCGCAGGAACGCCTCGTCGTAGCCCTGGACCCGGTCCAGCGCCGAGCGCCGGAACACGCCCAGGTAGACGGTGTCGGCCGGGCCGCCCTCGCCGCCGGTGTGGAACCGCGCGTTGCCCACACCGATCTTCGAGGTCATCGCGGCGGCCACCGCCTTCTCCCACGGGGTCTCCCCCTCGGCGGCCATGATGCCGCCCACGTTGTCGGCGCCGGTCTCCTCCAGCGTCTCCACCGCGATGCGCAGGTAGTCGGCGGGCATCATGGCGTGGCCGTCGATGCGCGCGACGATGTCGTGCGAGGAGGCGGCGATCGCCGCGTTGAGCCCCGACGGGGTGCGTCCCGACGGGTTGGGCACCACCTTGACCCGGGGGTCGGAGGCGGCGAGTTCGTCCGCGACCTCCTGGGTCCGGTCCTGGGACGGACCCACGGCGAGCACGACCTCCAGCTCACCTGGGTAGTCCTGGCTCAGGACGTGGCGCACGGCGGAGGCGAGGTGGCGTTCCTCGTTCAGGACGGGCATGACGACCGAGACGGCAGGCCAGCTCACGGGCATATCCACAAGAGTTTCACGCGATCCGGAAGGAAGTCTGGGTATCTGGGCGCGGGATTCCGCTGTCGCAACGGTACTGCACAGCGGGGGCGGCCGGGGCGGCGTCTGTTCCGGGCGCAAACGACCGGGAGGCGGAGCAACACGCCGTGATCGGATTTTCCCGATCCGACACGGTCCTGCTGCCACCCTGGAGAGGTCGGCGGCCCGAAACCCCGGAGGGGCGGCGGGCCGGATGGTTCGGGAGGACGACCGGTGAACGAGGACGGCAGCGACACGACCCGCCCCTCCGCGGAGGTTCCGGAGTTCCGACGCATCCGCTCGGAACCGCTTCCCCCACAGCAGGTCCCGCCGCGGCGGTCCGGGGCCGGGCGCCCCCTCCCCTGGATGCCGAGCGCGGCGGCCCGGCGGCGCCGCGCCGCGCTGCTGCTGTCGGGTTTCCTCTCCGCCCTGGTCCTGCTGGCCTCGGGGACCGCGTGGTCGGTCACCGGATGGCTCTCCGGCCAGTTGCAGCGCTACGACGTGTTCACGGGCCTGCTGGAGGGCGACCGGCCCGACGCCGGAGCGCGTGGCGCGCTGAACTTCCTGGTCATCGGCTCCGACGACCGCAGCGGCCTGGACGCCGGGCAGCGCTCCGAGCTCGGTGTGGGCAACGTGGAGGGGCGGCGCTCGGACACCATCATGCTGGTCCACCTGAACCACGAACGGGACCACATCACCGTGGTGGGCATCCCCCGGGACTCCTGGGTGCAGATCCCCGGCCACGGGCCGCACAAGATCAACGCCGCCTACTCGCTGGGCGGCCCGAGCCTGGCCGTGCAGACGGTGGAGTCGGTCACGGGCGTGCGCATCGACCACTACGTGGAGATCGACTTCACCGGGTTCGTCGAGGTGGTGGACGCGCTCGGCGGGATCACCGTGTGCCTGCCCGAGGCCATCCACGACGAGAAGGCCCACCTGTCCCTGGAGGCGGGCACCCACGAGCTCGACGGCGTGCAGGCGCTGGCCTTCGCCCGCACCCGCAAGAGCCCCCACGGCGACCTGGACCGGATCGACCGGCAGCAGCAGGTGCTGTCCGCGCTGCTGGACCGGGCGCTCGACTCGCAGACCCTGAGCGACCCGGCCCGGTTCACCCGCTTCCTGGAGACGGCGCTCGGCTCGGTCACGGTCGACGAGGCGCTGGACACCGCGGCGCTCAACCAGCTCGGCTCGCAACTGCGCACCGTCGGCCTGGAGGACGTGACCTTCACCCAGGTGCCGGTGGACCGGATCGACTTCTGGACGCCCAGCGGCGAGGTCGCGGTCACCTGGCACGAGCAGCGCGCCGCGGAGCTGTTCAACGCGATCGCCGCGGACCGGCCGGTCCTCACCGAGGAGGCCGAGGCCGACCCGGTCCTCCCCGAGCCCGGCGAGGTGGTGGTGGAGGTCTACAACGGCACCGGGGTCTCCGGGCTGGGCGGACGGCTGCGCGCGGAGCTGCTGGCGGCGGGGTTCCAGGTCCCCGCGGAGGCGGGCAACTGGGTGCGCCACGACCTCGCCGAGACGCTGGTCCGCTACTCGTCCGACAGCCAGGACGCCGCCGTGCTGCTCCTGGAGAGCATCCCGGGGGCGCGCCCGGAGGAGGACCCGGCGCTGGGCGGCCGCGTCCAGGTGGTCGCCGGGGCGAACCTCACCGGGGTGGCCGTCCCGGCGGACCTGGCCTCCCGGGAGGCCGAGCAGCCCGTGGACGTGGGCGGCCGGGACGCGGTGCACACCAGCACCGCCGCGGACAACATCTGCCGGTGAGCCCGGCCCGGTCCCGCCGGAGCGCGGCAGCGGAACCCCGGGGCCGACACCGTCCGTTGTCCGTGTGCACCGGAACGCGTTAGTTCCGCCGCCTCCGGTGGTACTGGAAGGGAACACCGGTCCTAGGAGGGTCTTCGTGTTGCGCCACTCACTCGGCCTGCTGGCCGGGCTCGTCTTGACCCCGCTGCTGTGGGTGGGCACGGCGTGGTCGGCCGACCAGATCGCCGAGCACGCCCGTTCGTCGGCGTCCGGCGGCCCGCTGCTGACCGGCTGCGCGGCCATGATCGGGGTCGGCCTGGTCGGCGGGGTGCTGGCCGCCACCCGGGTCTCTCCCCTGGCCGCGTTCGTCTCCGGCGGGGTGCTGCTGGGCGTTCCCCTGTGGGCGCTGCTGGACCCCGCCTCGATGGACGCGTCCGTGCCGGGCTGGCTGAACGACCCCGACTCGTTCCTGCGCCCGCTGGGACCGGGGCTGCCGCTCTTCCTGGCGCTGGGCACGCTGCTGTTCATCTCCTCGCTCGTGCTGTCCCGGTGGCGTTCGCCACACCGCGCCCGCGCCGAGGAGGCGTACCCGCCCGCCGTGGCCGCGCCCGTCCCCGCCCGCCGCTCCGGGGCCGTCCCGGCCGTCGACGACGCCCCCTCCGAGACCGGCTGGTCCGACGACCTGTCCGCCAAGACCACCACCCCGTTCCGCCGCCGCGAGGACGGCGTCCACCCGCTCGACGGCGAGGCGGACGACCGCACCCGGGTCTTCGGCGACGACCGGTGAGCCGCTGTTTCGTACCCGGAAACCCGCTGTCCGGTGTTTGATGGTCTGATGTAGTGTGCGGGAGTTTCGCACGACTCCCGGTCCACCGCAGTGTCGCGGTGCCCCGCCGCCGCGGGAGGGCGAGACGGCCGCGGTCCCCCTGCCGAGCGGCCCTGTGGCGGCGGGCGGACCGCGCATAGCATTCCTAGGCCGGTCGTGAGGAAGGACTGATCCGTTGGTGGAGAAACAGCACCTCAGAATCGCGGTGCTCGGTACCGGGTACCTCGGGGCGACCCACGCCGCCTGCATGGCGGAGCTGGGCTTCGAGGTCCTGGGAGTCGACGTCGACCAGAGCAAGATCGACTCCCTCTCCTCCGGACGGGTCCCCTTCTACGAGCCGGGCCTGGAAGACGTCCTCACCCGCAACCTCGCCGCCGGCCGCCTGCGCTTCACCACCGACTACGCGCAGGCCGCCGCCTTCGCCGACGTGTACTTCATCTGCGTGGGCACCCCGCAGCAGGCCACGTCCAACGCGGCCGACCTGCGGTACGTGGACGCCGCGGTGGAGACGCTGGCGCCGCTGCTGACCCGGCCCTCCGTCGTCATCGGCAAGTCGACGGTGCCGGTGGGCACCGCCGCCCGCATCACCGCCCAGTTCCACGCCCTGTCCCCCGCGGGCGAGGCCGTGGAGGTCGGCTGGAGCCCGGAGTTCCTGCGGGAGAGCCACGGCGTGGAGGACACGCTCAACCCGAACCGGATCGTGGTCGGCACCGACTCGCCGCGGGTGGAGCAGGTGATGCGGGAGATCTCCGCCAGCCAGATCGCGCGGGGCATCCCCTTCCTCGTCACCGACCTACAGACCGCCGAGCTGGTCAAGGTCGCCGCCAACGCCTTCCTCGCCACCAAGATCTCCTTCATCAACGCGATGGCCGAGGTGTGCGAGGCCGTGGGCGCGGACGTGATCCAGTTGGCCGAGGCGCTCTCCCACGACGACCGCATCGGCGGCAAGTTCCTCGGCCCCGGCCTGGGCTTCGGGGGCGGCTGCCTGCCCAAGGACATCCGCGCGTTCATGGCGCGGGCCGACGAGCTGGGCGTGGAGCCCGCGCTGTCGTTCCTGCGCGAGGTGGACGCCATCAACCAGCGCCGCCGGGCGCGCACCATCGACATCGCGCGCGGCCTCATCGGCGGCAGCTTCGCCGGCCGCACGGTCGGCGTGCTGGGGGCCGCCTTCAAGCCCAACTCCGACGACATCCGCGACTCCCCCGCCCTGGACGTGGCGGCCACCATCGGCTCGCTGGGCGCGCGCGTCACCGTCTACGACCCGGAGGCGCTGGAGAACGCCAAGCGGGCCTACCCGCAGTTGAACTTCGCGCACACCATGGTGGAGGCGGTGCGCGACGCCGAGGTGGTGCTGCTGCTCACCGAGTGGGCGGAGTTCCGCAGTGCCGACCCCGACGAGCTGGGCAAGGTGGTGGCCGAGAAGCGGATCGTGGACGGCCGCAACGCGCTGGACCCCGACCACTGGCGTGCGCACGGCTGGACCTACCGGGCGCTGGGACGGCCCTGAGGCGACCGGCCGGGGCCGAGGGAGGAGGAGGCATGGCGCGGCTCAACGACCCCGAGGAGATCCGTCGGCTGCTGGCGGAGACCGAGGTGTGGGCGGTGGTCGGACTGGGCGACCACCCGGACCGGCCCGCCTACGGGGTGGCGCGCTTCCTCCAGGAGCACGGCAAGCGGATCGTGCCGGTGCACCCGGACGCGGCGACGGTGCACGGCGAGCGGGGCTACCCCTCGCTCGCCGACATCCCCTTCGACGTGGACGTGGTGGACGTGTTCCGCCGCTCCGACGCGGCGGGCGCGGTGGCCGACGCGGCGCTGGAGCGCCCCGAGGTCAGGGGCGTGTGGTTCCAGTTGGGCGTGGTCGACCACGCCGCGGCCGAACGGGTGCTGGCGGCGGGCCGCACCATGGTGATGGACCGCTGCCCGGCGATCGAGTGGCCGAAGCTGCTGGGCTGATCCCCGGAAATCCGGGGGAATCCGAATTCCCGCTGATTTTCCTCGGAATACCGCCTTCCGCCGCGCCGCGGGGGTGGAACCGCTTTTTCGGCCGAGTTCGGCCGCACAGTCTGAATCCCGAGATCGCGCGGTCGTCGCCTCCGGTAATCTCCGGGCCGCAGGAGGCGGCGTCGCAATGGGAATCGCCGCTTTGGAGCATCCGACGACCGAAACTCACGTCGACGCTCGGTGGGCGTACTTGCTGCGCGCCTGGCATGAGCTCGACATACCCGAGGGATGGCGGGCGGAAATACGTGAGGAAGGCATCGTCGTCACACCTCCGCCGTCTGCTGCGCACGGAACGACCGCGGTCGTGCTCCAGTGACAGATCGACCGGAAGATCCCCGACGGCTGGGAGATCCGCCGGGGAACGGGCGTGGCCATCGTCTCGCTGGCCCGGCTACGGGCCCCGACCTGCTGGTCGTGCCCTCGGAGGCGGTTCCCGAAGAGCGGGGCGTCCCGATTCCCTCCGAGGAGGTGCTGCTGGCCGTGGAGATCGTCTCCCGGGACGACGCCACCGACGACCGCGTCACCAAGCGCGAGGAGTACGCCAGGGGCCAGATCCCGCTGTACCTCCTGGTCGACGGGTACGACCCGCGGGGCCGGCGTCACCCTGTTCGCCACGCCCAAGGGCGGGGACTACGCCGACAGCCGCCGGGTGGACTGGGGCGAACCCGTCGCGCTGCCCGAGCCGTTCGGCTTCGGGCTGGAGACCACCGGCTTCCGGGTGCCGCGCGACCGACCCGGTGCCGCCCGTCCGCGCGGCTCCCCTCCGGTCCGGGGCCGACGGGGTCAGCGGGCGCCGAAGCCGAACGACGAGCCCTCGGTGAGCTTGCGGCGCAGCCGCTCGCCCTTCTCCTGGGCCTGCTGCTTGAGGTCGGCCTGGAACTGCGCCATCTTCGCGCGCAGCTCCTCGTCGTGGGCGGCGAGGATGCGCACCGCCAGCAGCCCGGCGTTGCGGGCCGCGCCCACCGCGACCGTGGCCACCGGCACCCCGGCGGGCATCTGCACGATGGACAGCAGCGAGTCGAGTCCGTCCAGGTACTTCAGCGGCACCGGGACCCCGATGACCGGCAGCGGGGTGACCGAGGCGAGCATGCCCGGCAGGTGCGCCGCACCGCCCGCGCCGGCGATGAGGACCTTCAGCCCCCGCTCGGCCGCCTGCGAGCCGTAGGCGATCATCTCGTGCGGCATCCGGTGCGCCGAGACCACGTCGGCCTCGTAGGAGACGCCGAACTCGTCCAGCGCCTCCGCCGCGTCCTGCATGAACGGCCAGTCGGAGTCGCTTCCCATCACGATGCCGACGGTGGGCGGAGTCTGGCTCACTGCGGGTCTCCCTTGAGGTACGCTGCGGCGTTCCGGGCCCGTTCCAGCAGGTCGGCGGGGTCGTCGCCGACCACGGTGACGTGCCCGATCTTGCGGCCGGGGCGGACCTCCTTGCCGTAGAAGTGGATCTTCAGCTCGGGGTCCCTGGCCATGACATGAATGTAGCGGTTGAACACGTGGGGGTCGTCGCCGCCGAGCAGGTTGGCCATGACCGTGTAGGGGGCGACGGTCCGCGGCGACCCCAGCGGCAGGTCGAGCACCGCGCGCAGGTGCTGCTCGAACTGCGAGGTGCACGCGCCGTCGATGGTCCAGTGGCCGGAGTTGTGCGGCCGCATCGCCAGTTCGTTGACCACGATCCCGGTGTCGGTCTCGAACAGCTCGACGGCGAGCATGCCCACCACGTCCAGCGCGGCGGCCAGCTCGATCGCGAGCTGCTGGGCGGCCACGGCCCGCTCCTCCGACAGGCCGGGGGCGGGGGCGACCACCTCGTGGCAGATCCCGTCGCGCTGCACCGTCTCCACCACCGGGTAGGCCGCGACCTGCCCGTAGGGGGAGCGGGCGACCTGCACGGCCAGTTCGCGGCGGAAGGCGACCTTCTCCTCGACCAGCAGCGGCACCCCCTCCTGCGCGGCGCGCTCCACCACGGCCGCGGCCTCCGCCGCGTCGTCGACCACCCACACGCCCTTGCCGTCGTAGCCACCGCGGGCCGCCTTGAGCACGACCGGCCAGCCGGTCCGCGCGGCGAAGTCGGTGACGTGCCCGAGTTCGGCGACCTCGCGCCAGCGCGGGCAGGGGGCGCCCAGCTCGGTCAGCCGGGTGCGCATCACCAGCTTGTCCTGGGCGTGGCGCAGCGCGTCCGGCCCGGGCCGCAGCACCGCCCCGGCCTCCGCCAGTTCGCGCAGCACCGGCTGGGGCACGTGCTCGTGGTCGAAGGTCAGCACGTCGCAGCCCTTGGCGAAGGCGAGCAGGTCGGCGCGGCCCC
>Ga0207864_1001972_pt1 | contig 20777 bp, 15 predicted proteins | sample HigsolmetaAR202D_FD_184834 | JGI IMG/M metagenome (GOLD analysis project Ga0207864, IMG submission 184834) | Ionic liquid and high solid enriched microbial communities from the Joint BioEnergy Institute, USA - AR20-2-D (SPAdes) (version 2) ... | reverse complement strand
TCCTCAGTTCTTCGCGGACTAGGCGGCGACCGGAGTCGAGACTGTGGCGCCGGCACCGGTTCATTCGAAAGTGTGTCGAGCGCCGACGAATTGCCGTTTCGGATGGCGTGTCTCGCTCAGCAAGGATCGGAGGCGTTGGAGCTGCCTCCTCCTGTCGCAGGGGCGCTGACTGTCACGAGCGCAGATCTCGCCACAGCAGGAGTACCGGCGTCCCTCCTGTCTGACCTGCTGATCATCGCCCGAGGTGAGGCCGGGAGCGCGCCCGGAGTCGGCTCGTCTACGGGGATGGAGGCAGATGCTGTGGCTGACGAGACGTCCGGTACCTCCGAGATCTCCCTCCGGCCGACCTCTGGGGCGTTCGAAGTCCACATCGATGGTGTCCAGGAAGCCTGCGTCTTCGGTACCTTCGAGGCTCCTTCCCTCCAGCTACATCAGATCACACCCACGCTCACTGAAGGGGAAGAGGGCGAGTTCGAGGCGGTCCTCGCCGGCCCACACGGTGCCCTGACTGAAGGCGAGATCGGCCTCTTCGAGCTCTCGTCTGACGCGCGAGTGGAGCGAACAGACGACGGATGGATCTTGACCATCCCCGAGCTACCGCCAGCCGGAGAACACTCACTAACGGCGACGGCTGAAGCCGATCGGGTGCCGCCGACTACCGAGACGATCACGTTTCTCGTCAACGAGCAACTCAACGCACCAGAGATCCTCGATCAGCCCGAAGCGGTGATCGGTGAAGGCATCGGGCCGTTCCGAGCCGAGGTGCGCATAGACGGACGGGATGGCGGAGAGCTCTGCTTGGTCGAAGACCGCGTACCGGCACCAGCTGGAGGTGTCGCTGACGTGCAGGCGTCTATCGACGGGAAAGGTCGATGCATCCGAGTCGAGGCCGGAGAGGTCTCCGATCACGAGATCGTCCTGCAGTTCTCAGACCAGGTCTTCGCGAACGGACCGGTCCAGTTCGAGACGGTATCGAGTCCCGCTGACCGCCCCGACCGGCAGATGGCCGGAGTCCTCACGATCGATCTGGACGTGACGCCGAAGGCCAACACCCTGCTGGTCGGTTCGATCGTCGTCGCTCTGATCGTCGCTCTCCTGTTCGTCATTTGGGCAGTGATGTACGGGATCAACCGCCTCGTCTCTCGGATTCCTGATCCGAGCCGTCAGAACGTGAGGTTCGCCGAGTTCAGCTGTCGTGTGCATCAGCTGGAGGGGGGTTCGCTCCGTCTGGAGCTGGTTGCGCCTCCCTCCGACGCTGAGCTGAAGAAGCCGCGTCGGACGCCGGCGGAGCTCCGAGCAGGTGCTTTGCGCATACAGCGGCGAGTCCCGCTTGCGCCGTGGAAAGTGCCCTACGCCGTCGCATCGATGGCGTCGGATCGTGTCCTCCTGGACTCGGGTCGTGGCGTCACCCGGCAAGCAGTCCTCGGAGAACGCACAGTGAGAGCACGGCCGTCGGATGCCAGCGGGCCGCTGACGGCGTTGTCGATTTCCAACGCTCAATTGTCCCGGATCGCCAACGGCGACCAACAGAACCTAAGTGGCGTCGTCCTCGTCGACCTCAGCCGGCACCGGGGAGAGGTCGCGAGCCGCGTCACGGCCGCCCAGCTCAATGAGTCGCTCGAGCGAATGCGAGTTCGACTCGAGGAAGCTCGAAATCGAAATGTCCAAGAAGGAGTGACCTGAACCATGCGACCGTTCCTGATCATCGGCCTCGGAGGATCTGGCGGAAAGACCATCCGATATCTCAAGCAATCGCTCAGCGAGTGGCTGACTGAGATCGGCTGGGACCGAGGGTTCCCTCATGCGTGGCAGTTCCTCCACATAGACACCCCCCAGGTGCAGGACTCTCCCGTGTTGCCCGGGAGCCCCGACCTGTTGCCACCCAGCGAGTACTTGTCGCTCTATCAGGACGGCGTTCCGTTCGCCACTGTCATGGACCGTCTCCGGGGCAACAACCACTCCTTCGAGGGCTGGTGGGTCGACCCTGCCTACATGCACGTCCCGATCGCCTACGGGGCCGGCCAGTTCCGAGCTGTCGGGCGGATACTCGGTCTGGATCAACGCACTCGAATCCAAGAGGCGGTCAACGCCAAGATCACAGCGCTGCGGTCCACGGAAGCCATCGGCGAGCTCCAAGATCTCGCGAGCAAGGCTCACGAGTCGAATGGGGTCTACACGAAGCCGGGTGACCCAGTGGCGATGGTCATCTCGTCGCTCGCTGGAGGTACAGGGGCGGGCATCTTCATGGATGTCACCGACATGCTCCGTGCCATGGGCGAGCAGTGGCTCGACATGTCCTTCGGAATCCTCTACGCGGCCGACGTGTTCCAATCGCTCGCCTCTGGAGCCAAAGCAGGGATCCATCCCAATGCTGCGGCCGCCCTCGCGGAACTCGTGAACGGCATCTACGCGTCGGGCAGTGTCGAAGTGTCGGGCGAGGAGAGAGAAATCGGGCGCAGCGGGCCGGCGTTTCCCTTCCTCGTCGGGCACGCCAACACCAGCGGGGTCGTGTTCGGTGACCAGACCGAGGTCTACAGGGTGATGGGCCGCTGTCTCGCCGCGGTGATGACCGATCCGAAGGTCCAGGACGACTTCGTCGTCTACACCGCCGCCAACTGGGCTGCTGCTGCCGCTACGTATCCGGACGCTGGAGGTCCGCGCCATCTCTTGATGGAGCCGCCCTACAAAGGCTTGCTCCAGGGTCTCGGCTATGCCGAGGTCGACTTGGGAGTCGACCGGTTCCGGGCCTACTCGGAGAGACGAATCACCCGAGACGCTGTCGAAACGCTGGTTCGGGGTCATCTGATTCGCACAGAGGGTCAGGAACGCTACGAAGGCATGACCCCAGAGGCGATCTCGGCGTCCATCGCCGACGACCGTCTCACCGGCTTCCTCAACACGGTCGGGATCAACGAGCGGGGCCCCGACAACAACCAAGTCCTGGACGCCATCGCCCTACCTGTCGAGCAGCGCCAGCGGATCACTGGTGACCTCGCCCGGCAGGTGTTCGATCTCGTCACGGAATCCATGGGGACCAAGGCGCGGGTCGACGACTGGGTGGACGAGATCGTCACGCAAGCGGAGATCCTCGCCCCGGGCGAGAACGAACGATACGACGCCACTCTGCGAGAGCGGGCTCGGGAGTGGAGTCGCAACATCGTCGGCCGTCTCACGGAGGAGGTGGGAGAAATCGTCGCCGAGTGGGGCCTGCCGGTTGCCCGGGACCTATTGCACAGGACGCGGGACGAGATCCGCTGGGTGGTCGACGAACTGGAGCAGGAACGCCGCGAGTTCGAAACACTCGCCTCTCACGTTCGGTCCAACGTCCAAGCGGCATTCGGTGAATTGTCGGGTCAGGTGGGCTCGGAACACGACGCGATCGGCCAGGCGTGCGCTAGCGCGATCGAAACGTTGGTCTGGCACCGCATGGAAGAGAAGGTGCGGTTCATCGCGAGAGAGATGCTGGCCGACTTCTCTCGGTCGGTGATCGACCCGCTGATCGAGGCGATTCGTCTCGCGTTGGGCGACCTGGAACGTCGGCTCGACCCAGCTGACGTCGAAGCAACGCCCGTCGACGGATGGCCCCGCCATGCCCCCGAACGGGACCAGGCCGTGCCAGACGATCTCATACCCGGCAAGACCGTTTCTCTGGTCCTCGAGCCGGAGACGTTCCCGCGCCGCTTCGAGTGGCTCGTCACATCGACGCTCGGCCGGGATTTCGACACGACCGCCGCTCGCTGGCGTGAGATCCGCAGACAGGTCGTCACCGGAGCGTTCCTCGAACGAGCAGAGATCTCGGACCGCAGGCTCGCTCGGTTGGTGAAGCCGCTGTTCGAGATCGTCGACGAATGGCAACCGAACGAGGCGATACTCCTAGGTGGCGAGCCCGACCGGCCAGCGCGCTTCAAGCTCCACGTCGGTCGCGACGACGTCGTCCTTCGTGCCCGGGCTTGGCTCACCCGGGAAGGGTCGCCTTTCGACGATTTCCTCTCGCTGGGTCTCCGCGGGTATCTGCGGGAACCCGGGCCGACGATCTCGCCGGAAGAGGCCGCAGAGAGGGAGCGAGCATTCCAGCGAGCCCTCGCTTCTGCCTTCGAGGCCGCAAAGCCGCTCGTCAACATCGATCCGGTCCTCCTGTCGAGGGTTCACGGAAAGCAACTGCGCGAGCACGTAGTGGCTGGTGAGATCCCGTTGAAGAACCACCGGCTGGAGTCTTGGGTCATCGAGTTCCTAGACCAACACGTCGAGAGCGAACGGAAAGGCGAGTACTCGAACGTCACCCAAGACGAACGAGTCAAGCGGATCTCGATCTACAGCATGCTCGACGGCGCACTCCACCCGGCGGTGTTCGAGTCGATCACCGAGCCCATCGCGGCCGGGTACAACGACGCCCTCCAGACCGGCAAGATGCGGGACTTCTGGAAGTGGCGGCGAAGCCGGCCGTTGGCCAATGCCATCCCGCTTCCTATGCCGATGATTCGTGCGCTGATCCGAGGATGGTTCATAGGGAGGTTCCTCGGCCTGATCGACGTCCGCGTGGTGGATGGAAAGACAGTTGTTCGACTGAGCTCGGGGTCGCGTACAGTCGAATCACCACCTCTCGTCGACAATCCTGGGAACAACAAGCCTCGACAGCTGGGAGCTTTCCTCGAGAGCCTCGCTCTCGGCATCCCCTACGCCGCCGAGATCGGCCGGGCCGAAGAGATGCTCCGCATATACGGCGACATCCTGGAAATGGGGAGAGTCCCCGGATCGATCGGAGCCGCGGTCGGAGAGTTCAACGGCCTCAGTGCTGTTCTCGAGGAATGGATCTCTTCGGGGACGGTGCATGGAAGGGTGCCCACTGTTCCGGCGGAGATCCAGGCAGATTCGGACACGGCTCGAGCTGAGCGCCTCGCCGGGCTGGCGCGGACCGTCATGGAGCAGTACGCCGAACACGCCCGCCCGGAGATCGAAGAGGGTCGTCTCGGTCCGGAGAATGCGTGGCTCGGTGTGGCTTCTCTGATTCAGGAGGAGCTGCATCGACTCGCCAACGCCCTCAGTGATCGGGCCAGGTCTGTCGTGCCTAGCTTCTGATGACGAGAGCGTCTGTACTGATCGTCGGTGACGGCCAGGGACCCGTTCGGCGGGCTCTGGACTTCGCCAGCTCCTTGATCGCGAACGGATTGATCGAACCGTTTTGGTTCGCGGATGCGGCCGATGGTGGCGATCTGCGTGTTGGCTACTGGATCACATCTCAAGGCGCACAGGAGGTCCCGCTCTTCACATCTCTCGGTCAGAGAGAGGCGGTCGTCATCCGGGTAGCCGGAGTGGCTACCGCGGGCGATGGAATCGGTCCTTCCGACGTGGGGCTAGTTGCCGAGAACATCACTCGCGAACTGCGGTCGTTGGCGCCTTCCAGGAGCGCGGTGGTGGCGGCACGGATCTGGTTCCCGGGGTGGGGAGAGATCCACGAGGCGACGGGAGGGTTCTTTCGATCGGATGTGAACGCCAATCTCGTCGTGGTTCCGGAGGACCGACGGTCGGACACGCGGATCGCTGCGCCACTGGGACCGGAGGATGGCGACGCGTTCGCGCGGCACGTGGCGCTCGAGCTGGCGATCCACCTCGGACTCGTCCGTGGCATGGAGGCGCCGCTAGTCGAAGAGTTGCAGCCCGGGGTGATATTCGGAGACAAGCCGAAGGTGCGGCTCGCCCGGTCGTATCTCCGGGTAGCCCGGGTGCCGGCTCTTCCGATCCAGCAGATCGTGGATCACGAGGGCCGGCTACCGACTCCGCCGGGCACCATCGAAGCCCCCTCACCCAAAGCATCCATCTCGGACCTGCACGAACGCAGTGAGTTCCTCTTCGACGGTCTCCGGTATGTCTTCGAGCAGCCTGAAGTGGACCGTCGGCGCCTCGGTCCCGGTGAAACGCTCGCTCTGGTCCTCCGCGAGATGAAGGACTTTCTCGTCGCCCTGCCCCGACGTGCCGTCGAGGGGATGCTGGAGGACCTATCAGAACTGGCAGGTCGCACGATGCAGGATCTGGTCGGCGAGTCGTCGGTCGTGGAGGTCGTGTGGCGCGGCAAACGCCGCTCGCGGAACACTCCTGGAGACCCAGACGTCGAATCCGTCGTCGAAAATCTGCGGTCCCAGGCATTGCGAAGGCTTGCCCTGCAGGGGGGTCCGCCTGTTCCTCAGGAGATATGGCGCGACATCCGCCAACTCGTTCTCGGCGCAGCGGACGGAGGTGATCTACCCCATGGGGTCCAGCCTGTCGAGATCCACGGTCGTCGGGCCATCGTCACCGACGCTGCCAGTGTCGCTCCCCAGCCGAAAGAAACGTTGACAGAGACGGCGCTGGCGATCGAGGAGGACTCCGAGAGCGAATCACCTGAGACGCTACTGGGCCGTTTGGGCGCCACCATCGATCGGATCGCCGAGTCGAACCGGAAGGCGATGAGGCGTCTCATGGACACTCTCGATGCCGAGATCGAGAAACTGGACCGCTATCGGCCACCGGGGCTGTCGGGATGGCACATGGCAGGGGCGATCGGGTTGGCTGCGCTCGTCATCTCGATCTTGTTGTTCTCGGGGGCAGTCCGCGGCCTCGGCATTCCGGGTCTCACGTACGGTGTTCGGACGATCGTCTACGCGTTGGCCACAGTGGGGACGGTCGCCCTGCTGATTCTCTTCCACAATCACGCGAGGGATTCTCTCGACGAGCCGTCTGCGCAACGAGCTCGCCGGCGGGCGGTTCGTCTGGAGCTCCTGAAAGGGAGCGGGGTCTTGACAGGTGGGATCTTGGGAGCGGCCGCCGGTGGATTCTTCGTGCTCTTCGCCGTGGCGCAGCTCGGGTATCCGAGCACGGAACCTGCCACCTACGCCGCTGTTCTCACTGGGGCTGTCACAGGGATTGGGCTCGGGCAGGCGTTTTCGTTGGGCCGGTTCCAGCACGACGTTCCAACACTCGGCCGTATGGCTCGCCTGTCGGTGGCCGCGGTCCTCGTGTATGCGTCGATACTCCTCATGGGTGCGGTCGCGCAGCCCGACGGCTGGTATGCGAAGGCCGAACCGAGCCAGATTCGTTCGCTTCTCTGGCCGTCCATCGCCTTCTTCGGCCTGATCTTGGCGGTGGTTCTCGTCTATGTCTCCTGGCGGAGAGTGCGAGAACGCTTACGTTTGAACACTGCCGGAGCCATCATCCGCCAACTCGCTCAGCAGGTCGACGACGCGCTCATCGGAGATCAAATCGCAGAGGCAGCGAAGGAGCAGTTTCTCGGCCTCGCCGCTGTGCTGACGAGGACGCTCTGGTACCCCTATGGTCGTCCCCGGCCCGCTGACGACCAGGCCGCCGGGGTGGGCGACGACCTCGGACTGGCGAAAGCGAATGCCGCCGAGTTCGTCGTCTCCGAACGTGGTGCCCGGCTAGTCGAGCGTCGCACGAAAGCGCACGTTGCCGAGCGAGGATGGCTGTCGAAGCAATACAGGGCAGCGGTCGATGGGTTCAGGCAGGAAGAGGCGATAGTCGTTGGCGCGTCGACTCCTGACGCTGTGACCTCCCCAGACATGGACCCCAACACTGTCGCGGTGTACGACCTCGAAGTGCGACCGGAAAAGACCGCGCGTTGGCGTTGGGCCGACCAACTGTTCGCGGGCCGTTACGACGATGTGTTGGCTCGGTCTTTGGATGTCGTTGGAGAGGACGATCCGTTCAAGTCGGTGCTCGACGACGCGTCGAACTTCGAGCGTGTCGGCGCCGACGACACGAAACAGTCGCTCCTCGAGTACCTGAACGAGATCCTGCCAGCGGATCTGAGAATCGATGCTCGCTACTTCGACTCGTTCTACCTAGCAGGCAGTGACATCCGACGCGATTGGCGGTCCCGACTGTGGTGGCCCGATCAGTTGGAAGCTCCTCGACTGTCGATCGAAGTGGCGGGCTCCATTCCGACTGCAGGCTCGATGGCCCGAGGGCGTCAGTGGATAGCGGTGAGAGCCGACACGAGTGATGACCTGGAGCCAGCCGCGCTGTTCGGCGAAGTCCCAGAGACTCGAACGGAAGTGGATGTCGCAGGTCCCGACTTCTGAGGAGTCGCCGATCCCTCGAAGTTGTTCATCGGGGTTGCTGCTGTTGTTTGTCGAGGAGAGCCTTCGGATGGGCGTAGTAGAAGAGGCCGCGAAGGAAGCGGATGGCTCCATATGCCATTGCGCCCCAGAAGACGAAGAACGTGCCACCGGGTTCGGCGGCCGAATAGGTGATGCCAGTCACGACAGCGCCGCCAACCAGCCAAAGCACCCCTTTCAACATCTCCCCTTTGGCCGCTTGCTGGACCGCCAGCTTCAGATAGTCGTTCAGCATGTCCTCTCCTTCTCGTGGTCACCTGATACATCGGTGTCTCCATCCGACCCATCGATGGACTGGCGACCCATTTGGGGCCATAGTCCTGTCGTCCATCCCATGGCTGGGTCGAGTTCCTGTCGACACCACCGACGCCAGAGGATCCGGAATGGGTAAGTACGACCGCTGGAATGCCTTCTTCGCAGGGATGGAGAGCGACGAAGTCGTCTTGACCCTCGAAGAACTCGAGGAGGCGCTGGGGTCGCCGCTGCCCCCTTCTGCCCGGCGGTACCCCACGTGGTGGTCGAGCGCCCAGCACCACGCGAAATGGGCACATCACGGATTCGTAGCATCGCCTCGGCTCGGGGAAGGTGTGGTGTCGTTTCGGCGACGACCTTCCTCCAGCCCTCGCAGCCGCCCGGCGTCACGCGCAGCCCTGACGACAGTTCTCAGCGGCGAGCGGCTGATCCTCCTCGGGTGTGTTGCACAGAAGCGAAACCGGCCTGCTCTCGCCAAGGACCTATACGTGTCGCCGCTCTGGGAGAAGCGGCGTGCCTATGCCGAGGCGAGCGGCCAGCCGTGGGCGATACTGTCGGCCGAGCACGGCCTGGTGCAGCCCGACCAGGTGATAGCTCCCTACGACAGGAGCATGAAGCCGGCGTCGGCTCTCTACAGGTTTGCGTGGTCACGAAGCGCGGCGGACCGAGTCATAGAGTTGTGCCGCCGGCTGGGAATCGATGCAGTCGAATTGCACGCCGGCTCGGCTTACGTAGAGCATGGCCTCATCTCCGCTCTCGAGGAGGCCGAACTGCTCGTTTCCTGGCCGCTGCGAGGAATGCGGATCGGAGAGCAGCTGTCGTGGTACGACTCTGTCCTGGGGCAAGAGTCGGCGTCGAACCCAGCTCCCGGCCGCTCTCGGGAACCCACATCGTCGGTGGGGGAGCCGCCCGTCATCGTAGAGATGCGTGAGATCGGGCCTTTCGACTATCGATGGCCAGATTCGACCGAGCACTTCGACTACGGCTGGGAGGGTGTAGCCCGGATCGCGGGACAGCGTGTGTCCTTCCGGCACGGGGTGGGCCGGCGCCACGCCTATGGAGCCGATCGTGCCCGCACGGTCACCTGGCTCGGGGGACAACCGGCGGTCGAAGGAGTGGCAGCCGACGACTACGCCCGGACGCGGGCGCTCCTCAGCCTTCTCAAAGCTCCCGACGGGTCGATGATCCGGGACCGTGCCCAGGCGCCGGAGGGCTACTCGGAGCTGCAACTCGTGGATCATCGATCCGAGATTGATGCGCCGTACAGCCGCTCGGGCCTGGCGGTGAAGCTGAGAGCTGATGACGTCTCCGGATGGCTGCGACATGCCGTTCTCCGGCGAGACTCTCTCCATGCCGATGCGGTGGCGCCGTCGGATGCCGACCTGCGATCGGAGGCGGTGCGCTACGTCCCGGAAGCGGAAGCACTTCCAACGCTAGCGAAGCGAAAGATCGCCGAGGCGCTCGTCGCTTTCGGGCAAGCCACCACTGAACAGCTGAGGGCCGACGGCGGTGAGGTCGAGTTCCCCGAGGACGCCGCCGCCAACGCCTTCTTGAGGGAGAGTCCATTCGCCTTCTTGGTGGGAGTGATCTGCGACCAAGGCATCAAGGCCGAGAGAGCCTGGGCGATCCCCAAAGAGCTCCATAGGAGGATGGGGCATCTGGACCCGCTTCGAATCGTGGCGGAGCCCGAGGCGGTGTATCGGGCCTTCGTCGAGCCGACGGCACTGCACCGATATGTGAACAACGTTCCCGCGTGGGTGGTATCGGCCGCCGACCGTGTTCTGACTACGTATGGAGGGGATGCCGGGGCGATCTGGAATGACCGTCCCACGGCAGCCGAACTGCAAGACCGGCTGCGGGCTTTCGACGGCATCGGACAGAAGAAGGCGGCGATGGCGGTCGAGATCCTCGAACGTGACCTAGGAGTCGAGATACGGGAGATGAGCGGATCGGATGTCGCCTTCGACGTCCACATTCGTCGTGTCTTCCACCGGACGGGTCTCGCCGAAGTCGACGACATGGACCACATGGTCGAAGTCGCCCGACGGATCTACCCGGAGCGTCCGGGGGCGCTCGACGGACCGGCCTGGGTGGTGGGACGAACCTGGTGCCGACCTTCCTTCCCCCGCTGTCCGTCATGCGTGTTGTCGGAGGTCTGCGCCAAGCGAATCTCCTACGGCGACACTGTCCGCGGCGTCTGACAGCTAGCGGGCAACCGTGGGCACGGTCAACGGGTAAGGCGCCAGTGGCTGATCACTCCGTTGTGCGCCCACTCGCCTGTCGCAGGACGCCACGTCAGCTGCAGCGCGCCTTCCTTCTCGAGTTCTCGGAGGCGTGAGGCGAGGTAGGCGGACATCGAATATTGACTCGACGGGAAGGCTGGATCGCGGAACTTGTGGCCGTATCGACGGAGGAGCTTTTCGGCGATGTCTGGGTACTTTTCGAAGAGTCGATCCTCCACCTCGCCGTAGGGGATGAAATCCTCGTCCTCGTCGAAGAGCTCCAGGAGCCGATCCCAGATAGACAGCTCTGCTCCTAGTCCGTCGTTGCGGATGGACTTCCCGGGCGGAGCGGAGGGTTCCCAGACGAATCCGTCTGGACCATGGGAGCGGTGTGTGCAGACGACGAAACGGATCCCGTCGTCGGTCCGTCCTTCCGACGTGTTCTCGTCGGTGACACACAATGGGCAGAGGTGCGGCATCGTCTGGGATTCTTGCAGCCCGATCCGCTCGGCACCTCGACGACCGGCAATGGACCTCGCCAGTGGCGGTGAATAGGATCGCTCGCCGGAAGGACGGGCGAGGCAGGTGAGTGAGGCTTCGACGAGATCCTAGGTCCTCGAGTCGCTACTCGGCGGTGTCGTCGGGACCCATGGGGATGCGAGACGCCGTGTCTATCCGACAATCCAGCACGGTTCGGACCAGTGGACGCCGGATGACCGTTGAACGTGATACTGATCTGGAACGCGAGTTCCACAGGGCGATGGTGGCGATCTTCGGTCATCGACAAGGAGGAGCGAGGTAGGTGAGTGCGGTGTCGATGCGATCCCGGGTTCTCGGGTCGCTGTTGGGCGGCGCCGTAGGTGACGCCATCGGGACGCCGATCGAGTTCTTGTCGATCTCTGAGATACAGCAAAGGTTCGGACCTCAGGGAGTGGTTGGCTATGCCCACGGGTCCTCGTATCCGGCTGCGTTCAGTGACGACACCCAGATGACGTTGTGGACTGCCGAGGGCTTGATCCGCACGCATCAGCGCCAGCGTCGAATGGGGAACGACGCTGCAGATCCGGTTCGGATCGTCAACGGCTCCTACCTTCGCTGGTTCCTCACCCAGAAGTCCGGGATCCCTCCGGCGGACTCGAGTACCGACGAAGAGCCTCTCGAGGCGGGTTGGCTGATCGCTGAGGCGGGGTTGTGGGTGCGAGTGGCGCCCGGCAACACCTGCCTCTCCGCACTCCGAGTCGGCGGCCTCGGCACGAGGGACGACCCCATCAACGACTCCAAAGGCTGCGGAGGCGTCATGCGGGTGGCTCCCGTAGGACTGATCGGACTGGAAGACGAGACGGCCTACCAGCTCGGCTGTGACCTGGCGGCACTCACCCATGGTCATCCCGCCGGCTACGTGGCGGCGGGAGCGTTGGCACTGCTCATCAATCGTCTGTGCCAGGGAGACGATCTCGAGTCGGCCTTGGACGTCGTCTTGGAACGAATCGAGCGGGACCAACCAGGCGGAGGAATCTGCTCTGCTGCGCTGCGCCAGGCGCTGTCGTTGGCCAACTCGGAATTGCCGTCCCATCGGGTCGTCGGGCGGATCGGCGAAGGGTGGGTGGCTGAGGAGGCGTTGGCGATCGGAGTGTGTGCGGCGCTCGTCGCCGACGATTTCAGGGACGGCATATTGCTTTCCGTCAACCACAGCGGCGACTCGGACTCGACGGGATCGATCGCCGGCCAGATCATGGGAGCGATCGCCGGGACGGAAGCCATCCCCGCGGAGTGGCTCGAAAGTTTGGGCCTGCGGAACGTGGTGGAGCGGGTGGCCGACGACCTGTATGCCGCCTATCACGAAGAGCGCGAGTTGCCGCCGGACGACTACCCACCGTGGTGAGGATGGGATGGCTTCGATCAGGGATCGATTCCACGGAGCTATGGCGGGGGTCGTCGTGGGTGACGCCCTCGGCTTCCCCCTCGAAGGTGGCCGGACGGTTCCCGGCAGATACCTAGAAGAGACCGTCCCCGGGCTCCGGCGGCTCGACTACTCCGACGACACCGCCCTCACCCTTGCCCTGGCCGAGTCGCTCCTGCAGTGCGACGGATTCGATGGGGCGGATATGGCCCGACGGTTTGCCGCCACCTGGGCCCACGCGCTCGACCGCGGATATGGAAGCAACGTCGCGAAGGTGTTCCGGTCGGTGCTCGCGGGCGTCGACTGGAAGGAGGCGGCGGAGAGCCAGTTCGGCGGGGCCGGTTCCTACGGCAACGGCGGAGCGATGCGCGTGACTCCGGTCGCTCTCTGGGCGTACCCGGACCTGGAAGAGACAGCGCGGCTGGCGGCGGAGACGGCGACCGTGACCCACACGCACCCTGTCGGAGTAGAAGGAGCGGTGATCCAAGCGGTAGCGGTCCACTATGCCCTGAGCGACGAGTTCCAACCGGCCCGTTTGTTGGCGGACCTCGACGAGCGCATCGAGACCGATGGTTTCCGAGCGAAGTTGGGGGAGCTGGAGTCGTGTCTCGAGAACGGAGACGACGACCAGGCCCGCCGCCGGCTGGGCAACTCGGTGGCGGCCGATGGTTCCGTCATGACTGCGATCTATTGCTTTCTCGTCGGCTCCGGCTTCGAAGAAACGATCCGCCGGGCCCTGGCGATGGGCGGCGACGCTGACACCATCGCCGCGATGGCCGGGGCTCTCGCCGGGGCGCGGTACGGGTTGGCGGCGATACCTCCCGACTGGAGGCGAGTGGAGGGCTTCGACCAAATGGTCGAGCTCGGAGAGATGCTCTGTCGGCGGATCGATTCCTGAGAGGTCGCTCTCTGTCTCGCCATACATCACCGACGCAAGCAGTCACGATCGGGAGCCCCGCCGAGTGGCAGTGGGGCTAAGCGGTCTGCTCTTGCTGTTCGTTTTGCGAGAGGCTGAGCAGATGGCCGATCACCAGCGCCTTCGACTCTTGGAGCTCACCGCGGGTGTGAGCGAGGGCGGCGCCGAGGTCCTTGCGGCGGATGGCGTCGAGGAGCAGCGTGTGATACTCGACGTCGGCGGGGGCAGGGGCATGCAGGATCAGGGCGAGGTTTCGGTATCGCTCGGTGTGGCTCCAGAGGATCCGGATCAGGTGATCCAGCCACGTCGAGTTCGCCTGCTGCCAGATGGTGAAGTGGAACCGGCGGTGGCACTCGGCACCCCGGCGCATGTCGCCGGCGCCGAAGGCGTCGAACATCTGCAGGAGCAGCGTCTCTGCCCGCTCGATGACCTCGTCGTCGAGGAAATCCCACGCCTGACGGAGGGCTTCCGACTCGAGGATCCGGCGGGTCTCGTAGGCGTCCTCGACCTCCTCGGCTGACGCCGTTGCCACGCGCGCGCCCCGGTTCGGCAGGTTCTCCACGAGGCGCTCCACCTCCAGCCGACGCAGGGCCTCCCGGATCGGGATCAGGCTTACCCCGTACTCCTCTACGAGCTCATGGAGGCGCAGCGGGGATCCGGGTCGGTGGCGCCCGAGGATGATGTTGGCCCGGAGTTGCTCGTAGACGTGATCGACGCGAGTGGATGAAGGAGACTCGTCTCTGGTAGGGGTGTTCACAGAGTGCCCACAATATCTCTCCCATTTGATTGTATATCGACAGACTCCGAACTCCCTGGAACCGACTCCAGTGGGAGTCAATCGGTGGCGGGAAGGATCAGACGCTGTGGCTCTCGTACTGTTGGGCGCCACCGACCGCTAGGCCCGCTCCGCCACGAACGCGGCGAGGCGACGAAGGCCTTCGGTGAGCAGCTCCCCCTCTGTGGCGAGCGACACCCTCACGAACCCCTCTCCGGTGGGCCCGAAGGAGGTTCCGGGAGTGACGGCCACCTCGGCCGGCGCCTACTCGGATGACCCCGCCGCATACGTTTACCTCCCCGAAGGAATCATCTTGGTGAAGTCTCCCCAGGCCTCCACTGGGATCACGAAAGGCTGCAACCCGCCGGCGAACACGCGGTTCTGCCCCGAGGATCCGGTAACGAGAGGCCAGATGGCGGCGTTCCTGGTGCGCGCCCTCGACCTGCCGCCGGCGTCCGGCGGTTTCACCGACACCCGCAACAGCGTGTTCGCCGCCGACATCGCCGCTCTGGCCAACGCCGGCGTTACCCGGGGATGCAACCCGCCGCGCAACGACCGCTTCTGCCCCGAGGACTTCGTCACCCGGGGGCAGATGGCCGCCTTCCTGGTGAGGGCAGGCCTGACCGACTGAATCCTGGCAGCGGTACGACGCCACCTACGACTCAAGTCGGTCTCCGCGGGGGGCGATTTAGTGAGACGATGAGTCGGCTAGCTGGTAGTTCCGCTCGTGCCGAGTATGAGCGGCTGCGACAACATCGTCTCACCCGGTTACGGCACCGATGGTGGGCAGTTCTCGGCGGCATGCTCGTGGCGTTCTTCGCGGGCTACGTGATTGTCGAGTTGGTTCCGGCAGCAGCCTTCCGGGCCTTCGACTCGATCGCCCCGGGAACGGCAGATCATGCTCCGGAGATCCCGAGCTATGTCACTGTTGGCGTCGGCGCAGTATTTGCTGCGGCGGGAGCATGGTCACTCACTCGACCATCGGCAGCCGAGAGGGCTTGGCGGAAGGGGGCGGAAGGCGAAGAGACCGTGCGGCGCAGGCTCGAGTCTCTTCGAGCCGAAGGCGTTCACGTGACCCACGATGTTCCCATCCCTGGTTCTCGCGCCAACATCGACCACCTCGTCGTGTCGCCACACGGTGTCGTCACGATCGAGACAAAGGCGTACAGAGGCCGCCTCGCCGTTCGACGAATGGGGAGAGAGTTGTGGATCGACGGTCGAAACCGCTCTCACCTGCTCGACCAGGCGCTCCATCAAGCTGACGTCGTCCGCCGCGTCCTGTCAGGAGTCGGCCTGGATCATGTCCCGGTCACGCCTGTGCTCTGCTTCGTTGGTACACATGTTCCGTGGTTGGTCAGGCGGACCGCTCGGGGAGTTGTGATCACTCCGCTGCGGCGTCTCCGGAAGGTTCTTTTCCCGGGCGACAGCCCAGTCATCGAGCCGGGGGACCTCAACGACGTGGTTCGCTTGTTCGACGAATCGGAAAACAGGGAGTCCCATACCCCTCAGCTCTTCGATCTGAGTGCGGACATGACGACTCCCGAATGTGCTCGATGTGGCAAGCCGATGGTCGAGCGACGGCGTCGGGCTGACGGCGTCCGCTTCTACGGCTGTTCCGGTTTCCCCAGTTGTCGCTACACGCGTCCCATCGACGAGGCTGCCGCGAGGCGAGCGACCTGAGGCTCAGCGGGCGAAGTCGATCAGGAGCGAGGCGAGTTCTTCACCGGCGTCTTCCTGGATGAAGTGGCCCGCTCCCTCGATGATGCGGTGATCCAGGCCTTGGGCTCCGGGGATCCGCTTCTGGAATCCGCGATCCCCACCTCGAGTGATGGGGTCGGAGTCGGCGAACGCGGTCAGGAACGGCTTCTCCCACGTCGCGAGTACCTCCCATGCCCGCCGGTTCGCCGGTACAGCCGGGTCGTTCGGACTGGTCGGCACCAGTGACGGGAACACCTTGGCACCGACCATGTAGATGTCGTCGGGGAACGGCGCCTCGTAGCCCGCCAGCACCTCGTCGGGGATCTCCTTCACAGTCGAGTTCTGGAGGATCTTGGCGATCGGCAGCCGGGGGGCGTTGGCGGCGTAGCTCTGCCAGTTGAGAAACGCTTCCGTAGGCCGCTCGTCGCCGGTGGGCAGCCAGGTGTTCGAAGCCACTACCCGATCGAACCGGTCGGGGTGCGCCGCCACCACCCGCAGCCCCAGCAAGCCGCCCCAGTCCTGGCAGAACAGCGTGACGCCCTGCAGGTCGAGTTGGAGCAGCCACGACTCGAGCCAGTCCACGTGCGACTGATAGGAATAGGCCTCCGGCCGGGTGGGCTTGTCCGACCGGCCGAACCCGATCAAGTCGGGTGCCACCACCCGAAAGCCGGCGGCGACGAGGGGCGGGATCATCCGGTGGTACAGGTACGACCAGGTGGGTTCGCCGTGGAGGAGGAGCATGACCGGCCCGTCGCCTTCGTCGACGTGAGCCATCCGCAGCTCGGTGCCGTCGCCCGCGGGAACGTTCAGATAGTGGGGCTCGTACGGCCAGTCGACCAGGCCGCTGAACCGCTCGTCGGGGGTCCTGACGAAGTCCATTGCCTGATTGTGCCTTCAGTGGAACGTTCGTCGCGGTCAGAGCCCTGCTCTATCGACGGCGTAGGTCGCCTGTTCGGTGGTGAAGCCATCGAACTTCAACTGATCGATCAGCTCGGAGCGCGAGAACGGCATGATCTCGAGATACGCCTCGGCCGATCTCCACGCCTGCTCGTTCCAATCGACACTGACAGAGTCCACTCCAACGGTTGCCTCTTCGGTCGTGAATCCGTCGAACTCGAGCTGCTCGATGAGTCCCTCCCGAGAGAAGGACATCACCTCGAGGTACGACGAGGCGGACTCCACCGCTTGCTCGTTCCAGTCGACTTCCAGAGAGTCGACGGCGAGAGTCGCTTCCGAGGTCGAGAAGCCCTCGTACTCGAGCTGCTCGATGAGTCCCTGGCGTGAGAAGGACATGATCTCGATATACGACTCCGCGGCCCAGATCGCGTTCGCCTCGGAGCGGGTCAGCAGAGTTTCCGTCCTGCCCTCCAGAGGGTGGCAGTTCCAAGCGCCGGCGACATCGCCGACGCAGCACGAAAGATGATGGGATGACGGAGGCGTCGCTGCGGATAGTGGTGACCGGCTCGACCACGGGCATCGGCGCCGCTACGGCCCGGAGGCTCGCATCCGACGGACATCGGCTGGCACTCATCGACATCAGCCCGGGCGACCCGCTCGGTGATCGCACCCGTCAATGGGAGGTGGACGTCAGCGCGCCGGAGCTGGATGCAGCCATGAGCGAGGCGGCTGATTGGCTCGGCGGGGAGATCGACGCCGTTTTCCACATGGCTGGTGTGATGGAGGCCCAGGCCGCCGACATCACCGAGGTGACCGACGAACAGTGGGATCGCGTGATCGCCGTCAACCTGACCGGATCCTTTCGGGTGGCACGGAGCGCCCTTCGCCACTTGCGCCGACCGGGCGTGATACTGGTGCTGACCAGCAGTCAGGGCGGCGTGCTGCAACCGAGCGGCTCGGTGCCCTACGGAGCTTCCAAGGGAGGGGTCCACGGCTTGGCGATGACCCTCGAGGCGAAGTGCCGGGACCTGGGTGTGAGAGTCGTGGAGCTGGTTCCGGGCAAGGTAGACACACCGCTGTACCGGCGTTCCGTCCGAGAAGCCGTGGATCGCACCGGCAGACCCGAAGTCGGCCACGAGCTGATGTCCGGGTTGGTCGCCCCCGAGGCGGTCGCCGAGCTGGCCGCTTTCCTCCTCACCGCTGGGGGTCGGATCCTGCGCAGCCCAGTGGCGACGGTGTGACGTGACTGAGAGCCAGTTCGCATCGTCGTCTTCGGTCGCGCCCGAACTCCCTCCACCCGAGGAGCTCCCCGATTGGTGGCGGAGTGCGGTGGAGCTCCGACGAGACATCCACAGGCGTCCCGAGCTTCGATTCGCAGAGCATCGGACCGCCGAGCTGCTGAGCGCCCGGTTGCGGAACGCCGGATATGAGGTCACCACCGGAGTGGCCAGAACGGGGGTCGTGGCGAGACTGGCACGAGGCGACGGCCCCGCTGTGGTGATCCGCGCCGATCTCGATGCGCTTCCTCTCACCGAGGCGAACGACGTGGAGTACCGGTCGACGACGCCGGGCGTGATGCACGCCTGTGGGCACGACGTCCACATGGCGGTGGTCGTCACCGCGGCCGAGAGGCTGGCCGCGGTGTCGGATTGGGCGGGGACGCTGACAGTCCTGCTCCAACCCGCAGAGGAGATCCCGTTCGGGGAGGAGAGCGGAGCGCGAGCGATCCTCGAGTCCGGGGCGATCGACTTCGCGGAGGTCGACGCGGTGTTCGGGCTCCACTGCTGGCCCTGGCTGCCGGCGGGCGTCGTCGGCATCGACCCCGAGGTGGCGATGGCGTCGAAAGACGCGTTCCAGATCGAGATCAACGGCGCCACGACCCATGCCGCGGCCCCCGCCGACGGACGCGACGCCCTCCTCGCCATGAGCCACCTGGTCGTGGCACTCCACAGTCAGGTGTTCCGCAGGATCAACCCAGCCGATCAGGTCGCGTTCAACATCGGCAGCATCTCAGGCCTCTTCGGTCAGAGCATCGTCGCCGACCACGTGGAGATCATCGGGACCCTGCGGACCCTGGACGAAGCGGTCCGCGACCGCCTCCAACGAGCGATCGAGGACGCCACACGCTTCACGGCGCGGGCTCACGGCTGTGAAGGCCAGGTCCGCTGGGCGAATCAGATGCCGGCGGTCAGGAACGACGCCGATCTCGTGAAGGAGGCATGGGGAGTGCTCGATGCCGTCGGCGGCTTGAGAGTCGTCGAGATGGAATCGACTCCCATGACGACCGACGACTTCGCCCTGTATGCGGAGCGCGCGCCCGGTCTCTACATGAAGCTGGGAACGTCGGGGGGAACACTCACACCGCTCCACAGCTCGACCTTCGACGTCGACGAACGCTCCATCTGGGTCGGCGTCGTGGCCGTGGAAGCTCTGGTTCGAGGTGCGCTCGGCCGTTCTCAGCGGTAGTGGGTCTGGTAGACACGGAGCATGCGCTTTGGTCTCGATGTAGCTCAGCAACGGATGTCCTGGGACGAGAACGTGTCCCGGGTCCAGTTCGCCGAGGAGCTCGGCTTCGACGGCGTCTGGGGGTTCGACCACTTCCAGCCGATGTACGGCGAGGGGCCGGGGGAGTGCTTCGAGGCGATGACGACCCTCGCCGCCTGGTCGGGGGTGACCTCCCGGATCCGCCTCGGGGTGATGGTCGCCGGGTTCACGTATCGACACCCGGCGGTGTTCGCCGCCCAGGCGCTCACGATCGACCACGCCTCCCACGGCCGGCTGGAGTTGAGCTACGGCGCTTCCTGGTTCGAGAAGGAGCACCGTGAGCTCGGCCTCGAGTTCCTGCCCACGCCGGAGCGGATCGACGCCTTCGAGGAGGCGGTGCAGATCGTGAAGGGCCTTCTCACCACCGACGGCTTCACCTTCGAGGGGCGATACTTTCAGGTCCGGGAGGCCACGCTGAATCCCAAGCCGGTTCAGGACCCGATCCCGCTTTGGATCGGGGCGTCGGGGGAGAAGCGGATGATGCCGATCGCCGCCCGTTACGCCGACGTGTGGCACTGCGGCGGCGACACCGAGACGCTGATCCGGAAGAGCCGGCTGATGGACGAGCTGTGCGAGAAGGCCGGCCGGGACCCCGTCACGCTGCGCAAGGCGTCGTCGCTTTCGCTCGAACCGAGCCACGACGAGATCGCCGCCCGCATCGAAGCCCTGGAAGAGGCCGGGTTCAGCTACCTCATGTGCGGGTGGCCTCCCCAGGGGCGTCCGCTCGTGGAGGCGTTCGCTGAGCGTTTTCTCACCTGAGGTCCCGGGCCGAGGGCCCACTGCCGGCAGGTACGATCCGGCGGCGATGGCTGCCCCCACCGAACTCTTCGCCCTCGACGTCCACCAGCTCGCCGCCGGGTACCGCCGCGGGGACTTCACCCCCACCGACGTGGTCACCGCCCTCCTCGAGCGGATCGACGGTGCCGGAAAGCGCGTCGACGCCTTCTCGGTCGTCTGCGCCGACGCCGCCCTCGCCGCCGCCGAAGGGGCCACCGAGGCCATCAGACAGGGCGACGACCGCCCCCTCGTCGGCATCCCGGTGGCGGTGAAGGACATGCTCGACACCGCCGGGGTGCCGACCGAGGCGGGCAGCCGGGTCTTCGAGGGGAGGGTGCCGCAAGAAGACGCCCCCGCCTGGGCGGCGCTGCGCGACGCCGGGGCGATCCTCCTCGGCAAGGCCCGCACCCACGAGTTCGCCTACGGGTCCGCCACCCCGCCCACGAAGAACCCGTGGTCGCTCGACCGCACGCCCGGCGGCTCGTCGGGCGGGTCGGCGGCCGCCCTGGCGGCGGGGCTCGCTCCCGCCGCCTTGGGGACCGACACCGGCGGGTCGATCCGTATCCCGTCGGGGCTGTGCGGCACCGTGGGCCTGAAGCCGACCAAGGACCTGGTGCCGACCGTCGGGACGATCCCCCTGTCGTGGACCCTAGACCACGTCGGTCCGATGGCCCGCACCCCCCGGGAC
>Ga0207864_1001971_pt1 | contig 20786 bp, 16 predicted proteins | sample HigsolmetaAR202D_FD_184834 | JGI IMG/M metagenome (GOLD analysis project Ga0207864, IMG submission 184834) | Ionic liquid and high solid enriched microbial communities from the Joint BioEnergy Institute, USA - AR20-2-D (SPAdes) (version 2) ... | reverse complement strand
CTGCCCGGGCAACAGCACGACAAACTCATCGCCGCCATAGCGGAAGGCCAGATCATCCTCGCGGATGCCGCTGCGGATCAGGCTGGCGACATCACGCAGGAGCTTGTCGCCGGCTGGGTGGCCGAGTGTGTCGTTCACCTGTTTGAAGTGATCGACGTCGAAGATGATCAGCGACAGTTCCAGCCGCTCGGCGGCGCAGCGTTCGACCATCGCCGGCAGGTTGGCATCGAGCGCACGGCGGTTGTACAGGCCGGTGAGGGGGTCAGCCTGGGTCTGTCGGCGCAGGCTGCCGATGATCCGCTCCAGTGCATCGGTGCGATTGGCGACGCGCTGGCGGATCTCCTGCTGAAGCTCGAGATACTGCCGCCGCTGGAGGCGCAGGTCGCGGAAGACGTCCTGCACAGCCATCGCGATAGCGGCCGGTCCGCCGGAGATGCGCGACAGCTCGTCGATCGGGCATTCGCCACGGCGGATCTCTTCGATCAGTTCGGCCAGCCTGCGCGTCGGCCGGCGCCACATGATTGTCTGCTCGAAGCTGACCCACGCGCTGCTGATCATGGCAGCCATCGCGAGCATGACCTGAACGATCCACTGCGCCTCGATCGGCTGACGACGCAGCAGCAGGGCGATGATCCACGCGCCCGAGCAGAGCGTTACGCACAGACAGACCTGCCGGCCGCCGATGGCGGACAAGCGGGGGCGCCTGCGGCGCGGGCGGGGCGTTTCAATCTGGGAAGAGTCTGCGGGATTTGCCGACTTTGCGGCCTTTGCGGAGCGATACGTTTTTGCCGGCTTGGCCGGCGCGGCGTTGCTGCGATCCGGCGGTGATCCGGCCAGGGCTGGCACCGGGTCTGGCCTGCGGTTTGGCGCAGGAGCAGTGGGGGGATCGGTCGGCATGGAACGCGGTCCTCTGCAGCTTCATCGGCGGGGGTATGAGATCGGGTGAGCGGCTTGAGGGGGTGTTTGCACGCATCCGGACGTTTTGTCGCAACTCCAGACATTACAAGCGGTACAAGACGAAAAGGCTGGCCCACTTCACTGCGGCGAATCCCGGCCGGGCAGATAATCCCGCCTAACGGAAGGGTCGATACGTAGAGCGGATGGATGCACAACCCCACGCCGTATCGGAGACCCCGACCATCGCCGCCAAACGCCACACTGTGCTGGTTGTGGAAGACGACGCAGCGCTGGCAGACCTGATGCGGCGCCTGCTGGATCACTACGAATTTGATGTCCGATCCGCCGGGATGTGCCAGCAGGCCATCAAGGCGCTCGACTCCGACATTTCTTACCTGATCCTGGACCTGTCGCTGCCGGATGGCGATGGGATCAATGTCCTGCGAGCCCTTCGGCAGAAGGGATATCAGACGCGCGTAGCCGTCATGACCGGCGAGAAGGACGCCCAGCGGCTGGCGCGGCTTCAGATGCTCCGGCCGAACCTGATACTGCATAAGCCGGTGGATTTCCTGGTCCTGCTGGAGGACATGCGCGCCCACACGGGCGCAGCGGTCGCGGCTGAGGGCTGATCGTTTGCACGCCGGGGGATAGGGCGAAGGCTGGGCCTGCTGTATCGCAAGTCTGCTGCGGGCAATCCCTTGAGAACTTTTTCACATTGTTGTTCTCGCTTCTGCGGCGGGCTACATATAGGGATAGCCGGACCAACCGGCTCAAGTCTCTTGGTTGTTCTTTCAAGGAGTGCCCTATGCCCAGCCTGCAGGACATCCTCATGTCGAAGGGGAATCAGATTCATACCATTCGCCCCGAGGCGACGGTGCTCGAGGCAACGCGGAAGATGAACCAGCACAAGATCGGCGCACTGGTCGTCATGCAGGACAACCAGGTGGTAGGGATATTCACGGAACGTGACGTGCTGCAACGCGTCGTGGCTGAGGCGCGATCGCCGGCTGAGCTGCGCGTCGCGGAGGTGATGACCACCGACGTCATCTGCGCCGAACCCGACACCGACCTGGAGGAAGCCTCCAGGATCATGAAGACCCGTCGCATCCGGCATCTGCCGGTCTGCACCAGCAATGGCCGCCTGCTGGGGATAATCTCCATCGGCGACATCAACGCCACCTACGCCAGCGAGCAGCAGCAAACCATCCACTTCCTCAGCGACTATATCTATGGTCGCGTCTGATGGATGGGCCTGCCTTCTCATCCCGAGGACATGCCGCAAAACAAAGTATGCCTGTCGGCGATACCGACAGGCATACAGGGAGGAGAAGGTAGTCCATGCGCCCCGACTGGCGCGGGTGTGTTGCCTTCTGTGTCTCGATTCGGCCTGGCAGCGAACAAATCTCATGCCGCTTGACGCCGTGATTCTGCAATTGGGCGCGAGATGGGCCCATTGCCCGTTGTGACACGCTAAGCCGGACAGGATGGCGGCTGTGCGCGCTGTTGCGCTCGCTTGCGCGCAGCGGGCGTCGCCTGCGATGACGGAATGGAGTATCCTGTGCGGCGACATGGCAAAGAAGACAACCACACGCAAGACCGTTACCGCATCGAAGCGCCGCCCGAACCTGACCACACCCCGTCAGGGCGTCCCAGCCCCTGTGGGCAACCGCAAGGGGGGAAAGGTCATTGTCGGCATCACGCAGATGGCCTGCGGCGATGACGTACGCGACAACCTCAACCGTCAGCTCAAGCTGCTGGAACAGGCCGCCAGGAACGGCGCGCAGATCCTCTGCACGCAGGAGCTGTTCCGCAGCAAGTACTTCTGCCAGTGCGAAGACCATCGCTTCTTCGACCTGGCCGAACCGATCCCCGGGCCGAGCACCGAAGCGCTGTCGAAGCTCGCAAAGAAGTACAAAGTCGTCATCGTCGGCAGCCTGTTCGAACGCCGCGCGGCGGGGCTGTATCACAACACTGCCGTCATCATCGATGCCACGGGCAAGCTCGCGGGCATCTACCGCAAGATGCACATCCCCGACGATCCGCTGTACTACGAGAAGTTCTACTTCACCGTCGGCGATACGGGCTTCCGCGCCTGGGAAACGCAGTACGGCACGATCGGCACGCTGGTCTGCTGGGATCAGTGGTTTCCGGAAGGCGCGCGCCTGACCGCGATGCAGGGCGCGCAGATTCTGTTCTACCCGACAGCCATTGGCTGGCATCCGTCGGAGAAGGCGGAGTTCGGCGAAGCCCAACACGACTCGTGGGAGACGATGATGCGTTCGCACGCGATCGCCAACGGCTGCTACGTCGCGGCGCCCAACCGCATCGGCGTCGAGCACATCTACGACGCCCAGGGCAAGCCGGTCAGCGAGGAAGGCATCGAGTTCTGGGGCCAGTCGTTCATCGCCGGCCCCGACGGCCGCGTCCTCCAGCGGGCATCGGTGGACAGGGAGGAAATTCTCGTGCAGGAGTGCGACCTGTCGCGCGTCGAGTTCAGCCGGACGCACTGGCCGTTCCTCCGCGATCGACGCATCGATGCGTATGAGAACTTGACCAAGCGCTTCGTTGATCCGCAGCGGTAGCTTCGGCGTGCTACGACGGCGAATCGCATGCAGGACCGTGCCACCGGAGATCCACAGGTGGATCGTGAAGGCGACGCGAAATGATCGATCTTCACCGCTGGCCTATGAGACGCCGAACAATCGCCGCCGCCCTAGGGCGGGTGAGCGCTTTGCCGTCGGTGTCGCCAGGAACGTGCTCGTGGCGGCCTGGACGCTCTCGTGCATCTTCGGGATGTCGATGATCTACGGGAACCTTGACGCCGGCTGGATCCTTAAGCATGTCTGTGTCCTGCTGTTTCTGCTGTCTATGTTGGTCGCCTGGTACGTGATCTATCGATTTCTCGACCTGCGATGAAGGAGCCCGATGCGTCTGCTGATGGTGGGGCTGTTGCTGATGGGCGGGTGCGTGGCAGCCAAGCCCCCCAGCGATGAGCGGGCTGCCGGTTGCGTGTCGATGACATTCGCCTATCGGAACATCACGCGCGACGCAGCCGGGCCGGTGCTGGTCCGCCTGGACGATCGGACCGATGCGTATCGTGACTTGGGCGTGTATGAGCAGGGGCCGCAGGGCGGACGCCTGCTGGGCCGTTTTCGGATATGGAATGACCGGCGGATGGAGTTTGCCGACCCAGCCACCGGTGCATGGGAGCCAGCCGGCTGGTGCGATTGAGGCGGGCTGCCGGCGTGCGGCAGAGTTCGGCTTGATTGCCGCGTGTGGGCGGATCGCCGCAACTGCGGCAGGGGCAAGCGGATGAGCGGCATTCCGCCGCCCCCTTTTTGCCCTTGACGCTGCTGGATTGTCTCGTTACCAATACCCGCACCTTCTCACCAAGTGGCTTTGAAGGGCAGCGGTCGGGGAATGGATGGCAAAGAAGCCATCTTCCACCGGCTGACAGGCGGGCCGAATCGGGATCGGTCCGTTGAGATAGCCGAATCCCGTCGCGCAAGATCAGGAAGACCATGATGACAGAAACCTATCGCAGCGGATTGTCGTCGGTATTGTTCCCCGGCAGCGAAAACTCCTTCGACCCCGTCGAGGGTGCGCTGGCTGGCGTGCTGGGAGCGTCGGTCGCTCCGCTGTTTGGCACCACCGCGAGTGAGGAGCCCTGGAGCGCCGCCTACGCGATGGCGGATGACGACGAAGACGATGACTTCGACGACGAGGATGACGACTTCGACGACGAAGACGATGACTTCGACGACGAGGACGACCTCGACGACGAAGATGAAGATGAAGACGAGGACGATGACGAAGACGACGACTTCGACGATGACGAAGACGACGACTTCGATGACGACGACGATGATTTCGATGACGACGACGACTTCGACGACGATGACGACGACTAAGCCGCTGGCTTGGTCTGTCGGCTGATCCGACGCGGTCCGTCGACCGACACGATACGTGCCCCCCGGCAGCCCGCTGCTGGGGGGTTCTCTGTTAGTATTTTGCGAAATCCTGCCGATCGGCGGTGGGCGGGTGGCCGTCGGCTTCCCTTGGAGTCAACGCACCTGTTTTGGGCGGCTTGTCACTTCGTGAAGGAAAGATACAATCTCACCCCTCATTCGTCCGCAATCAAGAGAGGAAACCAATGCCCGCGACCGGAAAGATTTCCCAGGTGATCGGATCCACCTTCGACGCTGAGTTCCCGCAGGATCAGCTCCCCGCCATCTACAACGCTCTGAAGATCAAGAGCGAGATCAACGGCATTTCCATCGACCTGACCGGGGAAGTGCAGCAGCATCTCGGCGGCGGCCGCGTTCGCGCCGTCGCGCTGGGTGGAACCGACGGTCTGCGCCGCGGGATGGAAGTGGTCGACACCGGCGCGCCGGTGACGGTGCCTGTCGGCAAGGGCATTCTCGGCCGCGTGTTCAACCTGCTGGGCGATCCGATCGACAACCGCGGCCCGGTCCAGGCTGAGCAGCGCCGCCCGATTCACCGCGAACCGCCCGAGTTCGTCGACCTGACGCCCAAGGCCGAGGTTTTCGAGACGGGCATCAAGGTGATCGACCTGCTGACGCCGTTCCTTCGCGGTGGCAAGGCGGGCCTGTTCGGTGGGGCGGGTCTGGGCAAGACGGTCGTTATTCAGGAGCTCATCGCCCGTATCGCTCAGCAGCACGGCGGTTACTCGGTGTTTGCCGGCGTCGGCGAGCGGACGCGTGAAGGCACCGACCTGTGGCTGGAAATGCAGGAAGCCCAGATCGGCAACACGGGCAAGAAGGTTATCGATCAGACGGTCATGGTGTTCGGCCAGATGAACGAGCCGCCGGGAGCGCGTCTCCGCGTGGCGCTGAGCGCCCTGACCATGGCTGAGTACTTCCGCGATGAGACCGGCGCGGACACGCTGCTGTTCATCGACAACATCTTCCGCTTCACGCAGGCTGGTTCGGAAGTGTCGGCTCTGCTGGGTCGCATGCCGTCGGCCGTGGGTTATCAGCCGACGCTCGCCACCGAAATGGGTGAGCTTCAGGAACGCATCACCTCGACCAAGAACGGCGCTATTACGTCGGTGCAGGCGGTGTACGTGCCGGCTGACGACCCGACCGACCCGGCCCCGGCCAACGCCTTCGCGCACCTCGACGCGTTCATCTACCTCGAACGCTCGATCGCCTCGAAGGGCATTTACCCGGCCGTGGACCCGCTGGCCTCGGCCAGCCGCGCCCTCGACCCGCAGATCGTCGGCGAGGAGCACTACCGCATCGCCCGCGGCGTGCAGAACATGTTGCAGCGCTACCGCGACCTGCAGGACATCATCGCCATTCTGGGTGTCGACGAGCTCAGCGAAGAGGACAAGCTCATCGTCAGCCGCGCCCGTAAGATCGAGATCTTCTTCAGCCAGCCGTTCTTCGTGGCTGAGCAGTTCACGGGCTTCCCGGGCGTCTACACGCCGATCTCGGAAACCCTGGCGAGCTTCGACGCGATCCTCAAGGGCGAAGCCGACGATCTGCCCGAGCAGGCGTTCCGCTATGTCGGCGGCATCGACCAGGTGCGCGAGAAGGCCAAGAACATGTAACGGGCCGCAAGGGCTGGGACGGCAGGCAGATGCGTCAAAAAACCAGCCTCAGCCGATCCCCGGCTGCCCTTGAACGTACGACCCGTATGCCGTAATATTCCCAGCTCGCGCCGCAGGCCCAATCGGCCAGCCGTCGCGACAAGCAGCTTTAGCTCAATTGGATAGAGCGTCGGTCTACGGAACCGAAGGTTGCAGGTTCGAGTCCTGCAAGCTGCGTTCGATGTGACAGGGGGCGTCCCACCAGACACGCGCATCATTCCCCAACTCGGCGCGTCTTCCACAACAGCTAGCGACATACCAACCGACCCCATCCTGTGGGCCATGAACGGCCGGCTGTTGCCTGCTGCGAACGGTCCATCGGTTTGGCCATGGCGCCATCCGCCTCCGGAAGCTGTCACACTTCCGAAAGGGGAACACGAAGAGGTGGACGATCGAGAGCGCCGATGCGAGCACCGGCAATGCGAAGGTCCTCACCATCGAGGCCCTCATACATCAGGAGGCTGAAGCCAGGGCCCAGGGGCTGCTGGTCTCGGCTTGCTGTGCCGCAGCCGGGCCCGATGCCCTGAACGATGTCGTCCTGCAGTCTGGCTGCCAGTTTTGCCGGCGGTGTCCTGCGTCTTCGGTAAGCCGCGGCGAATGCCCTGCGCGATCTCCCTCGCAACAGCTTCCGGTGGTGAGCGGCAGCCCGACAGCCGCTGCCGGCATCGCCATTTCTGCGCGCGCTGAGATTGTGCGCGCCTGTGCGCAGGAACGTGCTGATGGTCGAAGCAGGGCGGGCATGGATCGGCCACGTCGAATTGCCAGACGTGGTGATGCTTCCGCGACAGCGCACCGGCGGTACGTTGCGCGGATCTGCGCAGAATCGCGCGAGATGGCGAATGTTCCACGTGGAACATTGCGACTGCGGATTGCGGATTTAGGATTCGATGTCGGCGTGTGTTCCACGTGGAACAACGGCACTGGCGGCGATCTGGCAGATCTCAGGTCGCTCATTGTTCCACGTGGAACATGGACGATCCGCCAATCCAGAATCAGAAGTGGCGCCACCCCTGATTGCGCCGTCGGTCCCCGGCTCTTCCGTCGCTCAGATTTCTGTAGATTCACATCTCCCCGGTGGTATAATGCGGTGTGGATTGGTTCGTCGGTCGGTACCTGCCTGCTGGGCGTTGAGTGAATTGCTTCGGACAGGGGAACGCTGCCTACCTTTCTAATTCAGGCCGAACGTCAGGCCCTTTCAGAACATGACCCGGGAAGCCCACAAATAGGGGTCATATGGTCCATCGCATTTCGGAGACAGTCTACGATGGCCAAGCGTCTTTATGTCGGGAACCTTTCTTACGATGTCGACAGCTCCGAGCTGCAGGCTCTGTTCGCGCAGCACGGGACGGTCAACAGCGCGGAAGTGATCACGGATCGCGATACCGGCCGCAGCAAGGGGTTCGGGTTTGTGGAAATGGCTGATGATCAGCAGGCGGAAGCCGCGATTGCGGCGCTGCACGGCACGCAGCATGGCGGCCGGTCGTTGACGGTCAACGAAGCCCGGCCGCGCGAACAGCGCAGCGGATTCGGCGGCGGCCGGGGCGGCTATGGTGGTGGCGGCCGCGGCGGCTTCGGCGGTGGCCGGGGCGGCGATCGTGGCGACCGTGGCAGTCGCGGCTCGCGCGATCGGTGGTGATCAGCGTGTCAGTTGTACATCCCCATCAAATGCAACAAAGCCCGTGGGTCCGCCCGCGGGCTTTTTGTTTGGGGAGATCCGCAGATGAACGCAGATGAACGCGGATGCACGGCGCCTCCCCCGTGCAAAGACGCACGTGCGGGACGTTCGTGCCACAGCAAACCCGTGGCGCGGGCATCTTCAACATTATGCATCAACATAGGCGATAGTTGCCCGAAATCGTCATCCTGAGCGTAGCGAAGGATCTCAACCGTCCGAACGCCGAGATCCTTCGCTGCGCTCAGGATGACCTTCGCGAAAGGACTTACGCCGATCATGCATAGTGTTGATCTTGCCCGCGGGTTGAAGTGCAAGACGCAGGCGGGACCAACGTCACGCGTCTTCTGAGGCCATCGCGCGACGGTCTGGAATGACTTTCGCCTCGCAGAAGGCTCGTGATGCTCGCTATTGCGGCGCAGGACCACGGGCGAGGACGCCCGCGCCACAATTCGTTTGCGCGTAGGCGTGCTTGTCTGCACGGGCGGGGGGCGCCCGTGCCACGGAAGCAGGATGAGTTGCTCCAATCAGAGCACGCCGGCTTCGGAGAGGCGGGCCAGGATCTGATTGACCATCAGCTCGGGGGCGATATCGGTCAGCCGCAGGACGTTCTCGCCGATGGCGTGGCCGTCGCCGAGGACGACGCTCAGCAGCCGGTCGGCTGACGCGGACTTGAGCTGGAGCTGATCGTCGGCGCTGCGTGCGATGACGATCGCGATCAAGCCGGCGTCGTTGAGCATCCGGGCGGCTGCGCCCAGCGGGATGCCGCTGTTCTCCGGCACGCGATACGCCAGGCCGCCCTGGTCGTGGATCGTACGATCGAGCGCAATGGCCAGGTCGCGCAGCTTCTCGGGATCGCCACCGCTGAGGCTGAGGATGATCGGCTTCTGGCGAAGCCGCTGGGCCCGCTCAGCCGCGGTGACGGGCACGATGCCGCGGCGATCATCGCCTTCAGACCCGTCGCCCTCGCCGCCGACGTCGCGGTCGAGGATCATCCCCGCGCCGACAGTGTTGTGCGTCTCGCGGTCGATCAGGATGAACGCGCCGGTCGTGCGGTTCTTCTTGTACGGGTCGAACGCGATCGGACGCGCCAGTTCCAGCTCGCAGCGGCCGATCTCGTTGAGCTGAAGGTCACGCGCGGGCACACGATGCAGCGTGTTGATGTCGATGCGGTAGCGGATGCGCGACACACTGCCCGGCACGCGATTGGTGCAGTGCTTCACCAAGTACTGCTTGCCGACGACGATCGGATCAGGCGACATCCACACGACCATGGCTTCCAGCGTGTTCTGGAAGCGGGGGACGTTGTTTACATGCACCAGCGTGCTGCCGCGGCTGATGTCGATCTCGTCCTCAAGCGTGATCGTCAGCGGCATGGGCGGGAAGCCCTGCTGGACTTCGCCGTCGGGTCCGAAGACCTGCTTGACGCGCGACCGCATGCGCGACGGCAGGACCATCACCTCGTCACCCTTGCGGATGACGCCGGAGGCCGGCGTGCCCATGTATCCGCGGAAATCGAGATTGGGCCGGCTGACGTACTGTACCGGGAAGCGAAGGTCGATCAGGTTCTGGTCCGATGCGATGTGCACCGTCTCCAGATGGTGCAGCAGCGAGCTGCCCTCGTACCAGGGCATGTGCGTCGTTGGCGTGGTGACGTTATCGCCCAGCAGCGCGCTGATGGGGATGAACGTGATGTCCGGCACGTCGAGCTTGGCACTGAACTCGGTGAAATTGTCAACGATTTTGTTGAACACCTCCTGCGACCAGCCGACCAGGTCCATCTTGTTGATCGCGACCACGATGTGCCGGATGCCCAGCAGGGCGGCGATGAACGCATGGCGGCGCGACTGCGTGACGACGCCGTTTCGCGCGTCAATCAGCACGATCGCCAGGTTGGCGGTCGACGCGCCCGTGACCATGTTGCGCGTGTACTGTTCATGGCCGGGCGTGTCGGCGATGATGAACTTGCGGCGAGGGGTGGAGAAGTAGCGGTAGGCGACGTCGATGGTGATGCCCTGTTCCCGCTCAGCCTTCAGGCCGTCGGTCACCAGCGCCAAATCCAGCTCCGCCTGCGTAGAGCCGCGGCGGCCCGAGCTCGAGCGAATCGACTCGAGCTGGTCTTCGTAGATTCCCTTGGACTCATACAGCAGCCGCCCGATCAGCGTGCTCTTGCCGTCATCCACGCTACCGGCAGTCGCCAGGCGCAGCAGGTCCTTCTTCTGGGTCTCTTCGACAAATGAGAGGGTTTCGGGCATGGGTTGTCGGTCTTACGCAGGGACGTTAAGGGAGCGCGAGCTATCAGTGATTCGTGATAGGTGAGTGCATCAGGGAGTATTCGCAGCCTGTTACGTACGGATCACCAATCACTACTGGATTCACCACGCGTCACGCATCACTCGTCATTCATCACCTAGAAATATCCTTCACGCTTCTTCTCTTCCATCGATCCTTCGCCGCGCTCGCGGTCGACGGCGCGGTTCTGCCGCTCGGAGTTCCGCGCGATCATGACTTCCTCGACGATCTTCTCGAGCGTGTCGGCGTCGGATTCGACGGCGCCGGTGCAAAGCTGGCAGCCGAGGGTGCGGAAGCGGACGCGCCGCATCTCGACCTTCTCGCCGGGCAGGGGCTTGATGATGTCGCCGACGTAGATGAGCATCCCGTCGCGCCGCACGACCGGCCGTTCGGCTGCGTAGTACAGCGGGACGATCGGGATCTTCTCCTGATGGATGTACATCCACACATCCAGCTCGGTCCAGTTGCTCAGTGGGAAGACGCGGAACGACTCGCCGCGGCCGTGCTGGGTGTTGTACAGGTTCCACAGCTCCGGCCGCTGGTTCTTCGGGTCCCATTGCTGGAAGCGGTCACGGAAGCTGAGGATGCGCTCCTTGGCGCGGCTCTTTTCCTCGTCGCGGCGCGCGCCGCCGAAGGCGGCATCGAACTTGTACTCGGTCAATGCGTCGACCAGTGCTTTGCGCTTCAGCAGTTCGGCGCAGGTCGTGCAGTCCCAGCACTCGATCGGGCCGATGCGATTGAGGGCCTCCTGGTTCTTGTAGACGATGAGCTTCGCGCCGGCTTCGGCAGCCATGCGGTCGCGATACTCGATCATCTCGCGGAACTTGAAGGTCGTGTCGATGTGCATCAGCGGGAAGGGCAGCCCGCCGGGGGCAAATGCCTTCTTCGCCAGATGCAGCATGACGGCGGAATCCTTACCGACGCTGAAGAGCATCACCGGATTCTCACACTCCGCCACCACTTCGCGCATGATGTGGATGGCTTCGGCTTCAAGCTGTTGAAGATGCGACAGGAGGTAGGACGACATTTCGTTTTCGATCTCGGATAGCGGATTTCAGATTTTCGAGCTCACTGGTTTTGCGGCCGGTCATAGCTCCAGTCGAACAGCCTCCAGCACGGCGTCGTGGATCGAGCCGTTGGTGGCGACGATGCCGCGGTTGTGCGTCAGTTCCCGGCCGTGGGTGAAATCGAGCGGTGTGCCGTCGATATCGGTCACGCGGCCGCCAGCCTGTTCGATCAGCAGGGCGCCGGCTGCGTGATCCCAGATCTTCTCACGATAATCCGCCCGCGTGGGCAGCCGCAAGTAGATGGACGCCTGCCCCGACGCGACCGCGGCGTACTTGGCCTGGCTGTCCATCCGCACCGGCGGCTGGGTGATGCCCAGGCGCGTCGCGATCCGTGCCGACTGAGACTGGTCGCTGTGGCCGGATTCGACCGATTCGCAGAACCGGGCGTTCTTTAACTCCTGCGACGGATTGACTTTAACGATCTGCTGGCCATGCAGGGCTTCGCCCGCCAGCGGCAGGACCGAGCTGCCATGCCCCCGCACAGCCGCGAAGACGGCGCCGATCTGTCCGTCCGGCCCTTCGAGATTCGGGCAGGCCAGGAAACCCATCTGCAGGACGCCATTTTCGATCAGCGCCAGGGCGATGGCGTACTGCTCGCCCCGCAGAAACCCCTTCGTGCCGTCGATCGGATCGAGCGTCCAGAATGTCCCAGCCGCCTCAGCCTGTCCGGCCTGGTCGATGAGGGCGACGATCCGATCCGGGCTGAGCGTCTGCCCGGCTGCGTCCGACGCCCGAGCGGTGATCGCATCGAGCTGGGCCGCATTGGCTGGATCGCGTAGCATGGCGGCGTCCTCCTCGCCGACGACGGGGATGCCGACGTCCGCAAGCATTGCGCAGACAACGGCTTGCGACGCGAAATCGGCGATCGTGACCGGGCTCTTGTCGCGTTTTTCCAGCGTCTGGGCGGTAACCAGATCGCGCTGGACGGCCTGACAGACCTGGGCTGCGGCGCGGACAGCCTGCAGCGCCCGCTGGGCTGTGTCGCTGCCTAACTGCATGTTGGAAACGTCCTGCATATTTCAGATCGGGATTGTAGGGGATTAATGGGCGACGTCAAAGGAAAGGCCCGTTCACGGGAGGGAAAACGGTGCGGCATCAGGGCGCATGGTCGGGCGACATCGCCACCACCGGCTGGTGGGTCGCCATTGCCGGCTGCTCGCGGCGCCGGCGGAAGAGGATCGCCCCGAGGTCGTCCAGCAGCGTGTACGCCACAGGCGTCACCAGCAGCGTCAGCGCCAGCGACAGCGACTGCCCACCGATCACGACCACCGCCACCGCGCGCCGCTCCTCGGCGCCCGGACCTGTGCCCAGCCACAGCGGTAGCATGCCGGCAACCAGACACAGCGTCGTCATCAGGATCGGCCGAAGACGATCGCGGCAGCCTTCGATCACCGCGTCATACCGCGACCGCCCCGCGCGGCGCAACTGGTTCATGTGGTCGATCTGCAGGATCGCGTTCTTCTTCACCACACCAAACAGCACGAGGATGCCCAGCGCCGAGTAGAGGTTGAGCTGTTCGCCCGTCAGCCAAAGCGACAGCAGCGCGAACGGCACCGCCAGCGGCAGCGAAAGCAGGATGGTGATCGGATGCACCAGGTGCTCGTACTGGCTGGCCAGGATCATGTACATCAGCACGATCGACATGATGAACGCGAAGATGAACTCGTTGTAGGTTCGTTCAAACTCGCGCCCCTGGCCACGGACGGAGATGGTGTATCCCGGATCCATGCCCATGGCTTCGGCTTCCGCCAGCAGCGCTTTGGTGCGATCCGCCAGGGCATAGCCCGGCGCGACGTTGGCACGCAGGCGCGCGTCGCGCCCGCGATCGACGCGGTCGATGCGCGCCGCTGAGAAGGTCGATGTGATCTCGGCGAGGTTGGACAGCTCGACCAGCCGGCCGTCGGCGCCGGTCAGCAGCAGCGTCGGCAAGCCCTCGGGATTGTTGCGATAGCGTTCCTCAAGCCGCAGGCGGACATCGTAGTTTTCGTTGGTCTGCGGATCGCGGAAGCGGCTGATCTCCTCCGCGCCGCCGACCATCAGGCGCAGGGCCGTGCCGATGTCGCGGCTGCTGATCTTCAGATCGGCTGCGCGATCGCGATCGATGCGGACCTGCAGCTCCGGCCGGGCGAGCTGCAGCGAGGTCTGGATGTTGATCAAGCCGCCGATCTCCTCCGCGCGGCGCTTCAGCTCGTCGGAATATTCCGCCAGCTTCTGCAGATCCGGCCCGGCGATCGAGAAATCGATGTCCGAGTTGCCGCCGCCGATGCTGAATCCGGCGTAGTTGCGCACGCGCACCTGGAGGCCGCGCGGGCCGTACTTGCTCAGCAGCATCCGGCGGACCTTCTGCATCACATCGGTCTGTGTGTAGTTGCCGCGGAACGCTGCCAGCGGGTCGCCTTTCAACAGGCCCTGCCAGATCCGGCTGACCGTCCAGTAGCGCTCCTGGTGGGGGGCGATGGCGACATGGATGTTTCCCTGGTTGACACCGCCGATCCAGCCGCCGCCGGCTTCAGCGAGGATCATGCGGACCTCCGGCAGGGCCATGAGGTCCTGCTCGATCTGCTTCATGGTTTCGTTGATCGCGGCGAAGGAAGTGCCTTGCTCGGCTTCGATCTCGACGCGGAACTCGGCCTCGTCGGCGCCCTGCGGCAGGTAGCCCATGGGGATGTTCCTGGCCATCGGGACGCTGCTGAGCATCACCAGCACGCCCACAACGGCTGTCGCAATGCGATGCCGCATCACGAACCGCAGCAGGGCGGTATAGGCCAGGTCGAGCCAGCGGTAGAACCCGCCGCGGCTGCCGTGCTGGCTGGTGGCGGCCTTGGCTGCCTCGGCGCCGAGCATGCGTGCCGAAAGCGTCGGCGTCAGCACGAAGCTGACCAGCAGGCTGACCATCACCGCCACAGCCGCCGTAATGCCGAACTGGTACAGGAACCGCCCGGAGATCGAGCTCATGAACGATACGGGCACGAAGATGACGGCCAGCGACAGCGTCGTCGCCAGCACGGCCAGTGCGATCTCAGCCGTTCCGCGGCGCGCCGCCTCCATGGGAGACATCTTCTTCTCCTCGACGAAGCGGAAGATGTTCTCCAGCACGACGATGGCGTCGTCGATCACGATGCCGACCATCAGCACCAGCGCCAGCATCGTCACGCTGTTGAGCGTGAAATCGAGCACCCACATCATTCCGAACGTGCTGATGACCGACGTCGGAATGGCGATGCCCGCGATGATGGTCGACCGCCAGCTTCGCGTGAACGCGAAGACGACAAGGCACGCCAGGATCGAGCCGAGCACCAGGTGCAGGTTAATCTCGTGCAGGGCGGCGTAGATGTAGCGCGACTGGTCCATGATGACCGTCAGCTCCACCCCGGGGGGAAGCTGGGGCCGGACGCGCTCAACCGCCTTCTTGACCGCCTCGATTACCTCGATTGTGTTGGCGCCGCTTTGGCGGCGGATCGCCAGCGAAACCGACGGCTGGCCGTTGAGGCGCGACACCGATCGCTGCTCAGCCGTGCCGTCGGTGACGGTCGCCACATCGCGCAGGCGCACCGGCGCGCCGTCGATCGTGGTGATCACGATGTCGGCGAACTCCTCAGCCGTCGTCAGCCGGCCGAGCGTGCGGAGCGTCTGCTCTCGCTGCTCGTTGGTGACGTTGCCGCCGGGAACCTCGGCATTCTCGCGTTCGACGGCCTGCTCGATCGCGGTGATCGGCAGCCCCAGGGCCGCCAGACGATCGGCGTCGACGTCGATGTTGATGGTGCGGATGGCTTCGCCGTTGATGTCCACCTCGCCGACACCCTTGGCTCGCTCGAGCTGGACTTTCACGATCTTGTCGGCGATTTCCGACAGCTCGCGCAGCGTGCGGTCGCCGGAGAGGGCCAGCGTCAGCACGGGGCGGGAGTCGTTGTCGAACTTGCTGACGGTCGGGACCGTTGCGTCGTCCGGCAAACGCCGCATGACAGCCGAGATCTTGTCGCGGATGTCCTGCGCAGCCACGTCGATGTCCGTCCCCAGGTCGAACGTGGCGATGACCACGCCCGTGCCCTGGCCGGCGATGGCGCGCAGCTCGTCGATGCCGGCGACGGTGTTGATCTCCTCCTCGATCGGTTCAATGATCTCGGTTTCGATCTCCTCTGGAGACGCGCCGGGCAGGCCGCTGCGGACGCTGACGGTCGGCAGATCCACCGAAGGGAAACGGTCGACGCCCAAACCGGTGTAGGCGGCTGTGCCGACCACCACCAGCGCGAGGATGAGCATCGACGCGAAAACCGGTCGTTGGATGAATGTGTCGATAAATCGCTGCATAAGCGTCGCAGCCTAACTTTAGCACCAGGCGAAGCGTTTCGCCCGTTGAGATTGAACTTACTGTGGGGCCGCTGCCAGATCCGATTCCAGCAGGCCGGTGCGCGTCGCGAAGATCGCGGAGATTCCCAGAACAACCAAGCCGCCGCTCAGCACCGTCATCGGCGCGCCGATGAGGGCCGCGACTTTGCCCGCGATCAGGCCGCCGAGCGGGGCCGTGCCGAGCGTCGCCATGACAAACAGGCTGACCGCCCGGCCACGCTTGGCGTCGTCGACGACGGTCTGTACGACCGTGTTCGAGCCGGCCATTGTCATCATCATGCCAAAGCCCGCTCCCGCCATCGCCACCAGCGACAGCGGCAGGTGCGTCGACCAGCCCAGCAGCAGCAGCGAGATGCCGAACATCGCCGTCGCGCCGGCAACCACGCGGCTGAGCCCCTCAGCCGACGGCCGCGATGCCAGGAAGACCGCGCCGCCCAGCGCCCCGAAACCCGTCGCGCCCATCATCAGGCCCATCGTAATGGAGGTGCCATGGAGCACGTCCTTGGCGAAGATCGGCAGCAGGGCCTGGTGCGAGACGCCAGCCAGGTTGATCACCGCCACCAGCAGCAGCAGCGTGCGGATTGTCGGCTGATTGGCGGCATAACGCACGCCTTCGATCAGGTCCTGCAGCACGTGTCGCCGCGGCCCGCGTGGGGCGGGTTTGAGCCGCATGATCATCAGTGACACCAGCACGAACACAAAGCTGAGTCCGTCGAGCAGGAAACACAGCCCCTCCCCAAAGGCTGCGATCAGTACGCCCGCGATGCTCGGTCCGACGAGGCGCGCGCCGTTGACGATCGAGCTGTTGAGCGCGATCGCGTTGGTCAGATCGGCTTTGTCTTCGATCAGGCTGACAACCAGTGCCTGGCGCGTGGGGATGTTGAACGCCTTGGCGGTGCCCTGCACGATCTGCACCAGCAGCACCCAGCCGTAGGTGACATAGCCTGTGAGCGTGACGACCGCCAGCGTCATCGCGGCCAGCAGGGCGATCGTCTCGGTCACCAGCAGCGCGCGGCGGCGGTCCCATCGATCCGCCATCACACCGGCCAGCGGCGACATCAGGAACACCGGGATCTGCCCGGCAAACGTGACCAGCCCCAGCTTCAGCGGGGATCCGGTCAGGCGATAGACCAGCCAGCCGACGGTGACCTGGCCGATCCACGTGCCGATCATCGACACGCCATGGCCGGCGAAAAAGAGTCGATAGTTGCGGTACTTGAAGGCACGCAGCATGAACCGCAGGCCGCCGTGCTGCGATGCATCGTCAATGCCGTACTCGGGAATCTGAGACATCTCTTAATCGCCTTCCGGCGACGGCGCGCATCGGCGCCGCGTCAAGTCAAGGAGTCAGCGCCTCAAGCTCGGCCCGAAGCAGGCCGCTGGCACGCAACAGCGCCAGATAGAAGAACTTGAGGTCATACTGTTCGCTTGCGTACTGAAGCTGGGCCTCGAGCAGGGTGTCCTGCGCGGCGATGCGCTCGAGGTTGGTGCCCAGGCCGGCGCGGTAGGAGGCTTCTGCCTGCTGGAAGGCCTGCTCGGCGGCTGCGACATTGATCTGCAGCTCGTCCAGCCTCGCCTGCGAGGCGACGAAGTCCTGGTAGGCCCGCTGCACCTGCTGATGGACCTGCCGCTGCAGGAACGATTCGACCAGCAGCGCCTGGCGGTAGAAGCTCCAGGCTTCCCGGACGTCGGCGTGAATCCGCCCGGCTGCGAAAAGCGGGAGATTGGCCCGCAGCAGACCATCCCACGCCCGCTCATCGGGAGCCGTTTCGCGATAGAGATATGCGCTGAAGTCGATCGAGACGCTCGGGTAATACTGGCCGAAGGCGACCTCGACATCGTGCCGAGCGGCCTCGACGGCAGCCCGTGCGGCGGCCAGTTCGTGGCGCGACGCGTTGGCCGCCGCGAGATACGCCTCCAGCGGCTCGACCGTGCGCGGCAGGGTGTAGCCGTCGATCAGCTCGCGATCGTCCGTGGGCAGGCGCGTCAGCAGATGCAGCAGCGCGCGGGCATTGCTAACGGCGCGGCGGGCGTCGATCAGCGTCGTTCGCGTGGCCGAGGCCTGGGCTTCGGTCTGGGCGACGTCCAGCGGACGCGCCATGCCGGCTTCAAATCGCCCCCGCGCGTCGCGCAGACGCTCTTCCTGCACCTCCAGCGATCGAACCAGCACCCGCACCAGTTCCTCGGAGCGCAGCACCTGGTAGTAAACCTCAGCTACGTCCAAAAGCAGCGTCTCCTGGAAGGCCAGCAGATCGCTGCGCTGCTGGGCGATACGGAACGTGTCGCGCCAGTAGCGATGGATGTCGCGAAAACCGTTGAAGACGTTGATCTGCAGGTCAGCCGACAGGTCGAAGGTTCGGTGCTGGGCGCCGCTGGTGCGATCGCGGCGAACATGATCACCGACCAGGTCGACGGTCGGCAGGAACTCGGCGACAGCGCGATGGCGGTCGATGAGCGTGCGGAGGTACTGTTCGCCTTCGATGTCGAGCTGCTCGTTGGAGCGGTTGGCTGCCAATAGCGCGTCGCGCAGCGTCAGCGGCTGGTCATCGGGGATGGGTGGGGCGTCGATGTCGATGACCTTGCGATAGGTTGCGACTTCCTCCTGCTGGTCGACCGCGCATCCGCCTGCGACCATGGCGATGAGGCACAGGGTGACAGGCACAGCCCAAAGACGTCCAACGATTCGACTCACTTCGCCTCCTTGCGAATACCCCGGCTGATCACGCGCATCAGGTGGTCGGCCAGGATGTCGTGATCCACCTCGCCGCTGACGTGGCGGATTGCGCCGCGAACGCAGGAGGGGATGAACTGTGCGGTGATCTCCGGATGTGGATCGTCAAATTCGCCCGTTTCATTGCCGCGGCGAATGACCCGCTCGATGAGCTGGCCGAGCTCGCGGCGTTTTTCCGGCAGGCCGGGAACGACATCGTGCAGTTGCCCCGGCCGGATGAGCTGGAACAGGTGGGGCGTGCTGGCTGCCCACGCGACAAACTCACGGATGATCAGCGAAAGCGTCTCCCAGGCTGTGCCGGTTGGATGATGGACTTGCGCGCTGAGGCGGTCGATCAGTTGGGCGAAACCCTCGAGAACCAGCGACCCGTACAGGTGTTCTTTGCTGCGGAAGTAGATGTAGAGCGTGCCCTTGCCGACGCGGGCGGCCTCAGCAACGTCGTCGAGGCGGACCTCATGGTAGGGCCGCTGGGCGAACATCGCCGCGGCGACCTTCATGATGGCCAGTCGTTTTGCCTCGTCCGGTCGTTGCATAAGTGCAGTTGCCGTATGGTTTTAGCTTGGCGGTGTTGCGCGGTATGGGTTTGCGCTCTTGCCAGGGAGGGTGGTACTTTCTACCATCGCTGAAAACCGACCCGTCAGTATTGTAACCGGGCCGGGCTTCCGGTCAAATGGAGCACGATGAACGCTAAACAATTTGTCGTCGGGGGCATTGTCGCGCTGGTTGCGATCTGGATGAGCGGGTGCGATGAGCCTGCCGGCGGGGAGGCTGCGCGCCCCGCGGCTGCCCCTGTGCCTGTTTCGCTGGCGCCAGTGCAGACGGGCTCGCTGCCGCGGACGGTCAGCGTCGTCGGCACGCTGTACGGCGATGAGGAGACGACCATCAGCGCCAAGGTTCCCGGGCGCGTGCGGCAGATCCTGGCGGATGTGGGTGATCGCGTTTCGCCGGGCGAAGCACTCGCTGAGATCGACCCAGTCGACTATGAGCTGGTGATCGATCAGAAGGAGATGTCAGTCCGACAGGCCCTGGCGCGGCTGGGATTGAAGGAGCTGCCCGATGGCGACTTTGACGTATCGACCATCGCGACGGTCGAGCGGGCGCGCTTCCAGGCTGCCAATGCGCGAGCCAAGCTCAATCGCGCCAAGCAGCTTTTTGAGCAGCAGCCGCCGCTGATCAGCGAGCAGGATTTCGCCGATCTGCAGACGGCCAACGAAGTCGCCCAGCGCGACTACGAAGTAGCGCTGCTGGAGGCGCAGGCGCTGCTCGCCGAGGCACGATCGCGCAACAGCGAACTGCAGACCGCTCGCCAGCGGCTGGCTGATACGATCGTTCGCGCGCCGCAACTGGCGATGGGATCGACCCAGCCGATCACAACGCAGGAAGCGCCCAAGCGCTTCGGCGTCGCCCAGCGGCTGGTCTCCATCGGCGAGTACGTCACTGAAGGCAAGCCGATGTTCCGGCTGGTCGCGGATGATCCGATCAAACTGCGGGCGTCGGTGCCCGAGCGGCATGTGCGCGACGTGAAGGTGGGGCAAGCGGTTGAGCTTCGCGTGGAGGGGCAGGGACAGGTGTTCAGGGGTGTCGTGCAGCGCGTCAGCCCTGCGATTGACGTGGCCTCACGCACGTTCCAGATCGAAGCCGTCTTCGACAACCCGGATCGCCTGCTGCGCCCCGGGGCATTTGCCCGGGCGTCGATCCTGATCGGCCAGCGGGAGAACGTCATCCTGGTTCCGCGTGACGCGGTCGTCAGCTTCGCCGGCACGACGCGCGTCTTCTCCATCCAGGACGGCAAAGCCAGGGAGCACCGCGTCCAGCCGCTGACGCGCGAAGATGCCGACCATGTCCCCGTCGAGGGCGATCTCGAGGGGGTGACGGAGGTCATCGTCAGCAACACCAATCGGCTGGCCGATGGGGTGGCGGTGGTGGTCGAGTGATACCGATTGCGGATTACGGATTGTGGATTGTTTTCGATTGCGGATTGAGGGGGAACCGCGGATGAACGCAGATGGGCGGCGTCGGCATCACGACCGTTGCTTGGCGCGCACGCAGTAGCGTGCCCTATCCATGAAAGGCACTCTCCTGTCAACGACAATATCTCCCCCGGCGAAGGCAACGCCTTCGTTTGGTGGCTGGGGGATTACCACGTCGGCTTGATCCGTGCATCGG
>Ga0207864_1001969_pt1 | contig 20803 bp, 16 predicted proteins | sample HigsolmetaAR202D_FD_184834 | JGI IMG/M metagenome (GOLD analysis project Ga0207864, IMG submission 184834) | Ionic liquid and high solid enriched microbial communities from the Joint BioEnergy Institute, USA - AR20-2-D (SPAdes) (version 2) ... | reverse complement strand
GTCGTCGCGAGCGGCGGCGTCGTCGCGAGCGGCGGCGTCGTCGCGAGCGGCGGCGTCGAGCTTCGCGGAGCGCTCGGAGGCACCAGCTTCGCCTGCGCGCCCGAGCCGTCGCCCGGAGACGTGGTCACGGCGCTGATGCTGCGCGCGACCTCGGCCAACGCGACCCCGCCGCTCACCGGGTTCGAGTCGATCGTGTCCTCGAGCGACCGCCACGACCGCAGCGCTCCGCCTTGCTGCGTGCTTTTCGCGAACGGCTCGAGCGCGGACGCGAGCTGCGCGACGTTCTGCCATCGCTTGCTCGGATCCTTCTCGAGACAGCGCATCACGACGGCCACGAGCTTCGGATCGAGAGCCGGGCGGAGCGCGAGGAGCGAAGGCGGCTCCTCGCTCACGACGCGGATGCAGACCTCGGTGACCGTCTCGCCGTCGAAGGGGAGCTGTCCCCCGAGCAGCTCGTACAAGATCACGCCGAGCGACCAGATGTCGCTTCGGATGTCGGCCGCGCGCGCCGAGCGCATGTGCTCGGGCGCCATGTAGTAAGGAGATCCGATGACGGCCTGCGAGTCCGTCAGAGCCATCTGACCGACCGCGGCGGGGCCGATCGCCTTCGCGATCCCGAAGTCGAGGACCTTCACGAGGGGCATGCCGTTCAGGCGACGCCCCACGAAGAGGTTCTGAGGCTTGAGGTCGCGATGCACGATGCCGGCGGCGTGCGCCTCCACGAGCGCCTCGCACGCCTGGAGCACGAACTCGACGGCGTCCGCGACAGGCAGCGGGCCTCGCTCCTTGCACAGCTTCGCCAGGTCCATGCCCTCGAGCAGCTCGAGGACCATGTACGGGTTGTTCTGCGCGTCACGTCCGACGTCGTAGACGCGGGCGACGTGCTCGCTCTTGAGCTTCGCGACCGCGCGCGCCTCGCGCATGAAGCGCTCGACGGCGTCCTTGCCCGAGAGCGCGTCCGGAGAGATGAACTTCAACGCGACGGGTTGATCGAGCTCGGTGTGCGTCGCCGCGACGACGACGCCCATGCCTCCGGCGCCAACGATGCGATCCACACGGTACTTCCCGCCGACGATGTCGCCGGGCCTCACCGGTGATCGCACCTCTGCATCGTCCGCCATCCCGCCACGGCGAAAGGTAGCATGCCGCGAGCGGGAGGCACACCGAGCGAATTTCCCATGGATGACGGGGGCATCGACCATCTTCGTCGACGCATCGGCAGCCCTCCCGTTCGAGGGCTCCGGCGCCGCGGCGAGGGGCTCGAGGGTGCCGCCGATTCACCGCATTCTTCGGGGCTCGAACGCGGGGGTGAGCCGAAAAGGTCCATCGGCGTCGGCCCTCCGTTCGACGCGAGGCGATCTCCGACGAGCGGCGCCTTCGACGCGCGGTCAGAGACACGAAGCGAACGCCACGTACGCGAACCGACAGCAAATTGTGCCGAACGCGCACGCGTGAGGGACTCCCCTCCCTCGCGGCATCGGGGATATTCTGAGGCCGATGCCGAGCACGACCGTCGTCGTAGCCATTGTCGTCGCAGTTGCGGTCCTCGTCGTTGTTGCTCTGATCGTCCGGTCGCGCAGCAAGTCCGCGGCAGCCGAGGCTCCTCGCTTCGAGCCGCCGCGCGAGCTCGCGCCCCGCCCGGCACCGAACGAGCAGACGGCGGCACCGAGCCCGGCCGCGCAGCCCAGCCCCGCTGCACAGCCTCCGAGCCCCGCGGCTCCGCCTGCGAGCGCCGAGCCCGCGCCGTCGCAAAAGATTCCGACGCAACCGATCGCGTTCCCTCCGGCGGGCGCACCGCAGCAGCCGCCGCAGCCGCAACCGCCGGCGGAGATGGCGCCGCTCGTCGAGGCCGACGAAGCGACACGGGTCGGCGCTCCTCCCGCGCTCGAAGAAGAGGCCGCGACCGCGAAGGACGACGATGCGACGACGGCCGCGCCGCCTCCGGCGGAGCCGGCGGAGCCGAAGCCGACGCGCACTCCGTTCCGCTCGTACTCGAGCATCAATGATCAGAGCGTCGCCGAGGAGCTCGCGGCGGAGGCGCAAGCCGAGCCCGCGAAGCCCGAGCCCGAGCCCGTGCAGGTCGAGCCTGCGAAGCCCGAGCCTGCGAAGGCCGAGGCTCCCGCGACGACCGAAGCGAAACGTCCTGCTGCGCCGAAGCTCCCCGCGCCGCCGCCCCTTCCGCCGCGCGTCGGAGCCCCGAAGCCGCCGCTCCCCGTCTCGGAGCCGAAGATCGGCGCGGCCAAGCCCGTCTCCGAGCCGAAGGTCGGCGCGGCCAAGCCCGTCTCCGAGCCGCGTGTGCCGGCGCCGCCTCCGAAGCCGCGCGTGTCGGAGCCGCAGATCGCTGCCGCGAAGCCGCTCCCGACGTCGCAGCCGAAGGTGCCCGCCGCGACCGAGGCGAAGCCGGAGCCCTCCTCCGAGCCGAGGTTCGTCGCCGCGGCGAAGCCGCTGCCCGGGTCCGTCGCCAAGACCCCGGCGGCGGCCAAGCAGGCGCCCAAGGAAGACGAGCACGATTTCTCCGCGCTCAACGACGATGCACCGGCGAAGCCCGCGGCGCCGGCTCCGGCCGCCACGATCGCGGCGAAGTACGCTCCGCCGTCGAACCCCGCGACCGCCGAGCTCGAGAAGAACGATCCGCGCCACGCCGCCGCCCGCCGCCTCGCGCGCGTCTCCGTGAGCGAGATCAAGCTCTATCACGAGGACGAGGTGAAGGCCGGCCGCGAGGCCAACGATCTCTGGAAGCGCCTCTCCAAGGAGATCGCGCTCGCCCAGCAGATGTTCGAGTCGCGCGTCGACAAGGACGTGCGCGAGCGCTTCGACTACCTGCTCGACGAGATCATCCGGCAGCTCGCCGAGGGCGATCCGAAGAAGCTCGGCCCCGACGCCCCGACGCTCGCCCAGGGTGACAAGCCGACCGCGCCTCCGCCCGCGGACGCCGCGGTCGTCGACACGGAGGCGCCGACCAAGACGGCGCTCAAGACGCTCGAGGATCCGGAGGCAGCGAAGGAGGCTCCTGCGACCGCCGCCGCTGCACCCGCCGCTGCTCCCGAGCCCGCGGCGGCTCCTGCTCCGGCCGCTGCGGCGCCCGCCGCTGCTGCGCCCGCGGCGGCGGCCGCCAAGCCGACCGGGCTCGCGGCGCGTCTGGCGATCCCCACCAACCCGGAGACCGCCGAGCTCGAGAAGAACGACCCGCGTCACGCCGCGGCGCGACGGCTCGCGCGCCTCTCCGTGAGCGAGATCAAGCTCTATCACGAGGACGAGGTGAAGGCCGGCCGCGAGGCGAAGGATCTCTGGAAGCGGTTCTCGGCCGACATCAACCTCGCATACCAGACGTTCGAGAAGCGCGTGGACAAGGAGGTCCGCGACCGCTTCGACTACCTCTACGACGAGATCCTCCGCCAGCTCGCCGAGGGCGACGTCAGCAAGCTCGGACCCGACGCGCCCGTGAAGAGCACGAAGCCGGCGGAGGCTCCCGCGGCGGCGGCGCCCGAGCCTGCGGCGGCGGCTCCCGCACCGGCGCCTGCGCCCGCACCGGCGCCTGCGCCCGCACCGGCGCCGGAGCCTGCAGCGGCGGCGTCCGCACCCGCGCAGGAGCCCGCGCCTGCCCCGCAGCCCGCGCCGGCTGCGCCCGCGATGAGCCCGGCAGCCGCGGCCGCAGCCGCGCGGTACCTGCCGCCGACGAACCCGCTCACCGCCGAGCTCGAGAAGAACGATCCGCGCCACGCGGCGGCGCGACGGCTCGCGCGCCTCTCCGTGAGCGAGATCAAGCTCTATCACGAGGAGGAGGTGAAGGCCGGTCGCGAGGCGAAGGACCTCTGGAAGCGGTTCAGCGCGGACATCAATCTCGCGACGCAGACGTTCGAGAAGCGCGTCGACAAGGACGTGCGCGAGCGCTTCGACTACCTCTACGACGAGATTCTCCGCCAGCTCGCCGAAGGCGACGTCTCGAAGCTCGGACCGGACGCGCCGCAGCCGCGGCACAATCTCTGATCGGTTCGCGCGGCGACGCGTCGCCGCCTTCACCCCCGTTCGGCGGGAGTGGACCGCCCGACGCCTGCGCGCTCCGCGCCGCACGGCAGAGCTCGTGTGTAGCTTCGAGGCGGCGGACCACGACACCGGGATCCTGCGTACGGGCCGACTCACCGAGGAAAATCCTCGGGATCCTGTCCGGTACGGCGGTTGCTCACCCCGACGCGATACGATGGATCCATCCGTTCGGCGGTCCCTGGGCGGTCCGACGGCTCGGGCGCGCGGCGTCGCAAAGCGCGTGGGCGCCGCGGCTCTGCTCGGCGCCACGATGGCCGGGTGCAGCGTCACCGCCGACGAGAGCTCGCGGTACCTGCAGGATCGGTCGGCGTCCGCGCCCTCTTTCTCGGAGGGCGCCGACGACACCGCCGCCGACGACCTCGTCTGCGCTCCCGAGGTCGCCGGCCTCACGCTCGCCGGGATCGACCCGGTCGAGATCTCCTGTCCGCGAGGCTACTCCCGTCGCGACGGCCGCCGCTCGCTTCCCACCGCGGGGCGCTTCACGAGCGAGGAAGAGCTGACGAACGCGTTCTGCGTCGAGCGCACGGATCTGCCGATGCCGGACCTCGCTGCGCTGACGGGCGAGCCGCCCATCGACTTCTCGCAGAACGACGTCGTCGTCTACGTCTACGACGCGCGGGTACGCCCGCCCGTGCTCCATCGTCGCGTCGACGAGCTGTGGCTGCGCATCGAGGTCGACGAGTGCAACGGCGTCGCCCCCGAGCTCGCGAGCGTCGCGTTCGTCGTCCCCAAGCGCGAAGTCGTCCACGAGCAGACGTGCTCGCGCGCCTGCCGTTGACGCCGCACGTCCCGTTCACGAACGCTCGATCACGGCGCGGATTCCGAGTACGGCGGCGATCGCCTGGTCGTGCAGCAAGAGCGCCTCGTGGCGGACGTACCCGTCGCCCCACACGAGCTCGGCGACGCCTCGGCGCACGCTCAGGCGCGGCTGCAGGCGACGGAGCTCGAGCAACGCGCCGATGACGTCGCTCGAGAGCAGCCAGACGCCGGCCGGATCCCCACGCACGACGAACGCGTCGTCGAAGGCGCGTTGGTCGGTCTCGAGGCCGCGGGGAATTCGAAGCGCTCGCCCGATGCGGCCGAGCAGGCGGCGGGGACGCACGTGGAGGGACGGCGTCGAGCGCGGGACGCTCGTACGGGCGGTGCTGCGGAAGGGCGTGGTCGGCTGACCCGGCAAGAGCCCGATGTGCGACGTGAGGACGACGGGAGCACCGGCGATTCGGACGCGCGTGAGATAGGTCGTGTCGCCCCAACGAACGAGGTAGGCGTCCGGCGAGATCTCCGCGAGCCGGCGCGTCAGCATCGCTCGAAAGGCGAGCTGGGCGGGCTCCTCGATCGCCCACGGCGGCGACACCTTCGGCTTCGGAGGATCGGGGACCTCGTCCGGGCACTCGCGCAGCTTGGGCACGAGCGTCGCCGCCTCGTCGTGCGCGGCGAGGAGCTCGTCGAGCGCCCTCTCGACGCTGGCGAGCTCGTCGAGGTCTGCCGCCTCGGACGCCACACGCAGGGCCTCGCGAGGCCGCGAGAGCACCTTCCGCAGCCGCTCCGGCAGCATCGCGAGATGAATCGGCGCGAGCGCTCGATCCCGGCTCTCGAGCAGCCCTCGCTTCGTCGCGATCTGGCTGTGCAGTCCCGCGAGCGGGTCGCGGTAGAGGGTCACATCCAGATGGTAGCGCCTTCGGGCGATGGCTGGCCCGGGCCACGTCGGAAGCCGGCCCGGCCATGGGGTCACGATCGGTAGGCCCGCGAGATCGCTCGCGCGAGGTGCTGGCACGGTCGTCGCTCCGGCGGCGCGCATGGTCGCCACGTCCCTCGCCTCCTCCGGTTCCTCTCTCACGAGCTCGATCGCCGGTCGCGCCGGCTACAGGTTCGAGGTCCACACGATGATCAAAGGCTTCGCGTGTCACGCGCGCGGGGTCGAGATCCTCCAGACGGGCCGCGCGCACGTGCGGGCGCGCGTTCGGTCGAAGCGGACGTACGAGGTCGATCTGCGCGCGGAAGGTGGGCGGCTGCTCATCGCTTGCTCCTGCCCTGCCCGCTCGATGGGCATCGCCGCCTGCAAGCACGCGTGGGCGGCGCTGCTCGAGGTCGACCGCCAAGGAGGCCTCGAGGATCTGCGCGGCACGCGAGGCATCCTTCGCGTCGAGCCCGCGCCGGAGCAGGCGCCGAGCGAGGCCGAACCTTCGCGAGAGACGGCGCCCCCGCTCGAGGCGACGACGCCGGAGCCCGTCCGCCGCGAGCGGGCGACCGAGGAGAAGTCCGCCTCCAAGCGAAGCGAGAAACGAACGCCCGCGCGACCGGGCAAGACGGAGGCGAAGCCGGGCCCCGCCCGTGCGAAGCCGCGCGACGGAGGACGACCGCGAGGACGCTCGCGGTCGTGAGTCCCCATCGTGCTTCAGCCGCCGCTCGGCTGCGTCGCGTCCTTCTTCACGTCGGGCATGTCGCGGATCTCCTCGAGCGATCGTCGCTCCGCAGGCAGCGCGAGGACCGCCGCGACGAAGGCCGCGAGGACCATCAGCCCGGCGCCGACGAGGTATCCGTTGAGGACGCCGACTCGGCTGCCCGTCCCGACGAGCGCACCGAAGAGCGACGGCGCGAGCACTCCGCCGGCGCCCGTGCCGATCGAGTAGAAGACGGCGATGGCCATGCCGCGCAGCTCCACGGGGAACAGCTCGCTCACGGTCAGGTACGCCGAGCTCGCGGCGGCCGAGGCCACGAAGAAGACGAGGCACCAGAGCGCCGTGAGCTGGACGGTCGAGACCAGGTCCCCGGCGAATGCGAGGCCCGTGAGCGCGAGCAAGACGCCGGTGAGCCCGTAGGTCGCCGCGATCATCTGACGGCGGCCGATCTTGTCGAAGAGCGGCCCCAAGACGAGCGGGCCGAAGAAGTTCCCGAACGCGAACGGGAGCAGGTAGAGCCCGACGTCGTCGGGATCGACCTCGTAGAAGCGCGAGAGGATGAGCGGGTACGTGAAGAACACGCCGTTGTAGGCGAACGCTTGCGCGACCATCAGCGTGAGGCCGAGAAGCGCCCGTCGCCGGTGCTGGACGAACAGGACGCGGAAGATTCGGCCCCAGCTCGTGTCGGCCTCGACGTCGACCATGCTCGTGTGCTTCGGCTGGGGAAGCTCGAGCCCGTCGTCGCGCAAACGCTGCTCGATCCCGCCGACGACCTGCTTCGCCTCGTCGATGCGTCCGTGCATGAGCAGCCACCGCGGGCTCTCGGGCAGGTGCCGCCTCGTGAAGAGGATGACGAGCCCCAGCAGCGCACCGAGCCCGAAGCACACGCGCCAGCCGAGCCAGCGCGGCAGCACGTTCGTGTCGAGCAGGACGAGCGTGCCGAGAGCGCCGAGCGCGGCGCCGAGCCAGTACGTGCCGTTGATCGCCAGGTCGGCGCGGCCGCGGACGCGCGCCGGCAAGAGCTCGTCGATCGCGGCGTTGATCGCCGAGTACTCGCCGCCGATGCCCGCGCCCGTGATCGCCCGGAAGAAGGCGAACATCCAGAAGTTGGTCGAGAACGCCGTCAGGAAGGACGCCCCGAGGTAGACGGCGAGCGTGACGAAGAAGAGCTTCTTCCTCCCGAGCTTGTCCGTGAGGCGTCCGAAGACGAGCGCTCCGATCACGGCGCCGGCGAGGTACGCGCTGACGGACGCGCCGATCTGCGCATCGCTGAGGCTCAGCGTGTCGGGATAGCCGAGCACGCTCGCGACCGCGCCGACGAGCGTGACCTCGAGCCCGTCGAGGAGCCACGTGATGCCGAGCGCGATGACGATGCGCCAGTGCCAGCGACTCCACGGCAGACGGTCGAGCCGCGCGGGGAGGTCAGTCTCGACGAGGCGGCCCATATGCACGAAGATGCGTCAACTCGAGACCTTTCGCATGCGGCGTTCGCCCGCACCCGCGCGCTCGGAACGCACGGGCTCCGCCCGCCCTCAGCGGAGCGCGCGGGCGATCGTCGAGAGCGTGAGCTCGCGGACGCGCGCGACCGGAGACTTCGCGAAGCATGCCACGAACGACAAGAGATCGTCGTCGCAACGCGCCGGGAGCGCGAGGAGGACGTCCTCGATCACGGCGGCGTGGCGCTCCGTGTCCGCGTACGGCGCGAGCTTCACGAGCGCCGCGCGGAGGACGTCGCGCGCGCCGGGTCCGATCGTGAGCATCCACGAGACGAAGCGGGCGCGGCGCTCCTTCGTCGAGTTCTCCGGCAGGATGCGCGCCGACCAGAGCGCTCTCGCGCACGCGTGCCCGGCGCGCACGAGCACACGCTCGACGTACGGCCCCGGCAGCACGTCCTCGGCGAGCAGGCGCTGCGCGAACGGAACGAGGTTCTCCGGCGTGTCGAGGAGGCGGAGCGTCTCCACCGCGACGGTGTCCCTTCCGCCGCTCGACTCCACGCGCGCGATGAGCCTGGAGACCCGCCAGGCGATCGCGTCCGCGGATCCGCGGCGGAGCAGCTCGTGGAGCGCATGCCGCTCGCGGTCGAGGAGCGCCGCACGCGCCGCGAGGAAGTCGGCGAGGTCGCCCGCAGCACGTCCGGGGCCTCGAAGCTCGCGGGTCTCGGAGCGGCGGCTCTCCCCGCCCCGTCCGACCGAGACGTCGTGCCCGACCGGCTGCGGTGCGTGCGTCACCGGCTGCGGGAAGATCGGCAGAGCCGGCGCGACCGGCTGCTGCGCCGACCGCCCGAGGAGGCCGGAGAGCTCGCGGAGCGCGGCGCGCATCTCGCGCATCGAAGAGAAGCGGTCGGCCGGGTTCCTCGAGAGCGCCTTCATCACGATCGCCTCGAGACGCGCTTGGACGGCTTCGCGTTGCCACGGCGGCACCCCATCCGACGGCGGCGCGCTCCGTCGCAGAGCGGCGACGGGATCGACTCCGGCCGCCGGTGCCTCGCCGGTCAGGAGCGCGTAGAGGAGCGCCCCGCACGAGTACACGTCGCTGCGCGCGTCGAGGTCCTCTCCGAGGCACTGCTCCGGAGCCATGTACGCCGAAGACCCGAGCGCCGGGCGAGGCCCGCTCTCCAGCTCGCCGCCGTACATGCCGCCGCGCGCGACGCCGAAGTCGCAGAGCTTCGCGCGCTCGGTCACGACACCCTCGTCGTCGTCCGCGCGCGGAACGAGGATCACGTTCGACGGCTTGACGTCGCCGTGGATGATCCCGCGCTCGTGCGCGTGCGCGAGGCCCGCGCAGACGTCGAGCATGACGGCGACGGCACGCTCGACCGAGAGCTTGCTCTCTTCGGCGAGCACACGCTCGACCGATCGCCCCTCGAGCAGCTCCATCGCGAGCCACATGAACCCGCCCCACTGCTCGCCGAAGTCGATGACGCGCACGAGGCACGGGTGATCGAGGACGCTCGCTGCCTGCGCCTCCGCGAGGAACCGCGCTCGGAACTCCGGATCCTCCTGGTAGTGCGGATGGAGGACCTTCACGGCGACCGGCTGCGGCAAGAGCACGTGCTTGGCTCGATAGACCACCCCGAGCGCCCCGGCGCCCAGACGCTCCTCGACCAGCAGCTTGCCGCCGAGACAGCGACCGATGACCGGGTCGATGGCGGGTGGCCGGAGCCCCGTGCGTGCTCGCTCGATGTCCTCTTTCTCGTCCAGGCTCGTCGCGCGCGCTTCGAAGCTCATCGTGACGTGACCTCGCTAGCAGCTCCGCTCGGTGCTGCCAACGCGCGCGCGTGCCGCGTCCTGAGATGCTCACGCATCAAGCGGCCGATTCATCGCGATGTCGATTCGGCTCACCTCGACGACGCGTTCGAGGGCGTCGTTCGATTTCAGACAACGAGACGCGGTGCGCCGGACGCGAAGCCCGTTAGGTGCTGATGCCGAGGAGACTGGTCGGCGACGATCCACCCCGTCGAGCGAGACGAGACAGAGACCGTACGCCGCGGCAGCCCGACGTCCGCCCGCTCCGCGCGCGTCGCATGCGCAGGTGCACGTCGCATGCGCCCGCGCGCGGAGGACGTCGCGGGCCGCCTGCGACGGCGCGACGAGCGCTCAGAGCTTTCCGTTCAGCGGGTCGTGGGGATCGCCGCCGTTGAGCAGGCCCGGAGCGACCTTCGAAGGACGCGAACGCTTCTGCGTCTTGGGGGCGTCCTCCTTCGTCTTCGTGCGTACCTTCTGCTCGCGAGCCTTGTCCGCCTCGAGCAGCTCCTTCTTCTGCTCCGGCGTGAGCCGCGGCGGCTCGAGCTCTTGGCGCGTCGGCTCGACCTCTTGGCGCGTCGACGGCGAGGACTTGTCGGCGGGCGGCGGCAGCGGCTCGGCGGCGGGCGGCGGCGCCGCCTGGACCGCGTCGTTCACCTTCACGTCGACGGGCGCCGACTCCCCGACGCTCGTCACGACGACGCCCACGCCCGTCGCCACCACGGCGGCGCTCGCCACGGCCGCGAGGACGATCCCGCGCCGGCGCGGCCTGAGCGCGGCTTCGTCGGGGAGCTCGAGATCGAGAGGAGCGGAAGGCTGCTCGTCGCGAGGCGGCGCGATCGAGGGCGGTGCGTCGCCCTTCGAGATGGCGACCGGCGAGAGGCTCGGCGTGAGGTCGGGCGTGGTGGGATCGTCGTCGAGCCCGGCCGCCGCCGCGAGGGTGGTCCACTCCGTCGCGCCCGGTGCGAGGACGAGCGCGTGTCCGTCGATCGTGCCCTCGTCGAAGGCGCGGTCGAGCGCGTCGAGCGTCATCAGTCGAACCTCTCCGGTTCGAAGCTGCACGCGCCAAAGCTCGTCGTACGGGGCGCCCGCGTGGTGGGTGGATGTTTCGTGCGCGGCCGCCGACGTCTCGAGCGGCGACGAGCTCTCCGGATCCGATCCGTCGAGAGCAGCGGTGTCCCCCCTCCAGTTCCTCTCGTCGTGTCCGTTCATCGCGCACGACGCTAAGTGCCTCGCCATGTAGGTTGGGAGGCCAATGGGGCAATGATCCGCGCGTGAGACGTCGCGGACTTACGGCAGAGCAGCACGTCTTTACGGCTGAGCAACACGTTCACTTCGCGGCGGTGATAGCCTCCGCCTGTGTCGTCCTCATCGATGACTCGGTCGAGCTTCCGACCCGAAGCTCATCAACCAGGTTGGTTCGGTCCGTTCGGCGGCCGCTTCGTATCGGAGACGCTGGTCCCCGCGCTGGACGAGCTCGCCAGCGCCATGAAGGAGATCGCCAGCACCGAGGCGTTCAAGACCGAGCTCAACGGCTTGCTCGCCACGTACGTCGGCCGGCCCACGCCGCTCACGGAGGCGACGCGCCTCGCGCGCGCGCTCGACCCCAACAAGAAGACCATCCAACGGCTCTTCTTGAAGCGCGAGGACCTCTGCCATACGGGCGCGCACAAGATCAACAACGCCCTCGGACAGGTCCTGCTCGCGACGAAGATGGGCAAGACGCGCATCATCGCCGAGACGGGCGCGGGGCAGCACGGCGTGGCGACCGCGACGGCGGCCGCGCTCTTCGGGCTGCCGTGCGACATCTACATGGGCGCCGAGGACGTGAAGCGGCAGGCGCCGAACGTCGGCCGGATGAAGCTCCTCGGCGCGAGGGTCATCCCCGTCGAGGCGGGCTCGCGCACGCTCAAGGACGCGATGAACGAGGCCCTCCGCGACTGGGTCACGAACGTGAAGACCACGCACTACTGCATCGGCAGCGCGGCCGGGCCGCATCCGTATCCGGAGCTCGTCGCCCGCTTCCAGTCCGTCATCGGAGAGGAGGCGCGCGCGCAGATCCTCGAGCGCACCGGGCGCCTGCCGGACGCGGCGGTCGCGTGCGTGGGTGGCGGGTCGAACGCCATCGGCCTCTTCCGAGGCTTCATGGCGGCCGCGAGCGTGAAGCTCTACGGCGTCGAGGCCGCGGGCCACGGCATCGAGACGGGCCAGCACGCCGCGACGCTGAGCGCCGGCCGCGTGGGCATCCTGCACGGATCGAAGAGCTACGTGCTCTGCGACGACGGCGGGCAGATCAAGGAAGCGCACTCGATCAGCGCCGGCCTCGACTACCCGGGCGTCGGACCCGAGCACGCTTGGCTCAAGACGAGCGGGCGCGCTCGCTACGTCTCGGCCACCGACGAAGAGGCGCTCGCCGCCGCGGCGCTCGTCACGCGCACGGAGGGGATCCTCCCGGCGCTCGAGACGTCGCATCCGTTCGCGAAGCTCGGCGAGATCGCCGCCGAGGTCTCGCGGAGCCTCGGACGTCCCGCCACGATCGTCCTCTGCCTCTCCGGTCGTGGCGACAAGGACCTCGAGACGCTGCTCACGCGGCTCTTGCCGTCGATGGACGCGAAGGGAGACGGGTGATGGGACGCATCGAGGACGCGTTCGCGCGCCGTGCCGCCGAAGGGAAGAAGGTCCTCGTGACGTACCTCTGCGTCGGCGATCCCGACGAGGAGGCGTCGATCGAGCTCGCGCTCGCATGCGCGGAGGAAGGCGCCGACATCCTCGAGCTCGGCTGCCCGTTCAGCGATCCGTCCGCCGACGGCGTCGCGATCGCGAGGGCGAGCCATCGCGCCCTCTCGCGCGGCGGCGGGCTCGACGAGACGCTCCGGGTCGCGAAAGCGGTCCGCACGGTGTCCAACGTTCCGATCGTCCTCTTCGGCTACTACAACCCGCTGTTCGTGCGCGGCGACGAGGACGCCGCGCGCGAAGCCGCCGCGGCGGGCGTCGATGCGCTGCTCGTCGTGGACCTGCCGATCGACGAGTCGCTGCCGCTCCGGCGCGCGGCCGCCGCGCACGGCCTCGGGCTCGTTCCCCTCGTGGCGCCCACGACGCGCCCCGAGCGCGTGCAGTCGATCGCCACGATCGCGGAGAGCTTCCCCGTGCCGTTCGTCTACTACGTCTCCGTCACCGGCGTGACGGGCGGCGCGAGCGCGGCCGACGTCCTCGAGAGCGCGGGCGCCGAAGCCGGCCGCGTGCGCGACGCGACGAAGCGACCGGCGATCGTCGGGTTCGGCATCGACTCCGGGGAGCGCGCGCGCATCGCGGCGAAGCACTCGGACGGCGTGGCGGTCGGCTCCGAAATCGTGCGGCGCATCGAGCGCGGCGCGACGAACGCGGAGCGCGTCCGGGACGTCCGAGAGCTCGTGCGCGAGCTGCGCCTTTCCATCTGAGCCGCCCTCCGGGCGCGCCCCCCGGGCCGCCGCCCGAGGACGTCCGAGCCCGTCACGCCCGATGTCCGGCTCGCACGGCGGCGGGATCGCGCTAGGATGCGCCGCCCCGTACGGGGACTAGACTCTCGACGGCTTCGCCATGCTCCTCCTCTGCGTCTCGGACATCCACGGCAACCTCGACGCTCTCCGGGCGGTCCTCGCCACGGCCGAGAAGCGGTCCTTCCACAAGCTCCTCGTCGCGGGCGACATCGTCTTTCCCGGCCCCGAGCCGCTCGAGACCTGGCGCCGACTGTCCGCGGCGGGCGCCGTGATGGTCCAGGGAGTCTCGGACAAAGCTCTGGCGACGCTCGATCCGAGCACGCTCAATCCCCGCACCGACCGCGAGCGCAAGATGCTCGAGCGCATGAAGGAGGTGCGCGCGGAGCTCGGCGATCTCGTGCTCGAGCGCATCAAGCGGCTCCCGACGCACGTGCGCGTGCCTCTCGAGGACGGCGGAGAGCTCCTGCTCGTCCACGGCTCACCGCTGCACCCGGACGAGCCGCTCTCGTTCGACATGAGCGACGAGGAGATCGACGCCCTGCTCGGCGACGACTGCGGGAACGTCGTCGTGTGCGGCATGAGCCACACGCCGTTCCACCGCGTCATCGGCGACGTGCACGTCGTCAACGTCGGCAGCATCGGTGAAGCACCCGACGGCCTGAAGAGCCCGCCGTCGTGGGTCACCGGCGATCACCCCATGCTCGCCCACGCGACGTGGATCGAGTCGACGCCGCAAGGCATCGTCGTCGAGCAGATCACGGTGCCGCTCGACGCGCCGCCGCGTCAGGTCAGCGCCGCTCGTTGATCGGCGCCGCTCGCTGAAGCGCTTCACGAAGTGATCGACGTCGCGTGCGCCCGCGCGCACGCGATGCGCAAAGTTGCACCGCCGAGCGCGGGCCTGCCACGATCACATCGTGACGACTCGACGAGGTCCCACCCTCGCGAAGGCGCGCTCGCCCAAGCTCGTGGAGAAGGGCGGCGCGATGATCCGCACGACCGAAGGCCGCTGGCGCGAGCTCTTCGAGTCGGCGGATGCGATCAGCGAGGGTGCGGCGAAGGACGAACCCGAAGGACGCGTCTGGTACGGCTCGACGAGCCTGATCCTGGAGCTTCCTGTGGAAACCTCGTTGGAAGATCGTGCACAGCTCCTCGCGATCGCGAAAAAAGACGTGCATGCGCACGTCCATGCGCTTCGTTGTGCACATCGTGAAGCACAGAGTCGAGCACCCGGGTTGCTCGGTCGCGTGACCTGCGAGCTTCACTTCAGTGAAGATCCGCGCGGCTTGAGGATTGACGTCGACGTTCAGGCGCCTTTGATAGAGAGGCGGAGGGTCTCGAGGACCTTGCCATGAACTTCATCGACGGCATGCCGACTCCGAGAAAGCAGCGAGGCAAGGGAAAGGGCTCCGGCGGCGACGGCGGCGGCGTGGTCATCCACGTCGCGTTCGGGCCCGGCGGTGGTCGCATCCGTCACGCAGAGCCGCCGACGCCGAGCACGCCGAGCAAGAACGGGCGGCCGTCGACGGAGAGCGCGACGAACGGACGCGCGAGCACGCCGTCGCAGACGCCGCCTCCGCCGCGGACCGGCGAGCCCGTGACGGACGTGTTCTCTCCGCGCGAGGTGTCGAAGCTCCTCGGGCTCTCGCTCTCGCGCCTCCGCAGCCTGGACAAGTCGCAGGTCGTCTCGCCGAGCGCGATGCGCAACGGCCGCCGCGCGTACACGTTCCAGGATCTCATCGCGCTCCGCGCGACGCACGGCCTGCTCGAGAAGCGCGTCCGCCTCAAGGACGTCGTCCAGGCCGTCGGCGCGCTCCGGCGCGCCCTGCCCCGCGTGACGCGTCCGCTCCAGGAGCTGCGCATCGTGTCCGACGGCCGCAAGCTCGTGGTCCAGTCCGAGGACGGGGCCTTCGAGCCCGTGAGCGGGCAGATGGTGCTCGACTTCCGCGTCGACAAGCTCCGCGACGACGTCGTGCGCGTGCTCCGCCAGGAGCCGGGCGGCGTGCGCGCGCGCTCCGCGTACGACTACTACATGCGCGCGAGCGCGCTCGACGAGGATCCGAACAGCTTCGACGAGGCCGAGCGCCTCTACAGGAAGGCCATCGAGCTCGATCCGCAGCTCGCCATCGCGTACACGAACCTCGGCAACATCCTCTTCCGCCGCGGCGACGAGGCGGGCGCCGAGCAGCTCTATCAGAAGGCGCTCGAGATCGACGATCGCCAACCGGAGGCGCACTACAACCTCGGTTACGTGATGCTCGAGCGCGGGTACGCCGCGCGCGCGGTCAAGTACTTCGAGGCGGCGATCCAGGCCGACCCGCGCTTCGCCGACGCGCACTTCAATCTGGCGATGGCGTACGAGGCGCTCGGGGACAAGGCGCGCGCTCGCGTGCACTGGAAGAAGTACCTCGACCTCGAGCCGAGCGGCACCTGGGCGGACATCGCGCGCGACCATCTCTGAGCCGCGCGCCCGTCCGCGAGGACGCGGAGAGCTCGACCCGCCGCCAGAAGGCCCCCTTCCTTTGCGGCATGGGCAGCAAGCGCGCTCTGCTCGTGATCGCCGACGTCGGCGGGTACACGAAGTTCAGTCAATCTGGCGCACGCCCAGTACATCGTCGTGCAGCTCCTCGAGGCCGTCATCGACGGCGCCGGGCGGCATCTCGAGCTCGTTCAGAGGTTGATCGTGCCTCCGCACGGGACGTCGACGACGCGCTCCTCCAAGAGCCCGACGCGGATCTTCCGGCGCCCGCACGGCACGACGACCATCGCGTCCTTCACGCGCCGATACTCGCCGTCGACGACCACGACCATCACGCTGGCCTGGCTCGGCGGGATGCGAACGGTGCCGTAGCGCGGCTGCTGCGGCGGAGTCGTCGGGTATGGAGCAGCCACCACGGTCGGAGCGGCCGCCGTGGACGAAGCGGCCGTCGTGGAGCGAGCCGTCGTCGCCGGCGCAGCCGCGCCGGGCGGCGCGGTCGTGGCGGCGGTCGCCGTCGCGACGGCGGTCGGACGCGGCCGAGGCTTCGCGCGCGCGGCCGGTGCGGGTCGCGGCTTCGACGGCTCGTCCGTGCTCGCCTGCTCGTCGTCCGCCCGGGTCTCTTTCGACGGAGCGCTCTCCTCGGCGCCTTCGCTCGGCGCGGGCTCGTCGCGCGGTGTCGAGGTCGACTCCGGCGCGGACGCCGCGACGATCTGCGACGACGTCGCCTCGGAGGCGGAAGAGGCCGACGCGACCGGACGAGGCTTCGGCGTCGGACGCGTCGCGATGGTGATCACGACGAGGACGAGGCCGACGAAGGCGCAGCCGCCGGCCGTGAGCCACGGCCAGAGCGGCCGCCCGGGCCCCCACGTCCTTCCCCGAGGCCCGCTCCGGACGGCAGGCGCGGGCGTGACGGTGCTGACCGCCTTGGAGGGCCCCGAGTCCTGAACGGCGGCCACCGCGCGCGCGGACGACGGCGGAGCGACCACCTGCGCGGGCGCCGCGCCTTCGCGTCCGGTGTCCGGCACCACGACCAGCGAGCGCGACGACGGGTCCACCGCAGGCATGCGGCGACTGCCGCGCGCGAGCGTCTCGAGCTCGGCGAGGAGCTCCTCGCCGTTCGCGTAGCGGTCGGCCGGAGCCTTCGCGAGGCATCGCTCCACGATGGCCTCGAGCTCCGGCGGGACGTCCGGCGCGCACACGCGGAGCGGCTCCGGGACGCTCTTCACGACGGCGAGCATGCGTTCGAGCGTGCTCTGCCCGTCGAACGCGCGCTTGCCCGCGAGCATCTCGTACATCACGGCGCCGAACGAGAAGATGTCCGCCCGGACGTCGACCACGAACCCGCGCGCCTGCTCCGGAGACAGGTAGCCCGCCGTGCCGCATGCCTCGCCGGGGCCGGTCAGGTCGACGGCCGTGATCTCCTCGTCGGTCGGCGGGCGCCGCATGATGTGACGCGCGAGCCCGAAATCGAGGACCTTCGCGAACAGCTCGTTCGACGACGGCCGCGTGACGAAGATGTTCTCCGGTTTGACGTCGCGATGGATGACGTCGGCCGCGTGGGCGCGCGCGAGGGCCCGCGCGACGTCGCGTCCGATCGTCAGGGCCTCTTCGACGGAGAGGCGTCGGCTCGAGAGCAGCTTCCGGAGCGACTCCCCCTCGAGCAGCTCCATGACGATGTAGTAGCGGCCGTCGCTCTCCCCCACCTCGAAGACCGACGCGATGTTGGGATGCGTGAGCTTCGCGGCCAGGCGCGCCTCGCGCATGAAACGACGGCGCTGCGCGTCGTCGTCGACGGCGGAGCCGAGCACCTTGATGGCGACCTCGCGATCGAGGCTCTCGTCCACGGCGGCGTAGACCTCCCCCATGCCGCCTTTGCCGATCAGACGTTCGATGTGGAAACGCCCGAGGCGCTCTCCGACGAGAGACTCCACGATGCCAGCGTAACTCTGCTCGGAGCCACGGATCCAGGCGGCGATGTGTCCGTCACGGACCTGGCAGGCGGCTGCCCCACGACACGCGCGCGCGACGCCGGTCCGCGACCCCGCGGGGACGGGCTCACAGACCGCCGAGCGGGAGGGACCGCAGGTGCGCGAGGATCCCGTCCGTCTCCGGCTCCGTGAGCTTCCATTTGTGCTCGGCGAACTTCAGCGGACCTCGCGGCGCGTAGGCGCTCGTCGTCGACTGACCCGTCGGCGACTCGGGATACGTCGCCTCGCGGATGACGCCGAGGATCGTCTCGTCGTCGAACCCGGCCATCTTCAGGGGCGAGTGATCGACGCCGTCCGGCTTCGCGTGGCACGACGCGCACGGCGCGCGCGCCGGATCGGGATCCGGGTTCTCGTAACGCGCCTTGCCGATGGCGAGCTGCTCGTCCGTGTACGCCTTCACGACCAGCCGCGACGTCAGCGTCGTTCCGCTGCCGGTCATCGTGATCGTCGTCTCGCCGGCCTTCGTCGTCGTCACGAGCGCGAAGCGCAGGTTTCGCACGTCGAGGCCGGGGACGTTCGGCGGCGGCGAAGGCTCGATGGTCGCGATGGCGGGATCCGACACGCTCCACTGTGGATTGTCCGCGCTCGTCGCGAACATCACGCGGAAGCGCGCGTTCGGGTTGAACCCGGAGTAGGCGACGCGTGGGAACAGGCCGACCTCGTAGGTCGGCGTCTCGACCTCCGGCGCGACGCAGCCGGTGACCGGGCCCAAAACCCCGATGCCGGCGGCTGCGACGGCGACGACCGACATGGCGCCGAAGGCCTTCCTCGTCCTGCGCGTCACGCGAAGCATGCGTCCATTCACGTCCGCTGGCTGTCGCCTCATTGGTAGCACGAACGGGTCGCAGCGTCCGCGCCACGCCGCGCGACGCGCCCACCCATCGTGAGGTACGCTCGTGGGATGGACCGTCTCGAAAAGGAACGCGCGCGTCGAGCCATCGGCGCCGTCATCGTCGCAACCCTGGTCGCATGCGGCGCGTCGGAAGAGTCGCCCCGCGCTCCGGGCGACGACCCTCAGGACGCCGGCGCGCAGGGTGACGCGGGCGGCGGCGCGAACGACGAGGCGGGAGGCGACGCGTGCGCGACCGCGACGTGCTCGCGGATGCAGTGCAACGCGCTCGACCCGAGCTGCTCGTTCACGTGGGACTGCGCGCCGACCGAGCTCTGCGGCCGCGCGAGCTTCTTGAAGACGGGAGGGTCGGTCAGCAGCAGCACGAGCGGCGGAGAGGCCGAGCGGTACGACACGAACGGCCCGGACACGGTGGAGAACGCGCGATGCATCCTCGAGGCGCTCCGCGACGGCAAGGTCGGCCGCGTCCAGTGGGGGTGGTCGGGAGGGGTCGCCGGGTACGGGCAGGTCATCGACATCGTCGAGGGCCGGCGCGCCTTCGGAACCTTCAACGAGAGCTTCGACTCGCCCACGGTGAAGGGCGGGTTCGCGGCCGTGCCGCTCAAGCCGGCGAGCCACTTCGAGGCGTGCCTGGCGACGGAAGACGTCGACGCCTACGCGCGCTGCCTCGAGTCCGCGCTCGAACCGTGCCCGTGAGCCGCTACAGCCGGCGGTGCGTCAAGCAAGGCAGCGACGCACGGACGCGGTCCTGGGCGCCGAGATCGAGCCGCGCGAGCGCGAACCCCTCGCCTTCTCCGCACTGCGCGAGGACGTCGCCCCACGGATCGACGATGAGGCTCTTGCCGTAGGTCACGCGGCCGCGCGGGTGTCGTCCGTGCTGCGCCGGCGCGAGGACGAAGACTTGGTTTTCGATCGCGCGCGCACGGAGCAGGACGTGCCAGTGATCCTTCCCCGTCGTGAGCGTGAACGCGGCCGGCACGGTGACGACGCGGGCGCCCTGATCGACGAGCTTGCGATAGAGCTCGGGGAACCGAAGGTCGTAGCAGATCGTCATCCCGAGCCTGAGGCTCGTCCCGCCGGCCGCGATCTCGCTCACGACCGGATCGCTCCCCGCCTTCGTGGCGCCGCTCTCGAGCAGGCGCGTGCCGTCGGGCAGGTCGACGTCGAACAGGTGGATCTTCCGGTAGCGAGCCACGACGCGACCGTCCGGGGAGACGAGCAGCGACGTGTTGTAGGGCCGAGCCGCGTCCCCGCTCGCCTCGGGCATTCCTCCCGCGACGATCCAAACGCCGTGCTCGCGCGCGGCCGCCGTGATCGCCTTCGTGATCGGCCCGGGCTCGGTCCCGCCCTCGCCCGTGCTCTCCGCGATCTGCCGCTTCTGCTGCTCTTCGCCCATGAAGGCGAAGTTCTCCGGCAGCCCGACGATCTGGGCGCCGGCGCGGGCCGCCTCGCCCACGAGCGCGCACGCGCGCTCGAGGTTCTTCGATACGTCCTCCTGACTCGATAGCTGAACGACGGCGGCGCGCATGTGCTTCTCCCTTCGGCCGAGCCGGCCTGATACTAGCTCACCGTGGAGGACGCGATCGTCATCGCGGCGGAGGTCGCGCCGGGCACCGGCCCGCTCGCCGGCGAGCCCGTCACGACGGCGATCCTGCGCGACACCTCGACGGGAGCGGAGCGGACCGTCCGCATCGTCGGCGGCCCGACGCGCGACGGCGGCTTCGCGCGCCTCGCCGGCCACGTCGTGCCGATCGCGGGCGCGCGCGTGCCCGCCGACTTGCGCGAGCGCCGTCCGCACGTCGCCGTTTCGCCCCCGTCGCCCTGGCCCTGGCCGTCGGCACCTGCGCGCTGGGCGCCGAACGTGCCCGCAGGGATCTGGAGCGAGAGCCGGCTCCCCGTCGCGTTCTTCCTCGCGCTCCCTGGCAGCCGCGATCTCGGCGCCGACGCGGCCGGCGAAATCGAGATCGCGGCCCGCACCTGGAGCCGCGTCCCGTGCACGTCCTTCCGCGCCCGCTTCGCGGGAGAGCGCGAGGTGGTCTCGGGAGACGACGGCGTCAACGCCGTCTTCTTCCACGACGACGCATGGCCGCCGGAGCTCGTGCCCGGCGCGCTCGGGCAGACGATTCTGCACGTCGACGCATCCGGCAACCTGCGCGACGCGGACATCCACATCAACGGCGCCGACTACCGTCTGTCCAACGACGGCGTCGCGAAGCACCTCGCCGGCGCGCCGGGCGCGCAGGACGCGCGGAGCGTCCTCGTCCACGAGATCGGCCACGCGCTCGGCCTCGGCCACTCGACCGATCCGCGCGCGACGATGCACGCGTC
>Ga0207864_1001966_pt1 | contig 20819 bp, 17 predicted proteins | sample HigsolmetaAR202D_FD_184834 | JGI IMG/M metagenome (GOLD analysis project Ga0207864, IMG submission 184834) | Ionic liquid and high solid enriched microbial communities from the Joint BioEnergy Institute, USA - AR20-2-D (SPAdes) (version 2) ... | reverse complement strand
GCGTGCGCGCCCGGACGAACCCCAGGAGTTCGGTGACGGAGCGGCTGGGTCGGAAGGCGGGCTGCTCCCCGGCGGCCATCAGGCGGAGGGTCCGCCCGAGCGCCGAGGACAGCATGCTGCGCGCACGTCCCGGGGAGACCGCGGTGAAGGAGGCCAGGGGGTCCCGTTCGGCCTGCTCGGCGCAGTGCCGCAGCAGCCGCTCGACCTTGGTGCTGACCCACGCGTCGCGCAGCACGCCGCCCGAGTTGTGGTCGATGACGGCGACCAGCGCGTGCTCGTCCCCCTCCGGCTGCCCGTCGACCTCGTGGCGGTAGACGCACACGAGTTCGTCCACGTCGCCGAAGAGCGACCGGGACACGTAGGTCCCGACGGGGCGGACGGTGACGGGCACGGAGGCCCAGTGGGGGCCGGGGACTCCCAGGGCGGCCAGTTCCCGGGCGCCCCGCCGGGCCAGCAGCCGGTGCCGGGCGGAGACGCCCACCGAGGAGACCCCGGTGAGCAGGGCCAGGGCGGCGGGCGTGGCGGCGCGGCGCGCGTAGTCGAGCAGGCCCTCCCCGACGAGGCGGTCCGGGTCGATCCCCCGTGACCGCATCTCCTGCCAGGAGCCGAGCAGTTCGCTCACGGTGAGCTCGGCGTCGAGGGGATGGCGCAACGACAGCAGCGCCCGGGCGCCGCGCAGCAGTTCCGCGAACACCTCGTCGGGCGGTGGGGGTGCGTCGGAGCGGGGTGAAGAGGGCGGGTTGGACACTCAACGAGAGTATGACAGGCGGGGGAGGTCCAGGGCGGTTCGACCCGGTTCTGCGGTGCGGCCGGCTGTCGGGCGCGCGGGGACGGCCCCGGCGCCCGCGACCGGGGTCAGTCCGGGCGGCCGCCTCCGGCCGGGTGGGGAGTGGAGTTGACCATGGCGCGCAGGTGCTCCCTGGCGACGCGTTCGACGAGACGGGGCGTGGCCCGGAAGCCGAGGTGCTCGGCGCGGCGCCAGACGTCGGCGACGCAGCGTTCCACCGACCGTTGTGGCAGAATCTGGAACTCACTGCGCAGCCGTGCGGTGACCTGCTGCACAGCAGACGGTTGACCGGTCCTGAGCATCCGCGCCCCCTCATGGCGTCGGGCCTGACGGTGACCACTTCCATTCCACAACGCAGGAACGGTCTGTCAAGCCTCGACGTCCCGGGTATTGCCCATGCTTTGGAGCTTTCTGGGGATGTCTGTGGTGGTTCGTCCCTGTGGGGTAAGGGTGCCGGGAGAGGAGGGTGAGGCCTGACGGCCGGTTTTCGGACTGGTTCCCTCCGTTTACCTGGTGGGGATGTGAAGCCGGTGACCACGGCCTTTGCGGATGGTTTCCGAAAAGGAGCGACCGAAACGGCGGTACTTACCGCACCTTATTCCGGTAATGTATATTATTTACTCTCCGCGATTGCTGTCGGTCGGTCCTGCGGGTGGACCGACAGGTCCGGGCCGTGGTGTCCTATGCTGAGGCGGTGCGGTGACAGGCGAAATCGCGGTCGGGTACGGTTTCCGGAACCGGAGGGACCTTTTCTCCGGGAGGACCGCGCGGCGAGGGGGTGGGCGCTGTGGAAGCCGTTCACGGTCCTGCCCGTCCGGGCGCGCCCCGTATTCTCGGCAAGGGCGGCCGAACGACGCACCGGCCGCTCCCGAAAGTCACCAGTCCTATTCTGACCACGGGGGAAGGGTCCCGGAGGTGGCGCCGATGAGCACCGAGACGTCCGTCCCGTTTCTCCGCGTTTCCCCCATGAACCCGGTTGATGCCGCGCTGCTGGACACACTTCTCAAAGAAGCTCCCATCGGTTTTGCCTTCCTGACCCCCGACCTGTGCTTCCAGAGGGTCAACCGTACCCTGGCGGCCATTTACGGCCGCTCCGCCCAGGACTGCCAGGGCCGCACCCCCTCCGAGGTGCTCTGCCCCTCGGACGCGGAGGAGCACAAACGGGCGCTCACCGCGGTCCTGTCCGGCGAGTCCGTGGTCTACAGCGACCACCACCTCATCGGCGGCACCCCGAGCCAGCCCGACGAGGAGCGCCACTGGGCGCTGTCCTGGTTCCCCGCCCGCGACAGCGAGGGCGAGATCAGCGGGGTCGCGCTGATCGCGGTGGACATCAGCGAGCGCCACAAGGCGGAGCTGGCCCTGCGGCGCAGCGAGGAGCGCTACCGCGCGCTGATGCAGGCGGGCAACCAGATCGTCTGGGCCGCCGCACGCGACGGCCGGGTCGACGAGGACTGCCCCGAGTGGCGCAACCTGACCGGCCAGACCGAGGAGGAGTACCTGGCCGAGGGCTGGCTCGCGGCGGTGCACCCCGACGACCGGGAGCGCACCCGGCTGGCCTGGGAGGACGCCATCGAGGACGCCGCGATCTTCGAGGCCGACTTCCGGGTCCGCATGCGCAGCGGCGAGTACCGGCACTACCGCTCCCGTGCGGTCCCCCTGCGCCGCGACGGCCAGGTGGTCGAGTGGGTCGGCACGCACGTCGACGTCACCGCCACCGCTGAGGTGCGCCAGCGGCTCACCCAGCAGTTGGAGAAGGCCGCGATGCGCACGGCCCGGTTGCAGAAGGCCACCGCCGATCTCGCCGAGGCGCTCACCGTCGACCAGGTGGTGCACGTGATGGCCGAGATCGGCAACACCGCAGTGGGGGTGTACCGCACCGCCGTGGCCCAGCTCAACCGTGAGCGGCTCCGGCTGCAATTGCTCAACGCCGACGGCATCCCCGACGTCCCCGGCGCTCCGCCCCGCGAGATGGGGCTGGAGGACCTCAGCATGATGACCCTGGCGGTCCGCGAGAGCCGCACCGTCGTCGCCGAGTCGCCCGAGGCGCTGCGGGAGGTCATGAAGGACCACGCGGACACCGTCGCCTATCTGGAGCACACCGACGAGCGCGCGTGGATCGCGCTGCCCATGATGAGCGCGGGCCGCCCCATCGGGGCGCTGCGCTTCTCCTTCCGGGAGCCCCGCGAGATCGCCGAGGAGGAGCGGGCGTTCCTGGAGGCGCTGGCCGGGCAGTGCGCGCTCGCCCTGGAGCGGGCCACCCTCTACGAGCGGGAGCACAGCACCGCCGAGGCCCTCCAGAAGAGCCTGCTGCCCGAGGAGCTCCCCGAGGTGCGCGGCATCCGGCTGGGCAAGCTCTACAACCCCGGCACCAAGTACGTGCAGGTCGGCGGGGACTGGTACGACGCCTTCCGGCTCACCGACGGCCGGGTGGCCGGAGTGCTGGGCGACGTCATGGGCAAAGGGCTCAAAGCGGCCACCGGAATGAGCCGGGTGCGCAACGCGCTGCGCGCGCTCGCCTTCAGCATGCCCGAACCGGCCGACGTGCTCACAGGGCTGGACAACCTGTTCAGCGCCACCGAGAGCAACGACCAGATCACCACCCTGATCTACTTCGTCCTGGACCCGGAGAGCGGACACGGCCACATCGCCAACGCGGGCCACCTGCCGCCGCTGCTCATCCCCCAGGACGGGCCGCCCCGGCTGCTGGAGACCGAGCCGTCGACCCCGCTCGGCATCCCGGTGCCGAGAGAGCAGCACAAATTTTTTGTCCCACCCGGTAACACCATCGTCCTCTACTCCGATGGACTAGTAGAGAACCGCAGACGTGCCGCAGGAGCGGGTCTCGAAGAACTCGTCACCGTAGCTTCCCGAGCACCGGCGGAGGTGGTGGGCGATCCACAGAACATCCTGAAGTACCTTGTGGAAAGGATGCTTGCGGGGCATGAGCAGGATGATGACGTAACCTTGCTTGCCGTCCACGTTCCCGCAACGTGAGACCGGGTCGCGCGAGCAGCCAGCGGCGAACCACCCGTCCGCCCACCTAAGGTGGGAGATGAAGATCCACAAGTGGCCCCGCGCCAGCGGGGATGATCCGAGCCCGACCACCGAAGCATCCGCCGCGCACCAGCCGGGTCCGCGGTGGAAAAGATCTTACTTGGCTGATGTGCCGGAACACCAGAGAAGGCACAGCGGTCCGGTGTGACGGTGGTCCCCGCGCCAGCGGGGGACAGGGGTCGAGCCGGGAAACGGACACAGTCCCCCCGACTCGCCGGATCGCCGAGTCCGACAATCTCGCCACACGTCCGTTCGAGAGGTGTTTGTGTCACCTGCCAGTTCGACCCGCTCTAAGCAGCAGCCGGAGGCGCTGCAAGAGCCAGTCATCCAGCAGCTGATCGAGCGTGGGCGGTCCCAGGGGTACCTTGAGCCCGAGGACGTGCGCCGTGCCTTTGAAGAGGCCGAAATCCCGATGTCGCAGGCTCAGGCCGTGCTCCGCACCCTGACCAAGGAGGGGGTCACCCTCATCGTGGGGGCGGCCGAGTCCGCACCGCCTCGACGCAAGTCCACACGGCGCAAGACGACCACCGCCTCTCGGGCGGCGGCTCAGACCGGCACCACTCGGACCAAACGCGCTGCGGCAGCGCAGGAGAAGCCTGAGACCGTGACCGCCGCGGTCGGCTCCGAGGACGCGGAGGAGGCCAAGGCCGCGCCCAAGAAGCGCACCACCAAGGCCGCCGCCAAGTCCAAGACCACGACCGCCAAGCGCAGCACTGCGAAGAAGACCACGACCAAGTCGACGGCGAAGAAGACCACCAAGGCCGCCGCCAAGAAGACCGCCGACCCCGCCCTGGAGCCCGGTGAGGACGCCCTGGAGCTGGAGGCGACCGACCTCATCGAGGACGACTTCGAGGACACCGGCGCGGACCTGGAGCTGGTCGACGACACCGACGACGCCGAGGTGGTCGAGGCCGCCCCGGCCAAGTCCAGGCGCAGCCTCCCGGAGAAGGCGGACTCCGCCGAGGACGAGTCCTTCGTCCTCTACGACGACGATGACGACGCCCCGGCGGCGCAGGTCGTCGCGGCCGGCGCGACCGCCGACCCGGTCAAGGACTACCTCAAGCAGATCGGCAAGGTCCCCCTCCTCAACGCCGAGCAGGAGGTGGAGCTCGCCAAGCGCATCGAGGCCGGGCTGTTCGCCGAGGAGAAGCTGTCCGAGCAGGGCCACTTGCTCACCCCCGAGGAGCGGGAGGAGCTGGAGTGGATCGCCGAGGACGGCAGCCGGGCCAAGAAGCACCTGCTGGAGGCGAACCTGCGCCTGGTGGTGTCGCTGGCCAAGCGCTACACCGGTCGCGGTATGCTCTTCCTCGACCTCATCCAGGAGGGCAACCTCGGTCTCATCCGCGCGGTCGAGAAGTTCGACTACACCAAGGGCTACAAGTTCTCCACCTACGCCACCTGGTGGATCCGGCAGGCCATCACCCGCGCGATGGCCGACCAGGCGCGGACCATCCGCATCCCGGTCCACATGGTCGAGGTCATCAACAAGCTCGCCCGCGTGCAGCGCCAGATGCTCCAGGACCTGGGACGCGAACCCACCCCGGAGGAGCTCGCCAAGGAGCTCGACATGACCCCGGAGAAGGTCGTCGAGGTCCAGAAGTACGGGCGCGAGCCGATCTCCCTGCACACCCCGCTGGGAGAGGACGGCGACAGCGAGTTCGGCGACCTCATCGAGGACTCCGAGGCGATCCAGCCGGGGGAGGCGGTCAGCTTCACCCTGTTGCAGGAGCAGCTCCACTCGGTGCTCGACACCCTGTCCGAACGCGAGGCCGGCGTGGTGTCGATGCGCTTCGGACTCACCGACGGCCAGCCCAAGACCCTGGACGAGATCGGCAAGGTCTACGGCGTGACCCGGGAACGGATCCGCCAGATCGAGTCCAAGACCATGTCCAAGCTGCGCCACCCGTCGCGCTCCCAGGTGCTGCGCGACTACCTGGACTGAGTCACCGGGCCGGTCTCCTCGGAGGGGACCGGCCCACTCGCGACACGTTCCGGCGGCCGTGTCCCGTCGGCGCGGTGTGGCGAGGTCCGCGGACGGCACCACCGGAGTCTTCCTGCCTGATGATCCCCTGCACCGGGCATCTCCGATGATGCCTCCGGCCGGATATGGGGAGGATAAAAACCGAGACAGCCCCGTGATCCGGAGGCCGCTCCGACAGGGCGCGGACCGCGCCCCGTCGGCGTGTGCACGCTGCCGACTCAGTCGGACACGATGACGTTCAGCACGTGCGGGCCGCCGCGGGCCGGAGCGGTGAGCTCGACGCGGTGGCCCAGGTCGGCCAGGACCTCCACCAGCTCCCCCGGGCTCTGCGGGGCCGCCCCCGAGGCCAGCAGGGAGTGCGCCACCGCGCCGCGGGCCGCCTTGGCCAGGTGGCTCACCACCGACCGGCGGACCACTCCGTCCACCACGGTCTGCCGCAGCACCCGCACGGTCACCGTGCGCTCCGCGACGTCGGGGCCGGGGCGGAACGCGGCGGCGTAGGCGGCCGACCGGCAGTCCACCACCAGGTGCCCCTCCGCCAGCTTGGTCAGCGCCTCGGTGAGCTGGGAGCGCCAGAACGCCCCGAGGGGACCCAGCGGCGGCAGCGAGACCCCCATGGACAGGCGGTAGGGGGGAACCGGGTCGGTGGGCCGCAGCACCCCCCACAGGCCGGAGAAGACCAGTACGGTCTCCTCCACCCGCCCCGCCGACGGCCCGGCCAGCAGTTCCGGGAGCCGCAGGACGTCGTAGAGGACGCCGGTGTACAGGTCGGCTGCGCGCAGCGTCGCGGCGGTGCGCAGCTCCCGGTTCCGCTGCACGGCGTCGGCCTGGCGCGGACCCAGGCCGAGGACGGTGCGCGCCTCGTCCACCGGACGCGCGCACACCTCCTCCAGCGCGGCCAGGACCGACTCTCGCGCGGGAGTGAGCTCGGGCAGGCTGAGCGACGCCGGGTCCAGGGCGGGACCGTCGCCCGACGACGCTTTTCCTTCGGACGGAGGGAGCAGGATGAGCATGGGGCCTTCGGAGATCTCGGAGCTGGGCGACCCGGCAGATCGTACCAAGCGGAGGCTGCGGGAGGGCCGGGGCGGCACCGACGGAGGGTGGTGGGCCCGCACGGTGGCGCGGGACTGGCCCGCGCTCGAGGTCGTGGAGCGCTCCGGCTGGCGGCTGGGCTACAGCCACGGGGTCACCAAGCGCGCGAACTCGGCGGTCGCGGTGGACGCGGACGCCGACCCCGACGAGCCGGGGCGCTTCTACCGGGAGCGGGGACTGCGCCCCGTCGTCCAGGTGTGGCCCGGCCAGGAGGAGATCGACGCGCTGCTGGCCGAGCGGGGCTACCGCGTGATGGCGCCGTGCCTGGTCCTGGTCAGGGCGCTGGAGCAGCGGCCGAAGCCCTCGGCCGAGGTCGTGGTGGACCGGGTGCCGCCCGCGGGCTGGGCGGAGGCCGTTCGCGGCCCGGGAGGGCCGGGACCGCACGAGGCCGCCGTCGAGGCGCAGATCATGGCCCGGCGCGGCATGGTCCACGCGGTGCACGCGCAGGGCCGGGCCCGCGGCTGTGCGGCGTTGACCGGGGACCTGGTCGGCGTCTACGGGATGGCCACCCGGGCCGACTCCCGCAGGCGCGGATGCGCCACCCGGGTCCTCGACTCCCTGCTCGCCTGGGCCTACGACCGCGGCGCGCGCCGCGCCTACCTGCTCGTGGTGGCGGACAACACGGCTGCCCGCACCCTGTACGAGCGGGCGGGCTTCACCGAGGCCTCCCGGTACCACTACCGGGTCGCCGACACCGGCTGACGGAGCAAAGAGCGGCGACAGACACCGGCGGCGGCCCCCTCCGGGGACCGCCGCCGCACGTCTTTCGGGTGAGGGCTAACGCTCGGCGGCACCGGCCTTGGGGGAGAGGAGACGGTCGGTCTCGTCGTGGATCTCCACCGCGACCTTGCGGACGGATTCCCCGTGCTGCCGCATGTGGTGGGCGCAGAACAGCAGTTCACCACCGGAGTTGAGAACCACTCGGACATACGCCTGGGCGCCGCAGCGGTCGCAACGGTCTCCGGCTGTCAGCGGCCTGGTGGGGGCAAGAGTTCCAGTCACTTCGCCTTCCTCAGTTCTCGGCGTTAGTCACTCGGGACAACATCTAACCGGACGAAGAGCTTCCCGACCAGCCCTTCTGTACGCCGACAGCGGAATTGACCCGCTTCGTGGCCTATCTCTCTACCTCGTTCCTCGCTGGTTGTCTGACCCAGGTTCTACCCTGCGACACGCCGTGTTATCCCAGTGGTCCAGAATGCGGACCACGGTGACTGCGGCTACCCTCAGACCGAACTACTGTGCTAACGCACCCCGCACCGGGCAGGTGGCCGCCCGCCCGATCACGACCACGCTTGCCCGTGCCCAGGCCGGGTACGGTGGCGCTCGCAGACCCCAAGACCGCAGGAGAGTCCCCGTGACCGCCCTCACCACTGACTTCCACGACCCCGAGGAATACTCCGCTCGGCACCTTTCGGTCCTGGAAGGTCTCGAGGCGGTCCGCAAGCGGCCGGGCATGTACATCGGCTCCACGGACAGCCGCGGCCTCACCCACTGCATGTGGGAGATCATCGACAACTCCGTCGACGAGGCCCTCGCGGGCCACTGCACCCGCATCGACGTGGTGCTGCACGCCGACGGCTCGGTCGAGGTGCGTGACAACGGGCGCGGCATCCCGGTCGACATCGAGCCCCGCACCGGGCTGAGCGGCGTGGAGCTGGTCATGACCAAGCTGCACGCCGGAGGCAAGTTCGGCTCCGGCTCCTACACCGCCTCCGGCGGCCTGCACGGCGTGGGCGCCTCCGTGGTGAACGCGCTGTCGGCGCGCCTGGACGTCGAGGTGGACCGGCAGGGGCACACCCACGCGATGAGCTTCCGGCGCGGCATCCCCGGTGTCTTCGACGCCGACGGCCCCGACGCCGGCTTCACCCCCCGGTCCGGCCTGGAGCAGGTGCGCCGGATCGCCAAGAAGGTCACCGGCACCCGGGTGCGGTTCTGGGCCGACCGGCAGATCTTCCTCAAGGACGCCGACATCGCCCGCGAGGCCCTGCTGGACCGCGCCCGCCAGACCGCCTTCCTCGTCCCCGGACTGACCATCTCGGTCCGCGACGAGCGGACCGAGGGCGAGGAGCCCTACGAGGAGGAGTTCCGCTTCGACGGCGGGATCAGCGAGTTCTGCGCCTACCTGGCCCCCGACCCGGAGGTCTGCCCGGTGCTGCGGATCGAGGGCAGCGGCAACTTCACCGAGACCGTGCCGGTCCTCGACGAGCAGGGCCACATGGTCCCCACCGACGTGGAGCGGCGGCTCGACGTGGACGTCGCGCTGCGCTGGGGCACCGGCTACGACACCACGGTCCGCTCCTTCGTGAACGTCATCGCCACCCCCAAGGGCGGCACCCACCTGGCGGGGTTCGAACGCGTCCTGGTGCGCGTGGTCAACGACCAACTGCGCGCCACCAAGCTCCTCAGAGCCAGCGACGACCCCGTCACCAAGGAGGACGTCCTGGAGGGGCTCACCGCCGTGGTCACGGTGCGCCTGCCCGAACCGCAGTTCGAGGGGCAGACCAAGGAGATCCTCGGCACCTCGGCGGCCAGCCGGATCGTCTCCCAGGTCGTGGGACGGGAGCTGCGCACCTTCCTGACCTCCACCAAGCGGACCGAGAAGCAGCAGGCCCGCGCGGTGCTGGAGAAGATCGTCAACGCGGCCAAGGCGCGCCTGGCCGCCCGCCAGCAGCGCGAGACCCAGCGGCGCAAGAACGCCCTGGAGAACTCGGCGCTGCCCGCCAAGCTGGTGGACTGCCGCAGCGAGGGCCTGGAGCGCAGCGAGCTGTTCATCGTCGAGGGCGACTCCGCGCTGGGCACCGCCAAACTCGCCCGCGACTCCGAGTTCCAGGCACTGCTGCCGATCCGCGGCAAGATCCTCAACGTGCAGAAGGCCTCCGTGGCCGACATGCTCAAGAACGCCGAGTGCGCCGCGATCATCCAGGTCATCGGCGCCGGATCGGGCCGCAGCTTCGACCTGGACGCCGCCCGCTACGGCCGGGTCATCCTGATGGCCGACGCCGACGTGGACGGCGCGCACATCCGCTGCCTGCTGCTGACGCTGTTCTACCGCTACATGCGTCCCATGCTGGAGGCGGGCCGGGTGTTCGCCGCCGTGCCGCCGCTGCACCGCATCGAGCTGACCAACGTGCGCAGGAAGCGCGGTGCCCGGCCCGAGGACCGCTACATCTACACCTACTCCGACGCCGAGCTGCACCGGAAGCTGCTGGAACTGGAGAAGAAGGGCATCACCTGGAAGGAGCCCGTGCAGCGGTACAAGGGCCTCGGCGAGATGGACGCCGACCAGTTGGCGGAGACCACGATGGACCCGCGCCACCGCACGCTGCGCCGCATCCGCGTGGACCAGGCGGAGGAGGCCGCCGCGGTGTTCGAACTCCTCATGGGCAACGAGGTCGCGCCGCGCCGCGCGTTCATCGCCCAGGGCGCCCGGGAGCTCGACCTCAGCCGCATCGACACCTGACCCCGGTGACGCGCCGGGGCCGCGCCCGGCGGGCGCGGCCCCGAAACCTCGACGAGGGGGTCAGTCGAGCGAACCGCCCGACATGATCGCGTGCATCCTGCGGTGGGGGGCTGCCTCGGAGCCCCGGTTCTGTCGTTCCAGCGAGCGGGCGAGCGCGATGTGCGCCCAGGCGTCGCACGGGTCGAGCTCGATGAGCCTACGGAAGGTCTGTTCAGCTTTGGCGAGCTGAGCCGAGTGGTAGTAGGAGCGTCCCAGTAACTCCAGAACGGTCCGGTTGTGGGGCTCCGCCTCCGCGAGCGGGGCCAGGACCCGGGCCGCGCCGATCGGATCGCCGAGGTCGAAGTGCTGCCTGCCGCGTCGGTAGATGTCGTAACTGCTCTCCACCCTCGCACTCCTTTCCTCGGGAAGCACAACAGTGCCCCCCAGAGGGGAATTCCCGGCGCTCGCGGCCCTGACACCGCGGGCTCTCAGAGGTCCAGCGGGGTCACCCGTCCGGAGTCGACGTCGTAGAGGGCGCCCATGACCGCCAGGTCGTTCGGGAGCAGCGGGTGGTGCCGGATGCGCTCCAGGTCGTGGAAGAGCGCCCCGATCTGGTCGCGGTCGGTGTGGAACTCCAGGCTGCGGGTGTCCACCCCGTACTTGGCGGCGATGAGGTCGTGCACCTCGTCGTCGCTCGCCACCGAGGCCATCTTGCACCGGGTGTGCGGCAGCACCATGACCCGGTTCACTCCCAGCAGGTACACCGCCAGGACCAGGGTGCGCAGGGTGTCGTCGGTGACCCGGGCACCGGCGTTGCGCAGGATCTTGGCGTCGCCGGGCTTGAGCCCGAGCATGTCCAAGGGCTCGATGCGCGAGTCCATACAGGTCACGAGGGCCAGGCCGCGGGCGGCCACCGGCTGTAGGCCGGCCAGGCCGAACGAGCGGACGTACTTCTCGTTGGCGGCGAGGACGTCGTCGAAGGCAGTGCTCACAGGCGCCTCCAAGGCGTGGTGGGGTCTTGTGCGGTTAAAAACACGGGCAAGGCCGCGCGGCCTTGCCCGTGTCTGACAGGGCTGTTCCCCGAATGGCCGGGCCCAATCATCCGCTGGTCAGAGCGGCCGCCACCGTCCCGGTGTCCACTTGTCCGGTGCCCACCGAGGCGATGGGCCGCGGCAGCGCCTCGCCCGAGGCGTCCCGCCGCTCCACCGGGTCGGGAAGCCGGACCGGGCCGCCGTCGGCGCGGAAGGCCCGCGCCGGGGAACGTCCCACCCAGGCGAACAGCAGTATGTCCTCCCCCTTGAGGAAGCGCTGGCAGCGCACCCCCCCTGTGGCGCGGCCCTTGGCGGGGAAGGCCGAGAAGGGGGTCTGCTTGGCCGTTCCGGTCTGCGTGTCGGGCAGTGCGTTGCTGCTGCCCGCGACCGTGACGACCACGGTGTCCTCGGGCGAGGTCACCGCGCCGAACCACAGCGCGTGCGCGCCCTCGCCCAGGCGGATGCCGGCCACCCCGCCCGCGTTGCGCCCCTGCGGGCGCACCGAGGAGGCCGGGAAGCGCAGCAACTGGGCGTCGGAGGTGACGAAGACGAGGTCCTCCTCGCCGGTGACGAGCTGGGTGGCGCCGACCAGCCGGTCGCCCGGCCGCAGGTTGATGATCTCGAAGTCGTCCTTGTTCTGCGGGTAGTCCCCGCCGACCCGTTTGACGACGCCCTGGCGGGTGCCCACGGCCAGCCCTGGGCCGTCCCCGCCGAGCGCGGCCAGGGCGATCACCCGCTCTCCCTCGTCGAGCTGCACGAACTCGGTGACCGGCAGGCCGGAGGCGATCGCCGGGGCGTCGGCGGCCTCCATGGGGAGCTCGGGAAGCTCCAGCACCGGCACCCGGATCATCCGCCCCAGGTCGGTGACGAGCCCGACCTCGCCGCGCACGGTGGCCCGCACGTTGGACGCCATCGCGTCGTGCCGGGCCCGCGGCCCCTCGAACATCGGCGGCAGTTGCGCGCCCGGGGTGCGGCCCAGCAGGCCGCTGGTGCTCAGCAGCACGTGGCAGGGGTCGTCGCCGACCTCCAGCGGGATCGCGGAGGTGCGCTGCTCGCCGGAGCTCTCCCGCAGCACGGTGCGGCGCGGGGTGGCGAACTCCTTGGCCACCGCGGCCAGCTCCTTGGAGACCAGCCTGCGCAGCTTGCGGTCGGACTCCAGGATCGCGGTCAGCTCGCCGATCTCGGCGTTGAGGGTGTCGCGTTCGCGCTCCAGCTCCAGCGTGTCGTAGCGGGTGAGGCGGCGCAGCGGCGTGTCGAGGATGTAGCGGGCCTGCGTCTCGGACAGATCGAAGGCCTCCATCAGCCGCTGCCGGGCCTGGGCGGAGTCCTCGGAGTCGCGGATGAGCGCGATGACCCGGTCGATGTCGGCCAGCGCCACCAGCAGGCCCGCCACCAGGTGGAGGCGCTCCTGGCGCTTGGCGCGGCGGTGCTCGCAGCGGCGGCGCACCACCTCGATGCGGTGGTTGACGTAGACCAGCAGCAGGTCGCGCAGGCCGAGGGTCTGCGGCTGGCCGTCCACCAGCGCGACGTTGTTGATGCCGAAGGTCTCCTCCATCGGGGTGAGCCGGTAGAGCTCCTCCAGCACGGCCTCCGGGTTGAAGCCGTTCTTCAGCTCGATCACCAGCCGCAGGCCCTGGTTGCGGTCGGTGAGGTCCTTCAGGTCCGAGATGCCCTGCAACTTCTTGGCCTGGACCAGCTCCTTGATGCGGCTGACGACCTTCTCGGGGCCGACGTTGTAGGGAAGCTCGGTGACGACCAGGCCGGTGCGGCGCGGGGTGATCTTCTCGATGGACACGGTGGCGCGGGTGCGGAAGGTGCCGCGGCCCTTGGCGTAGGCGTCCCGGATGCCGTCCAGCCCGATGATGGTCCCGCCGGTGGGCAGGTCGGGGCCGGGGATGAACTCCATGAGCTCCTCGAGGGTGGCGTCGGGGTGCGCGAGCAGGTGCCGCGCCGCCGCGACGACCTCGCCGAGGTTGTGCGGGGCCATGTTGGTGGCCATGCCCACCGCGATGCCCGAGGCGCCGTTGACCAGCAGGTTCGGGAAGGCCGCGGGCAGCACCTCCGGTTCGGTCTCCTGGCCGTCGTAGTTGGGCCGGAAGTCCACCACGTCCTCGTCGATGGACTCCACCATCAGCGTGGCCGCGCGGGCCAGGCGCGCCTCGGTGTAGCGCATGGCCGCGGGGGCGTCGTCACCGCCGAGGGAGCCGAAGTTGCCGTGCCCGTCCACCAGGGGGACCCGCATGGCGAAGGGCTGGCTCAGCCGCACCAGCGCGTCGTAGATCGCGCTGTCGCCGTGCGGGTGCAGCTTGCCCATCACCTCGCCGACCACGCGGGCGCACTTGACGTGCGCCCGGTCGGGGCGCAGCCCCATCTCGTTCATCTGGTAGAGGATGCGCCGCTGGACCGGCTTGAGGCCGTCGCGGGCGTCGGGAAGCGCACGCTGGTAGATGACCGAGTAGGCGTACTCCAGGAAACTGCCGCGCATTTCCTCGGAGACGTCGATGTCGATGATCTTCTCGGTGAGTTCCTCGGGCGGCGGGGACGTTGTACGGGCCATGTCCGCCATTGTGACCTGTGTGTGAGACAGGCGCGAACCGGGAAGGTGTCCCCGACACCCCCCCGCACGTGCGCGTCGGCGGCGCCCCGACCGGTCGGAGGCCCGGACCGTCCGGCCTTCGCGGCGGGACCCGTCGCGCGGCCTCGCCCCCGGTGCCGGAAGAACGGGAGGAGGGGAGGTCAGGAGGAGAGCACGCCCGGGCCGCCGTCCACGAATCCGGTGAGAACCGCCACCCCGGTTTTTCCCCGCTGCGGGACAACCGGAGCGGTCGGGCGCTGGTCACCCCCTCCCACCAGCGCGAACACGGAGAGCGAACCGGTGGTGCGGGGTGGATGCGGGCGGAGAATAGTACACCCGTTTCTCCCGGAGTCAAACCGGGGAGCGTGTAGTGCCGGTAACCTTTGGGTGACCCGTCCATCCAGCCACGCTTCATCCGCCCGTCCGCCGCCCGGTGGTGAGAAGGCGCGCCTCCGGTCTGACTGTTCATGGACGTTCATGCTGCTGCCCTTGGTCATCGCGCTCCACGCACTCACCGCCGTCGTCACGCCGCCGCTGACCCGCATCCTCGGGCCCCGCGTCTTCCTGGTGGCCGCCCTGCCCCTGGGCCTGACCGCGGCCTGGGTCCTGGCGCGGACGCCCGGCATCCTCCGCGGCCACCCGGTCGAGGCCTCCGTCCCCTGGGCGCCGGCCCTGGGCATCGTCCTCGACTTCCGTGTCGACGCGCTGTCGGTCGCGATGGTGCTGCTGGTGTCCGGGGTGGGCGCCGTCATCTTCTGCTACGCTGCCGCCTACTTCCACCGGGGGGAACGCGCCCTGGGACGGCTCGTCGGCGTGCTGGTGCTGTTCGCCGCCGCCATGTTCGGCGTGGTCACCGCCGACAACCTGTTCGCGCTCTACGTCTTCTGGGAGCTGACCTCGGTCTCCTCGTTCCTGCTGGTCGCCCACGCCGACCAGCGGGAGAGCGCCCGCCGCGCGGCGACCCAGGCGCTGGTCACCACCGCCGGGTCCGGGCTGCTCATGCTGATCGGCTTCATCCTGCTGGGCCACCTCGGCGGCACCTACCGCATCTCCGAACTGGTCGCCGACCCGCCGCCGGGGAGCCCGTGGCTGTCGGCCGCCCTGGTGCTGGTCCTCGTCGGGGCGTTCGCCAAGTCCGCGCAGGCCCCCCTGCACTACTGGCTTCCCGCGGCCATGGTGGCGCCCACCCCGGTCAGCGCCTACCTGCACGCCGCGGCCATGGTCAAGGGCGGCGTCTACCTCGTCGCCCGCCTGGCCCCCGGCTTCGCCGACACCGACCCCTGGCGGCTGCTCGTCCTCGTCTTCGGGGCGGCCACCATGATCCTGGGCGGCTGGCGGGCGCTGCGCCAGGACGACCTGAAACTCCTGCTCGCCTTCGGGACCGTCAGCCAACTGGGCATGCTCACCGTGCTCGCGGGCGCGGGGACCCACACCGCGGCGGTCGCGGCGATCGGTGCGCTGCTCGCCCACGGGCTGTTCAAGGCCACCCTGTTCCTCACCGTCGGCGTCATCGACCACCAGGCGGGCACCCGCTCCATCAGCCGCCTCACCGGAGTGGGCCGCCGCATGCCGCTCCTCGCCGCGGCCGCGGCCCTGGGCGCCGCCTCCATGGCCGGACTGCCCCCGCTGCTGGGCTTCGTCGGCAAGGAGGCCGCGCTGGAGGCGTTCGTCCCCGGAGCCCACCCCGGCCTGTCCGCCACCGCCTCGGCCGCCGTGCTCGCCTGCCTGGTGCTCGGCTCCGTCCTCACCTTCGCCTACAGCGCCCGGTTCCTGTGGGGGGCCTTCGCCGACAAGGACACCGTCGCGCCGGTCCCCTTCCCCCGCCCCGGCGCCGCCTTCACCGCGGCTCCCGTCCTGCTCGCAGCGGCCGGACTGCTGCTCGGCGTCTCCGCCGCCGCCACCGTCGACCCGGTCGCCCAGTCCTACGCCGCACCGTTCCCCGCCCTCCTCCACCCCTACCACCTGGCCCTGTGGCACGGCCCGACCCCGGCCCTGGCCCTCAGCGCCCTGGTGGTCGCGGCGGGCGCGCTGCTGTTCTGGAAGCGCCGGGCCGTCACCCGCCTGCAGAACGCCATGCCGAACTGGTACGAGGCCGAGGCGGGGTACAACGCCGTGATCCAGGCCATCCGGTGGACGGCGTTCCACGTCACCAGCCGCACCCAGACCGGATCGCTGCCCGTCTACCTGGGCATCATCCTCGCCACCGTGCTGGCGCTGCCCGGCGTCCGCCTGGCCGCCGCCCTGCTCGGCGGCGACGTCGCCGTGCCCGCCGAGGGCGACGGGCTGCGCCTGTGGGACAGCCCGCTGGAGGTGGTCGTCGTCCTGATCGTCACGGTCACCGCGGTCGCCACGGTGCGCGAACACCGCCGGTTCCCCGCGCTCATCCTGATCAGCGCCCTGGGATTCGGCATCGCCGGGCTGTTCGTGCTGCACGGCGCCCCCGACCTGGCGCTGACGCTGGTCCTGGTGGAGACGCTCACCACGATCATCCTGGTGTTCGTGCTGCGGCGGCTGCCCGCCACCTTCACGACCCGCCCCAACGGCTGGCCGAAGCGGCTGACCGTGCTGATGTGCGCCGCGGCCGGGACCTTCCTCGCCCTGACACTGTGGCTGGCCTCCCACGCCCGTACGCACCCCCCGGTCTCCCTGGGGTACACCGGCCGGGCCGCCGAGGCCGGCGGGGACAACCTGGTCAACGTCATCATCGCCGACTTCCGGGCCCTGGACACCCTGGGCGAGGTCGTGGTGCTGGTCACCGCGGCCGTCGCGGTCGCCTCGCTCGTCCTGCTCAACCGGCGCGACCGCATCATCCGGGCGCCCGAGGCCGACGACTGGGAGGAGACCGCCCAGGCCGACTCCGCCGCCTCCGACCGGCCGGGACCGCAGCCCGCCGCCCCGGACCCCCTTGCCGCGCCCGGCGCGAACCACGCCCACCGCCACGGCCCGAAGGAGGACTGACCATGTCCACCGACCGTCCAGAAGGCCGTCCCCTCGTCGCGGGTCCGGGGACGCCCGACGAATCCAGCGGCCCGCCCGAAAGCTGGGAGGCGCCCCGCGAACGCTGGCTCAGCACCGTGGTCCGCCCCGCCTTCGGCCCGCGCTCGGTGCTGCTGGAGGTCGTCACCCGCCTGCTGGTCCCCGCGATCCTGCTGTTCTCGGTGTTCCTCCTGGTCTCCGGGCACAACCGGCCGGGCGGGGGCTTCGCCGGAGGGCTCGTGGCCAGCATGGCCTACGTGCTGCGCTACGTCGCGGGCGGCCGTCACGAGCTGCTCGCCGGGCTGCCCATGCGCCCCAACGGGCTGCTGGCCATCGGCACCCTGCTGGGATGCGTGACGGCGGGCCTGCCGCTGCTGGTCGGCCGCCCCGTCTTCGACAGCGTCAAGTGGGAGTTCACCCTCCCGCTGTTCGGCGAGGTCAAACTGCTCAGCGCGCTCTTCTTCGAGACCGGGGTCTACCTGATCGTCGTGGGCCTGGTGCTGTCCGTGGTCGCCGCGCTCGGCGCCCGTATGGAGGCCGAGGAGGAAGAGGCCCGCATCGAGGAGCGGGAACGCGCCTCCCTCCTGCGGCGCCGCCGCGCCGCCGCGCGCGCCGCAGCCTCCGCCCCGCCCCCCGCAGCCGGGGAGGAGCCGTCGTGAACGCGCCCAGCCTCCTCCTCGTCGCCGCCGTCGCCGTCCTCTACTCCAGCGGCTTCTACCTGCTGCTGCAACGCTCCCTCATGCGCGTGGTGTTCGGCATCCTCATCCTCGGCCACGCCGCCAACCTCTCCCTGCTGGTCACCGACACCGCCATCACCCTGCCGCCGCTGCTGGGCGGGGAGCCAGGCCAGCAGCTGTCCGACCCCCTGCCGCACGCGATGGCGCTGACCGCGATCGTCATCACCTTCGGCGTCACCACCTTCCTGCTGGCCCTGGCCTACCGGGTCTGGCTGGACGACGAGAACGACGAGGTGCCCGACGACCTGGAGGACCGTCGCATCAGCCGCCTCAAGGAACCGGAGGACTCCTCGTGAACGCCCTCCTCGCCGTCCCCCTGCTCGTACCGCTGTGCGGCGCGGCGGTCACGCTGCTGCTGCGCCGCACCCCCCGCTCCCAGCGGATCACCGGTACAACCACCCTGTCCGTCGTCGTGGTCGCCGCCGCCCTGCTGCTGTGGCACACCCGCGACGGCACGATCGCGACCGCCCAGGCCGGAGCCTGGGAGGCGCCGCTGGGCATCACCCTGGTCGCCGACCCCACCTCCGCGCTGCTGCTCCTGGTCTCCTCGGTGGTCCTGCTCATCGTGCTGCTGTACGCGATCGGGCAGGACATCGGCGGACTGAGCCGGGCCACCCCCCAGGTGTTCCACCCCGTCTACCTGGTGCTGACCGCCGGCGTGAACCTCAGCTTCCTCGCGGGCGACCTGTTCAACCTGTTCGTCGGGTTCGAGGTCATGCTGACCGCCAGCTACGCGCTGATCACCCAGGCCCCCACCCGCGCGCGGGTCCGCGCGAGCATGATCTACACCACGGTCAGCCTCACCTCGTCGATCCTGTTCCTGACCGGCATCGCGCTGGTGTACGCGCTGACCGGGACCGTGAACCTGGCCGACGTCTCCGACAAGCTGGACGCGGCCCCGCCCGCGCTGCGCATGGTGCTGGCCCTGCTGTTCCTCGTGGTGTTCGGTATCAAGGCCGCGGTCGTGCCCATGCACTTCTGGCTGCCCGACAGCTACCCGGTGGCGCTCACCCGCATCTCCGCGATCTTCGCCGCGCTGCTCACCAAGGTCGCGGTCTACGCCGTCATCCGCACCCAGACCCTGCTGTTCGCCCGCGACGACACCTCCGCGGTCCTCGCGGTGATCGCCGTCGTCACGATGATCGTCGGCATCCTGGGCGCGCTGGTGCAGTCCGACATCAACCGCATCATGTCGTTCGCCCTGGTCAGCCACATCGGGTTCATGCTCTTCGGGCTGGCGCTGGGGACCGTGGCCGGCCTCGCCGGGGCGGTGGTCTACCTGGTGCACCACATCGTGGTGCAGGCGACGCTGTTCCTGGTCAACGGGCTGATCCGGCAGTACGTCGGACACACCTCGCTCACCGACATCCGCGGCCTGACCGCGGTGTCCCCGGCGCTGGCGGTGTTCTTCTTCCTGCCCGCGCTCAGCCTGGCCGGACTGCCTCCCCTGTCGGGGTTCGTCGCCAAGGTCGCGCTGTTCCAGGCGGGCGTCGACGCGGGCGGGCTGCTGGCGTGGGCCGGGCTCGCCGCGGGCGTGCTCACCAGCCTGCTCACGCTCATCGCGATCTTCCGCGTGTGGACCCGGGCCTTCTGGGGCACCCCCCGCCCCGACGTGCTGGAGGCCCGCGAGCAGTTGCGGAGCGGCGCCAACCGGGGCGGGCTGCGGATCATGACCGCGACGACCGGGGCGATGGTCGCGGTCGGCGTGGCGGTGGCCCTCGCGGCGGGGCCGCTGACCGAGGTCGGCTTCACCGCCGCCGAGGGGCTGCTCGACGGCCGCGCCTACGTCACCGCCGTGCTGGGGGAGGGGGCGCGATGACCGAGAGCCCCGGAACGAGCGCCAGCGCGGTCCCCGCCGCGCGCGTCTGGTGGCGTCGGCTGGCCGCTCGGCTGCCCACCGTGGCCTGGCTGACCGCGATGTGGGTGGTGCTGTGGGGCGACCCCAGCCCCGGGACGGTCGTCGCCGGGGCCGCCGTGGCCGCGCTGTGCTACTCGGCGGCCCGGCTGCCGCACATCCCGGTCCGGCTGGGCTTCCGCCCGCTGCACGCGCTGCGGCTGGCCGCCCGGGTCGCCTACGACATGCTCGCCTCCAGCCTCCGGGTGGCCTTCCACGGGGTGTGGCGTCCCAGGCGCACCAACGGCGCGATCGTCGCGGTGCCCATGCGCACCGACTCCGACTTCCTGCTGGCGATCCTCAGCGCGCTGCTGTCCATGGTGACGGGGACCCTGGTGATCGAGCTCAACCGCAACCAGAGGGTGGTCTACGTGCACGGCCTGCCCGTCAACGACGCCGGAGCGGTCCGCGGTCTGCGCGCCCAGGTGCGCCGCACCGAGGAGCTGCTGGTGCGCGCCTTCGGCACCGCGGAGGACCTGGAGATGTTCGAGCGGCTCGCGGGGCTGCCGGAGGAGGCCGAGGCGGCCGCGGCGGCCGCGGCGGGCCGCGCGGCCGGGGAGCACACGCGGAGGGAAGGGGAATGACCGTACTGGACTACGTCTACGCCGCGACCTTCACCATGCTGGGGGTGGGGGTGCTGTTCGTGCTCTACCGGCTGGTGCGGGGGCCGTCGGTGCTGGACCGCATCGTCTGCCTGAACACGATCTCGGTGCTGGTGGTCAGCGCCATCGTGGTGGAGGCGGCGGTGCGCGGCGACACCGCCTACGTCGGACTGATGGTGACGGTCGCGCTGCTGGGGTTCGTGGGCACGCTGACCGCGGCCCGCTTCGCGGAGAGGCGCGCCCATGACCGCGGCTGACTGGATCACCGCCGTCCTGCTCCCCACCGGAGCGCTGTTCGCCCTGGTGGGAACGGTCGGCCTGGTGCGCTTCCCGACCCTGCTGGGCCGGATGCACGCGGCCGCCAAGCCCGACACCGTCGGCCTGTTCCTGCTGCTGGCGGGGGCCGCCTGCCAACTGCCCGACCTGCGGTCGGCCGCGCCGCTGGTGCTGGTGGCGCTGTTCCAGGCGGCAACGGTCGCGGTGCTCGCGCAGACCCTGGGGCGGGTCGCCTACAGCCGCGGCGAGATCGACGAGAGGCACCTGGTGGCCGACGAGCTGGCCGACGCGGTGGAGCGCGCCCGCAAGGACGCGGACTGAACGGCCGCCCCGGCGCGGCAGGCGCCGGGGCGGCCGGGGAACGGGGCGCGGGCG